>OLPC01001179.1_pt1 | contig 23448 bp, 32 predicted proteins | sample 1672341 | NCBI WGS metagenome assembly OLPC01 (sample SAMEA3136673, study PRJEB25190) | human gut metagenome | reverse complement strand
ATCCTGCGGATACATCAGACTGTGGATCGGCATCAACGATTAACACTTTCATATTCTTTTGTGCTAATCCTACTGCTAAATTAGCTGTACATGCGGATTTTCCCGTTCCCCCTTTTTGGTTTACAATAGAAATAATTCTAGCCATTTTTCATCACCTTTCATCGTCGTCAATCAAAAAGAGGACTGAATTAGACAACCGGAATCTATATTCCGTGCGAGCTAATTCAGTCCTATAATTACAATAATTCTGTTGTTTTTACTCTTGTCTTACACAAATCCATTTCCAGTCTGGATCTGTAATAATTCATATTCTGGAATGACAGCGCTGCCTTATTTTTCCCTTTTTCAGGGAGTTAAAAATAAGGACTAAATTAGTGCAACCCCTTGTATTTACTGGAGTTTTCTAACTTGTCCTTATTATAACTCGACCATGCGGTGTAACTGTAGGCATCTGCACTTTGTAAATACTGTTGTACTTCTGGCATATATGCTTGAAATAGTGCGCCCAATGCAATCCAACTGACGGATTCCCGTTTTTATCCAGATATAGGAAACCACTTTTACCATCTATCATTGGTTCTATACGTGGCTTCTCTCGTTCTTTGATTATATTTCTGAAATGTTCTTCGACTTCTTTTGTCATTGGAAGAACTCTCTTTCCTGCACTCGTTTTGGTCGGAACAATGATATATTCCCCCTCTCGTGTCCGCTGTAACTGATTATTGACAGAAAATGTATGCTCGTCAAAATTAATATCATGCACTGTCAGACCACAAAACTCACTGATTCTCAAGCCTGTCTTAAAAAGAATGGATATACCGTCATAATATTTACTGAAATGCCTGTCCTCTTTTACAAAGTTTAAAAATAATCTCTGCTCCCGTGGTTTCAATGCTTCTCTCTGTACACTGTCATTAATCAATACTTTTGCCAGTTCAAAATTAAATGGATTGTAGCCGATTTCTTCATCTTCAAATGCCATTTGAAAAGCCGGACGCAACACGCCACGTATAGAATGTATTGCACTATAGCTTCTTCCGTTCTCCTGTAACTTAATCAAGAAAATCTTTGCATCTGAAAATTTAACCTTATCAATTTGCTTATGTCCGAATTCTTCTTTTTCCAGTATGTTCTGCACCGTTTTATAGCCAGCCTTTGTGTTATGTGTCACGCCCGTTTTAGTCGTTATATAACGCTCTACAAGCTGACATACCGTTATCTCTGTAGGAATTATACCCTTGCATATTTGCACCTGTAATTCTTGCTCTTGCGCCCTCAGAGAGGGTGTTGCTTTCTTTCCTGGCGGTGTTGTGTCTGCATTGGTTAATCTCCAACTCCTTATAATGCGACGTTTTCCCATACTATCTGTGTACCGATATGAATACCTCCCGTCTTTCTCTTGATGTTCTCCTGTTTTTAATAGTCTACCTTTATTATCACGTCTCTTTTCGCTCATATTGATTCCTTTCTTTCAAACCGAAAAGAATGTGACATAACATTTGTTTTAGTATGCCATGTCACACTCCAACCTGTCAATGATTTGCGCATACTTTAAATGGCGTCTAGGGAATCTATGAACCTTTCAAACAAAACACGCTTTATTTGAATACGATTTCCGTTATGCAACAGATATTTTGCATTTGGATTATCATGCACCAATCTCCTTAGTTTCGTTTCTCCAATGCGGAAATACTCCGATGCTTCTTCAATAGTCAATGTGTATTGATTCCAATACGGTATACAATTTGTATTTTCCATCCTAATCCTCTTTTCTCCATAGTTAAGCCGATAACTACCAATATTATCGTTATATTTTTTCCATAATTGCTTTTTATTTTCCGTTGTAAACACGAGCATTACCGTGATATGTGTTTACTTTTCCTCTGTTTTCATGCCCTGTAAACCCTATATTTCCGTACCTTTTCACGTATTTTAAAAAGCAAAAACGTTTTGACAACCAATAGATATTTTTGACTTATATGATAGAAAAGCCCCTTATTACCGCCCTTTTATACTTCTCGGACAATATCCCCAAGGAAAACGGGGACTATCTGATTAAGCAATATCTGTACGCTCATATTTTTTTCACATGCTATCCATTCCGTAAATAAAGACGGTACTGTATTGTACAAATTCAAAAGCCTGTCCCTGTTATCACACCACTTCCAGAATTGCTTTATCACATCATTTGATACTAAATCCGCATTTCTAACTTCTTCTTTTGGTGTTGGAATGTGACACGAAAACTGATCACGAGTATTAACTATATTTGTCTTTACATGGGTTGTTATTACCGCTTTACCTAATAACACTTTCTGCAAATCAAGATAATCTTCTGAACTGCAACACTTATAGTAAAAGAACCTGCTGCCACTTCTTATCTCCAAAATAACAATTTCTCTGCCATCTTCACGCACCATAACAGGAAATGCAGAATAACGTCCAGAAAATGCTTTGATATAGTCACGCATTTGTATATTTAAGGATTGCTTCATTGCCATTAAATTGCAAGCACAATTATTCCAATTATCTGCATTTACATGGGCGCAATCATTTCCTGTTCCCATGCCCCGACTTGTTTCTGGAATCCTGCGTATAAAGCCCTCACTACCATAATCTTGATAATACATATATACAAATCTCGATAAATTCATCAGCATATAGCCTTTGCGTCCATGCTTGTAATGAATCTGTATTCTTTGCCGACTTCCTCTATTTGGAGCAGGCACACATACGCTTCTATCAGCTAATACGGAATACAATTCTGCCGTATAATCTTGTATGCTAATGTGTCCGTTTTGATATGTAATAATATATTTTTCTTTGGGATTATTAGGACGGCATATCACATCTACCCATTCTTTCCCACATTCTTGTGGTGCAAACAGATTTTTCTTTCGTAAATCTATTAGATTATTGCTATAGCAAGACGAATCTAACAGATCAATTCTCTTATAGTCTAATTCATCTGTAGAAAGATTATGATAATGTGCATATACATATTTTCTCAACGAAATACTATTTTGACCGTTCTTCTCTTTGAATTTCAACATTCTTCTTTCTTGCCGCTTTTTGTCACAGACCAATGCTCCTGTCATTTCCATTTTTTCAATTATGGACTTTAATAATGCTTCATCATGGTTTATTATTTCCTTATGCTTGCTCTTGACGTGTTCAATGCAATAGCATACTTCATCTTCATACACAGTTTCATATATGATAATTGTGTTATTAGACGTTGTATATATTATATCTGGATTCAATCATCACTCCCCCTTTCCATAATTACAGGAGATACTACGCAAGTATCAATCAATTCTTCCATACAGTCACAACACAAATTTAACTGGATTTTGGAACCATCATATTTTGTTCCATATCCGCAGATACCATTGATGGAAAAATTCTCCTGTCTATCCCATATATCCATTTCCTTACCACATTTATTGCACCGCATCTTCACAATATGTTTTCCCCTTTCATCTTTTGGATAAATTCTCCGATTCTTAAAGCACAATCATCACAAACCTTTATATCCCCTACAGGTGTTTGTAAGCTGTGATAGCTTTCGCTGAATTGGATTTTATAGTGTGTAATTCCACAATTTTCCTTGCATATATCACATGCAATCTCTTGTCCCATTTGCAACCTCCGTATTGTTTTCACTGGCAATCTTCCGAAGAAGAAAAGCAATTTTCAGTTCATAATCCCCTAATAACATGTGTATCAGTAAGTTAGGTCAATTTTTACTGCGTCAAAATTTCCGAGCAATTTTAAAAGTGTCGAAAAGTCCCATAACCACCGCATTATCAACAGTTTTCCCTGACTTTTTCAAATACTATTTTCCCCGTAAATACCGCATTTTAGAAAACCGCCCCAGTGCGTCAAAATTTCCGAGTAGAAAATATATCTTTTATTCTTTAAAGAATAATTTCAAAACATCAACACGCCCTTTATTTGAGCCTACATAGAAAACTTCTGGATTGATACAAATTCTTGCTGTTCCGCTATCCAGTCCAGTATATGTTAATGCACAAAATCTTTGCTTTTTACCGTTGACATCAAATTCCAAATCATCATATATTTTCTTTAATTTACTGATACTGGACGTGTCTTTGTACCCGATGTAATCACAAAAGTCTTTCATCGTTACAAGTTGCACATTATCCAGATCAGCTTCAAACGGATTCTCACAAACAACATTCCATTCTCTGTTAATAAACGGAATCAACTGAAACAAATATCCTAAATAATTGTGATTCTTCCCATTCGCAGATTTATACAATGAACGTACCCCGTTGAAGTAAAACTGCTGATAATCTATTGCTGTTTTACTTTTCAACTTTCCACGCTTAAATATTTCATCGTTCAACCACAATTTACCGGTTTCTTCATCTTCCCGTATATAATAAGCCTTGACACTATTCCAGAATCTTTCACTCGTTCTTTTTGAAACACCTAAGATTTTTGGTAGATCAGACCGTTTAATCTCTTTTTTAGATTTAGCATTCAAAATCAACAGGTTATCATAAGCCGCATATGTACTAAGATATATCAATTTTGTAACTGTTGACGGGGACAAATCCGAAAAATCAAATGTCGTATTAACAAAAATATATCTTTCGCCTTTGCCCCTGTACCTGTTTATCTCATGTTCTTCACGCTCTTTTTTCATTCTGGCTCTGCGCTGTCGTTCATGTACAGAAATTATGACATCTCCACTGTTTATTTCTCCTACTTCTTCCCCTGTTTCGGTGTCAACTATTGCATATTCACCCATTTCTTACATTTTTCCTTTCTTTGTATCGCAATAAATAAAACTAGTATTCTATTTTTCTTGAATATTCAACATGGCATTTATGGTATCACTTGCTTTATATTTTTTTCGGATATCTTCAAGTATCATTTGATGCCGTATTAACTGAATTTTGTCCTCATTACTGGCTCTTCCAGAATAGTATTTAATCCATTTTTCGCTATTGGCATATCTCACACAATCCTTATGTGACCACTGTGGATGTTGCCCACGTACCATTTCTTCATTTTCTTTTAGAAATATTTCTCCATGTTTATCAAAATATCTTTTTTCTTTTTTGAAATGCTCTTCGTTTTCTCCACGTTCTACAATATTAGCCAGTTGGGCAATTATTTTTATAAAGCCGCGAGCCTGTGGTGCTTCTATAGTATTTGCGGTTTTGGCAAGATTCACTAACATTTCTGCTACTTCTGCTTTTTGTCGTTGATATATTCCCTCTTCTCCCAAAAGATGTTTTTCAAAAACTTCATTAATTATTTTTTTGACTCTTAAAACTCCATCTTTTCCAACGTCATCATACCATTCTTTTACAACAGCAATAGCCTCATCATCTGATATACTATATTTAGTCCCGTCCTCCGCAAGATTATTAAAATTATCTACATCCACAGCTCGTACTCGTTCGGAATATCCATTGAGTTTTCTATTTATAAACTTAAACCACTTGACAATAATATCCCCGTCAAGCAAAGTGTCTTTAACAAGCTGTTTGGCAAGCATACAAGCCACGCAATACTCTGCATCTCGATTATGTTCTTTGATTGCATCTATCAAATTTTCACATTCAAGACTAACACCTGTATTGTCTTCCTGTTCAAATTCCATCTGCGAATCTTCTGCATGAAATACACGTCCATAAACAGATACATATGTCGGACACATAATAAGTTCGTCAATTCCATCTTCAAGTCTATAATACTTTCTCACAACACAGTAATGATGTGAATTTTTACTCATGACTTCAATCTTTTTAAACGGCATATATGCTTCAATGTTTTCATTTGCTTCTTCAAGAGATTCTGCTCTTCCTATCGCAAGCGGTATACTACTAATATCATACAAAGCAATTTCCACTAAAGGATACTCCGAAAACACGCTTTTATAGATATCATATGCTTTTTCTGGATTGCCCCCACTTTGTCTATGATATATGTCACTACTTATAGAAATTATAATCTTATGATTTCCATATTCTTGATTGTATGTAATATAATCATAATATTCCTTTATCAAGGTTGACGTCTCTTCCGAAATATCACACCCATTGGTAATAAGTCGAAGTTTATGTAATGCAATATTATTTGCTTTCATTTTTTCCAGAAAATATCTCATCCCCTCTAAATTCATAGTTGGTTCACCGCCAGTAAAAAGTAATGTTCCTATCACACAAACGGATTCCAATAATTTATCTATTATTTTAGGAGACATATTAATGTTCTGTGCATCTCCCCTAAGACAATGTGCACACCGTAATTGACATTTTCTAGTTATTTCAACCAGTAAATGATCTATAGCAATCTTTTCTGTTTTAATAAAACTTTCGCTCATAAATGTTCCTCTCTTCTCTGCTATTTTTTATGTAGGTTCATCTATGCAATAAGTCAAAATATCCATATTCGGTTGTCAAGGTACAATGTGTACGCACTTATTTTTCCAACAAAAAAAGCGTACACCTCACGGACGTATAACCTTTACAGATTTACGTCTTTGAAATATACGCTTGCTAACAGCTAAGCTATGATATGCCCGATTCGGGTATATGAATATTTAATTTATGTCTTAATTATAGCAAAAACACGACCATATGTCAAAATTCAAGAACCTATAACACAATACATAAAATATTGACTATCAATGACATATAAAAGTTTACAAAAATTTAACAATTAGGAGTTTTCCAATAACATATCTATTGCCCTGTTTATGAAAGAATTTACTGATTCATTATTGGCTGCTGCCTTTGCCTTAATAATATCCTTTTTACCGCTTTTTACCATTAAACTGATACGATCATACTTTTCTCTATTAAAGTCATTATTATACTTGTATGCGTCTTTTGCATCCTTATATGCCATTTCTGCGCCCTCCTTTTTTCTGGATTTCGTACATGGGAGATGTACCGACTTGTATATAATATATATCAATTCCACGGAACAAAACCAAAACCACCCCGTGTGTATGCACCTCATCATTTTCTATAGTATTTTACCATTTTTGCACAAATTTATCAAGCATATTACTCAATGTACTTTTTCACAAAATTTATATAATATCATTGTACAATTTGACAGTTGACGGTACATTGCTCAATGTGCTATAGTTTAGTCACAGCAAACGAAACAACAAATTTTTAGCAAAAGCAAGAAAGGAAATAAAAGTTATGACAACAGCAGAAATTATTGAAAAGATTACCGAGTTGAAAGAACTGGAGGATATGCTCCATGAACTCAATGCAGAAATTGATTCTATTAAAGATTCTCTCAAACATGAATTAAATGAACAGCATTCAGAAGAGCTTATTGCAGGTACGCATATAATCAGATACACAACCGTTATTTCAAACAGATTTAATTCAACAGAATTTAAAAAGGTTATGCCAGAAGTATATAAAGCCTATCTGAAACCTGTTACCTCAAAACGTTTCACCGTTGCGTGAACAGAAAAAAGTCTACACCCCATCGACCAAAACAAAGTGTAGACCTAAGCACAACACTACTACTCAAAGGAGTGAATGCCTATATTGATTATATCGTATTCACTCCATCATATCAAGAGATAAAGGAGAGAATACCATGAAAAACAATGTATACCAGATCGTAACAAATAGAATCATCGAACAGTTAAAACAGGGGGTTATTCCATGGCATAAGCCATGGACAGGTATCAGAACAAAAGCATTCAACAGAATCAGCCGGAAACCCTACAGCTTATTAAATCAGATGCTTCTTAAACATGACGGGGAATACGCCAGTTTTAAACAATGGACTGAATTAGGCGGTAAAATTCGCAAAGGAGAAAAAGCGGAGATAGTCGTATTCTGGAAAATATTGGAGGTTGAAAAGGAAAACAACGACGGTGAACTGGAAAAGAAAACTGTTCCGTATCTTAGATACGTCAGCGTATTCCATATTTCACAGGTGGACGGCGTAAAGCCATTAGAAGAACCTTTCCACGAAGTAGAGCCGATTGCAGATGCCGATAAAGTTATACTTGACTATGTTACACGAGAAGCAATCAACTTCAATGAACAAGCAAGTAACGAAGCCTACTACAGCCCTAGCAGAGATACAATTGTCGTTCCAATGAAAGAACAGTATCAACACATCAATGAATACTACTCAACTACATTCCATGAACTAGTACATAGTACAGGACACAAGAACAGATTGAACAGACTTGAAACCACTGCTGTTGCTTCATTCGGAAGTGAAACATATTCCAAAGAAGAATTAGTTGCAGAAATAGGAAGTGCAACGATACTTTCCACATTGGAGATTGAAACAAAGCGAACTTTTACTAACAGCGTTGCATATATCCAGAATTGGTTGAACGTACTTAAGAACGATAATCGCTTTATCATTTCAGCTTCAAGCCAAGCAGAGAAAGCTGTTGACTATATACTTGCTTAATATCTTATGGGCGGTACACCAACCGCCCCACACAGAAAGGAACATACCATGGAAAAGTTTTTTATTTATATTGGTGTCTGTGTTATCTCTACACTTTTTCCTCCACTGGGATTAGTTGCCCTCTATCTTGCAGATAAGTATTGCAGATAAAACAGACTACACCGTAATTTGACATTATTCCATGCAGATAATTCTGTAAAATCAACATTGCTTTTCGCTATCTTTTACAATCTGCATGGTATGTCATGATTTCAATTTTACAAAGGAGCATTTCACTATGAACATTGCATATATCAGAGTTTCCACCGTGGAACAGAACGAACAACGACAAATCGAAGCAATGAAACCATTTACCATTGAGAAATGGTTCATTGAAAAGATTTCAGCAAAAGATACAAACCGCCCAAAATTACAGGAACTTCTGGAATTTGCACGGGAGGGAGATACAATTCATGTACATGATTTTTCAAGGTTAGCACGTTCTACCAAAGACCTTTTGGATATTGTAGAACAGCTTACACAGAAAAATATTTATCTTGTCAGCAATAAAGAAAATATCGACACTTCCACCCCTACGGGGAAGTTGATGCTAACCATGATTGGCGCAATCAATGAATTTGAAAGATACAATCTTTTGGAACGTCAACGTGAGGGAATAGCTATAGCAAAAAGGAATGGGAAATATACAGGGGGAAAACGAAAAAACGTTCCTAATTTTGAAAACGGATATCAGCGTTATTTACGTCGGGAAATATCCAAAGTAGCACTTGCAAAAGAATTAAGAATCAGCAGACCAACACTTGACAAACTTATCAAGGAATACAAGGAGGAACACACTAATGCAAACAAATAATTTTCAAGAATTGATTAAGGAGTACGAAGCACATTGCCAGAACACCTCAACGCAAGAATATACTGATATTCTGTATGAATTATCATTTTCTATAGCTTGTGCCGTTTTAAAAATAGCTGTACTTAAAACAGGCAATCCGCAACTTGCAGATTTAAAATCCGAATTATGTAAAGATTATTCAACTTTAAGACTGGTTAACTCTGGTACAGTAACTGATTCACGTGATCTTGAATATTTAATACGCAACCCACTAGGAGACGGAATGGACTTAGTTCACACGGCATCTGCAACACTTATAAATCATACAAAGCAACATGGAAATATTGTGGAATTTATGGAATCCCCATACAAAGAACGTCGATTGAAGAAGAAAGTCTGGATAAAAAAAGCAGACAGCGTTAACGGTTGGGAAACTGTAGAAACCACTCCTATACAAGAAGTTTACAAATCTGTTAGGCGTGAGATAGAAAACAGCCGAGCAATGAGCACAGACGCAAGGAACGGATATACATATTTAGAAGAAATAGCACAGGATGGCGAAACAGGCGAGAAAACACAGGTATATAAACGCTTAATCAAATATGCTGATCTAGGTGGCTGTGCTATGGTTTCCCGCTATGACAGTGTTGAAAATACGGTATTAAATCACAGTATTGGAAGACAAGGTACACTATATAGCGCGGATATTTCTACAGCGCAAAATATAGACCAGATGATAGAATGTTTGTCACTTACACAAAAACAATCCGTGATTCTACATTTACGATTAAGTGGATATGGTTTTAAAGCTATATCAACATACCTTGGTATTACATCCGAAGCCGCACGAAGTACAATGAAAGGTGTACAGAAAAAGGCAATATCTGCATTGCAATTACCAGATTACCTTATTGAACAACTGCAAACGGTAAATCATAATAACAAATTAACCAACAATGACAAGGCGACTATCAAGCAAATGTTTGATGACGGTTATACAATGGCTTATATTGCCGAACAATTCAATGTTTCCAAAATGACAATCAGCCGTGTTATAAATGGTCGGAAAGACAGGCAGGTAGGGAAGTAGCATGTACATTCATGTTGATACAATCGAACAATACAAAGTTCTGCAATATATTAAACGGCACTTTTTCATGGATAAAATAACCATAACCAAAATCAATCAAACCTCTCTCTGCGTTACCGACTATACCAATGAATGCTTGATATTCAGATACTTTAACAGAACAATAATCACACATGAAGCAAAAAACAGGGGATTTTAACCGCCCCTGTTTTTCTTTCTTTAAAATAAGCATATTACCACATATGTTTACACCGATTACATTTATACTGTTTTCCTATTGTGGATGAAGCTACGCCTAAAGTAGCCGTTGACACTGCCCTATTAGTAACCGTTATTCTCTTAGTATTTTTACTTCCACAATTCGGGCATTTAGGGTGCTGAGCATCTTGCAATTCCTGTTGTTTTTTTGCCAACTCTGCCGCCCTGACCTTGCGTTCTTCAACTTTCTTCTCATAACTATCTACGCTTTGTTTTACTAGTGTAAGGTCTTCACGTGCTTGATTTTTTGCATAGATAGTAACAATCCAGGCTATTCCACAAAAGAATGTTGCAAAACCACAGAACAGTATTGCAAACCCCAGATCACCGTTCTCACTGTAATTCCAACTCAAAACCGTTAAGACAGCAAAAAGCAATGTTAAAATTGCCAGAACAGGAATTGTTCTTGTATTGCCTTTTATCTGCATTTCCAATTTTGTAACGGCATCTCTCTGACGTTGTTCTTCTGTAGCCTTTTTTTGCCGTTCTTCTAAAATTCTCTTTTCATTTTCTGCTTTCAATCTAGCCTGTTTAGCTTCTTCTTCCCTTACTCTTTGATAATGGTTCTTTATTGCATAACCACAATTAGGACAAGCTTCTGCGGTATCGGAAACATTTTCTCTTCCGCATTCTGGACATTTTACCAGTGCCATACACTGCCTCCTGTGTATTCGTATTTTAATATCGTTTTAGTATTCGTTTTCTGAATATATATTATCATATCAAAATAAACTACAATTATCAAGAGAGGTGGTGCATAAATTGGAAAAATTCATTGCTTACAAACCAGAAAAAGAAGTAATATCTTTACGCATTCCAATAGAAATATTAAGAGACATAGATAATAAATCAGCAACCATTGGCATCAGCCGAAATGAAATGATTAATCAGATGATAGTTTATGCCCTTAGAAACATGGACGACACTTTATCAGAATAATAGCGGATAAAAAAAAGAGGACTGATTTTTCAGTCCAATTTTTGTATACGCTATATGATTATTAAATGTTATGTCACTTCTTTTCACAATTTCATTGGTACAAAACTGGTACAAATATAAGTTGTTCTCACAGATAACTCCATGATATACAGAACTTTAGAGATTAAAACAAACTACTGCCGTGGCAAACAAATAATACTTTTATCATTGTTGACTTATACTCCTTTATGATGACTTATGCGGATTTATGCCGATTTTACAGACATTTCCGGATTTTTGTGTTTCTGGTGTAACTCTGCGTAACTCCTCATATCTCTTCATATCTCTGACATCAATAGTGCTAAATTTAGTGCTAAACTGAAAACTTTTAACACTACGCATTTTAACGACTTCCAGCCATTTTAAGGATCTCATCTTTAGCGTCGTCGTATTTGATATGGGTATATGTATTGAGTGTAACCCCGATATCAGAATGTCCCATCAGGTACTGCAGTGTTTTTGGATTCATGCCGGCACGCGCCTGATTGCTACAGTAGGTGTGTCGACATACATGAGGCGTGATCTTTGGAAGCTGCGTTTTATAGATACTGTTATATTTATCGACAGCGTGTTGAAAATACTTCTCCCAGTGCAATGCCACCAACGGCATTTTGTTTTTATCCAAAAACAGGAATCCTCTGTAGCCATCGATAACCGGCTCAACCTTGTATTTTTTACGCTGCTCCAAAATAATTTTGAAGCATTCATAAACTTCAGACGTCATCGGAATCTGCCTGGTTCCAGCATTAGTCTTGGTGCTTTCTATTCCGTATTTCATATCGGACCATCTCATAAGCTGATGATCGATGTTAATTTTGCGTTCCTTCATATCCAGATTTTTTATTGTCAATCCGCAAAATTCTGAAATTCTCATACCAGTATGGAACAAGATATAAAACGCTTCATAGTACCGGCTAAAGTGTTTGTCTTCCTTTACAAAATTCAAGAATTTTCTCATTTGATCCAGCGTAATTGCCTCTCTTGTTACAGAATCATTTACCAACACCAATGATACCTGGAACTCAAACGGATTTCTTAAAATCAGATCATCTTCAAGTGCCATCTGGAAGGCAGGTCTTAATACACCTCGTATAGTGTGGATTGTACTGTAACTCTTACCATCTTCCTGCTGCAATTTGATGAGAAATAATTTCGCATCAGATACCTTTACTTTGCTAATTTCCATCTGTGCAAGCTTCTCTTTTTTCAAGACATTTAACACTGTCTGATGTCCTGCTTTTGTAGTCTTTTTTACACTCAAATCCTTTATTGCAAGGTATCTTTCCACCAGTTCAAGAACTGTCATTTTTTCAGGATTAACACCCTGTAAGTTTTGTAACTGCAGTTCTTTTTCCTGTTCCCGTAATGCTACACATTCTCTTTTTCCTGCCGGCAACCGGTCATTCTTTTCAAGTTTCCAAGAGTAGAAACTTTTCTTTTTTCCGTTCTCATAATAACTGTAACGATAGCGACCGTCTGGTGTCTGACTCTCTCGATCACGCAAGATACGTCCTTTACTATCCTTACGTTTTATGCTAATATTATTTTTAGACATACGTTTTACCCTCATATGAAATAAGGGCATTGAGTACGTTATTAATTTTATCATACTCAATGCCTTTTGTCATCACGCTCAAATCGAATTCACTTCATTCAGCCACTCGGTAAATTTTTCCCGCTTGAATAACAACTTAACACCGTTATATATCACAATCCCGGTATCGCGATTTTCATCTGCGATCTGCTGCAATTTTCTTTCGCCGATCCCGAAATACTGAGCGGCCTCTGAGAGCGTAAGCGCGTATTTTTTCCACAGAGGAACTTCGTTTGCTATAATCATATTAATACCTCCAATCTTCTTATTTCGGTATTAATATGTTATTTTTTCCATAAAACAGCAAAAAATCAGGTGATATCTTGTAATCTATCCATTTCTTTCACATTTTATCTATTTTTCTTCTGTTTCTGATTATTTACTCAACAAATAATAATCCCTTCTATTTTCAATTCTAATTTTTATGCTATACTGTTTATAGCTTAATTTATTCAAAGGGGGATTTTGATGAATTATTGTATAGTAATGAAATATTCAGCGAAAGAAAATTGTTATATTGTGACCGTTCCAGATCTGCCGGGTTGTATGGCGGACGGGAAAAGTCCAAATGAGGCATACGAAAATGTAAAAAATGTGATTACAGAATGGATAGAAATGGCAAAGACAGCAGGGAGGGAGGTACCGGAACCATCTTTTGGACAGGAGAATTTTTAAGGGACAGCTTTTTAAGAGCCGTCCCTTTTTATATTTCTTCTATATTAAAAGAAAATGAAATCAACTATTCTTCTGAATAGAGATTGGTTTTGTTCCGTTGTTACCTGCTGCTGAAATTCGTCCTGTTGCTGTCGCATGCTGTCGAACTGTTGTTGCTGAAATTGGTCTTGTTGCTGCTGGAATAAATCCTGTTGCATCATATCCTGCTGCTGATACATGAAATCATTATTAAAATCATCGAAACCGCTATTAAAACCGAAATCATCAAACATTTCTCATACCTCCACCTTATCAATATCTGTTGGTTCCGGGATCCGGATACCTTCCTCGATTGCTGCAGTTATCCAGGCCTGTTTCGCATCCTTAATCATCGCCGGAATATCCTCCCATCGTTGGCAGCAGGTGATACATCCAGGTAAATCTGGGATAGATACAGTATAGCCGCCCTCGATTGGATCCTCTGTGATTAATATAGGATATTTTACGCTCATACTCCTATGCCTCCATTTTTGTACTGGTGGGCCAGCCTGTAAAATGTAGTCCTGCTCAGTCCAGTCAGTCCCATTGCTGCCGCTGCGGTAATCTCTCCACGTGTCCATCTACCCATAACCTCATTATAGTTATCCGGTAATTGTACTTGTGGTCTGCCATAGTCCCGCCAGGCTGGCTTGTCCCGGATCCGATCAACGCCCTGGGTTTGACGTTTTTGCGTGCGCTGTATTTCGTGGTCAATAACATAATCGAGGGTATTAATGACAGCGTCCAGGATCATTGTTGATATTTCCGGATTGCCCAGATAATCGATTGTGGTTGTTGGGATATCCAGGATTTTTACACGGATACCATGATTCCTGTAATATTCTAATTCCTGGCGTGCGCTTCTTTTTCCGCCAAGAGCCTCCAGATCATAAATGACCAGAATGTCTCCCGGTTTTAACAGGTGATTTTTGAGATGCTGGTATTGCTCCCGTTCCGGTATCTTGCCGTGATACCTCTCAACAATTGTGTTGTCGTCAGTTGCTCCTACCGCCTGCAGCTTTTTGCGATGAGTGGCGGTTCTGTACGTAGATATGTAATAGTAGGTTTTGCTTACATGTTCTATGGATCCTCCTAATTGTTAATTTTCTTAATATCAGACGCGTCCAAGATGTTGCCGTATGTAGTAGGATTTGTCCGGCCACCGATCATAAATGGTGGACTTTTTGGAATATTATTGCTGAGTATCGTTGTGATTAACAGAGCGGTATTTCTGCCAGCGTGCAATCAGGGTTGCTATCTGTTGAAATGCGGATAGTTCGCGGCGGTTCTTGCTGACTGATGGAGTTTCTACCTATTATACGGGACAAGGCCAGGTTAATCGTTCTATAGGCCTCTTCTGGCGTCAGTCCAACATAGTTTTTTAGTGAAAATTCTGTCTGCTGGAGGATTTCGTCAAGGTTCCTTTCTACAAGTTCTCCAAGATAATAAATCTGACTTTCTGGCATGGTGCGTGCTCCTTCCTTTTTTTTGAGGTTTGCCGGGGATCTCTGAGCCAATAATGATTTACCAGCTATTGATTGATTTAATAGCTTATAGTATTTATCAGCTCAAACATTGGTGGTCAATGCTAACGCATTCATCTTTGATAATAAAAGCCTTTGATAATTTTACAGGCTCTAAATCCTATGTTTCATCTCGTAAGTGATTTTTGATAATCTAACAGCTCAAGAGTAATTTAATAACCGTTGATCCTATTTAATGGTAACCGTACCCTATATATATTATAAGACTACGGTTACCACCTAGGAACTATTTGTACTATAAAATCAACAGTCCTTAATGAGCTCTTGAACCGTTAAATTTTCCTAAAAGTAGGACCGGTTAGAGACATATTTTTTAAGAGCCTGTAAATTTATATACGGTTTGTAGTATCGAAACTAAACGCTTTGCGTTGATCACGCTCTTTGAGTCAATAAATATTACTGGCTAGTAAATTAAATTAATGGCTGGTATATCTTACTCGCTTAGAGCTCCCCGGCAAATCTCATTTTTCATTTGTAAAGGTATTTTTCTGGAAAAACTTTGAAACCTCAGGCCGCTTTCTTGCAACCTGTATATAAAAAGAAGAATGATTTTTTCTTTTACAGATCTGATATCATTATTATAAGGCTGCTGTCCCAAAAAGTCTATTGACGTACCTCACAAATGCTATTGTGTATAACTCTCATCCAATTCATTTTAAAAACTGACAACATCATTCAAATTCCTATAAGAACAAACGCATACAATTTTTTATGCTCCAAAAGCATTTTCTTTATGAAATCTGCACAAGATTCTGTCGTCTTCTCTCACTTTTCCCCTTAAAAATCATTCGTCATTTTGCACAATTATATATTCAGATATCTGAATAAAAATTGAAGTATCCCAAAAAGCATTCCAAAAGTAAAAGTGATGAAAATACTATTTATCCACATAAACCCTATATTTTGCAAGCATTTCGTGCTACTATTTCCACATAAACTTATATAAAAGAGGTGTTGTGCAAAATGACGAATAAAGTTGATTTTAGCGAATGGAATCCAGACCGGCTTGAAACGGATGACGAGGATTTGATGAGGACAATTTATGCGTATTTCTGCAATAGCGGATACCCACACAGATTACAGGAAGCTATTGACACTACTATCCAGATTTTAGATTCAGGAGACAATACGTACCTGGAAATCGAGGCTCTTATCATGGAGCTTGCCGGTGCAGCCGATCTGTGGGGGGTTCAACAAGGATTCCGGGCAGCAGTTGAATTGTTATCCGGTAACACATTCAGAAAAATTTTTGACAAGGAGGAACCTGATGGGAAATGAGGAAAGAAACGAAACCATTAACGAGCTGTATGGGAGCGTCCAGGATACTCACAATTACGGAAAAACCTATTACTACCAGCAAGCCAAGGAAATAGCTGCTGTAACAGCTATTGCGATGATCCGCGACGGGGTGCCTCCTGTTGATATCAGGATATGTATTGATAACTGGTATGGCGTAGAAATCCCCGAACATGCAATGAAAATTTTAGAAGCAGAGGCAAAATCCGACGAGGAAGAAGAACAGCTTACCGGCAAGAGGAGAACAGATCTCTCACCATCCAGTCTCCATGATCGATGCTGCCGGATCCGCAAGGCCAAGCGCATGTGTGAATGTGGCGTGTCGCCGGATATCATTCACAGCGTTTACCCAGAGCTTTCTGAGGAAGAAATCGACAATATCTGTTCCAGTGTTGACAGTGACAATACCGGAACAGAGGTTGATAACCTGACACTTAGACAATTGCAAGAGGTAGTAGCTACTCCTCTCAAAACAACAGTAGAGCGCGTAGCGTATCTCCGCGGTCGCTGGGACAAGGCCAAGAAAGTCGTACAGGATCTATACTGTAATCACGGCGGAAATAGCCATCCTGTTTACGACTTTTTCCAAGACTCTGAAATCAAATATGAAGATATTATAAGCTGGAAGATGGAAGCCAAACAATATCTGGAGCAGAAAGCTATAGAAAAGCGCGCAAAAGAGACTGCGCTCCGCCTTTTACGCGCCGGCATGGATCCGTCTGCCACCCAAGCCAGCATCAAGGAATGGTTTTGTGTAGATTTGTCCGATTCCGCCTTTGAATACCTGGTAGGACAGGTAGAAATAGAGAAAAATTTTTCTAAAATCGCTGATGCGATAGAAGGGAGACCTGGAAATGTCAATCAAAAAAACGAATGAGTCTGTTGATAGTATAGACATTATGAGGATTTCTCAAGAACTAATCTTGAAAAATAGGACAGTATACAAACATCTTGCCGCTGATATCCCTGTTCAACAAATTCTTGATGAAATCATCCCAGGATTAATCAAATTATATAAAGATCACGTAGTTCAAATTGTTCAGTTCAAGAGTGACCTGGCATACATTAACCTGGCTGTCTTATTTGATGACTCCTATACATTAACCATGCATCAATCGAAAATCGGAAAAAGTCGTAAACTGATGCGTGCCATAAATGAGAAATACGGACCTGCTACTCTCACTATAATTAATTGCAGGTATTGTGACGTAAAAGATCCAGGAAAGAGCAGCACGCATCCCTATAAGGTCCGAAGCGGTGATGTAATCTGGACTCGCAAGGAAACGGAGGAAAACAACCATGAATGAAGATTTAAAACATTTAAAAGAGAAAAAGGATTTTGGATATGGAGATGCAATTCGAATCACCGGTGCGGCACTGGCCCTAATGCTACAGATTTATTATAAACGTATTGCTGAAGATACTGCCTATAACATGTTAAAAAATGATCTAGGATTTGATGATGATGCCATTGCATGGATCAGAGCGGATTTGGAAAAAATCCTGTCAAAAGCGGATTCCGAGGATAAAAAGAATGAGTGAAAAAACAAAAACTATTGCGGAATTAGCTGATTACGTCCGATCTGATCTGCCGGTACAGGAAATAATAGATAATTTTCAATATTTAATTCAAAAACTTGATTATACAAATCGAGTAGCTGCGATCACGAAGGCAATCGAACGACTCAACGATGGCTGCACGTACGACTACGTAGCGGCCGGTCTCAGAGAATGGTATGGAATAGATATATCCTCTCAAGAGCTGGCGCTGCTCTTATATGGAGCAGAAGGGCTTTTACCGCGTGAAATACGATATAAACGACAACTTGCAAAACAAGAGAAAAAAGCGAATCAAACCGAATAATCTCCTCACAGAAAGAGACCCACTCACCGGGTCTCTTTTTCCGTATCCTCCAAAATCGCCCCAAAACCCCTAATATCACCTCAAAACCTACCAATATCGCACCAAAACCATTTTCTTCCCGACATACATGTCGGGAACATCAGCTACCGCTACCCTAATTATATCACATACAGCATTTTTTATTACCACTTATGCCGTATGTGGCATTAATAACACTTCTTTATGCCCAATACGGCATTAACAACTTTCCTTTATGCCTTATACGGCATTAATAGTTCTTACTTATGCCCTATACGGCATTTTCACCGTTTAATTATGCCACATACGGCATAAAGCAACTCCTTCTAAAATATCGGTTATGCCGTATGCGGCATTAAGACCCTTTGATTATGCCGTATTTGGCATTTTCTATTTTTTCTCAATATCTGTTCTGATATACCCCGTTTTAAAAAATCCATATTTTTCTAAAATAGATCTTCTTTGAATAGGAATTTGCACACCGGCCTTTTTCTAAAATAGCAATTTCAGGACGAGTGTTTTCAGATCTTTTTAAAATATCAACTTTTACGGAGAACCAGGATTTCTAAAAGTTGGCAGTAGGATTAATCAAAAATTACCTGGAAACCAAACAAACCATTCTATAAATCATATAAATATTGCTACTTTTTTAACTTTTATTGTTCTAAATTCCAACTTTTATAAAAAAATGTCAACTTTTTGTTCTAAAAAAACAAGTGATTTTACTAGAAGAGAACAACTTTTACTCCCCTAAAAGTTGACGTTTAAAAGTTGAAACAGAACCTGAAAACCGGTCCTACTGATTAATGAATTCTAATGTATCGGATGCACCAGCATAATATGCCAGTTGTTCTACGCGCTCGCTACGGGATCTCATACAGAAAATCAGATCGTCTATAATACTCCTGTCGTTATTTGTTAATTGCAAATTCTCATACCGCCATTGTAGTTCCTCTAAATCCCTGTTGTCCTGTGCTACCGCCTCAGTTTTGCCTATCTGTCGCATAGATTCCAGCCGGCGTTGTTCAAAAATGCCGCCAATGTTAATTTCAATCTCATCCATTTTGTAAAAAATCTCCCACATAATTATAATTATACTATACCTATGTACAGGATATTTTACAATTATTACCGTTCGCCATTTTTCGACACTTGAACGGTGTCTATTTTATTGTCGTCCGATGTCTAATATGCTATATTTGTATTAATATGGAAGGAGAAATTTATAAGCACTATAAATCATGCTGCAGCAGCCAAAAATTTTTATGAATATTGGATGGACAAATGATATGAAAAAGGCGAAAGTCAGCCGTTCTGGTTGTCGCTGCTACGACAGGTTTTTGGGATTGAAGAACCGGAAAAATATATAAAATTTGAGGAGCAGGTAAAATTAGATCATACGAACTTCATTGATGCATATATTCCACAGACAAGAGTATTGATAGAACAAAAAGGGCGAAAAAGAGGCCTTCGAAAACCTACCAGACAGGCAGACGGTTCTATCCTTACTCCATTTGAACAAGCTAAACGATACAGCATTGAATTACCATTTTCAAAACACCCGCGCTGGGTAGTAGCGTGCAACTTCAAAGAATTTCATATTTATGATATGGAAAAACCTGACGGTGAACCAATAATAGTCGAACTTAAAAACCTTTACAGAGATTATTATTTGTTACAATTCCTAGTAGAGGAACGTGAAGAACCATTAAAGCGCGAGGTTGATATTTCAATGGCTGCCGGCGATATCGTTGGCAGGCTTTACGATGCTCTTGCTAACTAGTATGATAATCCCACCTGCGAACATTCCCTGCGTAGCCTTAACATACTATGTGTACGATTTGTATTTTGTCTGTATGCAGAAGACGCTGGAGTATTTCCTCATCATGGACAGTTTAGAGATTATCTTTCTGGGTATAGTCCGCGTCATATGCGTAATGCTATAATAGATCTATTTCAAACGCTGGATACTGAAATAAAAAACAGAAGCTCCTACCTCCTGGATGAATTGAAAGATTTTCCGTATGTAAACGGCGGTCTGTTTGCGGACGAATGAAGAGCGATTACAGTTATTCGACACAGCTTGTATACAACACTTTTCCATGGCCATCTCCTACTGAAAAACAAAAAGCTCGTATAGAGCAGACCGCCCAGACAATTTTGGACGCAAGAGCGTTATATCCGGATTGCAGCCTAGCAGATCTTTACGATCCTGTAACGATGCCAGAGGAATTATCTAGGGCACACCGTTTGAATGATAAAGCTGTTATGGAGGCTTATGGAATTACGAAGGATGATCCGGCTTTTTTCTCTGAAGAGGCATGTGTAGCTGAGTTGATGAAAAAATATCAAGAATTGACATCTAAATAACCGCTAAGGAGGTTCCTATGAAACAGCTTGTCTTCCAGACCTTAGAAGAATCTGAAAAATATTGGTCTTCAGCACCTATCGAGGAAAAGAAAAAGATAATTCAGTTTAGTCATCAAAAAGATTCTCTTAATACAAATTATTCTATCTGGGGCGCGCCAACAGTTGAATTTTTAAGAATTCTTTTGTGTGATCTATATCAAATTCGTGATATATATTTAAGATACGATTCTCTGAATCAATTGGAAAAACATGGATTAGCACACATAATCATTTCCGCTACATCTGCCTATATTGAAGGTAAATATAAGCATATTTTATTAGCACATTATTCTGAAGATAACGTAAATAAAGTCGTATTTTTATCCATATCTTCAGATTGTTCTAAGGCGATGAATAGACTTCAGATTTTCTCTATGGACATCCTGAGGGTAGTTAAGAAGCTCGAAATTCCGGATTATATAAAAACGGATACTGATTTAAAGAATTGGCTACAAGCTGAATATAATACTAAAGAAATTCATCTCTTTAAAGGGGTATTTGAAAAATATGATCCAAATGTTATTGACTATTTTGGAAATTACATACACCCGAGAGTAAAGCGAATCATCAGCATGGCTGATACCTGGGATCAAATCAAATGCTACAGAAATTTGTTGGCTCACCCGCAGGAAAAGATTAATGAACGAGCTTTAAAAATGGCCTGCGAGACACTTCTTTCCGAGGAATTTATACGTAGAATAGAAGGGATTTCTCTCTGGCTGTTATCATTACCACCAGCACAGCAGCAAGAACTTGTAGACAGGCTAACTTCTTAAATCTTGTCAAAACATGAAGCTCATTATAATAATAAGAAACTGACTCGGATTTCTGGGTCTTTTCCTTTACTTCAAAACGCCTCCTTAAAAAAAATCAAAACTTTGAAAAGTTATCACCTTTTCTTACTGAACAACACTTTTATTTTTGATAAAATGTGTATCAAATACAAAAAGTCCATACCAAAACATACACGACTTTCTGTTAAGATAACTGTATAGTAATTATAAGGAGGTACACAATATGTACAAATTCAGCAACCCAAAATTAGCTCTGAGAATTATCGATGAAATTATTATTCCCGAACGTTTTCCAAACTATATAAATCTTGACTCTGATGAGTATGATGAGAACGAAGTGGATAAAGTTTTGGATGAGGTCCTAGACAGTCCTCTCGTTAAAGTTGATGAAACAAACTCTGAGGAAACTATAGCATTCGTATCCCAAGGAGTAGTTAAACTGGAAGCAAAGAATGATAAGGTTATATTATCCGCAAAAGTTATCGACTGGGATACTTACAATGAATTAAAAGAGAGTGTCAAGTAAAAAAATAAGGTGTCTCGTCTGAGGCACCTTTTAAGGGGTTGAGGACACTCTGTGAGAAAGTATCCTTGCTATATTATAATCTTTTCTGCATTAAATAGCAATCAGATCTTTCCAGGTTGCAGCATCGCAGATACCGTTCTGAGTCATCTTTCTGGACTTTTTGTATGCGTTCAGAGCATAAATGGTATTGGTACCGGCTTTTCTGTCCAGATCCAGTGTTTTTCCATCTTTGCCTTTAAAACCTCTGGCAATCAGGAGCTCCATTATTTGGATAATACCCACATGCGCATAGATTCGTTGCGACTACGAAAATGATACAATTAAACGATGCACCCCCTGTGAACACCCCTACACAAAAAAAGAACGCCAGAATCTTATCCAACGTTCTCTTCATTTTCACTTTCTCAAGTCACATGATGCTATCACATACATGTATAAATAAATTGTACCTCTGCATTTAACCGAAACAATCTCTGATCTTATTTGAAATATCAGAATCAACAAAGCCTTTCTGTGCCATATCATCAAGTATCCCACACGCTTTGTCATGTGACAAACCCTTCTTATAAGGTCTGTCTTCAGTAAGTGCCTGATAAATATCAATGCAAGCCATAATACGCTCTGGTTTATTTAATTCATCAGCAGTTTTTCCAAAAGGATATCCTTTTCCATTTAACTTTTCATGATGAAGAGCCGCCCAGTCTCGTATTTCCTCGAAATCATCTATCCCTGACAAAATATAATAGGTATATACTGCATGATGTTTCATCGTTTTAAATTCTTCATCGGTTAATTTTTCTGGTTTTTCCAGAATCTCATTCCCGATTGCGACCTTTCCTATGTCATGTAAAGCTCCGGCAATATACATTTTCTGACAGATATCCTTATCAAATCCCATGAACCTTGATATTTTTTCCGCACCTTCCGCAACACCCATTGAGTGGTTACTTGTAAAGGGTGATTTATAGTCCACAATATGGGCAAAAAGATCTGCAATAGCTTTAATCTGTGCAAAATTAAGTTCCAGCTTTATTCTGGGTACTTTCTTCCACTGAATATTACGGTGCGGCAGAGCCGCCAGTCCGGTGTGGCGAGAGCCACCTGTCC
>OLPC01001177.1_pt1 | contig 23496 bp, 19 predicted proteins | sample 1672341 | NCBI WGS metagenome assembly OLPC01 (sample SAMEA3136673, study PRJEB25190) | human gut metagenome | reverse complement strand
AAATAAGAGGCAAAGAATAAAAACAGAGCCGTGACACAGTTCAGTTTACACTACCTGCTTATCTGTGATATCTGTGGGAGATCAATCTCAAGCTACAGATGGTGTCTCCCACAGATAGCACAGATGCACACTACACACGGGAATACCGGATCTCACTATAGCCCAGCAATTCCATATAGATTCTATTCAATATCAAATCCCATATCTCGCACAAGTTGCTTGACAACATTTACTTTGACAGTTGAAGCATCCTCTTTATCATATAGAAGAAGAAAAACTACATGACCGTTTTCTATATCTGCAAGGACATTGAAGGTAATGACCCTTGCTCCTCCAGATTTTCCCTTGCCTTTAGCTTTGATTGCCATACGAATTTTGCGTATATTTTTTGTAATCTCATCGCCTTGCAGAGGATTATTCTTAATACTTTCAAGAAAATTCTTGTAGTCTTGTTTAAAACTTTTATATTTCTTAGCGAGACGTTTAGCTTCTTTTGCAAAGCCGTCAGAAACCGATACTGTAATATTACAACTCATCGAGCAAACTTTCTGCTGATTGGAGTTTACGCTTTCCAGCAATGGCTTCCTTTACCTCGGTCAAAGCGTTTCTGAGTTCTTTCATCAAGTCACGCGGTGCGTCAATGGTATTACTTCCGTCATCTGGGGAGATTCGGAAATTGCCAGCACGTGATTTTAGGATTACGTGCTCTCCTGCTTTTGCCAAATTCAGATATTTTGTCTGATTAGTGCGAAAGTCTCTTGTGCTAACTACAACCATAATTCAATATATTGTTTACAATGCAAAGATACGTCTTTTTATTGAAACAACAAATCGAATGGTAGCCAATTAACATTATTTGGTAACCAACGTTTTTTGTTAAAGCCCTGCCTAATACTGCAGACAGATCAATCTAACCAAGGAACACCATAATCCATTCCTGATTCGTCTGCGACAAAAATAGGATTCTCTGGAGGGAGAATATGTTTCGCTTCTATCAACCGATTAAAATAGTTGTTGCGAATAGTGATATCCTCAAGCTCCACCCTTCTTGCCTTACTCATTGCGAGGAAATCATCATCTATCTCAAGTCCAAGATAGCGTCTGCCGAGGAGATTGGCGGCAATTCTACAACAATCTCAGTCCCTGCATAATCATCTGCCGACAATACAACATCACAATTACGATACAATCTCTTTACTGCCGACTCTGCTTCAGAGACAGAAGCACCCATTTCCAAACAGGCACTATCTCTATTTTCAACCCATCACGCTCCATCATTCCCTCATCCTCGTATGTGACAATTAGTGCCTTTTTCAGAGGATATAAAGAATTAAGGGCTACCAATGCTTTTATCTCACGCTCCAAAGTTGATTTGTCGCTCATTCTATAACTGGCTTGAACAGCCAGACCTTCGTCAGGAACATAAAAGTCAACCTCAATATTGCGGTTGAAATAATACATGCCACTGCCATACTTCTTGTATAAAGTTATGGCACATATGTTTTCCAGCAACAGAGTGTCAGGGTTGTTGATGAAGAGGTGCAACAGTCCGTTGTCCACAAAATAATGTTTCTTCACAGTTTCTTTTTCTGTGAACTTAGAGGCATAGTTGTCCAATGATATCAACAGACAAGACTCCTGCAGATATCTCACATATTCCATAATAGTGGACGGACTGCATGAAACACCAGTAGACTTAACCAAATTGCTCAATCTGTTCAAAGAGCAGGGTTGCATCACGCTTTCTGCCAAGCGACGTACACAAAGACGCAGGGCATCCTCGTTCTTGATTTTATGGCGCACAATAAGGTCGTTGAAGAATATGCGGTTGTACAAACTGTTGAGCCAGATGCGCTTCTCGCGGAAGTTGACCAATTCTGGGAATCCACCCCATTCAAAGTAAGTTCTGAAATGACGCTGCAACTCATTTGCCTTTCTGCCATACTGCCATCCTCCTACAAGATTCACACCGACAGCCGTAAGATATTCGCTGAAACTATACGGAAAGACATTCACACTAAGATACCTGCCTCCCAAAACGGTTTCAATGTCCCGGCTCAACATCTTGGCATTGCTTCCCGTCACATAAACACGATACTTCAAGTTGGCAAGACGGCGTGCAAAATTAGCCCAACCGTCCACATTCTGTATTTCGTCAAAGAAGAATATCGGCTGACCGCTATACATGCTGTGATAAGACTGAAGTATAAGGTCGAAGTCGGCAGCAACCATCCCTTGCAGTCGCTCGTCGTCGAAGTTGACATAAACAATATCCTCCAACAGCTTTCCCTCTGCCAATAATTGCTGCACACGCTGATACAACAAATAGGACTTACCTGCCTGTCTTACGCCCACAAACACATAGTTGCCATACTCTTCCAAGTCAAGAGGACGCTCCACCAATGGTATGCTTCCTATATATTCTTGATTCTCAGAGATTATCGTTCTGAACAATTCCTTATCCATGTCTTTACTTTTCTTACAAAGATATGCTTTTTATTCGCTGCCACAAAACAAAAACAGACTTTTTTATTTGGCAGCAGCGAATAAATCGTTTTTTTGACAGAAAGACAGGTTTTTTGACAGGAAGACATGAAGACAGGTTTTTATTCTCTATGCTTCATTGGTTGCAAATCTTCCGCAGCTTGCGGAAGATTTCATAGAGTATGTCGCGTTTTATCTCCATGACTTAATTTTTTTGTGCATTGATACACTTTTGTCAAGTGACGAGGACATCTTCTTAGCTCAACCACTCCTCTATCCGCTTCTTCCTATAACCCCTTTCGCTTGCGCAAGTTCAGTTATTACTTCAATCTATATTGCTGTGGAGACATGCCTACATGTGTACGGAAATAACGTGTTAGTGCTGTCTGATCTGAGAAATGGAAGTCGTGGGATATCTGCTTCAAACTACGCTTGGATGTTCGCATCACCAACTTTAATCTCAGAATAATATATTCGTCGATAATATGCTTTGGAGACATACCTGTCTTGCCTCTTACGATAATGCCAAGATATCGTCGCGTAATACTCATACGGTCAGCGTAATAATTCACTTCATGCCCCTTATTGTACTCATGTTCCAGCAAATCCATGAATCTATTGAACAACTCATCACTGCGCTGAGTGCCCTTACTTCGAAGGTCTTCTCGTGGATTGGAGAGAAGATAATCGTAAAAGCCCAAGAAAAATGCCTGCAACTGCAAGGCTACTATACGATCGGTCATGGAGTAATGTTCCACTGTAAAATAGAACTTGAATATACGGAACATACTGTCCACCACTTCATTAATCAGATATTCATACCCACAGCGCCTGTCAGACTTCAGTGAATCATAGACGGCATGCTCCACATTCATGCTTGCTGAACGTAGGATATCACTACTGTATCTGATAACATAGGCAGAAAAGTCATCATCTACGACTTCCCATTTCACCATATCTCCAGGAAAGAAGATAAGGACATCCTTACTACTTAAATCCCAATACTCAAAATTGATTCGCACTCGAGCATTACCCGAGTGTGAATAGACGATAGCACCATGGTCGATTGCATGAACTTCCTTATCTATCGCTGATTTATCAAAAATTATAAATTCTGTTTCGTTCACGCTGCAAAGTTAAGAAAAAGAGAATACTACAGCAAATAAATAGTATCAATTATAGATGTAGGAATTGACATAAAACGCCTTACATTTCCCGTATTGTCAAGTTCTGACTACATTTTTGTAAGTCTACGCTCTCCAAAAACCTGTAACTTTGCACTCGATAATTCAAAGAGAATATGAATAACAGAATGATTTTGGCGATGTTTCTCGCCTCTACCCTATCAGCTTCGGCTCAGCACAGGATGAGCATCGAAGAAATGTTTAAACTGATAGACAAAAACAATACCAGCATACAGGCTGGAAAGACTTCCGTAGACGCTGCGCAAGAAGGCATCAAAGCAGCAAAGAGCCAACGACTGCCAGACATCAGTGCCAGGCTCAGTGCAAGCTACATCGGCAATGCCTTAATGACAGACCGTGACTTTACCAATGCACAGAACCTCACTTCCCCGCATTTTGGAAATCAGTTTCTGCTGGATGTGCAGCAAACAATATATTCCGGTGGAGCTATCAATGCTGGCATACGTATGTCAGAACTCAGAGCTAAGCAAGCCCAATTAGACTTGACGCTCAACGAACAGAATCAGCGATTTATAGCATTGGGGCAATATCTTGACTTGGAGAAAATCGCCAATCGTGAGAAGGTGCTCAAAAGCAATATCGCGCTTACTCAGAAACTTATTGATAATATCAAAGAGAAGCATCAGCAAGGTGTGGCTCTCAAAAACGACATCACTCGTTATGAACTGCAAATGGAGACACTGAAGCTAAATCTTACCAAGCTGCAGAACACTCGTAAGATTCTGAATCACCAACTTTGCAATACGCTCGGCATTGACCAGACAGAAGAGATAGACCCTACTGATGATGTTGCCATAGCAGTATTTAATAAGGATAGCGAAGATTATTGGCAACAGACAGCAGAGGCAACAAGCCCTCAACTGCAAATGGTGGCTGTCAATGAACAAATGGCAAAACAGCAGGAAAAGCTTGCCAAGAGCGAACTGTTGCCCAAGGTGGCTGTGGTGGCTCAGAATGATCTGAACGGTCCTATCACTTTCGAGCTGCCTCCCATCGACAAGAATCTCAATGTGTGGTATGTGGGCATTGGCGTAAAATACCAACTGTCGTCGATTTTCAAGAGCAATAAAAAGTTGAACCAAGCCAAACTTCAAAGTAAAGCAGCCTCAGAACAGAAAGCTGTAGCAGCCGAACAACTTAATAATAATGTTCAGGCTGCACATACCAACTATCTGCAGAGCTATGTGGAACTGGAGACCCAGCAGAAGAATGTGCAACTGGCTCAGCAAAACTATGAGGTGGTAAACAACCGTTATCTCAACCAACTGGCACTCATCACAGACATGATAGACGCCAGCAACATGAAACTAAATGCTGAACTGAACGAGGTGGATGCACGTATAAATATCGCATACGCATATTACAAAATGAAATACATCACAGGACAATTATAATAAATTATAGAAATGGAAAATATCAAGAAATACGCTTACAACACTCTTGTTATCTGTCTGATTGCCGTCGGAGCAATCATTGTTATTATGAACTTCAGCCACTTTGGCAATGTGGAATTTACGGACAATGCCCGAGTGAGACAGCATGTCACACCTCAGAACACTCGTGTACAGGGATTTATCAAGGAAGTAAGATTCGAGGAGTTTCAGCATGTGAAAAAGGGTGATACGCTCGTTGTGATTGAGGATGCAGAATTTCGTCTGCAACTGGCTCAGGCAGAAGCAGCCGTCAAAGGTCAGCAGTCTGGTTCGTCGGCTGTAAGTGCCAGCATGAATACCGTGGAAAACAATGTCCAGGTGGCTGCTGCAGGTATGCGAGTGGCAACAGCCGGCATTTCGGAGGCTAAAGAAGGTATGGACAATGCCAAGAAAGACTATGACAGCTTTGCTGCCTTACTGAAGAAAGGAGCTGTAACCCAACAGCAGTTTGACAATGTGAAAACACAGTATGAACAGGCTGTCAGCCGCTATCGTGCTGCGCAGGCACGACTGTCGCAGGCATCAGCCTCCCGTAAGGCTACGGCTGTGGTCAATAACGAGCAGAAGCATCGCCTTGGACAAAGTCGTGCAGGCGAGAGTGTAGCCGAAGCACAACTCCGTCTTGCCCGCCTGAACCTTTCATATTGCTATATCATCGCTTCATGTGATGGCGTCGTAGGCACAAAAGACATTCAGGAAGGCATGCTTGTACAGCCAGGTCAGACGCTGGTAAACATCGTAGATGCCAACAGCATCTGGGTGGAAGCCAACTATAAGGAAAGCCAGCTGCCTAACATCCATGAAGGAGCTGAGGTGGAGATGAAAGCCGATGCGGTGCCAGGCGTTAAGTTTAAAGGACACGTTGAGCGTATCAGCAGCGCCACGGGCAGTGCTTTCTCGCTGTTGCCAATCGACAATGCCACCGGCAATTTTGTCAAGGTGGAACAGCGTGTCTCCGTGCGAATCAAGTTTGACGGCAACAAGCCTGAGGACATGAAGAAGCTCCGTGCCGGCTATAATCTGGAATGTGAGGTGAAATACTAAACCGAAGACTATGCTTCCATTACCTCCTCCCCCTCCAGCCGGTATGGGTTTTGCCATGCCTATGTTTCGCGACTGTGTTCCTAAAGGTATTCAGCCGTGGATATATGTGCTCTGCGTGTTTGGCTTTCAGTTTTCCGGTGGCATGTATCTTGGTGCGCTTGAGGACATACAGGGTTCCACAAATTTTATGATTGAAGACCTGATGATGTTGCTCTATGCCAATCTTGCTGGTATGGCGATTTATTTTCCGATGCTTTTCCGCATGAAGTTTCGCTTTACAAACCAACAGCTGATCATCGGATCAGCCATAGTGGTCTCGGTGTGCAATCTCGTCACCATCCACACCACCTTCATGCCACTGCTGCTTGTGGTGTGTTTCATCGAAGGAATGGCAAAACTGCAAGGCACTTTCGAGCACATGAGCAACATACAGCTGTGGATTACGCCTCGTCGCGACTTTGCAGTATTCTTTCCTGTGCTACATATCGTGCTGCTCACCTCCATCGAGGGTAGTGCATTTCTTGCAGCATGGTTTGGCTATCATTTCACTTGGCAGATGATGCACATCTTCATCGTGGGATTCATGTGCCTGATCATGACTGTCCAGCTGGTGCTATGCCGACCGTTCTGTCCTATGCCACAACGCTTAAGCCTCAAGGGTATTGATTTGCCAAGCGGACTGCTCATCAGCTTGCTCATGTTGGTAGTATGTTATATATGTGTATATGGTGACTACAAGATGTGGATGGACAGTCGCGAGCTTCGTATTCTCGTGGGTGTTGCGATACTTCTGACCGGCGTGTTGATACATCGCTTGCTGCGAGTGAGCAATCCGTACGTCGACCTCAAGATATTCAGATTGCGCAATGTGCTCCTTATCATGGTGGTTGTAATTGTCGGAGAATTTCTTTTTGGATGCGAACATACACTGGAGGAGATACTCTGCGCTGAGGTTCTAAAACTCGAAGAGCATACCAAGGAAGAGTTGTTTCTCTGGGCATTGCCCGGCTTCTATATCGGCATTGCCATCGACCTACTGTGGCTCAAAGTGCTAAAATGGAAAGTCTGGAAACTCTTTGCCATTGGTTTTGGGTTTATCCTTGCATATGCCCTGTTGATGTATTTCACCCTTGATATGGGCGTCAATATCGAGCAATTCCGTCTGCCTATCATTTGTCGTGGTGCAGCATACTCCATTCTTGCAGCCACACTGATGTGGTCGCTCGACGAGTCGGTTCCCGACCTGGAGCAATTCTTCATGGGACTGTTTGTCTTCAACATCTTCCACATGTATCTGGCAGGAGCCGCCGGTTATGGCATCTACACACACTGGTTCTCTACGTTTATGAATGATGATATTGCACGCTACGGACAGCAGCTTACGCTTACCCACATCAACATGCAGCAGTTTGACTTTACAGCATTCATGGACAGTTATCTGCCAAGCATGATGAACGTGGCTATAAAGCAGATTTATGGTATTGTCATCTGGATAAGCGGCATCATGACGCTCTTGTTCATGGCACTGGATATTCCTGCCGTACGAACCAATGTACGCAAAGTACCGATGTGGCCGGTTTACGGTATTGAATATCTTGCACGACTGACTGGCAAGAAGAAAAGAAACTTGAGAAAAAAGAAAAAGATTAATGTTAAAAGAATGGTGAGTGTAAAAAAAAATATCTAAATTTGCGCCCAATAGCAAAGAAGAACAATATTACTACCTAACCTAAACAATAAGGTAACTAAATAAACAGCAGAAACAATGAATAAAAGAACAATACTCATAGCAGTGATTCTGGCTACAGCCTTCAAGGCTTCGGCGCAGAACATCGCGCCCAACACAAGCCTGATGCTCCACCAATGGGAAGCACAGAAAAAGGAGGCTGCACTGAAGAACGGAATGAATGCGCCAGCTGACAGAATGGTGTCGGCGTTTATCAGCGTGGACGACAGCAAGGTGGTGGACGAACTTCGCAAGCACGGCGTGACGGTCCGCTCGGTCCTTGGTGACGTCGTCACGGCATCGCTGCCCCTCTCCTGCATAAACACCATAGCAGCCATAGACGGCGTGAAGAACATTCAGGCTGGCAGCGAGGTGCGCCTCCTTATGGACACGGCACGCGCTGACGCCAATGTGGACGCTTGTCATACCGCCAGGGAAAACCTCGGCAACTACACCGGCAAGGGCGTCGTGGTGGGCATCGTGGACAACGGATTTGAGTATGCACATGCCGACTTCCTTAAGAACGACTACACGGAAACGCGCGTCGTACGCGTATGGGAACAAGGTGCCACCTCGGGCAACGCTCCTGAGAAGTACGGCTACGGAGCAGAATACACCACGCTGAAGGATATGAAGCGTGCCCGACTGGACACCTATGACACTTTCCACGGCACTCACGTGGCAGGAATAGCAGCAGGTTCGGACCGCTCCACCAATTATTATGGTGTGGCTACGGAAGCCGACATCGTACTGGTGAGCTTCATCACATCGCAGAGCACCAGCGTCATCGACGGCATAAAGTATGTGTTTGATTATGCTGAGAGCGTGGGCAAGCCATGCGTAGTAAACATCAGCCTTGGCACTCACCTCGGTCCGCACGACGGAACTTCCGACACTGACCGCGCCTTGGCGGAGCTTGTGGGTCCGGGCAGAATAATCGTGGGAGCAGCTGGCAACGAAGGCACAAAGGCGGTGCATGCCTCAAAGACATTCTCCGAGGGCAACACCACTATGAAGACCATGATAGGCTTCGACAACGACAAGGCTGCCACAAAGACAGCACGCATCGACATTTGGGGCGACAAGGACGCCACGCTGAAGGTGAAGCCTGTGGTGGTGAACACCAACGACGGCAGCATCGTAGCTGAATTGTCAGAAGTGGCAACAGACGGCGAGAAGAACGCTGAACTAAGCTTCCCTGAAGGATGCGGTGTGGAAGGCACCGTGCAGATGGCTCTGCAGGTAAGCCCATCCAACGACCGTCCTAACGTGCTGGCAATATGCAGCGCCACAAGCATAGACAACAACCGACGCATCGGACTCGTCATAACGGGCAGCGAAGGCAGCACTGTGCACATGTGGAACAGCGACGTGACGGGCCATTTCCTCAGCGAAGGCAAGGAGGGATGGACAGACGGCGACGACAGATTCACCATAGCCGAGATAGGCGGCATAAGCCCTGACGTCATCACAGTAGGCTCATACAATACGAAGGCCACATACACCACCCTCTCGGGCAACGTCTGTGACGTCAATACGGACGCTATGGGCAACGTGGGCGAACGCTCGCTCTTCTCAAGTTGCGGCCCCACCACCGACGGACGTCACAAGCCGGACGTCACAGCCCCCGGTTGCGCCATCGTCTCTGCCACATCCAAGTATTGGCAAGGCTTCTTCCAGCTGGCAGCAGTGGCAAAGAGCAAGTATGCCAACGACTGCTACGACGCCAACATCGGCACGTCCATGTCATCGCCCTTCGTGGCTGGCACCGTGGCTCTCTGGCTGCAGGCCAACCCGAAGCTCACACCCTCAGATGTCCGCTCCATCCTGGACGCTTCGTCACGTCACGACCAGTATACAGGCAATGCTGACGCATGCGACCGCGACATGTGGGGCGCAGGCAAGATAGACGCTTACGCAGGTCTGCAGATTGCAGCCGGCAAGACCGGCATCCGTGACACGCAGGCTGACGTGCAGCAGATGAGCATCACGACGGACCGCGCAGCACGCACCGCCAAGGTGATGTACGCCGCCAAGGGCAACGCCACACTCAGCATCTACACCACCACGGGACAGAAGCTTGCCACCAAGACGCTCACAGCAAGCGGACAGACCGTCAGCCTCTCACAGCTCACACCAGGTGTATATGTGTTCAGACTGGAGCAGGGAGGAGCTACGCATACTGTAAAAGCGATGCTTTAACAGTTGAGAATTGAAAGTTGAGAGTTGAGAGTCTCAATAAAAAAAAATAAGTTATAAATAATAAGTAATCATTAAAAGAAGACATCATGAAAAAAACTTTACTTTCCGTATGTCTTGCCGCACTTTCATTAACCTCAGTGTCGGCACAGGATGAGAAGCCAATCACCGAAAAGCCAAAAGGTGAGGTAGTTAATCTCTATCGTACATCAGAAGGCTATTACGCCTTCTTCGGCAACGCCAAACCCTATAAGGCTCATGGCGAGTGGAGCCGCATGGTATTTGCAGAGGACGGAGCTGTGTGGCTGGAGAACCCCATCAGCAGCCTCTATAGCAAAACATGGATTAAAGGCTACAGGGCACAGGGCGACACCATCGCCTTTGACCTTCCGCAGGTTATTTATGAGGAGACCTTTGACGGCGTCACCAGCAAGGGCAAGCTCTACAAGATGATTGCGGAGGAAACAGACAAATATGGCACATACGTAAAAGACGAAGATTCGCAGACACTGAAATATCTTTGGAAGGACGGCAAGCTGACGCTTTGCAAGGATATGGCATGTGGTATGTGTACGCCTACCGGCGGTTGGAGCGGTTTCGGCGAAAACTACTTCGAAGGCATCAACATCGAGAACAACACCACCAAGCCTTCCGAGAACGCAAAGGTGTACGACGGCCTGATGCTTTACCTCGACCTCAACGACCAGGCACAGCAGTGGCCCGTGAAGTATGCCATTGACGGCGACGACGTATATCTCGGCAACCTCTCCACCAACCTCAAAGGTTACTGGATAAAGGGAACAATGAAGAACAACGAGGTGACCTTCCCGTCAACATCACTCGTAGGCATCGACACCACCACTGTATGCTACGCTTATGCTTCACGCGTGGACTACAGTACAGCTTTAACCGCTTACGGCGATCCTTATGACAGTACTTTCGTGGTGAACGAGCCGCTCGTATTCACATACGACCCTGCTGTCAACACCCTCTCTTCAAAGCAGAAGATGGGCATCCATCAGAGCGACGGCGTGCGTGAGCCGCTGAAGAGCACTGACATCTTCGACGTTTACCGCGTGCCACTCATCAGCCCGTGGGTGGAGAAGCCTAACAAGCCGCTGCCTCCGAAGTTCTCTGCTGTCATGCCATGGATAACGGACATGACACCTAATTACAGCGGTGTAGAGTTCCTGTTGAGCTATTACTCTGTGGACGGCAACTACCTTGACCCGTCAAAGCTCTACTACAGCTTCTACATCGACGGCGAGATGGTGACATTCACACCGGAGGAATACTTGAACGTGACAAAGGAAATGGACCTCGTGCCTTACACATTCGACGACGACTACCAGTTCTATAAGGTAAGCGACAACACACGCCGCCTCTATTACTACCATCAGCCGAAGGAGAAGATCGGCTTGGAGGCTCTCTACGTGGACGAAGTGGACGGCAAGCCCGTGACTTACTCTTCAGGCATTACAGAGTATTACTTCGATCCGACAGGCATCAACAACACCACCCTCGAGGAGGGTAAGGTGAAGTCAATCACATTCACCGACCTTTCAGGACGCCAAATCCTGCGTCCGGGCAAGGGCGTATACATCCGCACCATCACTATGAAGGACGGCACAAAGCAGTCGAAGAAGGTGGTTAGATAATTCAAACTATTAAGAAATAACCGTAGAGAGTTTAGAGTCAGAACGGCTCTAAGCTCTCTACTTTTTTTATAATATCCCCAAATCATATCCACTTACTAAAATTTGCCTTACATAGAGTAAAGCATTAAAAAAGATAAACAAAAGGAGGATTTTGATGAATTGTCTTTGATGGTCGGCAATTAATTGTTAACTTTGCATAAACAAACAAAGCATAACCGCTACGGCGGTAAATGAGAAAACCGATTTTCAACTAACTCATGACTGCTTATTTAGTTACAACTACTACTACAATCAAACAAAAAGTGTTCCGGTGTGATACCGGAACACTTTTGCAATTTAAAAAAATGTATAGAATAAGCAGCCACGACACACCACACCCCATGACTTCTTAAAACTAAAACAAATTCACTTAGGTATGAACAGAATTCTAATAATCATATCTCTCATCATGACAATGATAACTACCACGACAAGCGCCGCGGTCAAGGCGAGCTACGACATCGTGCCGTTGCCAGCAAGCGTAAGCATGCAGAAAGGCGAACCCTTCATGCTCTCCTCTGCTACACGCATCGTATACACTGGCAGCGACGAGGCGATGAAGCGTAACGCAAAGTTCCTCGCTGACTATCTGGCTCAGACCACCGGCATAAAGCTCTCCACTAACGCAGCTTCAGGCAAGGCGCAGAAAAACGCCATCACACTCTGCACGGACAGCAAGATGGGCGAAGAGGCTTATCGCATCAGCGTGGACAAGAAAGGCATCGTCATTACCGGCGGTTCGGCGAAGGGCGTGTTCTACGCCATCCAGACGCTGCGCAAGTCTGTGCCCGTCGGCAAAACGGACAACATAGAGCTAAGTGCGGTAAGAATAGCTGACCAGCCACGCTTCGGTTATCGTGGCATGATGCTCGACTGCTCGCGCCACTTCTTCACCATGGACTTCATCAAGAAATATCTCGACCTCATGGCTATGCACAACATGAACGTCTTTCACTGGCATCTCACCGACGACCAGGGATGGCGAATCGAGATAAAGAAGTATCCGCGTCTTACGAGCGTAGGATCGAAGCGTTCGGGCACCATCGTCGGATTCAACTCGATGGTGGACGACCAGAGAGAATACAGCGGATTCTACACTCAGGATCAGGCTCGCGAAATCGTGGAGTACGCACGCCAACGATACATCACCGTCATCCCTGAGATTGATATGCCCGGACACATGAAGGCTGCTCTCGCCGCCTATCCCGAGCTCGGATGCACGGGAGGTCCTTACGAGGTGGGACACAGATGGGGCATCTATCTGGACGTGCTCTGCCTCGGCAATGAGAAGATTTATGCTTTCTGCGAGGACGTGCTGAAAGAACTCTCTGACATTTTTCCATCCGAATTTGTCCATATCGGAGGCGACGAAACGCCTACAGAGCGTTGGGCAGAATGTCCGAAATGCCAGGCAGTGGCTAAGGAGCACGGACTGACAGCAAAGACGTTGCAGGGCTACTTCACCAACCGCATGGAGCAATTCCTCAATCAGAACGGAAAACGCATAATAGGCTGGGACGAGATTCTGGAAGGCGACATAAACCAGAGCGCCACCATCATGAGCTGGCGCGGAACCGCCAACGGAGAGAAGGCGGCAGAAAAGGGTCACGACGTGATAATGTCGCCCACGACATACTGCTACTTCGACTTCTGCCAAACGGACACCAGCACACTCTACGAACCGTCGCAGCGTGACGGATTTATCAGCGTGGAGAAGGTTTACGGTTACGAACCGCTCGCCGAAGGCATGTCAGAAAAGGCGAAGAGCCACATCCTCGGAGTGCAAGCTAACGTATGGACGGAATATCTGACTTGCCCGCAAGCCGTGGAATACTATAGCCTTCCACGTATGTCGGCGCTCAGCGAGGTGCAGTGGAGCAGCGCCCCGAAAGACTTCGGTGCCTTCAAGCAAAGACTGACACGCATGACCAGCCTCTTCAAGCTCTGCGGATATACATACGCACACCACCTGTGGCCCGAAGAGATTATCTCGCCGTGGGAGGACAATTAAACCACACGGATATACATATATATAATGTAAACATAATCAACTAACATACATATTTATAATATTATGAGACTAATTATTGAAAAGGATTATGACCAGCTGTCAAAGTGGGCTGCTGAGCATGTTATCGAGCGTATCAACAAGTTCAACCCGACACCCGACCACAAGTTCGTGCTCGGTCTGCCTACCGGTTCATCACCCATCGGCATGTATCGTGCTTTGGCACAGGCTTGCAAGGAGGGACGCGTATCCTTCAAGAACGTCCTCACTTTCAACATGGACGAATATGTAGGTCTGCCTGAGAGCCACCCCGAGAGCTACCACTCATTCATGGCAAAGAACTTCTTTGACCACGTAGACTGCCCGAAGGAGAACATCCACATCCTCAACGGCAACGCAGAGGACCTCGAGGCTGAGTGCGCTCACTACGAGAAGATGATTGAGGAAGCCGGCGGCATCGACCTCTTCATCGGCGGCATCGGTCCTGACGGACACATCGCTTTCAACGAGCCGGGATCTTCACTCACTTCACGTACACGTATGAAGACTCTGACCACAGACACCATCGTGGCTAACTCACGCTTCTTCGACAACGACGTTAACAAGGTTCCGACAACAGCTCTCACAGTGGGCGTTGGCACAGTTATGTCTGCACGCGAGGTGATGATCCTCGTAAACGGCCACAACAAGACACGCGCTCTCCAGGCTGCAGTAGAAGGTCCGGTCACACAGATGTGGACCATCTCTGTTCTCCAGCTCCACCAGCACGGCATCATCGTAGCTGACGAGGCTGCTACCGATGAGCTGAAGGTCAGCACATACCGCTACTTCAAGGACATCGAGAAGAACAACCTGTAAGAAGAAGGTGGTTTAACAAAAACCAATATATGGAGAAGAAATTCAACATAAAGAGAATCTCAGCCACCAATGTAAAGGCGGCTGAGATTTGTTGTATTATGGACGAAGCCGGAATAGGTTTCGTACCTGTGGACAACCATTGCTGGGCAGAGGCGTTCCCCTATCGCCCGAAGATGGAAGTGAGAATGGCACACAACGGCGCACAGCTGCTCATCAACTACCGCGTGACGGAGGAGACGGTGCGTGCCGTGGCTCCTCACGACGACGGCAATGTATGGGAAGACTCGTGCTGCGAGCTGTTCCTCTCGACAGTGGCAGACGGCACTTACTATAACATGGAGTGCAACGCCGCAGGAACAATGCTCATCGGCTTCGGTCCGAAGCGCGAGGGACGCGAGAGAGCACCGCAGGAAGTGCTCGACAAGGTGGACCGCTGGTCATCGCTCGGACGCACTCCATTTGACAACATCGAGGGAGAACAGACATGGCAGCTTTGCCTCGCCGTGCCGACAGAGGCTTATTATCATCACAAGCTCGAGTCGTTCGCAGGACTTCAAGTAAAGGGAAACGTGTATAAGTGCGGCGACAAACTGCCTCACCCACATTTCCTCTCGCTCTACCCCATCGACCTTCCCAAGCCCGACTTCCACAGACCCGACTTCTTCGGAGGCGTGGTTTTCGAGAAATAGACAGGAAGACATGTATTAAAGAAATCATTCATTTTACATTTATAAAAAATGGATGATTTCTTTTTGTTTTGTCTCCGATTTGCAGTATCTTTGCAGATAGAATAAAATACCAAACACTTTTAAACAATATAACATTATGGCATCCACACCAGATTTCAAGTATGCTCCTATGTTCCAGATGGGCGAGGACACTACTGAATACCGTCTGCTCACCAAGGAAGGCGTAAGCACCGGCGAGTTTGAAGGCAAGACAATTCTGAAGGTTTCGAAGGAAGCTCTCACACTGCTCGCACAGCAGGCTTTCCACGACGTAGAGTTCATGCTCCGTCGCGAGCACAACCTCCAGGTGGCTAAGATTCTCTCAGACCCTGAGGCTTCAGAGAACGACAAGTACGTAGCTCTCCAGTTCCTCCGCAACGCAGAGACTGCAGCCAAGGGCGTGCTCCCCTTCTGCCAGGACACCGGTACAGCCATCATCCACGGCGAAAAAGGCCAGCGCGTATGGACTGACTTCGAGGACGAAGAGGCTCTCACACTCGGTGTATACAACACCTTCACACAGGACAACCTCCGCTACTCGCAGAACGCTCCGCTCAATATGTACGACGAGGTGAACACACGCTGCAACCTCCCCGCACAGATTGACATCGAGGCTACCGAGGGCGATGAGTATCGCTTCGTAATGGTGGCAAAGGGTGGCGGCTCAGCCAACAAGACATACTTCTACCCCATGACAAAGGCTACCATCCAGAACGAGGGCACACTGCTCCCCTTCCTCGTAGAGAAGATGAAGAGCCTCGGTACAGCGGCTTGTCCTCCGTACCACATCGCATTCGTCATCGGTGGAACATCAGCAGAGAAGAATCTCCTTACTGTTAAGCTCGCTTCCATCAAGTACTATGACTCGCTCCCCACAACAGGCGACGAGACCGGACGTGCTTTCCGTGATATCGACCTCGAGGAGAAGCTCCTCAAGGAAGCTCACAAGATCGGACTCGGCGCACAGTTCGGCGGCAAGTATCTTGCTCACGACATCCGCGTAATCCGTCTGCCGCGTCACGGCGCAAGCTGCCCCATCGGAATGGGCGTAAGCTGCTCTGCAGACCGCAACATCAAGGCTAAGATCACTAAGGATGGTGTGTTCCTTGAGAAGATGGACGCCAATCCTTCTGAGCTTATCCCCGAAGAACTTCGTCGTCCGGGCGAGGGCACAAAGGGAATCGAGATTGACCTCGACAAGGGCATTGACGCAGTTCGCGCAGAACTGTCTAAGTATTCCGTAAGCACACGCGTCAACCTCAAGGGCACCATCATCGTGGCTCGCGACATCGCACACGCTAAGCTGAAGGCTCGTCTGGACGCTGGTGAGCAGATGCCTGAATACTTCAAGAACCACCCGATTCTGTACGCAGGACCTGCAAAGACTCCGGAAGGATATCCTTGCGGATCTATGGGCCCGACAACAGCCAATCGTATGGACCCGTACGTTGACGAGTTCCAGGCTAACGGCGCCAGCCTTGTGATGATAGCCAAGGGCAATCGCTCACAGGTGGTTACAGACGCATGCAAGAAGCACGGCGGTTTCTATCTCGGCACTATCGGTGGCGTAGCCGCTGTTCTCTCACAGAGCAGCATCAAGAGCATCGAGTGCGTGGAGTATCCGGAGCTCGGCATGGAGGCCATCTGGAAGATTACGGTGGAGGACTTCCCCGCATTCATCCTCGTGGATGACAAGGGCAACGACTTCTTCCAGCAGCTTAAGCCCTGGTGCCCCAACTGCAAGTAATGACTACTGACGCATAAAAACACTTGTGGTCCCAACGATGCCACACAAACCATGACCTATAAAGGCTATTGGATATAGCGACATCGTTGGGACTCAAGATAATCTCTCATAATTTCCTGTTAAAGGAAAGGATACGAAATAAAAACCCCACATCCCAACATTATATATAGACAAAGAGTACAAACTTTACATTAAGATTACGCACTGCTACAAAACACACTACACGTTTAAAGACTTAACTACGATATAAAAAGAGAATCGCAAATTGTAAAATATAAATAACGTGTAATTATGGAAACTGCAAAGAACGATAAGAATGAGATTATGGTGAACTGCGTGAACAAGAAACTCGTCGCAGCAATCAAAAAACTGAAGATGGAAATACAAAGACGCATCGAACACGAACGCGAGCTGCAGAAGGCTTCACAGCCAAGCGCAAAGGCACTCGTTTCTGCAATCATCTTTAAGGACACAGAAGGAAACACACAGACTGTATTGCAAGTAAAGACCTACGTATCACCACGTTTTCTGGAAAGATGCCTTAACAACCAGTGCCTTTGGGAACTTGATGAGTCGGCATACCCTACAGAGAACGGACTCTGCCGCGCCCTTGCCAACATGAAGCGCGACAAAGGCTATGAGATGAACGACATCTACAACATCAATGATTTTGAGACAGTTGTAAGCAACGCATAACGCTACAACTAAATTAATAAACACCTCCGTAGCCGTGGCAAAAGTCACGGTGGGGATGGTTTGCGCCCTAAAAATTACATTATTACGAAAAAAAGATATACCTTTGCAATGGTTTACGAAGCGTAAGCCAAGGGGTGGCGGAACATTTCCGTCTGAGATAATACCCTCTGAGCTGATCCGGACAATACCGGCGTAGCGAAAAAAGGTACGAACAATACATAAAAAGCCATAACCCCTTTTTGTGTATTTATATAGTCTTAGGTATAGATTGCTAAGATTCAGGAGAACTATTAAAACATTTAAAAAGATGAAGAAAATCATCAGCGCAGCTATGGCTGCAGCATGTGTTGTGCCGTCACAGGCAGAGAACACACAGACAAAGCTCGACACCACTAACGTGCAGAACATCAGCGAGGTAGTGGTTAAGGCTGTTCGCGCTCCTCAGAGCGCACCATTCGCCATCACTAACGTACAGAAACAGCAGCTTCAGGATTTCGCCAAGAGCGGAAAGGAGCTTCCGTTCCTCTTCGCACGCACTCCAGGTGTGCTCTCATGGAGCGAGAACGGCGTGGGAACCGGTACAACATACATGCGTCTGCGTGGCGCTGCCGACAGCCGCATCAACGTAACTATTGACGGTGTGCCTCTCAATTCGCCTGAGGACCAGTGCGTATTCTGGGCTAATGAACAGCTACGCTTCACTCTTGGGAAGCGCACAGATACAACGCGGTATCGGAACGTCCACTAACGGTGACGGCGCTTTCGGCGGAAGCATCTCACTTGCGACTGCCACACCGGCAGAAACACCTGCTCTGGAGCTTACCGGATCGTACGGTTCGTTCAATACAATGAACGCTGGAGCAAGCTTCTCAACAGGACTTCTTTGGAACCGCCTTATCTTCGACGGCGCTTATCATGAGACAAGCACGGACGGATTTATCCACGGTACGGCAGGCCGCTCAGGATCTTACTACGGCGGACTGACATGGCTCGGCAACAAATACAAGATCAGCTATAAGAATATCGGCAACTTCGAAAAGACCGGACAGGCTTGGAACGGCGTGGCTGCATGCAACTATGACGGCGACACAAGTCTGCGCGACTACGGCATGCAAAACTATACTGATATGTATGAGCACGGATTGGGCAAGTTTAACTCGCTCTATGAGGAGCTCATATTCCCTGACACCAAGGACGGAAAGTTCACCACCAAGCGCTATCAGATGCGCGACGGTAGCTATTGGGACAAGACCACGGACAACTTCTATCAGAACCACAACATCCTGAACTTCGCCTGGACGCCTTCAGAGCACTGGAAGCATAGCGTAACACTCCACTATACTTACGGTTACGGCTACTATAAGGAGTTCAAGCAGAACACCACTCTGGCTTCAAAGTTCGGTATCAACGAGACATACATCAACGACAGCGGCAAGACAAAGTACACCAAGTCGGACGCAGTCCGTCAGAAGGGTCTTACACAGAACAATTACGGCGCACTCTATAACGTATCCTACACTGACGGTGCATGGGACGTTGTCGGAGGTGCCAGCATGCAACTCTTCCGCTGCAACCACTGGGGATACGTGACATACATCGCCGACGAGGCTATAGAGAAGAAGTATCTCGGAAACGGAAAGTATAAGTATTACGACTCGGACGCTCACAAGAACGACTGGAGCGCATTCATTAAGGCCAACTATAAGTTCGGCACCGGATGGAATTACTTCGTAGACCTTCAGATGCGCTACGTCAACTACACTACGGACGGCATCAACGACCGCTTTGTAAGTGATGCCAACGGCAAATACTCCAACCAGAACCTCGACATCAACGAGAACTATTTCTTCGTCAATCCGAAGACCGGCATCAGCTACACTCAGAACGGACACAAGGCTTACGCATCGCTCGCCTACGCCAACCGCGAGCCGGAACGCAACAACTTCACAAACAACGGCAGCTACGGCGCACCAAGCCCGGAACGCCTCCTCGACCTCGAATGGGGCTATCAGTATCAGGGCAAGAACTGGTTTGCAGGCGTCAACTTCTACTATATGAACTATGTCAACCAGTTTGTGATGACAGGAGAGAAGAGCGACATCGGCGAATCGCTGACCACCAACATCAAGAACAGCTATCGTCTCGGTGCTGAGATATCAGCAGGATGGAGCCCGCTGTCATGGTTGTCGTTCGAAGGCAATGCCGCTCTCAGCCAGAACAAGCTGAAGAACTTCGACGAATGCGTGGAAGACTGGGACAACGGCGCCACATGGAACCATTACGACAAGTCTACTCTCGCTTACTCACCGTCTGCCATCCTCAACGGATTCGTGGATATCCACTTCGCTGGTTTCCGCGCCACATGGCACACCAACTACGTGAGCAAGCAGTATCTCGACAATTCTGAGAGCGCTGACCGTCAGCTTCCCTGCTACTCACAGACCAACATCAACGCCAGCTATACATTCAATTTCGGCAAGCGCGTGCTCGGTCTGAAGCAGGTGGTGCTCGGTGCTGACTTCAACAACATCTTCGACCGTCACTACGCAGCATCCGGCTACGTCTACTACGACTGGTATTATCAGGGCAAGCGCACATCCACACTCGCCTATATACCAATGGCAGGATTCAACTGTATGGGATACCTGACACTTAAATTCTAAGTATGACAGAATATCTCTCCATCCATTGGCTCGACATCACCACCACCATCCTCGGCATCGCCTACATCGTACTGGAGTACAGGGCGAGCATTCTGCTGTGGATTATCGGCATAGTGATGCCAGCCATGGACATTTATTTATATTGGAGTCATGGACTTTACGGCGATGCCGGAATGGCGGTTTACTACACAGTGGCCGCCATTTACGGCTACGCTGTATGGAAGTTCGGACGCAAGAGCAAGGCTATGAGCGAAGACAAGGCTACGAGCGAGATGCCGATAACGCATTTTCCGAAGCGCCTTATCCTAAAGACCACAGCCGTATTCTTCCTCGCATGGGGAGCCACGTATTACGTACTGAAGGAATATACGGGAAGCACGGTACCCGTACTCGACGCATTTACCAACGCCATGAGCTTCGTAGGACTTTGGGCACTTGCCCGTAAGTACGTGGAACAATGGGTGTTCTGGATTGCCGTGGACGCCATCAGTTGTTATCTCTACATCATTAAGGGCATTCCCTTCAAGGCTGGACTTTACGGTCTGTATGTCATTATAGCCGTAATGGGATATATGAAGTGGAAGAGAATGGCTATCAAAGAATAGAAATATACTAAAAAAAAAAACAAACTATGAATAAAAAACTACTGACAGGAGCTTTGGCTGCAATGGCCTTCCTCCTACCCTCTACCGCAGCGGGACAGACTGCGGACTTCAACATCATTCCGCGTCCGCAGCAGGTGAACGTCAGCAATGACTCACCTTTCACGCTGAGCGCAAAGACCGTCATCTCTCTCGGCACAAACAGCCAGGACATGAAGCGTAACGCCAACATGCTCGTCTCTTACATCGAGCAAGCCACAGGTATTCGCCCTGCCATCGGCAAGAGCAAGAACGGCGCAGCCATCATCCTCACCATCGACAAGACCATCGCCAATGCTGAGGGATACAAGCTGGACGCTGACGCAAAGCAGATACGCATCGCAGGTGCATCGGCAGCAGGCGTTTTCTATGGCATCCAGACTCTGCGCAAGTCGCTGCCTCTCGTTAACGGCAAGGCATCGAAGGTAAGCATTCCTGCCGTTCACATCGCTGACGCACCACGCTTTGCCTATCGTGGCACCCACCTCGACGTATCACGCCACTTCGTAACTGCCGACTCCGTGCGCCAGTTCATCGACATGCTCGCGCTGCACAACATCAACCGCTTCCACTGGCACCTTACTGACGACCAGGGATGGCGCATCGAGATAAAGAAGTATCCGTTGCTCACACAGATTGGTTCGAAACGTGCGCAGACCGTCATCGGTCACAATTCAGGCAAGTATGACGGAAAGCCTTACGGAGGTTTCTACACCCAGCAGCAGATTCGCGACATCGTCAAGTATGCCGCAGACCGCTATATTACCATCGTTCCTGAGATTGATCTCCCCGGACACATGCAGGCTGCTCTCGCCGCTTACCCAGACATGGGCTGCACCGGCGGTCCTTACGAGGTATGGCAGAAGTGGGGCGTGTCTGACAACGTGCTCTGCGCCGGCAACGACAAGACCCTTACATTCATTGACAATGTGCTGAAGGAAATCACACAGCTCTTCCCGTCGAAGTATATTCACGTCGGTGGCGACGAGTGTCCGAAGACCCAGTGGCAGAAGTGCCCCAAGTGTCAGGCTCGCATCAAGGCTCTTAACCTTGAGGCAAAGGACGGCCATTCTGCCGAGGAACGTCTGCAGAGCTACATCATCACTCATGCTTCCAACTACCTGAAGTCGCTCGGACGCAACACCATCGGTTGGGACGAGATACTCGAAGGCGGACTCGCTGAGGGCGCCACTGTTATGTCATGGCGTGGCGAATCAGGAGGCATCGCAGCAGCAAAGCAGCATCACGACGTGGTAATGACCCCTAACAGCTATCTCTATTTCGACTATTATCAGTCGCTCGACAAGGCCAACGAGCCTCTTGCCATCGGTGGTTACCTGCCACTTGAGACCGTCTATTCTTACGAGCCGATGCCTAAGGAGCTGACAGCAGACGAGGCACGCCACATCATCGGCGTACAGGCAAACATCTGGACAGAGTATATGCCCACTTTCAAGCAGATGCAGTATATGGCTCTGCCCCGTTTGGCAGCACTCAGCGAGGTGCAGTGGAGCCAGCCCGCACTAAAGGACTACACCAGCTTCACCAACCGTCTGACAGAGTTCACTCACCTGTATGACCGTCTCGGATATAACTACGCAAAGCATCTCTATAACGTGGCCATTCACGTGGACAGCGACAATAAGTGGCGCGAGATTCTCATCCACATGACCACAGCCGGCAATGCTGAGATCCGCTACACACTCGACGGCACAGAGCCGACAGCCAACAGCACTCTCTATACTGGCGCCATAGTTTTGCAGAAGTCGGCAAAAATCCGTGCAGCAGCCTTCCGCAACGGCAAGAGAAGCAGCGTAACCAGCCAGGACATCAGCTTCAACAAGGCCACAGCTTGCCCCGTAGAACTGCTCCAGCCCACTCACAAGAACTACACATACAAGGGTGGAGCCACTCTCATTGACGGACTTCTCGGCGACAAGGGCTTCGGCACTGGACGCTGGCTCGGCTTCAGCGGCAACGACCTTGAGGCAGTCATCGACCTTAAGCAGAACACCGATGTCTCAAGCGTGAGCCTCAACACCTGCGTAGACAAGGGATCATGGATTTTCGATGCACGCAACATCGAGGTGAGCGTGTCTGCCGACGGCAAGACATTCACAAAGGTGGCAAGCAAGTCACTCCCCGCACTTGAGGAGCAGACACCTGACAACATCTACACTTACGAGCTGACTTTCCCGCAGACCACCACACGTTACGTGAAGCTTACTGCCACATCAGAGCACAACATCCCAGAGTGGCACGGCGGCAAAGGCAAGCCAGCCTTCCTCTTCGTTGACGAAATCAGCATTAAGTAGTGTTTACTGAATAATTTATAACTCTCTGATATTTAAGTTTTTATAACTTTAT
>OLPC01001173.1_pt1 | contig 23526 bp, 19 predicted proteins | sample 1672341 | NCBI WGS metagenome assembly OLPC01 (sample SAMEA3136673, study PRJEB25190) | human gut metagenome | reverse complement strand
TTAAAAAGGCCCACTTCCCTGGGGAAGCGGGCCTGAGCAGATGGACATGGCAGAGCGTGGCGGAAGCTACATCAAGCCTTGCATCAGGACGGGCGGCAGCAGGTGGTCACCGTTTCACAGCAGATGCGCCCTATACAACGGCAGCGCTAATCCTGGTACATGCCGTGGCACTTCTTGAATTTCTTGCCGCTGCCGCAGGGGCAAGGATCGTTGCGGCCGACGTTCGCGAAGGGGTCGTTCTTGTCCTTGACATACGTCGTAGGTTTCGGCGCGGCGGGCTTGGGTGCCTCCCCGGCTTGAGGCGCCTGCGCCGCGGCCGGCGCCGCCTTGATATCGGACTCGGTGAGCGCGTCTTCGGGCTTCGAGTAGCTCAAACGACCCTCGAGCGGATTTCGCTCCTCGGGGATGGGTTCCTGCTTCACGGCGATCTGCAGGCGCAGAAGCGTGCGCAGGTAGTCCTCGTACATGCTGGCGGTCAGGCGCTGGAAGGCGGCGTACGCCTCGTTCTTGTACTCGACGAGCGGGTCGCGCTGGGCGAAGGCGCGCAGGCCGATGCCGGTTTTCAGGTAGTCCATCTCGGCGAGGTGGGCCATCCAGCGCGTGTCGATGATACGCAGCATGACCTGGCTTTCCAGGTTGCGCATCATGTCGGCACCAAGCAGGTTCTCCTTCTCGGCGTAGATGCCCTCGAGATACTCGGTGAGCGCGTCGGCGACGTTTTCCGGCTCGTCGTCGTGTTCGATCGACGCGACGTGGAAGTCGTTGTTGCCGGTCATGCCGGCGGCCCACGTGTCGACCGCCTTCACGTCCCAGTCGTCGAACGCGGCGCGCTCGGGGCAGTTCTCCTCCACCACAGCGGAGGCGGCGTCGGAGATGATGCCGGGGATGCGACCGTTCATGTCCTTACCGTCCAAGATGGAGTTGCGCTCCTCGTAAATCACCTTGCGCTGCAGGTTCATGACGTCGTCGTATTCGAGGACGTTCTTACGCGCGGCGAAGTGCATCGTCTCGACCTGGCGCTGCGCGCTCTCGATCGCCTTCGATACCATAGACGCCTGAATGGGCTGGTCGTCGGGCATGTTCGTCTTCTCCATCATGCTGGAGATGGAATCCATGCGGTTGCCGCCGAACAGGCGCATGAGGTCGTCTTCGAGCGAGAGGTAGAACTGCGTCGTGCCCGGGTCGCCCTGGCGTCCCGCACGGCCGCGCAGCTGGTTGTCGATACGGCGCGACTCGTGGCGCTCGGTGCCGATGACGCACAGGCCGCCCGCGGCGAGCACCTCCTCGTTTTCCTGTTTGCAAATGGTGCGCGCACGAACGAGTGCCTCATCGCGTTTCTCATCCGACGGCGCAGGGGCTGCGTTCTCGGGGACCTCCTCGCCCTCGGCAGGCTCGTCGTCGATATGGCGCGAGGGATCGAAGCCCCACTCGCGCAGCACGTCCTCGGCGAGCACATCGGGGTTACCGCCGAGCAGGATGTCCGTGCCGCGGCCTGCCATGTTGGTCGCGATGGTCACCGCGCCCACGCGGCCGGCCTGCGCGATGATGTGAGCCTCGCGCTCGTGGTTCTTCGCGTTCAGAGTCTCGTGCTTGATGCCGCGCTTGTCCAAAAGGCGGGACAGGCGCTCAGAGCTCTCGATCGAGACCGTGCCGATCAGGCAGGGCTGACCCGCCTCGTGGCGCGCCGCAACGTCGTCGGCGACGGCGTTGAACTTCGCGTCGATCGTGCGATAGACCAGGTCGTTCTCGTCGATACGGGCGACGGGCCTGTTCGGCGGGATGGCGACGACCGGCAGCTTGTAGATTTCGCGGAACTCCTTGTCCTCGGTCATAGCGGTACCGGTCATGCCCGAGAGCTTCTCGTAGAGGCGGAAGTAGTTCTGCAGCGTAATGGTCGCGAGCGTCTGGTTCTCCTCGCGAACGAGCACATGCTCTTTCGCCTCGAGCGCCTGATGGAGGCCCTCAGAGTAGCGGCGGCCCTCCATGATGCGGCCCGTGAACTCGTCGACGATCTTCACCTCGCCGTTGACGACCACGTAATCGACGTCGCGATGGAAGAGGAACTGCGCCTTTAAGGCTTGCTGCAGGTGGTTCGCGAGCAGGCCGGACGGGTCGGCGTAGATGTCGTCGATGCCGAGTGCGGACTCGATCTTCTCAAGGCCGACCTCAGTGGCGTTGATCGTCTTTTTAGCCTCGTCCATCTCGAAGTCCTCGTCGAGCACGAGGTGCGGCATGACGCGGGCGAACTTGTTGTAGGTGTCAGCCGCGCGCGTTCCCGCGCCCGAGATGATGAGCGGCGTTCGCGCCTCGTCGATGAGGATCGAGTCGACCTCGTCGACGATGGCGAAATGGTGGCCGCGCTGCACGCGGGCGGAGGCCCTCGTGACCATGTTGTCGCGAAGGTAATCGAAGCCGAACTCGGAGTTCGTGCCGTAGGTGACGTCGGCCTTGTAGGCGGGGGTCTTCTGCGCGGGGCGCATGCCGTTTTGGATCAGGCCGACCTCCATGCCGAGGAAGCGGTAGATCTGGCCCATCCACTCGGAGTCGCGGCGGGCGAGGTAATCGTTCACGGTGACGATGTGGACGTTGTCGCCCGAAAGCGCATTCAGATAGCCCGCAAGGGTGGACACGAGCGTCTTGCCTTCGCCCGTCTTCATCTCGGCGATCTGCCCATCGTTTAGAGCCATGCCACCGATGAGCTGCACGTCGAAGTGGCGCAGCCCCGTCGTGCGCACCGACGCCTCGCGCACCGCGGCGAACGCCTCGGGAAGAAGGGCGGCCGTATCCTCGCCCGCAGCCGCGCGCTCGCGCAGAGAGTCGGAGAAAGCGCGCAGCTCGGCGTCGGTTTTCGGTTTGATTGAGGCCTCAAGGCCGTTGATGGTATCGACGATGGCCTGGTAGCGCTTGAGCTGCTTGCCCTCGCCCATCGTGAGAAGCTTCGATAAGAAACCCATGTATGCCGTCTTTCGTAAGAGCCCTATGTTCGTGAGCACCGCGCGAGAGCACGGCACACAACCTCCTGTACTCTAGCATAAGGCTTGCATGGACCTGGGAAATCCACTACACGACCAGATGCTATGATTCTCGCTTAAAAATGATGCTGTTATGGGGAAATATCGCGAATCGACTACTCGAGCGCCTCCTCGGCCTCTACCGCGCTGCGGTATAAGGCGACGATCGACGGCGATGGGTCGATGCCGAGCTCTTCTGCAAGATACCTTCGGCACGAGAGGTAGGTGTCGATTGCGGCGGCGCGCTGGCCGGCACCGAGCTGCGCCTCCATGAGCGCGGCGCACGCGTCCTCGCGAGAGCGGTCGCGACCGGCCGCCTCGCGCGCGAACCACAGCGCCGCGCGGGGCTCGCCTGACTCCAAAAGCCGCCCCGACGCGCACACAAGGGAGTCGACGAGGTTAATGCGAAGGCGCCTTCGCGCAGCCGCGATGTCGTCGTTGACGCTTTCGCTCGGCAGAAGGTCTCCCGAGTACGACCCGTCGATCGCCTCGAGGTGGTCCCGCCAGCGCTCAAGGTCGATCTCGCCGAAGCTCAAGGCGCGGCAAATGGAATCGAGCTCGGCAACATCGCTTCGCAGAAGCCGCGCGTCAAGGCGAACACCGCCCTGGTCGCGAAGGAGATAGGGGCACGTGCCCTCGTAGTCGAGCCCTCGCTTGAGCTGGCTCCACACCGAGTAGAAGTTCTTGATTGCGCAGCCGTGGGGGCTGTCAGGCCAAAGCGTCTCCAGCAGGCGCTCGCGGGAGAGCTCGCGGCCGCGGGCGAGCACGAGAAGCGCAAGGAGCGTCTTCGTTTTCTGCCTACTGAACGCTTGCATGTCGACTTGCTGCTCACCGATACGCACGTCGAGCCCGCCGAGGAGCCGCACGTAAAGGATCGGGGCCGAGCTTCCAGGCGCACCCGGCGTCTCCGAGCGGATCGGGCGGGCCTCATAACGATCGCGCGAGGAGCGCTCACGTTCGGCCCGCGCGCGCTCCTCCCGAAGCGAATCACGCCTGTGAGCTGCACATTCTGTGAAGCGGACAGCCTCTATGGCGCGCGCCGCCGCAAGCGCGACGGCAGCGGGCGAGAATCGCGTCGGTAAGGAACCCTCCTCAACCGCCCGGGAAAGCGACATCACCAAGAAGGCGCACTGCCAGGACATGGCGGCAGAAGGCGTGCGCGCGGCCAGGTCGCAGGCCCACAGGGCGACGCGCTCGACTGCGCGTGCGTCCTCGGGCGACGCGAAGCCCGGCGTCTTCTTCTGCGCAAGAGCCCAGAACACCATGGCGGCGGCGAAGACAAGCGGCCCGTCGGGCGCGCCGCGCGAAGCGAGCTCGCCCCACGCCTCCGCAAGAGGCATCACCCCCTTGCCAACATGTGCCGCGACGAGGGAAAACGCGGCAGCGGGAGCGATCGGGCCCCCGACTTTGGCGCGGGCGGCGAACTCGGCTGCCACCGATTCCGCGCGGCGACGGTCCTCGTCGTCTCCCAAACAGGAGGCAACGAGCAGCAACCGCGAACGCGATTCGGGGTCGATGCTACGCGAGAAGGCGAACTTACGCGCGAGGAACAGCGCACAGGCGGCATCATCGAGCGCGGCCAAACGCACCGCCTCGTCGGCAGCGAGGAGGATCCTGTTCTGGCGCGCGTTCTTTCCTGCGTAAACAAAGAGCTCGTGAGCAGGCTTGAAGCACGCCGCCGAGAGGAGGTCGGCACCGTGAGCGGCAAGCCAGCTCGCGCAGGCGGGCTTCGTCGCGAAAAAGCGGACGACGGCGCATGCCCGTGCGGCCGCCCCGCGTTCGAGCAGCATCGCCGCAATGCATACCGCAAGCTCGCTCGCGTCCCCGCACGTCGACCTGTCGACGACCCGGTCCACTGCCCGCGAAAAGCCCTGGGCAAGCACGGAAACATCGACGGCGACAGCATCGAAGGAGTCCTCCCGAGCGCAGACGCCGAGGAACGGATAGTCCTCCTCTATCAGGGAAATCGCCTCGTTCGCATGACGCGCGCCCACAAGCGAAACGAGCTCGGAGAGGCTTCCCTTCCCCATCGCCAGCATGAGAAACGCCGCGAGCAGAACGCTTGCAGGCGGCTCTTCGGCGGCCATGCCCGCGACGAGGCGGCCCCCATCGTCCGAGCCCCACGCGACGCACGCCGCGCGGCACTTCGCATGTGGGGAGTCCGTCGCCCGCACAGTATGCTTCATCTCATCGTCAGTAAGCAGAAAGCGGCGCGCTGAGAGCTTCACCCTGTCGCGATGCAAATCGGAATAGGCGTCACAGGTTGGCGTGCACGTTACGAGGACCTCGCTTCCCGCCGCGAGCAGCTCGTCTACGACCTCGGAAAACACCTCGACCCGCGAGGCATCCATGCGCGGCAGGTCGTCGAACACCACAAGCGAGCCCGCGCCACCGATTTCGGCCACGCGCGACGCGATGATACCGGCGTCGAGGTCGCGCAGGAAGCACGGGCTTTCGCAGTTGACCCAGAACGTCTGCCTGAACGAGAAGACGACCTGCGCATATTCCGCAGCAACCGTCGATTTGCCGAAGCCTGTTGGAGCGACGAGGAAGCGCGCGACGTCGCGGGAGCGCAGAAGGTCCGCGATGAGATGGGGGCGGGAATGGGTTGCAGAAGAAGCGACGTGCTTGGGGCGGCGGCCCCTGCATGAGCACGACATCAGAAAGTCGGACATTGGTGTCCCTCTCCCAAAAGCAAAAGCCACAGTCGGCGATTCTACGCGCCGAACCGATGAACCGCCATATCGTATGGACGAACGAGGTCTTCGCAACCGCGGGCGCCTTTCGGCTTTGTGTCCCGAAAAGAACCCTGGCCCATGAGGTCCTGAAAGCAAGAAAAGCCTGCAGCGCGCCTTCTGTCGGCGCACTGCAGGCAACTAAAGCAAATTGGGAAGATACCGAAGAAAACAGCACACGACCGAGCGCGCTTCAGCAGACGATTGGGCGCGATTTTGCCGCGTTCGCGCCAGACCCCTGTCGCCTGCTCGCCGCGTTCGCGCCGCGATTTCGCCGCCTGCCCGTCGAGTTCTTGCCAGGTTTCAGCCTATTTCTTAGGCAGAAGCTTCGAGATGCGGTCTGAGTACTCGACATCGCAAAGCCCCGCTTCCTTCGCCAAATCGAGCACGGGGGCGTCGTTCCACAGCTCCTCGAGGCGGTAATACTCGCGAGTCTCGGGCTGGAAGACGTGCACAACGATCTGGCCGTAATCGAGCAGCGACCACGATCCGTCCTGCGTTCCTTCGACATGGAAGGGCTTCACGCCGCCCTTGTCCCGCAAATCCTCCTTGATGGCATCGACGATCGAGTTCACCTGGCGGCTGTTGGACGCCGTGACGATCACGAAAAAGTCGGTCTCGCCGACAAGCTCCGCCACGTCCTGCACGAGGATGTCGGTTGCCTTCTTCTCGTCGGCCGCCTGGGCGGCGATAATCGCGAGCTCTCGCGAGGTTTTCTGTTCGTTAGCGCTCACTTGCACTCCTTTCGCTTTGCGTTTATGTACGGTTTCTCGTTTTTCACCGCGTAGGCGTTCCAAATATCTACCGTGCGCGGATGCAGCGTCTTCCCTTGCTCGATGATGAGAATCGTCCAGTACCCGAGCACTGCAACGTAGAGCTCCTCGAGCGTCACGCGGCCGATTTGGGCACGCAGCTCGTCAACGCGCCCGAAACGTCGGTTCGGCTCAAGCGCATCGGCACAGTAGAGTACCATATCGAGCGGCGCCATATCGATCTCGCCCGTGGTGTGGCGCTCGATTGCCTGCAGGATGCCTGCGGAAATAGCGGGGTACTCCCGCCCGAGCGCAGCGGCGGCAGTCGGACCGTGCAGAAGGCGCGGCTGGTGCTCCAGAATCCACGGGTTCACCTGAAGTCCCAGCTCGCGGACGCGTTCGCGAATCTCCTCGTCATCGTAGGCCTTGTCCCAGTCGTGCAAAAGCCCCGCAAGCCGGGCCTCGCGCACATCGACCCCGTAGGCTCGCGCGAGAATCTCGGCCTCCTCGACCACGCCCATCACATGGGTAAAGCGCTTCTTGCTGACGCGCTGTTCGAGCTCCGCCTTGCGTTCTTTGAAGAACGCCTTGCCGAGCACTTCGGCGGAATCGCCGCCGCTTTCCTTCCCCACCGTTTAACGCTCCTTTCGGTACAGGCCATGCTCGCATATGTAATCGCGCACACGCGACATAGTGAGGTATCTGATTGATTTACCCTCGCTGACACGGCGCCGCAGGTCGCTTGAAGAGACCGACAGCCCCGTGACCTCGAGAAAGTCCACTGTGAAGGGGCTTTTCTCGAAGGTGGCTCGCATCTCGTCGTCAAGCGTGTAACCCGGGCGCGTCACGGCGACGAACCGCGCGAGCCCCGCGACCGCTTCGCTTTCGTGCCAGCGGAAAATCTTCGCGACCGCGTCGGCGCCCGTGATGAACACGAGCTCGACGTTGTCGGGATAATGCGCCCGCAGCTCGCGCAACGTGTCGACGGTGTAAGTGTCGCCGCCACGCTCGATCTCCATCGCGCTCACGTCGAAGGCGGGGTTGCTCTCGGTCGCGAGGCGACACATGGCAAGCCGGTCGTCCGCAGGCGTGACGTCGCGGTCACGCTTGAACACAGGGCTGCCAGCGGGGATGAACGCCACCGCGTCGAGCCCGTACGCCTCGCGCACCTGTTCGGCGCAGGCCAGATGCCCGATGTGGATGGGGTCGAAGGTGCCGCCCATGATTCCCAGCCGGGCAGGCGCACCGTCCGCCCCCAAGTTATCGAGTCCCTCGCTCACAATGGGTGAACGGCGCGAGGCCACCTCACCAGGACGCGAGACCGCCTGGGCTCGACACGGAGTCGCCTGGCCAGGCAGCGGCGCGCGCACGCTCGATTCGCTTGCCAGCGTTTCCTCCCCCATGCGCTAGAACCTCACCTGGCCGTCGCCTCGCAGCACGTACTTGTACGAGGTCAGCCCGTCGGTCGCGAAGGGGCCGCGCACGTGCAGCTTCTGCGTAGAGATGCCTATCTCGGCGCCGAGGCCGAACATGCCGCCGTCCGTGAAGGCCGTCGAGGCGTTCGCGTAGACCGCCGCCGCGTCGACCTCGTTCAGGAAGCGCTCGATCGCCGAAGCGCCCGCAGGGTCGCCCGGGTTCGCCACGATGGCCTCCGAGTGCATCGTGCCGTAGCGGTTCACGTGGGCAATGGCCTCGTCGACGCCCGCGACGCACTTCACCGCGATTTCGGGACCTAAGTATTCGGTTTCCCAATCTTGCTCGCTCGCGCGGTCGACGCGCAACGCGCTTTGCCCCTGCCCGCGCAAGGCCCCCGCGGCAAGCGCAGCCTCGCAGGCCAGCTCGTCGGCATGGATCGCCACCCCGCGATCGGCCATCTCGGAGAGCGCCTTGGGAAGAAAATCAGCCGCGATGGACGCATCGACGAGCAGCGTCTCGCAGGCGTTGCAGACCCCGAAGCGGCGGCACTTCGCGTTCACGAGGATCTCGCGCGCCATGTCGAAGTCGGCGGATTCGTGCACGTAGACGTGGCAGTTTCCCGTTCCCGTCTCGATGACGGGGACCTTGGCCGTCTCCACGCAGTGGCGGATGAGCCCCGCGCCGCCGCGGGGAACGAGCACGTCGATCAGGCCGTGAAGCCTCATAAGGACATCGGTCGCCGCGCGATCGGTCGAGGCGACAATGCCGATCGAACCCTCGGGCATGCCCGTCTGCTCCGCCGCAGCCGAGAGCACGCGCGCGATGGCCGCACACGAGCGGGCCGCCATCGACCCGCCGCGCAAGATGCAGGCGTTTCCTGACTTCAGGCAAATGCCGGCAGCGTCGGCGGTCACGTTCGGACGCGCCTCGTACACGACGGCGACGACGCCCAAAGGAACGCTCACGCGCTCGAGGCGGATTCCCGACTCGAGGGTGCGCCGCTCGAGCGTGCGCCCGAGCGGGTTGGGAAGCTCCGCTAGGCTCTCGAGCGCGGCGGCCATGTCCTCGATGCGCGCGTCGGTGAGGAGCAGCCGGTCGATGAGGCTTTCCTTCGTGCCCTTCTCGCGTGCGGCGACCACGTCGGCCGCGTTCGCTTTAAGAACCGCAGGCGCGCTTTCGCGCAGCGCTTGCGCCATGGCGCGCAGGGCGCCGTTGCGCTCGTCGTCGCTCGTCTGGGCCAGGCGCACGCTTGCCGCGCGAGCCCGCTTGGCGAGCATCTCAATCTCTTCGTACATGCCTGAACCTTTCTCTCGCCCGTTCCCCTCGATTATCCCAGTTCACTGGGTGGTTCCCCATCGCTACTCGAAGGCGATCAGCTCGTCACGGTGGATGACCGGCTTGTCGGCGAACGCCGCGAGAAGGCGGTTGCGCTCGAGCTCCTCGCGCGTACGCCCGCAGGCAAGCTCCACCTCGTCGCTCGAGAACGCCGTGCGGCCGCGGGCGATCACATGCCCCGTCGCGTCCTTCACGTCGACGATGTCGTCGTCGTTGAAGCGCCCCTCGACACGCGAAATGCCCACCGACAGAAGCGAGCTGCCGCGATGGAGCAGCGCGTTCTTCGCGCCGTCGTCGACGATGAGCGCGCCGCGTGCGGAGTCGCCGAGCGCAATCCACAGCTTGCGCGGCGTAATCTCGTGCGGGCGCTCGCTCGCCGCGAAACGCGTGCCAATGCGGTCGCCGAAAGCTGCGTGCACGATGGCGTCGGGAGCGTGGCCGAGGCAGATGGTCATGGGAATGCCCGCCGCCATAAGCACGCGCGCGGCTTTGATCTTGGTGATCATGCCGCCCGAGCCGACGACGCTTCCCGCATCCCCCGCCGCGCCCATGATGCTCTCGTCGATGCGTTCGACGCGCTCGATCAGGTGCGCGCCTTCGACCTTCGTCGGATTCGCGTCGTAGAGCCCATCGATATCGGAGAGGATCACCATAAGCTCCGCCTCGACGAGGCAGGCCACGAGCGCCGCGAGCGTGTCGTTGTCGCCGAAGCGGATCTGCTCGACCGACACCGTGTCGTTCTCGTTCACGATGGGCACGACCCCCATCTCAAGCAAGCGGGAAAGCGTGTCGCGCGCATGGAGATACGCCGTGCGGTCGGCAGTGTCTCGCCTGGTCAAAAGCACAAGGGACGTGGTAATCCCATGCTGGGCGAACGCGCGGGCGTAGCCTGCCGAAAGCGCGCTTTGCCCCACCGAGGCCGCTGCCTGAAGGCTCGGCATGTCGGTGGGCCGCCGCTCAATGCCAAGCGCCTCGAGCCCGCACGCGATGGCCGCACTCGTCACGATGATGGGCGAGAAGCCCGCCTCGCGCACGCGGGCGACCTGGCGCGCGACATCGTCGAGAAACGCGTAATCGATCTTGCTCTCCGACGTAGTGAGCGTCGAAGAGCCGATCTTAACCACAAGCGGACGCAGGTGGGCGGCAAGCCGCCCCTCGCGCACCCCATGGTTTTCGTGGGCACCGCGGCCCTCGCCCGCGGCGGGATTGTCGATTTTAGCCTCGTCCATTAGATGTCGAGCTCCTCGAACGCGTCGTCTGCCGTCGCCGACTCAAACTCGAACGCGCGCCCCACGATGCGGATCTCGTCGCCGTTGCGGGCGCCCGCCTTCGCAAGCGCGTCCTCCACGCCGATGCGCTTGAAACGGTGTTGCAGGAAGGCGATGGCGTCCTCGTTTTCCCAGTCCGTCTGGATAACCATGCGCTCAACCTGGCCACCCTCCACGCGGAAGACGCCGTCGGAGAGCTTGCGCACGGTGAAGCGACGGTCGCGCATCTCGCGCTTGTGCTCCCACACGTGATCGAACTCCGGCTGCTCGGCGGCCTTCGCGCGAGCCTCCTCGCGCAGCTCGTGTACCTTCGTCGCGATGGCGGCCTTGAGCGAGTCGACGCCCTTGCCCGTGAGCGCACTGATGCAGTAGAGCTTCGGGTCGATGGGGCTATCGGCGAACTCGTCGCCGCCGGCCGCGGCGATGGAGTCGGCTCGCACGCGTTCGGCGAGCTTCTTGCAGATCTCCTCCGTGCCGGGGACGTCGATCTTGTTGGCCACGACGATGCGCGGGCGGGACGCGAGATCGCTCGCGTACAGCTCGAGCTCGCGGTTGATCACCTCGTAGTCGTTCAAAGGGTCACGCCCCTCGTAGTCGCCCGTGAGGTCGACCACGTGCGCGATGAGCGCAGTGCGCTCGATGTGGCGGAGGAACTCGTGCCCAAGCCCACGCCCCTCGTGCGCGCCCTCGATAAGGCCAGGGACGTCGGCGCAGACGAAGCTCAGATCGCCGCTCGTCGCCACGCCCAAATTCGGGACAAGCGTCGTAAACGGGTAGTCGCCGATCTTCGGTCGGGCCGCCGAGATCTTCGAGATGAGCGAGGACTTCCCCGCCGAAGGCATGCCCACAAGCGCCGCGTCGGCCATGAGCTTCATCTCAAGCTCGACCCACTGCTCCTGCGAAGGCTCGCCCAACTCGGCAAACGCAGGGGCGCGGCGTGTGGACGTGACGAAGTGCACGTTTCCGCGGCCGCCGACGCCGCCGAGCGCCACGGTGATGCGCTCGCCATCGTGCGTGAGGTCGGCGATGAGCTCACCCGTTTCCTTCGTTTCCTCGAAGTACTCGTGGACCACCGTGCCCACGGGCACCTTCAAGATCATGTCCTCGCCGTCGGCGCCGCGCATGCGCGAGCCCTTGCCGTGCGTGCCGCGCTCAGCCTTGAAGTGGTGCTTGAAGCGGTAGTCGATCAGCGACGAGACACCCAGGTCGGCCTGGATGACGACGTTGCCGCCGTGACCGCCGTCGCCGCCGTCGGGGCCGCCTTTGGGGACGTGCGCCTCGCGACGGAAGGACATGCAGCCCGCGCCGCCGTCGCCGCCTTTGACGTATATGCGTACCTTGTCTACGAACATGGGGGGATCCTTCGCTGCCAGGGCGGGCATCATGTGCGCCCGCGTTGTCTGGATTGTAAACGAAAGGCGCCCTCTGATATGCAGGGGGCGCCTCGAAAACCGACTATCTATGCTGATTGCGCGGTAGCGTGCTATTCCTGTGCCTCGGCATCGGGGCGGACGTGCACGCGACGCTTCACGCCGCGAGTGAACTCGAGGGTGCCGTCGCACAGCGCGAACAGGGTATCGTCCTTGCCGCGACCGACGTTCTCACCGGGATGGAACTTGGTGCCGCGCTGACGAACGATGACGTTGCCGGTGCGAACATGCTGACCGCCGAACATCTTCACGCCGAGTCGCTGTGCGTGAGAGTCGCGACCGTTACGGCTGGAGCCTAAGCCTTTCTTATGAGCCATGGTGTATGCCTCCCTTTATCTATTCGGCGACAGCGGTGCCGACGGACTTGATTTCCACGCGAGTGAGCTGCTGACGATGGCCGCGCAGCTTCTTGTAGTTCTTGCGCTTCTTGAACTTGAAGACGAGAACCTTCTCGCCCTTGAACTGCTCGATGACAGTTGCGACCACCTTGGTGGCAGCGGCCTTGGCAGGATCTGCCTCGACGGTCTCGCCGTCGACGACGCAGATGACAGGAAGCTCGACCTCAGCGCCCACCTCGGCATCGAGCTTCTCGATGTTGATGCGGTCTCCAGGGGCAACCTTGTACTGCTTGCCGCCCGTTTTCACGATTGCGTACATTCACTTCTCCTTATGCGAAATAACTGCATGCGATAACTTTGAAGCGTGGCCGTAGCAAGACTCCGAAGAGCGCATATGCACCGCCTCCGCGTATCATCGCACTTATTCCCGATTGCGCCGTCCTTAGCGCAACCTGTTGAATGATACCAGAACTCATAGCTACGCGCGAGCGCGTTGCATGGATTTTTCATGAGAAAGCACGGAACCATCACTGCCTGCGCAGGCGTCGGGCGATTGCCGCCAATCCCAAACCGCCGAGAGCGAGCGCGAGCAGCGAAGCCATCGGAGCGCCGTCCCCCGTTTTGGAAAGCACGTTCTCATCGCCAGGAGCCTCAGGGGCCTGCGGAGCGTCAGGAGAATCCGGGACTTCCGGCGTATCCGGCTTGTCGGGGTTGCCCGGCGTATCCGGCGCATCCGGGTTGCCCGGCTTGTCGGGGTTGTCGGGAACCTCGGGGATGGTCTCATTGTTGAACACCACAGAATCTGTAGCAGCTCCGTCGCCGCCGTCCACCACCTCGCACGAGAGCAGGTAGTCTCCGTCGGCGCCCTTCTGGAGCGTGACCTTAACGGTCTTTACCGACTCGTCCATCTTATAGATAGCAGCAAGCTCATCGGTTGACTTCTCGGTGATCTGGTACCAGTACGTGCCGGCAATGTTGCGGGGACCATAAGTGATGGCGTTGAAGGAAATCGCACCGTCTGCGCCGTTGACCGCCTCGGCGCTCTGCCCGCCCTCAATGGGATTCCCGCTTTCGTCGACCTGGACAAGCGAGAAGGTAAAGGCGCCCGCAGGGGTTTCGCCTTGACCGCCATCGACAAGCTTAAGAGCGCTCGCCGCCCAGGTGGGAGCCTTGGCAGAAACCACAGACCCGTACGCGGTAACAGCAACCAGGTCGTCTTTGACCTCCGTCTTGTCCGAACCCTTGTGCTGGCCATCAACGAACACGTCCACTGAGTTGCCAATGCCGTCGACAGAGCCCACGACCTCGGTCTTGATCGTGACACGCACGTCAGGATGCTCCGAAGGGTTCTTGATCTTCACCTCGAGGGTGCGCGTCGCCTCGTCGAAGCTTGCCTCATAGTCGCGGCCCTCCTCAAGCGGGGTGGTTGTCGTCCCGGTAATCGTGGTGCGGCTATCCTCGACCGAGACGCCCAGATACTTCAAGCGCTGATCAAGCACGTCTTTGATGCTCGCCGTCTCAAGGTTTGAAAGCTCGACGGCACCGAAGATCTGCTGCAGGCGCACGTCGACAGACCAGTTGATCAGGGGATTCCCGTCCTCCGATTTGCTCGAAGAGACGACGCCCTTCTTCGATACGTCGGGCTGCACCTTGACCTTGCCGGTCGAGGAATCCTCGGCAGTAAAGCCATCGGCGGTGCTTACCGCGAAGGCGTTGCGGAAGGTGACGACACTATCGAGGTCGCCACCCGCGGCAACATACGCCGCACGGTCGACCGTCAGAGTGTAGTCAACGGTTACCGTTGCCCCCGCTGGGAGCTTGTCGAACGTCAGCTTCCACCCGCGATTATTACCGAAAGAGCCCGGGACGTTGAGCGCAAGCTCGCTCCCGTCCGCCATGACAAGCGACACGCCGGCGACTTCGCCGTTCATAATCTTTGCGGCGTCGAAAGACTCCTCCGCCCCATTGGCGAGCGTCACCTGGACGGTAAGCGCCGACAACATCATGGCCTTCTGGGCGGCAGCTGCAGAATCGTTGTAGCCGTACATCAACGTAATCTGATCGGTAAGCGTGAAGCCCTCGCGTGCCGTCGATGGCAACCGACACGTTGCCGTCCGTCCAACCGTCGTTGATCGCCTCGCCGATCAGCGCGCCGCCCTGCTGATAGGTAAAGCTGATGGCTCTGCCGTCCGTTGCGGTACCAGCACCGTCGTTCGCAGAGGAAGGCGTCCCGTCGATGTTGTAGATGGGGGTTTGCCCTCGAGGCTGGTCCGGCCCTCCGAGGCGGAAGGCTTCTCGCCGCTGCCCACAAAAAACCACGCTTAACGAAACGATAGCACCCAACGCAAACAAGAAGAGCAGCTGCTATATCGCGACGGCAGTAGACAAAGTCTGCAATCGAGTGGGAATATTTAGCACCTGATTTTCTCCATTGTTTACATTTTTACGCCCCTGTTTTCTCCATTTGATGCGAAAATAGGGGCGTATCGTTTTTAGGAGGTATCCATGGAGAGAGCATTGATGGACAAGCTCGTCGAATGGAAGAACAGCCCTAGACGCAAGCCCCTCATCCTCAACGGCGCACGCCAGGTGGGAAAGACGTGGCTTCTGAAGGAGTTCGGAAGAAGGCATTTCGCAAATGTCGCCTACATTAACCTGGATCAAAACACGGCTATGCAGGAGCAGTTCGAGCTCGGCTATGACATACAGAGGCTCGTCTCGGCCTTCCAGTTCGAAACGGGAGAGGTCATTAAGGAGCAGGAGACCCTCGTCATCCTCGACGAGATACAGGAGTGCCCGAAGGCGCTGACCTCCTTGAAGTACTTCTGCGAGGAGGCCCCGGGGCTCGCTGTCGCCGCGGCAGGGTCACTCCTGGGGATAACGATCCACAGCGGAACTGGATATCCCGTGGGCAAGGTAAACGCACTGGACCTTTATCCCATGAGCTTCAGGGAATTCCTCGCTGCAACCGGCAACGCCGGCATGTCCGAGCTCGTCGCCTCCAACGACCCCGCCATGATCAACTCGTTTGCGGGAAAGATAACGCCGCTCCTTCGCCAGTACTACTACGTGGGGGGCATGCCCGAGGCAGCAGCCGCGTTTCTGGAGCGAGGGCTGCTGGAGGACGCAAGGTCCATTCAGAACCAGATCCTCAGTGACTACGAGCGCGACGTCTCCAAGCACCTGTCGCGCACAGAGGCCGAATACGCCATCGCGGCATGGAGGTCGATTCCGTCACATCTCGGCCAGGAGAACAAGAAGTTCGTCTTCGGCCACATCGCCCAGGGCGCCCGCGCGCGGAACTACCAATCCGGCATCACCTGGCTCGAACAGGCAGGCCTTGTCACGAAGGTTCGCAGGATCTCGAAGCCAGGCCTGCCGCTGTGCCCTTACGCGGACGACGCCGCCTTCAAGCTATTCCTGCTCGACGTCGGCCTGCTCGGGGCCATGGTGCGCCTGGACAAGAGTACCGTCATTGGCGGCAGCGCAATCTTCGAGGAGTTCAAGGGTGCCCTCACCGAGCAGTACGTCTGCCAGCAGCTGGTGTCGGAGTGCGGGTTCACGCCGTACTACTGGTCCGCCGAGAACTCGTCGGGCGAGATAGACTTCCTCGCGCAAGGCGACAACCAGGTGTATGCCATCGAGGTGAAGGCCGAGGAGAACCTGCGCTCGAAGAGCCTACGGGCCTTCAAGCAGAAGCATCCCTGGGTGAGCGCCGTGCGCTTCAGCATGTCGGGATTTCGCGAGCAGGGCTGGATGCGCAACGTCCCGCTGTATGCAATCCCCAGCAAAGCCCTCTGGGGCCCCGAAGGTGAACAGTAGTCGAAAAGGCCCTGGTCTCGGTCCTGCGCCCTGGTTCATCGTCTGCCTCGTTTCGAGCTCGTCTAAGGCGGCAAAGACAATGCCAAAGGTAGGGAACGGTATTTCCCGAACCGCGATTCAGTCAAGTAGGGCGCAAATATCCCTCTTCTTTATCTTGCCCAGCATCGATATGCGCAACGATGCCGAGAACGAGCCCTGCGGCAAACGGGGCGTTGCCGGAAAAGGCCGCAGAATCATCTTCCCATGCCAAAAAGCATACAAAAGTGTTAGTCTTTTGACATGAAACATTTTGACGAGATATACGAGATAGCAGCCGACGGCTACGGCATCGTGACCGCCTCGCAGGCGCGGGAGGCGGGCGTGACCTCGGGCGAGATGCGAAGATGGTGCACCGACGGGAAACTGGTCCGTCGCGGGCACGGGGTGTACAAGGTTGCGCGCTGGGTCCCGACGCCCCTCGACCCCTTCGCCGAGGCCGTGGCGCTCGTGGGCGACGGGAGCTTCCTATGGGGCGAGTCCGTGCTGTCCATGCACGGGCTCGCCCTCGTCGACCCGCGCTCGGTGTCCGTGGCGACGCCGAAGCGCGTACGGCGCAAGCTGCCCGACTGGGTAAAGGCCGTGCCCGCGCCCAAAGGCGCGTCGACGACGTTCTACGAAGGCATACCCTCCCAGCGCGTCGCCGACGCCATCAAGGCGTGCGAGGGGTCCGTTATGGGCGAGCGCCTTGCGGAAGCGGCGAAACGCGCGCGCGCCGAGGGGCTCGTCACCTCCGGCGAATACGAGGACCTGATGAAGGAGCTGCCATGAAGGAAGCCAAGAGGCCAAACAGCAGACGCAACCTCGACATTGCCATCGACAGGCTCTGCGCGAGCACGGGAGACGAGCCGGGCCGCGTCAAAAGGCTGCTCGCAACCGCGATCGTCGGGCAGATGCTGCCCGACGGGGCGGCGAAGGGCGGAAACGCCCTGAAAATCCGCTTCGGAAAAGACGCCACGCGCTTCTCGCGAGACCTCGACACCGCCAGGGCGTCCTCTCTGGACGACTACATCGCGCGGTTGGAAGACGCGCTCGCCATAGGATGGTCCGGATTCACGGGGATCGTCGTTCCGAGGGAGCCCGCCTCCCCGGAAGGCGTTCCGGCCGCGTACGTCATGCGCCCGTTCGAGATCAAGATCGCTTACAACGGCAAGTCGTGGATGACGCTCCCGCTCGAGGTCGGCCACAACGAAATCGGCGACGCCGACAACCCCGACATGGTCTCATCGCCCGAGGCCGCCGCCATGATGAGGGCGCTCGGCTTCCCCGAACCCGGCCCGGTCCCGTGCATGAGGCTCGAGCACCAAATCGCCCAGAAGCTCCACGCCGCGAGCAGTCCCGGCAGCGAGCGCGCTCACGACCTGATAGACCTGCAAATCGCGGTATCGGGCGGAACGGCCGACTATGCGGAGGTGCGGGCGGTGTGCGTCAGGCTTTTCGCGTACCGCCAGGAGCAGAAATGGCCCCCGACGATCATGAAGGGCGAAGACTGGGATTCGCTGTACGCCGCCCAGTCAGACGGGATCGACGTCCTGCCAACCGCCGACGACGCCGTGGCATGGGCCAACGGCCTGATCGAGCGAATCGATTCGTCTCGCTAGCGAAGCCGCGCCTGGCGCCGGAGCTTGCCGGACGCCCGAATCACCCCTTTTCAAGCCGCCCGCTACGAATCCCGGCGGAAACCTGGGAGTGATTGAAAGAGCGACCTGCGGTTTCGTGAATCAAGTGAGTCATTCCCGAAACCGCGAATCAAGGGCCTGATTCGCCCATTCTTGCTGCCCGCAGCTACGGCAGACGGTATTTCTGGTTCCGGCTTCTTTCCGTCCCAATCCCCTCCAGCCTCTTCTCGCCGACAAGCTTCTTCAGGCGATGCGTGACGGTGCTCCTGGGGATGTTCAAACCAGCGGAAATCTCCCCTGCGCCGCACGGCTCGTTCGCAGAGACGAAGGAGACTATTTCGTCGTAGGCAGAGCCAATCGACGACTGGTCCGTACGCCGACGGAATTCGAGTGAGAACATCGCGACCAAGTCCCTGACGACTGGCGCTTCCATCCGGTTTCGCCCCAGCTCGATCCCCATGAGCTTGAAGCCCGTCCCCCTGTTCTCCGCAACGAAGCCCCCTTCGTAGGGCGTGGACTCCAGGATGTCGGCGAGATATTGGTTCCTCGTCGAGGAGTAGCCAGCGGAAGCGACCGTGGCTGCGGTCACTGTGCCGTAAAGGCCGCCTGGGCTCAGGAACTCCAAGCGATTGTCGTACAGGTTCACCTGGACCTGGGTGCCGCGCGCGAGCTCGGAGTAGTCCCTGTGCATAAGCGCGTTGCAGACCGCCTCGCGCACGGCAGCGGGCGACGGCTGCGTCTTGTCTTCCAGCAGCCTATTGATCTCGTAGGGGCTCAGCTTCCTGTCACCGTCGAACGAGCGGATGAAGGAGCCCTGGTACATGCCCTTGCCCTTGACAAAGCAGGGCTTGTCGCGAAGCGGAATCTCGTCGATGGTGGCGACGACCACGTTGGCGCCATCGTATTCCAGGATATCGATGGAGGCGCGCGCAGGCGGGGTAAGCTTGTCCGAGCATGCCTGAGAGAGCGCGTCCGCGATCCGATGGGCTTCGAGCCTTTCCGCGGGCTCGAAACCGTTTTTCTCAGACAGCCCCAGTACGATCGCGCCGCCCGACCCGTTCGCGAACGCGGAAATCGTCTCGGCGATGCTCGAGGGCATCTTCCCGACGGATTCCCTCACCTCGACCGACTGGTTGTCGGTGCACGACGATTTCAGCTGCCGAATCGCGGTTTTAAGCTCTTTTGCGTCCATAGGGGAATCTCTCTTCTCGCAACTTGCTAACTTCTTTAGCGGGTTTAGCGAGTTGTTTGTCAAGTTGGCAAGTTGTTTAGCAAGTTTGTGCGAGTTCCATTTGCAAGGGGCGTCATTTATCGAGGAGAGCGCCACAAGAAATCGGGTCGGGCGGTCGACCAGGCGATCGAGGCCGCGCGTCAGGGGCAGACCGCGCAAGCGACGCGGATGGCGCTAGGGCCAAATCGTGTATTCGGGCGTTATGTCGATGTAGCCCTCGCCTGGGGCGTCATTGGTCGGAGTAATGGCATCCCCTACCCAGATGCCATCAAGCACCTCTTCGCCGTTCCGCTCCAAACGGCCGGTGTCGCCCAGCAAGGCAGGCGTTACGTCTTCGACTCGCTACCGAATGCACACCATCGGGCGTCACGGGCGCAGCACGACAACCCCCTCTCACCTATCTGCAGAAAACGTCAAACTCGATGTTGTGAACTCGAGCCCTATCAGGACCTGCGTTCATAGTGTCGTGCTCGGCATCGGTAATTTCGGCCCACACCTCGTACCCATCATTGATCTTCTCGACGATTCGCATGACGGCACTCTCCTCTTCGGGAGTACTTCGCCAGGGAATGTCGCAGAGCTTCTCGCCGTCCGACGCGACCACGTCAAGCCAGGCGGAGTCTTTCGGGATGTCGGGGTCCTGCCTGAAGTAAAGTATGGAGCCAGGCTCCAAGGCCTCACGCTGAATCTCAGCGGAATCGGCCTCGAACATGAAATCGTCGTCCTCGTCCTCCTCGGGCCAAAGGTACCCGTAACCGATTGTTTGGATACTGACGAGATAGTCTCTGTCACCTGAGGCGGCAACAAGCGGAGGTTTAATGAAAAACGCACCAAAAGCCGAGGCTGCAAGGACAACGAAACCACGGCGGGTCAACTCGTTTTTTTCCTCATCTTCCATCAGATGGACTCCCTTCTGCTCCCGCCCCATCTGCCCAGATGCAGCAAGCGGACAAATAGGACAGGTTAGTAACGGCTAATGTCGATAGCATAACGGATTACAGGGGCCTTTGCGCGCGTCGCGCGCGGACAGATATCGCTTGCAGCCGTAAGCAACAGGCACCCGTTTGCCCGCGAATCCAAATAAAAAACGCGCGGCGGTTGTTGCGCGAATTCCCTGGGCGCGCACAAGCCGCCTCATGGATTATCCGCGCTCTAGCAAGATGACTGAAGAACACAAGGAGATTCGTCAAGTGAACGGTTCTGGCGACTACTTGTGGCGAATCGAGCGAGATAAGCGATACCGTATCTTGTGACCAACGATGATGGCTTGCCCGGTCTCTACCGTGCTAATAACGGGTTCATACAGGTCGTTCTCTCCTGCGACAATTCCATTTAAGTATTTCACACTTAGGGAGCTCTTTAGCTAGAGGAGTTCTGCTCAATCCGATAAGCTGCCTTCAGTAATTCTGCAACCGAAGCAATATCTTTATCGTTTAAACCCCTATTCAGAAGTGCATTCCAGATTGTCTTCTCTTCCTTGTCTCCAATTTCCCCCTTGATGAAAATTCGGTCGGCTATCTTGTTGGTGATTTCCCTCTTGTCCTCTTCGCTAAGATTTGCAATGAAAGGCTTGTATTCCCTAAGCGTCAGCTCGGTGCGTCTTGCCGCTTTGGCCTCTCGCTGGTTGTAAGTACCGCGCTTAAAGAGAAAGCCCGAAACGGTAAAGGACGCAACGGAAACGGCTAGTTTGAAAACCGAAGCGGACGTCGCATCCGCATGAAGACCGGTAAGAGCGAAAGCAACCAACGCGATACCAACAATGGCGAAGAATACAGCTAGTCCATCGTAGATTCGAACAGCCTTCTCCTTGTCCTTCGCATACTTTGCGTAATCGGACGTCATAGCTTTGCCGCTAATAGAGTTGACCGTATTCTCAACTTCATGAAGAATTTGCTCAACATCAGCTTTAGCCTTATCGAGTCTCTTTTTGTATTCGTCTTCAACTGCGGCCAGACTTATGGCTGTTTGATTGGAACGCTCTTCAACTTCTAACTTGAACTGATTGCTCAGCTCATCTCGGCGCTCTTCGAGTTGGGCCTTTGTTGTGTCCACGGATTCACCGAAAGACGTCTTCAGCCCATCAATTTCGATCTCATACTCTTCTTTTTTCTCTTGGAATTGCCGCGACAATTCCTCAACTTTGTCAGCCGCTTCTCGCGCTGATGCAATCTTGCTCGTCGCTTCATGAATGAAGTCGTCATAAGTTGATTTCGAAATATCAGCAACCTTGCGACCGTTGTTCGCGGGCCATTCTGAAGAGAGCGTCGCGAAGCAGGCATCGACATACTGATCTATCGATGAAGCGTTGTTTGGATTTGGTATCCATGATGCGACGTTGCTCAGTCTGTTATTCAAATCGTCAAGCGAGCGCTCCTGCACGTAAAAGGGATTCGTTGAGTCTCTGCGCTTATCCAGGTCATGAAGCAGATGGAGAAGATAGCCCCTGGTCCCTGACGGCAGATTTCCTAAATCCTCAGATGCAAGTATGCCCTTTACGTTGTCCCATAACGGATGGTTTTGATAACGTGTTTTGTCTTTCATTATGCATCAGCCTTCCAGGCGAAAGGCCAGTTGGCGGGTTGCGGAAGCTCGGATACCGGCGGCAGTTGATCGATTATCTCCATGGTTTCCATAGAGACGCGAATGAGCTTCTCGATGAGGTCGACGATGTAGCGCGGGTCATTGCTGTACTCGTTAGGGTCGTTGACGATGCCGGACGCCTTGTCGATCTTCACTTGGTAGCGGTCGATCACCCATTCCAGCGGGCTTCTACCGTTGACGGTGTAGCGCTGAGCAGCCTCGGGGATGTCCCTAATTACGAGGTTCTCGTTGTAGATGAGAATGGTGTGGTCATCTACTTTCTTCCCGGTTTCGGGATCCTTGCGCTTGCCCCATTTGACCTTCTGAACCGGTCCTGGCAAAAGCGATGAGCCCACCTCCTTCACCGGCCAAGGTTCAATCGCTTCATAGCCGAGATGAAGCTTGGCAAGAGCCCGGCCTGCAGCGCAGAACTCACGGAAGTTGCGCGACAAGGGGATGCGCGGAAGGTCCTTTTGAAGATTGGCCCCGAAACGGCTGCGGTATTCAGGCGAATGAAGAATGCCATACACGTAGTAAAAGATATCGACCTTGTTCACATCGAAGCGTTCGTTGCTGTTGGCAATCTTTGAGGGCAGACCGTCGGCTTTGGCTTGTTCGATTGTGCGTCCCTTGCCACCTCCGAATGCGTTTGGGTAGGCAGCACGGAACACTTCGAGGGCCTCGTCGGTGATAGCGTCATGACGAACGTATTTGTCTTGTCTTCCGTTGCTTTCAGCAAACAACCCGTTACTGCAGCCATCTCTTCTTTCGAACCAGTACAGAGGGAAGCAGCGACTGTCTCCATTAGTATGCAGATTTGGCACAACATCAGTAATCAGCGGCATGGGATTTGCACCAGGGCTGACCATAATAACAACATTTTCATATGGTCCAAAAGGCATAATTGACGGAATTTGCCCCTGTCTGTCGATTAGCGTAGTATCGAAATAAAGGAACTGTTTACAAAACGGCCTATACATGGACGTGGTGATGGCATCAGGAGTAAACACGAGATCATCACCATTGGCAGCATGACGAAGAAGGGTGTCACTCCGGAACTGCGGCAAAAAGTTGGACCGGTCGAACCGGTCGGAGCGGAGGCTGCATTGTATACAGACGAGGATAAGGTGTTCTGCGTGAAGAGGATGTGGGCGGAGGGGCTGACCCCGACCGCCGCGAGCAGGCTGTGGGGCGCGCCGTCCCGCCGGACGCTCGCGGCCTGGGAGAAGGAGGCCCTCGGCGGGGGCCTGGCGGTCGAGGCGCCGAGGGTCCCCGGGGCCTGCAGGCGCGCCAAGCACGCCCGCTACCCCGAGGAGACCAGGGCCGAGGCGCTGAGGCTGCTCGGCCTCGGCAAGCCGACCCGCGAGATCGCGAGGGCCCTCGGGCTCCCGTCCGGGTCGGTCGTGTCGAGATGGGCCGCGGAGGCCCGCCGGCGCGCTAAGATGGCCCCGGAGGCGATCGCGATGGGGAAAGAGAAGGGGGCGCCCGGCCCGCGCGAGGCGGAGCTGGACCGGCTGAGTGTTAGCGCTACTGTAAAAACAACCAATTTCGCCATCGCACATTAGCCAATTCCACCAACGCAGTCCCGCCATTTGCGCCAACGTATTTTCACCATTTCCACCAACGCCGGGGCTTACGCTTCGACCGACAAGCGAACGATGCTTTCGGGAGGAGCGGCCGTGGCGGAGAAGAACCTGATCGGAGAGTTGGACATGTACAGGGAAGCGGGCATAAAGCCCAACTTCAGCGACATAGCGAAGCGCTACGGCAAGGACAGGCATACCGTGGCGTCGTACTGGAGGGCCGAGGGCGGGCGGCCCCACGACGGGCGCGGCGACAGGGCGGGCTCGTTCGACGCGCACATCGAGGAGGTGGCCGCCAAGGCGCAGCTGCCGGGAGTCACCAAGAAGGGCATCCACGAGTGGCTGCTGCACAGGTATCCCGGCGAGAACC
>OLPC01001154.1_pt1 | contig 23783 bp, 9 predicted proteins | sample 1672341 | NCBI WGS metagenome assembly OLPC01 (sample SAMEA3136673, study PRJEB25190) | human gut metagenome | reverse complement strand
TATTCCAAAATTACGTTAAATCACGCTTGTGAATTTTCACTTGCGAAACTTTAGTTAGAGTTATAGGTCATATCTATCTGTGTACGATGATAGATGCCGCCCTTCATCCTCCCTTCTTTTTGTTCTCTTAATGACTGAAGAAGGGGCGAAACACTATTCCTTGCATTCTTTCTTTGTGGCAATGGAGCATTCGCAGGAACACTCCATGTCTTTCCTATCAGTTGAGCACCCGATATCTTTCCCTGCACACAATAGTTGCGCACGGTCCTTTCTGACATCCCATGCAAGTCTGCATATTCTTTTGTTGATATATATTCCATACGTTATCGGCATAAAAAGTGAGTAATAATATGCAAATATAGCTGTTTTCTTGCCGATAACGGCAAGAAAACAGCTATATTTACTGCAAATGCTCCAAATAAGATGCCTTTATCGCAAGTTCGGGCCTACCCCCTATCCAGTAGCATTCCGCTCACTTATTTGGTCTGTGAAAGATCTATGTAGGTGTCGGGTTCAGCCCAGTCTGGTTCGGTGCATTCTCCGTAATCAGGGTCGAGGGTTATTTTTACAGCCTTATCCTCCAATACCATTACCTTCTCATTGGTACCATACGAAGTCTTGTACAGAGGAGTCACTTTCAGAATTAATGGCTGTTTTCTCTTTGCGTTGATTTTCACTCCCCATGACTTCGTGCCATCTCGCGGACTGAAGTATGTAGATTTTGACAATGTGGCACGACTACCGTCCTTCTTAAACAACTCGAAGCGAAGTCCCCAATTTGTCACCTTCAAACCTCCTACCGACTTCAACACTCCTCTGGCCTCAAAACCATAATGATTTTTAGATTTCGAATCATAATAGCTTGAAGCTTGACGGACATTTGATAACTGCATGTCTACCTTTACACCGAAAGGTATTTCATCCGTGTAATAATATCTGTTACCAGACTTGTTTATATAGAACACTTTAGCAATATATATATTGTTATCAGTTTTTGGAATTTCGATATCGCCTTCATATTCATACACCTGTCCAACCTTTCGCTTATATGACAAAGGCATTTCCATCATAAACATGCCTTTTTTTGAGTAAACTGCGACGTATGGTGTCCTATAGTCTTTCTTTCCCATGTCAGTAATCTGCAACTTAGCAAGGTAGCGTGATTGGGTTCCACCTGACACGACATCGTTAGGTATGACATCCAATGATATTACTTCCGGATCGAACCTGACAAGTCCTAAAGGAAAATAATGATTTGCAACATTCATTCTCCAATTAAGGATATTTTGAGTTGCAAATTTTACACTTGCACACAGATCAAGGCCAATCTCAATTCCATGTGATGCTTTGCCAGGATTTGTGATGTAAGTTCCTTCTGACGTAAAGGCATATCCGGCTTCGATTTTGGCTTGGGGGTCAAAATAGAATGAGATTCCGCCATTAAGTGTGCCCGTAAGATCAGAAATAACAACATCTCCAGCAACCTTTATGCCAGCCTTTACACCAAAATTAGCCTCAGGTTCCAATTCATAATCCGCTGTGGTCTTTTGCCATTGTACTTTTTTTATATCTTTGTTTTTACCTTCCTTAACAAAGCCACTTCGTGTTACTTCTATCCTTCTTATCTTAATACCACCTTCAATTTTTCCTTTAAAATAAGCTATTACTGACGGACTCAAGGTTAAACGTAACGGCATTGAGCCTAAAGGAATATTAAATGGTGGCACTTTCTTCAGATAATCATTCTCAGATCCTAACAATCGCGCAGTAACCCCACCGTGTCCTGATAAAAAAATACCAGCATGTTGAACCGTAGAATCAGTCATGACACACTTAAACGTACGCTCACTAAGACTTAATTCGAAATCCACACTTTCATATTTTTTGTAGGAAATGGGCATTTTGCCATGTATATCTTTATCAAAGGTCAACCATTTCTTAGTTTCCCCAGCCAAATCAACACTGAAATCTTCAGTATTGACTTCAAAGCTAAAATCAATCACAGGTTGGCTTACCTTACTGACTTCACGTGTAAGCATCATCGCCTTATTCTGCATTTGAGCAAGAGTTCCTTCTTTACCGACGGAATTGAGATAGTCACCGACGGAGAACGACTGCTTCATTTCCAGTACCTCGAATACATTATCCAAAGCAGTCTTAGTGCATACACACTTTATCATTCCATTCTCTTTTGTGACAGAAGCTGCTTCTCCAATCATTCCGTCTGGGAAAGTCTCGGAGAATCGTGAGAACACTCCGTCTCCCACCCTTGGTATCATCTCGTAGGGCGTTGACGTGGAAAGCCACACCACAGAGTCTTCGACATTGAGGACGTACTGAGAGTTTGTTTCGTCGAAGACTTTTGTGGTGGGGTTAAACTGGTAGGTGGTGGTGCCGTCAGCGGTCACGTCGGTACGTGGCGAGCTGAAGCCGTCGCCGTTCTCTATGTTGTCGTCCTTGCCCTTCTTCTCGTCTTCCGGCTCGTCCATGTAGAGCGTGCAGGAGGCGAAAGTTAGGGCGGTGAGGATCAGTAAGAATATCTTTTTCATAGTTGTCGGGTTTTATAGATTCGTAACTCCTTTAAACGTCAGTCGAGGTGTAAGGTTATCAGCTTTGAGAGCGTGCCGTGCGTCTCGCCGTCGAAGGGCAGCTGCACGTCGAAGGTGCGTAGGCGCACTTCCCGCCGGTCGTAGCACTTGAAGGTGATGATGTCCTCGTCAGAGGCGCTTACCGGACCGTACACGCGGATGACGGCGTAAGGCTTGCCCTTTGCCTCCTTCAGTTCGGCTATGCCTCGCAGCTCGTCGTCCACGAAGGCAGCCACGGCTATGTCGTCGCCGAGCTGTCTGCCGGCTACGCTGATGTCGGCGTAGACGACGGTGTCGAAGAAGTACTTGTTACGGTCAACTGTCCACGGGGTCATTACGGTCACCACACAGGTGTCCAGACGCATAGTGGCTGACGACATCGCCGTGACGTAGGCGGTGCCGGGCTGCTGCGCCACGAGTGTGTCGACGCAAAGACGTGCCACTTCGGGCTGGTCGATGAGCCACATCACGCCCTTGTCCTTCACCTCTGGCGGCGAGAAGGTGACGGTCAAACGCAACGAGTCGCCCGGCATGATGAAGACGGTGTCGCGGTCCATCTTCATCGTCGCTGACGTTGTCTCGCCCGCCTCGTCCACGTCGAATAGTTCGCCGCAGGAAGTGAGCAGCGGCATGGCTGCCAACAGGCAACATGTAAGGAGTTGCCACATACGCGTCCTGACACCCCGTGGCGACAGAAGCTTGGTTATGAATAGTCTTATCTTTTTCATTTCGGATGGATGTTGCCTGTGATTTTTTCTGTGATGTTTACTTATTTCGCCTTAGAGGGGGCTTTCGCCGGAGCCGTTATCGTCACCTTGTTGGAAGGCTGGCTGCGTCTTCCGTCCGTGAAGCGCACCACTACGTAATAGCTGGCTGACTCGCCCGGTGAAAGGAGCTGGTCGGTATGGAGCGGCATGTCCGGCTCTGTGGAGCAGAGGAAGGTGTAGTCTGCCTCGTCCTTGCCCTTGCGATAGACGCAGTAATAGTAAGGTGTCTGCTTGCCGTCCACTGCCTTGTGCTCCCATGAGAGACGTGCTTCGTCCTTCACGGTGTCGTAGGTTCCGACTGCCTTGATGCCGAGTTCTGCCTCCGTAAAGTCGGCGAAGCGTGCCGAGAAGATGAGGCTTGGCTCGGAAGCTATCTCCGAACGGTTGAACGACACTACCATATACTCATAGTAATACGTGTTGTTGGTCTGCGGCTTGTCGGTGAGATGTATCACTCCGTCGGGGCTTGCCTTGAGCACGTCCTCCGCCGTGACGATGGCTATGAGGTCCCACGTGTTGCTGTTCTCCAGTCGGCGGTAGATGCGATGATAGTACATATCGGCGTCCAGACCCGTCACCCAGTCCATGTGTATGCCCGAATTGTCCACCCAAGCCGAGTCGAGGTGAGGCTGTGTAGGCGGTGTGATGTGCGGTCGCTCCACCTGCAGGATGGGCGAGAACTCACCGGTGTTGTTGCTGTAGTCCACGGCACGCACCTTATAGTAGATGAATCGCTGATTGACGGTCATCTGCACCGTGTCTACGAACATCGTGTCCTTCAGCTGTCCCTGGTTGCGCATAAGGAAGTGGTGGGTGGTGTCGTTGGCGTAAGCCAGCTCGTAGTAAGCCACGTCATCGTCCGCGGGCTTGTCCCAGCGCAGGGTGATGGTGCCGTCGTCGGCCGAAACCTCAGCACGGAGATTGCCGGGAGCGTCAGGAGCCTTCATGTCGCTGATGCGGAGCTGCACGGGCATTGAGTAGCCCACGTTGCCAGCCTCGTCGTATGCCGCCATTACGAGCATGCCGGTGGAGAGTCCGGTGACGTCCACCTTCACCTCCCTTGCGTCCGCCGGAAGCGTTTGTTCGCAGAGCGGCTTCCAGTCGTTGCCCGTGAATCGTTCGTTATAGTAGAGAGGGAGGAATCCTGCGAGGTCGGCTTCCACGGTGTCCTTCTCCCACGAGATGGTGGCGAATATCTGCTTTGTGGGGTCGGTCTCGTCGGGACGGTCGATGTTGACGAGTGTGATGGTCGGACCCTTAGGCGGCTTCATGTCGCCCACCTTTACGGTTAGCGTCTCGCTCGGTGCTGTGGTGTCGCCGAAAGCGTCATGCGCCATCACGCGATACTCGTAGGTTCCGGGCTGTGGCACGTTGTCGACGTACATCACTTCCTCGTCCTTGTCGTCGAGGTCCTGCTTATACATCGGCATGTATGGCTTGCTGTTGACGCGGCGCCATTCCTGCGTGCCAGCCACACGGCGCTCAATCTCGAACGAAGAGTTGTGCTTGTCGGTCCAATAGAGCGTCACGGCGAGCTGTCCGGTGATGCTGTCCGTCAGTCCCACGTTGTAAGGAACGGGAATGTAGGGCTTGTTCTCCACGTTGCTGACCTCCTTGCCCTTGATGAACATATTGTCGTTCTCAAAGCGGCGGGCGGGCTGGATGATGTAGGTGTAGCGTGCTCCCTTGCGTACGTTGCGGTCGACGAAGCGCATCGCCATGTCCTCAGCCAAGTCCTGACGCCATTCGGAAGCGAGGATGGCAAAGGCAAGGCTCGTCACCTGGTCGTCATACATCTCGAGCATCGATCCGTACGATCCCGGTTCCTCACGTGTCTCGGTGGGTTTCTTCAGGTTGTCGCCGTAGATGAGTCCGTAGCCGATGGTGGCTACCGAATCGTTAGGCGCATACTTGGCACGAAACTCCTCCAGCGTCTTGGGCTTGAGCGCCAACGCCAGCGTGTCGCAATGGTTTTTCTCGTCCCAACGATAGATGTTATATCCGATGAGATTGAGCCTCATCCATGCAGCATAGTCGGAGGGTGCCCATCTCAGCACGATGCGGTCGCCGTAGGCACGTGCCGTGAGCATGATGTCGGAGCCTTCGTATGGCTTGCCCTTGAAAGCCGTGGTGTCCTGCGCCACCTCTCCCGGCAGCATCTTGCCGGCTGTCGGGATGGTGTCGTTCTGTGTTCCTCCATAGAAGGAATATCCGGTTCGTGAGCCGACACTCGCCACCGCTGTGATGGCGGCGAAAGCGCAGGTGGCGGCGAATGCGGCTGATAGTCCTTTCATTATCTTCATATCTGTACGTTTTATGGTCTGTTAATAGAATTTCTTTAGCGGCTCGTTGATGGTGATGTCACGCTGACTGCTGTTGTGCAATACCGTATACTCCTTCTTCTGTACGTCATAATCGTCGATACGGTAAGTATGGACAATCATCTTCTTGAAGTTCTTCATCGCCTCCTTAGCCTTGAACGAAGCTTCGGGATAACCCTTGTCGCCCGTGAAGGTGAAGAGCACCATGCGGCTCTGACTCTTGCTCTGGCGCGGTGTGGCTCGCTTTCCTGCTCCCTTCATGATGCTGTTGAGCGATACCTTACGTCCTGAGTCGGAGTTGTCAATGATGCCACACCATAGCAACGTCATCTGATAGTACGGTATCTTTATCATCTGCGTAATCTCGTTCAGACCCTCTCGCGACACTATGATGTCGGTTCCGAGGTGCTGGAGGTTCCATTCTTCCACAGCGTTGGCACGCTTTGTCTCGAACGTGGTTCCGCCCTTCTCGAGCACCACTTTGGCATTCTCCTTTATCTTCTTGTCCACGTCCTCAGCGAGGTAGTAGACGTTGGCGATGTTTGTAAGAATGTCGCCTGCCGGGTTCTTGGGGTTATACTCCGGAATGGTGGCGTGGCTTCTGATCGGATTCACGTAGTCGTAACGGTCATTGTCGATGAGCGGCAGCGGATATTCCGAACCGTAACCTCCCGACGGATAGACAGAGTTGCGACGAATCTTCTCCCAGTCGTTCACGATGTTGTAGCTGACATCGCCTTCTGCGAGGAATCCGCTGTAGTTGCCGCCGAGGTCGCTGTATGTGAGCGACGTTGTGGTGGTCACCATAGTCTGTATACGGTCTGACTCGATGTTCCATCCGCCTATCAATGCCCAGTTGGCAAGGTAGCTGATGTAGCAGAACGGATCGTAGTAGGCGAAGAGCGTATTGGTGTTAGGATACTTCTTCTGTCTTTCCATTAGCGAAGCCTTGTAACCAATCTCCACGTCAGAGATGTTGCTGATGTCAGCACCGTCATACTTGAGCATGCCGACCTTCGTTCCGATAAACGGCAACTCATAGTCGAGCGGTCTGCCGTTGTTGCCGGTTGTCCAGTCGCCGTCAATGGTAGTGACGTTGAGGTCCATGATGTTGGCAGCTACCACCGGTTCTTCGGTCTCGCGGTTGTCGTAGCAGGTGAATACGAACTCCCACATCCATTCCTTGCCTTCAGGAGCCTGGTCGCCCGCCTTGTCGCCAAACAATGTAGAGCCGGGCTTTATCGTCTGTACGTCTGTCACGCCTGACTGCAGAGCGTCGTCGTCAGTCTTCTTTATTCCTCCCGACAACGTGCCGTTGGGTATTCTCGTCAGGGACTGATCCTTCTTCTCTTCCGTAGACGATGAAGATGACGAATTGTCCGACTTGGGCACTACGCGAGTGCCTAATTTTGTGGATGGCGAAGTCTGCGTTGTGGGCTGTCGCCTTGTCGGTGTTGTCTCGGACGAAGAGGTGTTGCCCGACGTAGAGGTCGTGCCCGACGATGCTTTCGTTATGGCAGACGACTTGGTCACCCTTGTCTTCCTTGTCTGCGGCGACATAGCGTCAGCATAAAGGTCGACGTTCTCGTTGGCATCCATATATGGACCATGGAATGCAGGTCCGAAGCGGAGGTCCTTTTTTATCTTGTCATTTAAGAAATCCTCTTTAAAGTTCGTTCCTATATTATCCTTGATGGCTGGTACCAAATAGCGTCTTGAGCTGATTATCTTTATCACCTGATATCCGCCGATATACTTAGGTGCCATGCCATTAGGACTTGCTCCGTTGGTGTACTTAGAGTAGTACTTCTCACGGAAGTTTATGGTCTTCTCCGCTACAACTGTCTCTTTCGTCACCTTGGTCTTCTCATAGTCGAGCACGAGGTTGTAGGTGTTACCCGGCAATACCTTGGTGTTGAACGAGGCAGATGCTCTGTTCTCCCAGCCTGCATACACTTCCTGCTCCTCTATCACCTTGCCGTCCTTCTTCAGCTTCCACTTGAGTTTGCCGTCAGAATAGAGGCGGTTCAGTACGTTGTTCTCCTTGAGCACGATGAGCGGATTCTGCACATCAGTGGCATAAGCAATGACGGGTTCAGCCGACTTCAGCTCATTATACTTCGACGGATAAGCCACAGCCACAAATGACTGGAGGTCGCCTCCGTCCTGAATGTTCATGCCGTCGCTGTTGCCGGTACGGAAGTAGAACGCCTTGGTCTGCTCCCAGGGCACTTCCTCATACTTGCCCTTCTTGACATTGTATGTCTCGGGATCGTGCCAGTTGCCCGCACGAAGCTCCTTGGCAAGGCCCGTGATTTCGAGCTTGTAGAAGCGGTTGGGGTTGAGGCTGCGCATTCCTCGTACCGTCACCTTAGTGGCATTGAACTCTATATTATAGTAACGTATCACGCTGTCGCGCATTGTAGAGTCGCTATACTCGTAGAGCTTAACCTGACTGGTTGACGGATTGAAGCGGAACGTACGGGTTGACGTGGTCTCGAGGATTTCTCTCTCAGCTTCCACCTGCTTCATCTGTCTGTGGAGGTCAGTCTGGTCGAGCAGCGGATACTGCTCGTTAAGACGTGCCATCGGAGTGATGGTGAAGTCGGTGGGCAGGTCAGGACTGATGGTCATCTTGTGGTTCCATCCGTTCTTTCTTACCTCCTCGCCAATGGACGATTCGCCCCAAAGCTGGAAGTCGTCAAGCGCATTGCCGTAGAAGATGTCACACTTCTTGCCGCAAGTAAACTGGAAGCGGCGGTTGAAGTTGATGAGGCCGCCCAGGAGACGGAGCTTCATGCGGAGGTCGCCGGTGAAGTAGCTCGGGTTAGGCAAGCCCATCTGGAGTACGCCGCCGATGCCTGCGTCCACGAGATCAATGCTGCCCTTCCAGAATCCGAGGTTCAGACGCAGACCCATCTTGGCATAGAGGTATGCGTAGAGCTGTCCCTCGCCGTACCATCCCTTCCATCCTGCTGCGCCGGGAACGCCTACACAGTAGACCTCGTCGCCGATGTGTGTGATGCTGACGTCGAAGCCAGCCGTGGCGCCCATGTCGGCATAGAGGATGCCGAGGTCCACATTGATGTAGCCCCATACGCTTGCACCGAGCATTACGCCACCCGTGGCGTTGGCGCGGAACTCCCTGATGGCTTCCTCGCGGGCACGCTCAGCCTTGCTTACGTCTGCTGACTGAACGCCGTTGCTGCCGCGGCTACCGGTGAGGAACTGGCGTATGTTTTCGGGAATAGGAGGCAGAGCGCCGTTGTCCGGCAGCTCGTTGCCCACACAGAAGTAGGCATCCGCTCCGATCTTCACTTCCACAATCTTCGCCTCAAGGTCGATGAGGATGAACTGACAGCGTTCGCTCTTCTGCGGTTTGCCGAGATAGAGGTGCCACTTCACCTTGTCGAAGGTCACACCTTTGTCGCGCCATGTAAGTCCAAAGTCGAGAGATATCTTGGCTCCTGACGTAGCCTTGAAGTTATCTTTGTTTTCGTTCTTGTTTTCATCCTTGCTCTCGTGTTTCTCCTCCGTGCTGTGTTCCTGATGGAGATTGTCCAGTCCAGCCATTGATCCCAGCTTGTCGTAAGTGGTCTTTATGGTGTCGTTGAGAGCCTGCATCTGCTTCAGAATCTTGCTGTCCGCAAGCTGTTCCGTGTACTTCGTTATCTCACCCGCATACTTCTTGGCGAGTCCGTCCGCCTTGGCGTCAACCGTGACGTTCAGACGCAGGTACTTCGACTGGTCGTCGTTCTGATAAACGATGGACGCTCTCGAATTAACCAAGCCAGCCATAGCGCTCACATTGCCGTCAAGCATGAATGTGGTGAGGCGCTTGTGCTCCTTGTCGTATACCACGGTGAGTGAGAATTTGCCGCCGATGACGTTGTCGCCACCCGACGCTGCAATGCCCAAACCAGCCGTTACGCCGATGACGCCCTTCTGAGCGATGGCCTTCGTTGCGTCCTTCGGGTTCTTTCGGCAGTTGAAGTAGAAGCCGCCGTGGATGTCGTTAAGCTCGATTGGCGGAATCTGCAGACCCACAGCCGAGCCGATAGCTATGTTGAAGTAGCCCCAAGTGAAGTTGTTGCCTTCCTCCTTGTGCTCGAAATAGCCGCCGTTTGAGTCGAAGGTAAAGAGATTTCCGGGGAGCGCAAACTTAAGGTTGCCCTTATATCCCTTGTCCTTCACCTTGTCGTTAGGACGTATGACGTCCATTCTTCCCGAGATGGTGATGCCCGGAAGGTTGGACGAAACCTCGATGGAATTAAACAGACAGTCCTTATATTCCAGCGAGATGTTGCTGATGTCGTCGAGGTTCTTCACCTCTGCCTGCAACTGAATGCCAGCCTTTGCCACTACGAGGTCTTCCAGCAAGCCAATCTTTCCCTCGAGGTCGAGCGTCATTGCGCCACCCGAATAGCCGAGGTCATAGCGTGTAATGCCGAAGCAGAACGGACCAATCTTCTTCTCTAAAGAAGCCAACGACCATTCGCCCATGTTGAAATAGATGGGCTTGTCCTCAGAACCGAGGTTGCGTTCCTTCTCCTCGCAAAGCGTCTTCCACGCCGAACGTCTCAGTTCTTCAGCCTGAGCTGCGTGTGCCTTCTTCTGTGTTTCCTCCTTATCGTAGATTGATTCCCACGTAGAGCAGTTGGCAATGCGCATCTTTGTGAAGTGGATGCCGGGGATGCTAAGCTTCAGCGGCAGTCCGTCGAGGGCTTTCTTCACGAAGCTCGAGCGGTTCTTGGCAGCCTCCACCTTGTTGTTCACCTCGTCCAGCTTGCCCTGAATCTCGTCAGCATAACCGATGGTGATGCTTCCGCCCATCGAGAATTCCAGTCGGGTCTTCGTCGATCCGTCAGCCTGGTCCTCTGCTTCGAGGAAGAAGTAAGTCTGCTTCTGCTCAAGGTTTGCCTCTGCAAGGATGAAGTCAAAGTTGATGTCCTCCACCTGCTGCACCTTAAATATATAGGCGTAGCCGTTGTCGTTGTCCTTCTTGAATCGCTTCTGGTTATATATATTACATGTGTAGGCAATGTCCGAATTGACGAGCGGCAGCTTCATGTTGCCGTCGAAGTAAGCCTTCTCGAAGTTGCTTTGCAGGAACTCCACGCCCACGTTGTCGAGCGTAAACGCCCAACCTCCGAGCTTTCCGGTCTTTGCGCTGATGATGTCCTCCGCACCGAACTTGAGCGAAACGCCCGACTTGTCGAAGAACATGTCCTTGGCAGCGAGAGTAAGGCGTCGGTCACCGTCGCCGTCTTCCTTGCCCACCTCCATAGCCTTCGGGAACTTTACGCCCACCTTGCTGATGTAAAGACCCATCCATTCCTTGTCGTTAGTGCGGATGTCAGCCTTGCTCTTGTCATAACCGGCGGGGAACGATCCCATGTTGTTGTCGTTCACCGTTGTGGAGTGGTCGTAGACAATGGCGCCCGGGGAGAATGTCCAGCCCGGAAGAGCCTCTGCTTCGAAGTCGTCCATCGCAGCGCTTGCCGTCCAGTTGTTCCAGTCCTTGATGTCAGTCTGGATGTTCAGCACGGGTCGCTCGTCCGTAGCGGTGCCGTTAGCCACCTTCTTGAGTTTGGGAATGGCAATGTCGATGTCGATGTGTAAGGCTGCCAAAGAGTCAGCCTGCCAGTTGATGTAGCATCCGTCCGCAGGTGCCTGACCTTCGTCAGCCACGGTGATGTCGGTCGGAGCCTTAAACTTAATCTGGAAACCGGACGACGGTTCCTTCACGTCTATGGTGGAAAGCAGGCACATCGATCCGCTCTCCGGCAACAGACGGTCGGGGCTGATACATGTGTGCGGTGCACCGAGAATGAGGATGTTGTTGTCCGTATAGCGGCTTTCGGGCAGCGTGAACGTACCGATAAGGTCCATTGAAGCCCACGAAGGAGCGAATGTCACGTTGACAATCTGGATGTCCACCGGAGTCTTGTTTACCGACTTCGGCAGCTTCATCGGCATCATGATGTTGTCGAGCCTGCCTTCCGTGAGGAAGTCCTTGGCTCGATGATAATAGTCATAATACTTGCCGAGGTTGAGCTGCTTGGCGATGTCGCGACCTCTGTTAGACGCTTCCTTCTGTAACATCTTAGCATAAGGTATGCCAGTGTCGCCGATGAGGTTGTCAATGCCCCAGTCGGAGAAGAGCTTGTCCACCTGCTCGCCGTTGTTCGACGCCCATGTGTCGCCCTTCATGCCCTTGGCCTTGCCGGCATAAACGATGTCGTCGGTATTGATGAAGAGCGAATCGAACTCCACCTTCACCATCAGCGACAATCCGAGCGGCGACCATTCCACACGACCGTTGCCGCGGAATCCGCCGTCCTTGCCGTTCTCCTTCATCTCGTCTATGGTGAGCTGATACTGTCCGATGCCCACCACCTTGCCTATGAAGTCCTTGGCAGACTTCTTCGTAGGCTTGAGGTTCTCGATGTTCACCATTGACGAACACTGGAAGAACTTCTGGCTGATGCGCTGTGCGAGGGCGAAGTCGATGACGTTGACGGAGTCGTTGACGAACGCCACGGACTGTACGTTCTCGCTCTTGGGGAGCACGCGCAGCACCATATAGTCGCCAGCCACCACCTTGTCGCTGATCTGCTCCCACTTGATGGAGTCAGAAAGGTCGTACGTGGAGTGTGTGTATACCGGTTCTGAGGCGAAGATGTCTGCGCGGTCCATCTCTGGTTCGCCGCGGAAAAGCTGCACCTCATAATTTATCTTCACCGTGTCCTGACGTTCTCCTACGCCACCCACGAACCATGCCTTCTTCCATTCCACGCCGATGTCGTCGCCCGTGAATGACTTGCGGGCTCCTGCATTGCCGGGGAAACTCGGGCGGATGATCTGCGGATTACGGAAGTTATATACCGAGTCGGTCACTTCCTCCTTGCCGCTGCCGAAACCGAAGTCGAACTCGTCGTCTTCCTCCTCATCCTTCTTGTCCTCCTTGTCCTTGTTGTCTGGTGTAGGGGGCGTCACCACGGTGGTGGCGTCAGGCTCGAAGCGGAAGAGGCGGAGGTCGGATTTGCCGTCGTTCTCCACCATCGAGTAGTTGAGATAATTGCTGCCCAGACCTGACTGTTCCGCCGTGACGCGTGCCACGTAGGTCATGTCGTCTATCATGGAGCGGATGCGCTCCTGCGGCAGAATCAGCATCGGCGACATCAGTCCCGACTTCTCGTACACGGCAGGATTATACTCTATGGCTTCGTCAGGCGTCTGACCGCCGACAAGCTGCACCACCTTAAACTTATACGTAAAGCGTGCCGCGCCGGGATTGCACGTCACGATGGGTTCTTTCCACGTAAAGAGTGCGTTCTGCTTGTCCATCGTGCATACGGAAGCGTCGGAAGAACTTCCGATACCGGGCATAGGCATCAGGAACTCCGGCGCCTGAGCCTTATAGCATATCGTGAAGATGCACTGTCCGCTGCTCGGGCTGCTCACCATGACGGGAGTGTCACGTCCCGGCTCCCAGCGGTAAGCCACGAGGCGCATGCGATACTGACCCTCGGGCAGGAGTCCGAAGGCGCCGCCTTCATAGTCGCTGAACAGACCCGGGGTGGTGGCGATGCGGTCGTTGGGCACATGATTGAAGAGATTCTTCATCTCCACCATGCTCAGAATGTGCGTTCCGCCGGAAGGCACCGTGATGGGCTTGTCGGGCTGATACTGTGCAGGAATCTTGACGTAAAGTCCCGAGTTGGGATTTATCTGCTCAAGGTCCATGACGAGATAGACGTTCTGAGTCTCGCCAGAAGAGTTGATCAGACTTACGTTGAAGTAGTTGCCGGGATTGGCTACGTACAGCATTGCCTGCGGAGGCAGCGTGGGCTGTACCGGATTGACCGTCACCATTACGTCCTGAGCGGCAGCCTGCAGCATGGCACCCAGGATGATGAGTAGTGATAGGATGTGGAATCTCAGTCTGTTCATATCTTGATCTTTATTTTATCGTGGGAATAAAAGTTACACTATAGCGACTTGTTCTGTTCCTTTTCCGCCTTGCGCTTTATCTCGAGGAGCGTGAAGGTGTAGGTGTAGTTGAAGCTGATGTTGATGTCCGTTGCGTCCAGCTTCGAACGTGTCTTGGTGATATTGACATCGCCGTACTTGTTGAATCCGGCTGTCATCGAGAAGAGATGCTTCTGCTTGATGCTGTAGCTGGCAGCCATGTCGCATCCCATGGACAGGCTCTTCGACTGTCGCTTCACCTCATTGTAGCACATCGAGAATGTGGCTGAGAGGTTGAGGGCATCGTCCTTCAGGAAGGCGCGGTTGGCTGTCACCGAGGCGAGGTCGCTGGTGTAGCGCGTGTTGAATCCCTTTGACGACTGGTGGTTTATGGAGGTCTGGAAGCTGGTCTTCCATGCCTTCACCTCCAGTCCGTAGCTGGCTCCGATGGCAAGGGACGTTACGTCGCTCACGCCGGTGGAGAAGCGGTTGAGGTCCTTGTTCTGCACGAGGCTGGCAGAGAGCGAGAAGGCATGACCGAACTGGTCGTTGTCCACGGCGTAGGACGGCGTGAACGTGAAGGTGTTCATGGCGCGACGTACGCGAGTGGTGTCGTTTACGTGTGCCGTGCCGTCAGCCTGTGTCTGCAGGTAGCCGTTATAGCCGAACGAGAGATTGAGGCGGTTGGCTATGCGTGTGGCTATGAAAGCCGAATAGACGAAGCCCCGCGTGGTATAGAGCTGCTTGTTTGAGAGATTGTCCTCCTGAGCGGAGAACGTGGCTGCCACCGACACGCGGCGGAAGAGCGTGGTGCCGAGGCTGGCTCCGACGCTGTGATAGTTGTTAGCCATATAGTAGGTGCCGAGCGACGTATAGTCGGGCTGTATGATGCGATAGAAGAGCGAGGCGTTCACGCCGCCGGCGTTGATGTTGAGGTTGGCGTCGCCCGCGAAGCGTGCCATGGAGGTGTAGCGTGTGTCGAACACCTTGTCCCATCTTGTCACCTTGCTGTCCGTCACCTTCTCCGCGCGGGTGTCGGTGGTGAAGGCTGATGTGGCTACGTTGGCTGTCAGCGACATCCAGTTCTTGATGCTCACGCCACCCTTCAGTCCCACCACGATGTTCTCCTGCGGCGAGATGCGCTCCTGCCAGTACTCGTCAATGGAGCTGCGGCGGTCGTATGCGCGGAGCAGATAAAGGTCGAGGTAGTTGCTGCCCGTGCCGTAGCCTATATTGAATCCCCATCCTATGCGGCGATACTGCGGATTGCGCGGCGAGGGCGACGTCGGGTCGTCGTTGACGGCGCTGCGCAGCGTGCCGTAGAAAGCTCCCACGCGGAACTTCTGCGTGCGATATTCCAGACCCACGCCGTTGTAAGACATACTCATGACGTAGGGCGAGAATCCTGCCGACGACCTTCCGATATGTCCGTGCCATTGCTTGTACGACGGCGAGAGATTGAAGGAGATATGGGGATAGTTGAAGTCCAGATTGTTGTTGGAGTAATAAAGCGAGAAAGGCATGTTGAATCCATACATGCTGATGTTGAGGTTGAGGAACAGCGTATTGCTCAGCGGCGAGGCGTATGCGCTGCCTGCCGTTGAGTGAAAGTAGGTGTTCTGTGTACCTACGGAACCCGTGATGATAAGGGGATCGCTCTTCGCAATCTCCGTGATGTTCTGTGCTGTTGTGCCGCTGGTATGCAGAAAGAGTGCTGCCACAGCCGTCAGTATGGTTATGTGTAAGTGGCTTTTCATCGCTTTGGTTCTTTTAGTGGTTATTTAAAGTTTCGCATGTCTCGAGACATGCGAAACTTTTAGTTATATTAGTATAGTCAACTTACTTGACAAGCTTCTTCGTAACGGTCTTGCCGTCCTTGGTCTTCACCTTCACTACGTAAACGCCTGAAGGAAGGCCGGTAACGGTGGTTTCGCCGGTTGAGACGACAGCACCGGATGCGTTGCATACGATGACGTCAGCCACGTCCATGCCCTGGACTGTGATCTGTCCGTCCACAACGGCGATGCCCGAAGATGCGATGTCGGCTGCTGTGATGCCGGTGACGATGCCACCTACAGTCAGACGCTGCGGAGCGCGGAGCGATCCTGCCATCTTTGCGAACGGCATCTGCTCGTTGATGGTGCGCATCTCGCCGCTGACGGCGTCATGGAGCTTGAACGAAATGGTCTCGCCCTTGTCAGCATGGACGGTGATGAAGCACTTGCCGTCTATCATCTCGCCCTCACCACGGCACTCTTCGCCTACGAAGGCGCCCACCGTGAAGCGTTCTGCCGAATAATCGTTGCCAAGGTCAGCTACGATGGTCATGTTGTCAGCGAACGGAGCGCTGTTGTATGTCCATACGCTCTGCTTGTGCTGGGGAGCGTTCATCACCGGAGTGCCCTGAGGCATATTCCACTCATACTTGAGTTCCATGTTGATGGTGTCTGATGCTGCATTGAAATACATATATCCGAGTCCGGCATGCAGAGTGGTAAGGGTGCCTGTCCACTTTTCGCCATTATATTCAGCGAAGCCGTCGTCCTTCGATACGATGCGGTCGCCCACGTTGAAGACATTTCTATTTTCTTCTTTTACAAACACCGAGTTGATATCGTGGTCGTACTGATAGGGATTACCGAGCCAGTTCCACATCGGCACAATCTGACGATGAGTCTGCATGTCTTCGTAGCCGCCGGTGTACATGATTCTCAAGTCAAGCAGACCAGGCTCCTCTTCCTTCACCTTAATCTTATAGCATTCGCCAGTCTCCAAACTGTAGATGTCGCCGAAGTAGCCGTATTCGGGGTCGTTATGGAGAAGGGCGTCTTCTGAGCGGATTTCCTCCACCACGTTGCCTAATTCGTATTCAGGAGAGTTCCAGCGCACGCCGCCGCCATAGAACGAAGTCCACTTCCATCCTGCCTTCTGCATGTAGCGCTGACCGATAGAGACGTAAGATGTTGCCACCTCTACGCCGTCGAGCTTCACGCTGATAGTGGCTCTGCCCACGCTATGAGGTTTGATGGTATAGTTAAGCATGGTCTCATCCGTAGGCTCAATCTCTACTATGCTCTTCCATTCCTCAGAAACATAGGTATTAGGAGTTATAGTAACCTCCACTCTTGACGGGTCTACCTCTGCGTCAACGGGGTCGGGAGTAAGCACGAAGTCGCGTGTCTCGGTGCTTACCATCTCCACGTATCCGTCCACCTTGAATCCCTTAAGAGACTCCAAGATTGTTACGTGGAAGTGGTTTGAAATATAATACTCATCATTTTGGAGTCCTTCCTCAGTTGCGATGGTGCGCTCAGATGAATAGCTGATATCAATCCATCCCTCACCCACTTTAACGACAGATGCAGAAATGATGTCTTTCTTGAAATCATAAGACAGCTTTACGGCATCCGTAAGAGAAGAAATATCCAAATTGCTTTGTGCTATATCGTACGACTCATATTCTTCATACTTAGGCCATGACGGTGTCATGATGATGTTGTTACGGATATCCTCAGAGATGTCCCACTTGTCAGTATCCTTTATTGGCATCAAGAATGTCATCTCCTCCTGCTTGAACGTGATGTTCGTAGGACCATCCTTTACGATTACTTCGTATGTGCAAGTGGCTTGCGGATTCTGATTAGATATAATTGCAATGCGAGCTCTACCTGGCTTACGGGCGAAAATTCCCTCAGAACCATTGTCCTCAAGTATTTCATTATACTTAAATTCCTGATCCTGGTTGTAACTTGGCAAAACTTCGTAATGCACGCTGCGGTCTGTAGCGTCCTCCGGCATTACCTTATATCCCGACGGAAGGATGTCGAGAAGGTTATCGCCTATATACATCTTAATCTCCTTAACCCTACCAACCGGATTAATATACTCTACCGGCTTAATGACTGTGACCTTAAGGTCCACGCTGGCATTCTCGCCGCTAAGCGTCATGGTGTATGTGCCGGTCTTTACTGGATTAAACTTGCCAATATCATTACCTTCCATCGGAAGGATGGCAGTCTCGTCGCTGCTCTTCCATGTCAGCTCCTCGTTGCAGTCGGCAGGTGCTGTGGTGTAGCCGCTGCGAAGCACGGTGTTGAGGGCAGCAGTGTCGCCCAAGTTAACCGTGATGCCGTTCTTATACTCGTCGCGAAGCTCAATAGAGGTGGCAGGCTGGATGACACGTACACTAACCTCTGTGTACTGTCCGGTAGGCTTCATGCCCAAAAGATTCGGACTTACGTTAACCCAACTGTATTTGCCAGTCGATTTAAGGGCTTTAAACGTATTGCCTTTGATGGAGGCATATTCATTCTCTTTCTCACCTTGCCCCATGGTCCAGTTCATTTCCGGTATGTTGGCATTTGCAGGCTCAAACGTGATATGGTCCAACAAACTGAACTCTGCACCTACCTTAACACTCACTTCAGGCTGGACGATACTATAATACCCAGGACGTATGAACGTCAGCTGATAGAGGGCTGACAACTTACCGGTGGTACCATTATTAGTATAGGTTACTGCATTGGCGGCAGGCTTCAGGTCGTTGAAAACAAAAGAATGATTACCACCTACGCTTAAACGGTACGTGATAGCCTTGCCATTGTCAGTATTCGTGCCCTTTACACGCAGAGCGAAATAATAAATGGTTTGGGTGTCCGATACAGAATATCGGCTTACCTTCGCAAGTCCGCGGCATTCACCTTCGATGAATGCTCCGAGGTAAGTGTTGTCATTAAAACTTTGTACTGCACTGCCTTGGTCGTCTACCAAGCCTACATAAATGACGTGCTCGTCAGGATAGGCATTGGGATTGTAGCCCCAATCGGGTTGTTGTGCCGCCATACCTACGGCATATAGCAGTAGGGATAGCATTAGTAATAATTGTTTTTTCATATTAAAAATGATTTGAAAGGTGAATAATATGCTATTTATTTAGTTTTGTGTTTAATAATGTGATGTTTGGGTTTCTTGGTTATTTCCTGTTCAGTTCCCAGCTTTTCCACATGCTCCCTGATTTTGCCCTCGACGTCATCGTATGAATGTCGCCAAGGTTCGTTCTCAATAGTATAGTCTTGCGGTCTCATATTGTACGTTATTTGTGGTTAGTAATATTTGCATGAGACAACATGCCTTACGCTATGTCTGTCAGCACTGCAAAATAAGCTGAAATTCGCTCAAGTCAATTGTATAAACTTAACAAAAAATGGCCAATTCTTTACAAAATTAAGGTCAAAGCGCAATTTGACAAGCCAACAGGCAATTTACGCACCTAATTTGACAAGGAATTTAACAGACATTTTGGGTTGGACGGGGAGACAAAAGAGGCAATAATCACATGCGAATAATGTCCGTTATTTGACGTAAGACATACTCTTTTAGACAAGAAGACATTCATCCTATCAATTCAAAACTCAAAATTCCTAATTCCTAACTCTTCGGCGGTTCCGCCGAAGACTATATTTGCATTCCTGACGCTCAATACTCTTCGTTCAGCGCACTAAGAAATCTTTGATGCGAAATTTTCGAGTTTTGAGCATGCAAGCATAGCGTACTGACGCACAGAAGGTTATGCAGCCAAGAAGAGAAATGTGCAATGAATGACGGTGCTAAACATGCATCAAAGGGGCACAATAGAGCCTCTTTGATACTCAAACACAGCCTCTATTGTCATACAAAAGAGCCACTTTTGCCTTCCAATAGTGGCTGTAATGGAAGACAAGAGGGGCTCTTCTGATATATTATGGGGTCAAAAACGATGCAAAACCGCACAAAAACAGCAAGACAAATCTCTAAAACCGATTTTTATTTTGTAACATGTTTTTACTCTCTTGGACGATATTTGCATGGCGGACAGGAAGACACGTTTTTTTGACAGGAAGACATGAAAACATGTTTTTTTAGATGGTAAGCCCTGCCTACTAACCCTCTCCTCCCTTGCGATACTGCGTCGGCGTCATGCCGATTGTCTGCTTGAAGACGCGGGTGAAGTGCGACATGTCGTAGAAGCCGCACCGCATGGCCACCTCGTTGATGGTGAGGTCAGGACGGTTGTCGAGCAGACGCTGCGCCGCATACATCTGCCTTGTGCGGATATAGACGGCGGGAGTGGTGCCGGAGACGGCGGTGAGCTTGCGGCGAAACTGAGCCGGACTCAAGCAGAGAGCCGTTGCCACAGTGTCGACGGTGACATTGCCCTCGTTCATCTCCTTTTCCACGATGGCGTTCACACGGTCGAGGAAGGCACGGTCCTGCGGGGGAAGGGCAGCTTCGGCGTCGGGCTGGTGCTCCGCAGCCGCCTTCATATAACGCTCGCGGAGCAGACGGTTCTTCTCGAGAAGATTGCCCACGGTGACGGCCAGCTCTTCCGCGTCGAAGGGCTTGTAGATGTAAGCGTCCACTCCCATCTGCAGGCCACGCAGCTTGTCGTCCTGCGAGGTTCTTGCCGTGACGATGACGACGGGGATGTGATTGAGCACTTCCGACTGCTTTACGGCCTGACAAAGCTCGTAGCCGTCCATGCGGGGCATCATGACGTCCGTGACGATGATGTCGGGCACCAGTTGGGTGGCCTTCTCCAGACCCTCCATGCCGTCGTGCGCTATTACTAAGCGATAACGTGCCTTGAGCTGCATGGTCATATACTCCGCCACATCGGCATTGTCCTCCACGATGAGGACAAGCTGACGGGTGTCGGACGGATTGTCGTCGTCGGCATCGTCAGCTTCTGATATGGAGGCAGAGCAGTCTGTTTCTGGCATGACATCGTTCTCGGCGTTGAAGAGGATGGACGTGGGGACGGAGCCGAGCGATTCCAACGACTTCACCTCCACTCCTTCCGGCGCCTTCACCGGAATACGCACGGTGAACACCGAACCCTCGCCCACCTTACTGACGAGGCTAATGCTTCCGTTGAGAGCGCTGACTATCTGCTTGACGAGGGCCAGACCTACGCCCGAGCCGACGTTCTTCTTATCGCTCTCGGTCTGATAGAACGGCTCGAAGATGCGCTGCTGGTCGTCCTGCGAGATGCCGCTACCGAAGTAGGCCACACGCATCTGCAGCATTTCCTCACCCACATCGAGCGACACGAGCACCTCGCTGCCCTCCTTCGAGAACTTAATGGCGTTGGTGACAAGATTGCACACCACCTTCTGTGCATAGTCGGGCACGAAGTCGCACACCGCCTTCTGCTGCTTCGGGGCATACAAGAGACGGATGCCGTGGGAGTGTGCCATGTTGAGATGGCTCTCAATGATGTTGGAGAGGAAGAGAACCACGTCGCCACGATGCCAGTCGCACTTGCCCACAGCCGACTTCACCTTCTGTATGTCGAGGAGCTGATTTATTAGCGAGAGCAGGCGCGAGCCCTGGCGCGACACCATATTGGCCACTCGCGTGATGTCGCCCATCGGCACCTTGCCCTCCTCCATCATGCGTGAATAGCCGAGGATGACGGTCAGCGGGGTGCGAAACTCGTGGGTGATGTTGGTGAAGAACGAGAGGCGCATCTCGTCTAACTGGTGCTGCACCTCCTGCTTGCGTTTACGGGCACGGAGAGCATAGAGCATGAAGCACACGATGACGGCGGCGAGGATGACGACCAGCATACCGGCAGCGAAGCTAAGGCGCTTCAGCGTGCGCTCCGTACGATACTGCTGATTGACGGATTCCATTTCGGCGCGGTGTTGCTCATGCTCGTAGCGCACACGCATGTTCTGCATGTGTATGATGTTTTTCTCGCTCGATACGCTGTCGCCCAGCTCGTTGTATATCTTATAGAAATGCAGGGCCTGACGCGTGTCGCCCTTGCGGTTATAGATGTCGTAATAGAGTCGGGCAATCTGCGACTGATGTTCCAGCGAATGGAGGTCGTGAGCCAGGCGGTCTGCCGTGTCAAGGTATTGCATGGCAGTGGCGTCGTCGCCCATCTTGATGTAAATCTCCGCCAATGCCAGACACGGCTCCATGGTGTGCCAGCGGTCGTCTGACGGCGCCATGATTTCGTAAGCCTTGCGGTATTCGGCTATCGCCTCTGCCCTCCTACCCTGCTTCTCGTTGAGTCGTCCGAAGTGGGTGTAACAGAGCGAAATACCGAGGTCAGACTTTGCCAGGCGGTTCTGCTCCATGGAGCGACGATAGAACGTCCAGGCAGAGTCTGTCTGGCCGTTACGCTCGTAGAGCGATCCGAGGTTGGCGTAATTGATGGCCTGACCGAGATGGCTGCCAAGACGTTTCTCGCCTTCAAGGGCAGCGTTGAATACGGAGTCGGCTGTCTCGGTGTCGCCGAGCGTGAGGCAGATGTTGCCGATGCCGTTGAGCGAAATCACGCGGTTCTTACGCGCGGTGCTGTCATTCTTAAGGCTGAACTCCTCGCAGAGATGCAGTCCGCGGTAATGATAGTCAACGGCCTCATCGAGGATGCCCATGCGTCGGAAGTTGGTGCCGATGTTGTTGAGCGCCTGAACGGCAGCAATGGTGTCGCCGAGCTGCTCTGCCAGCTTGAGTTCGCGGGTGTGGCAGTCGATGGCTTTGATGAAGAAGTTGGACTCACGGTAGACGCGTCCGAGCTTCTTGCGTGCACGCATCTCCAGCATGCGGTCGCCCTTGCGCTCCGCCGCATTCACAAGACTGTCGAGGCTTTGCTCACCATCCACCTCGTCCACAATGCTGTCAGCATGAGAGCGCAGAGCCTGAAGATGACTGGGAGAAGGCGAAGAATGGCAAGAAGTGAGGAAAAACACGACAGCAAGACACGTTACGGCAAGAAGGCCGCATCGTGAGAGCAGGTGGGACAAACTATATGATAAGGTGTAACGTCTGTTTGACATAAGGCTTCGTGGGGTGTGGTAAGGTTATAGGTTTATAGTATACGAATGCAAAAATACTACTAATTTTTGTTATCTCCAAGTAATATTTAAATGAATTATAATGGTAATTTGAACACAAATCTACCCTTTAAGAATACATTTTTGCACACATTGTAGCCGTTGTGTGCAGAAAATATATTAACTTTGCACCGCCTAAGGCAAGAAATATCACATAAACGAAATAAGAAAGTTATGTCTTTTAATTTATTGAAAGGAAAGCGCGGTATAATATTCGGCGCATTGAATGACGCTTCGATAGCGTGGAAAGTAGCGGAACGCGCAGTAGAGGAAGGAGCACAGATTGTGCTTACTAACACAGCGGTGGCATGCCGTATGGGCACCATCGACGAGCTGGCCAAGAAGACCGGCGCAACTATCATCCCTGCCGACGCGACATCGGTGGAGGATCTGACCAACCTCTTTGAGAAGGCTCAGGAAGCTCTCGGAGGCAAGATTGACTTCGTGCTCCATTCTGTTGCAATGAGCGTGAACATGCGCAAGAAGCGCACTTACGACGATCTGGACTACAACTTCCTGAACAAGACACTGGACATCTCTGCCATCTCGTTCCACAAGATGCTGCAGGCTGCCAAGAAGCTGGACGCGCTGAGCGACGGCGCTTCAGTGCTCGCACTTACTTACATCGCATCACACCGCACATTCTTCGGATATAACGACATGGCTGACGCCAAGTCGCTGCTCGAGTCGATCTGCCGTAGCTTCGGCTATATCTACGGACGCGAGAAGAACGTACGTATCAACACCATATCACAGTCGCCGACATTCACAACGGCGGGTAGCGGCATCAAGGGCTTCGACGGCCTCTACGACTTCTCTGACCGCATGTCGCCGCTCGGCAATGCCAGCGCTGACGAGTGCGCCGACTACTGCGTGGTGATGTTCTCTGACCTCACTCGCAAGGTGACCATGCAGACTCTCTTCCACGACGGCGGCTTCTCAAGCATGGGTATGTCGCTCCGCGGCATGACGCAGTACAACAAGTCGTTCATCGACGAGAACCGCGACGCCGACGGAAACATCATCTACGGATAAAGATTTTTGACAAGAATACAGGAGCTTTTTGACAGGAAGACATGAAGACATGATTTTTTCGACAGGAAGACATGAAGACAGGTTTATCCTATCAATTTAAAACTGAATAATTCATAATGCGCCTTGGCGCACAATTCAAAATTCAAAACTCAAAATTCCTAATTAGTGTTTACTGAATAATTTATAACTCTCTGATATTTAAGTTTTTATAAC
>OLPC01001149.1_pt1 | contig 23842 bp, 16 predicted proteins | sample 1672341 | NCBI WGS metagenome assembly OLPC01 (sample SAMEA3136673, study PRJEB25190) | human gut metagenome | reverse complement strand
ACACAGTTAAGCTGTACAGCGTGAACGACAAGGTGACAGTGACAGCCAAGACCGACACAGGCTACTTCAAACTTTCTGACGGTAGCTTTATCCACGGCGATTATCTGAGCGACAGCAAGACCGTTATACAGACTACAACGACCGCAAAGAAAGCGGAAACACCAAAGCCTGCGACCACCACCACAAAGAAGCAGGAAAGCAAGCCGGCTGAAACTAAATGGAAGTTCACAAAATCCGACTGTGAGTACATCATAGAAGAATGCTACAAATGGGCTGACAAGAACGGTTATAAGTATAAGAGAGTGAACGAAATTAAATACCCGAACGGCGGTTATTGGGATTACTCAAATGGTGAAGAAGTTTGGGTTGATGTAAAGAGAAACTGCCAATATGGTGAAGTGTATAAAAACAGCAGTTGGGATACCACTTATAAAACTGTGGGTCACCCATACTTTTGGGGATCAGCAAGAAACGAACAAGTGATAAATAAAAATGAAGAAATCATTAGTAGAATTACTTTTATGTGCAATGATATTAAGTATTACAATGAAGAAGGATACACTCCAGTTTTAGATTTTACACCATACAGTGAATTTGTTTCATACACAAAAGACAGACCGGGATTTATAGGCTGTTCAAACTTAGTAGACGATGGAACAATAGATTATATTTTGTTTGTGATATATGGCGCATAAAACAAAAACACCACATTTTTTGAGGACTATGTAACAACTGCTTGCAGTTGCTGATATAGTCCTTTTTGTTTGTAGAATTAAGCATCAAGCTTTTTCCGAACAAGATAACGTTCGTTTTCTATTTGATTAATTAGTTGAGAAACTTCTTGATTAATTGTAAGTTCTTCTTTTATCTGCGTAATCAATGAAATGCTGTTTAGAGAAATGTTGTCGAGAATATAAGACTTAAAGCTGGTGGTGGAGTAAATCATAGTGAAAATCTGATATTCTCCGTTATAGCCTTGAAGGATTATATGTAATATTGAATAATTAGGGCTTTTTTCGTTAAATTTATTTAAATTGAATGAAATATATTCCTTTTCAAATTCAACAACAACAATGACTTCGCCTGATTGAAAATAATACCCTCTGTTACCGGAATATTCAGGTGTATTAATTTCATGTGAAAACGCTGTTATATCTATATTGCCGTTGTCAATTGCGGCAAACACAACTTTTTTGTATTCACCGGATATAGAAAGTGGATCAAAGTGTATTGTATAAGGCGTAAGGTTATATCTGAAATTGGGTGTTTCATCGCATACTACATCGTCAACAACAACAGGAGTATCAGCTGATAAAAAATAATTCAAATGCGAATTTTTTATGCTGAATTCATTAGCGATTGTTCCTATCCAAATAGAAATATATAAACTCAATAAAGAGACAAGGAGTGAAGCGAATGCTAATCCATTAGATAACAATTGTGAAGACTTGGCAGTCCCATCGCTTTGTCTTTTATGTAACTTTCTTTTTTTGCTACTCATATTATTACAACTCCTTTATAATGTTATTGTGAGTATTATATCAAACTGCGATATAGTTGTCAACCGACAAATAAATTTTAATAGAAAAAATTCAAAGCTGTCTGAGAAGGCAGCTTTTTTATATATAAAATTAATTAACGAAAGGAAAAAAGAAAATGAAAAAAGTGATTAAAAAACTTGCTTCATTGTTGATGGTAACTGTATTTGTTATCACCGGCACAACATTTCAAATGCTTGCAGGGGCATTGTCCGAAAGTGTTATTAACGGAAAACAGAAACTTTACATTTCATATTATCCGTACAGTTATAACTTTTCGGGAAGTGGTCTTGGAACATCAATTTACGGACAGTTTGTTAAAATCAATGTAGGCTCAGCAAATGGTGAATATGCTTATTGTATGGATGCGGAGGCAGATAGCGGTATAACTGGTACTTCTATTTTTACAGCTGAAGATTTTAATTTGTCTGACTGGGTAAAACGCAATTATACATCTAATCAGATAAAACTAATGAAATATGCTGCGATATACACAATTAAAAACGCATCGGAGACCAAATACGGTTATTCCAATGAGGTAGAGAATATAGCAAGCCAAATTATTAATTGGACGATACTGCATAATTGGTTTAATACCTCATCAGAGTCAAGTGTACTGAATGTGTATACAGCTAATATGCCGTCAAGTGTAGCAAGCAATGTAAAGGCTTGTTACAATAAAATCAAAGAACAAATATTATCACACAAAACTATTCCAAGTTTTGCAGTAGGCAAAGGACAGACACCTACGCCAAAGAAGATGACAACAAATGCTGACGGCACATTTTCTATTACGCTTACTGACAATAAAAACTGCTCATCATATTTTGACTGGGCAAAGGCGCTTAATAACTCAAAATACATATCGATTACTACCAATTCTGCAGGTAAATTGGTTATAAAATCTACAAAACCGATACCAAAATCGGATGAGTTCGAGCTTACCGCCAAGAAAACCAAAAGCAAATATCAAAACGAGCTTGATACGGCTTCACCGGTAGCTTTGATAGTCGATGAAAGCCAGTTGAGTGGACAGAATGCTGTTGGTTATACAAATACCGACAACGACCCCGTTACTGCTTCAATATCCTTGTACACTGATACTATTGGCACAGCTCAAATAAAAAAAGTATGGCAGCATAATAACGATACCTCAAGCACCAAAGCTGATAACAGCGACATCTATTTCACGATAAAGAACAGTTCGGGTTCGGCCGTGAAGGCTACTGGCAAGGCAGGCTCGTATACCTACTCTACAAGCGGTTCCGTGAGCCAGTTCAAATTAAACTCAAGTAACACTTTTTTAGTAAAATCGTTACCTGCAGGAACGTATACGGTCTACGAATTTGGTAATGACGGCAACGGTATACCGAATTATACAAGAAAGAATCTCAGTCAAACAGTAACCGTTACAGCCGGAGGCACAGGAACAGTTACTTTCAAAAATACGAGAAATACCGGTACGGGCAAGGTTATAAAAACTTGGGTAGACACCAACGGTAACGCAATAGAAGCAAGTAACTGCATTTCGAATAATCAGCAGATATATTTCCGTATCAAAAACGCTGACGGAAAATATATAACTGTCAACGGTACGAAGTACAGCGGCTCATATACGTTTACAGGAACATCGACTAAAGCTACATCGCTGTATGTTAATCCCAGTACAGGTACTTTCACTGTTTCCGACCTTCCGACCGGAAAGTACACCGTGTATGAGTATGGCTCTCCGGAGGGCTATTCGGTTAATAAAGCATATCAGACAATTACCATCTCAAGAGATAAAACATCGTCCGTGTCTTTCATAAATAGCGAGGACAGCGGTACGGCTCAGATAAAGAAAGTATGGCTGTCCGATACAACACTGTCAGCTTCAGAAAAAGCAAATCTTGAGAAAAACGTTTACTTTACTGTCAAGGACGCTAATGGTAAGTATATCAAGGTTACAGGCTCGGCAGGAGCGTATGTTTATGCCGGCACTCAGACTTCCGCAAATAATATGAAACTCAGCGGTAGTAAGTTTAATGTAAGCAAGCTCCCGTTGGGAACATACACTGTAACAGAGATTAATAACGCAAGCGGTTACAATCCGAAAACGCAGACAAAGACGGTCACAATTGCCAACAAGGGCGAAACAAAGTCAGTGTCATTCACGAACAAGTCAACACCCGTTGTTGTTATCCGTAAGCATTTCAGCGATGAGGACAATCTGACAGAAGCACAGCTCAAAGAACAGTATGCTAAAGTTACCGTAAATCTGCAGGTGCTTGGCTACAGCGGAAGTGTTTCCTCAAATCCGCCGGCAGGATACTATGTAGAATTTACGGGTTCAAACGGTAATTACACATACAAAGGGCTTTCGTCAACCAAAACATCAGCAACAAATCTCAAGCTGAATGAAAACGGCGAAATGACTATATCGTTCGGCACTAACACCGCTCCGTATTACTTAGCTGTCATTGAAACGTACAGCGGTACGGATTACGATGTTGATAACCGGGACCAGCGTATTGACCTGGGCAACGGTGATCCGAATGCTGTAATCGACCTTGATGACATTGAGCTTGACAATCAGCTTAAGACAGGTTCTGTGCAGATTGACAAGCAGTTTTTAAATGAAAACGGTGCTATAGAAAATATCCCCGATGACAAACTTGCCGAGGTCGCTTTTAAAATCAAGCACAACGGCAAATATCTCACCTTTACAGGTAGCGACGGTATCTACACATATAAAGGCGAGAACAATACCGGTACAGAATTAAAGCTGAACAAAGCCACATATAACTTTATTGCAAATGAGCTTCCCGCAAGAGAAGAATACACAGTTTATGAGGTTTCCGGCACAACAGGTTACAGCTTCTCAATCGACCCCGTGACTTTCACAATCACACCTGCCGGCTCGGTAAAGAAAGTGTTTACAAACAAGGCAATGACCGGTACGATAAGTATTGTAAAACACAGTGCGGACGGTGTTCTTTCCGGCTGGCAGTTCCGTGTTACAGGCACAGCCAAGACCGGACAGAGTTATGACAAGACCTTTACTACCGATGCAAAGGGTACAATCACAATCAGTAATATCCGTATCGGTGATTACAAGGTTACAGAGGTCAAGACAGGTAAAACGGTCGGTTATATTACCGAGAACAGCAAAGACCTTGAGGTTAAGACCGATACTGTAACAACAGTCAATATCGAGAACAAGCCGTATGCGAATATCGTTATCAACAAGGTTGACAGCGTAAAAGGCACTGCTCTGAGCGGTGCGACATTCGGCATTTACACAGATGCTGAATGTGAAATTCCGGCACAGGCATATACATCGTCTACAGATGATACTCTGACAGACGCTGTAATCACAGAAAGTGCGACAGGCAAGTACACTTGCAATTTCCTGCCGATTGAGAGCAAGAACGGCACAACTTACTATGTCAAGGAGCTTTCAGCTCCCGACCATTACGCTATCGACACAGACGTACACCCGGTAACGCTTAAAACGGCAAATTCAACCGTAGCAGTTTCAAACAATGCTACATCGAAATTCTATGAAACGCCTTTAGGCTCGGTCAGAACGACAAAGGTTGACGCAGATCATCCCGATGTACTTCTGAGCGGCGCTGAATTTACGGTATACAATTCCGACAAGGCTACTGTATACGGCAAACTTGCAGAAACATCAAAGGGTACATATCAGCTTGACGAAATCCCGGCAGGCACATATTACCTCAGAGAAACAAAAGCACCGCAGTATTACAATATCGACAACACATTCTATCAGTTCACAATTTCTGACGCAGGCAAGATTGTCGATGTGTCAATCAACGGCAACGACAAGTTCCCCAATGCTCCGCAGAAGGGCGATATAAAGATAGTCAAGAGAAGTGCAGACGGTGTTCTTTCCGGTTGGAAGTTTGAAGTTTCCGGCACGGCTCTTAACGGCACACCCGTAGCAACCAAGACATACACAACAGACGCAAAGGGCGAAATCAATATATCAAACCTCCTTATCGGTACTTATACCGTAAAGGAAGTAAAGGACGGCAAGACAGTCGGATATATCACGCCTGCAAATCAGACGATTGAAGTAAAGAGCAATGCAACTACTACTGCAACGTTTGAAAACAAGCCTTTCGGTCACATTGTTATCAACAAGGTTGACGCAAAGACAGGCGAAAAGGTAACAGGTGCTACATTCGGTATCTATACCGACAGCACTTGCAAGACAGTAGCAAAGGCGTATAAGTCGGACACTGACAGCACACTTGTAAATGCAGAGATTATCGAAACAGCTACAGGAGTGTACACTTGCAACAACTTACCTATAAGCAGTGCAACAGGTACAACATACTATGTCAAGGAGCTTACAGCTCCCGAAGGCTACTATCTTGACACAGACGTACACCCGGTAACGCTTAAAACGGCAAACGCTACTGTATCGGTTAGCAATGAAATCGGAAAATCCGACTTCAACGAATATCCTTACGGTCACGGTGCTGTAATCAAGGAATGGAAACTTGACAATAGTACAGCAGATATGACAGCCGATGAAGTCGCACAGATGAAGGCAGAGCTTGAAAAGAGCCTGTATTTCACTGTAAAGGACAGCAACGGCAAGTACATCACAGCTACAGGTGCAGACGGCGTATACACATATAACGGCGAAAGCACATCAGAATTCAAGTATGTTCTGAAGAACAGCACATTCACAATCGCAGAACTGCCTACCGGTGACTATACGATTACAGAGTATAGCACACTTCTTGACTACACGATCAAGTCGGAAAATCCCGTAAAAATAACTGTAGTAAGAAATCAGACAGCAACGGCAACGTTTGTAAACGAGCGTGACACAGGCACAGGCAAGGTTATAAAGGTATGGAAGCAGTTTGATACAATGACAGCCGCTGAACAGGCTGAAATCGAAAAAAATGTATACTTTACCGTAACCGACAGCAACGGTGCTTATCTCAAGGTTAAGGAAAGCAACGGTAGCTACATCTACTGTGGCACACAGAAAACAGAAACAAAATTTGCTCTGAAAAACGGTGCGTTTGTAATCGCAGAACTGCCGACAGGCGAATACACGGTAACTGAGTTTAACAACGCAAAGGACTACAGCCCGAAGCAGCAGACTCAGAAAATAAAAATCACCAAGAATACAGCGGCAGTGCTGACATTTACAAACATCCGTGACACAGGCAACGCAAGTATCGTGAAGAAATGGACAAACCCCAATGGGCTGACAACCGCTCAGAAGGCAGAGCTTGAAAAGAATGTATACTTCACTGTAAAGAACGCTGACGGTGCATACTTAAAGGCTGTATCAAAGAACGGTAAGTATGTATATAACGGCAGTCAGACAGCAGAAGCACGTTTTATGCTGACAAACAGCAAGTTTGAACTTACAGAACTGCCGACCGGCAAGTACACGATAACCGAAATCAACAATGCAGAAGGTTATCTGCCTAAGACACAGGTCAAGACAATCACGGTAACTAAGGACGCAACTGCAAGTGCAGAGTTTGTCAATAAGGTTATTGTAGGAAATGTAACATTGACAAAGGTCGATGAGGACTATCCCGAAAATAAATTGACAGGTGCTGTATTTACAGTTTATAAATCGGACAAGAAAACCGTAGTCGGCACAATGAAGGAAACCGAAACAGGTGTGTACAGCCTTGAGGGACTTGTATATGGCGAATACTATGTACAGGAAACAAAGGCTCCCAAATATTTCGTCCGTGATGTGAATTTCTACTATTTCCAGATTGTAAATGACGGCGAAACCGTAGAAGTTTCCAACGATGAGCTTGGCAAGGGTACGTTTATCAACTCACCTCAGAAGGGTGAAATCAAGATTGTAAAGACTTCTTATGATAATAAGGTTGAAGGCTTCAGCTTTGAAGTAACCGGAAAGACGTTCACAGGTCAGACGTTCAGCAAGATATACACGACCGATAAGGACGGTATAATTCGTATCAATGATTTAAGAGCCGGAGAATACAACATTCACGAAGTTAATGATTCTGCTTCGGCAGGCTATCTTCTACCCGATGATAAGCAGCTGACAATCGACCGTGACGGTGCAATGCTTGTTGCCAATATGCACAACAGCAAGCTACCGGACAATCCCCCGACAGGTGCAAGCGAGGACAGCTTTACGCAGACGGCAGTTATTATTATATCAATGGTAATGATGAGTGCTGCTGTGGTGCTTGTGTTCCCGTTATCGAAGCGTAAGAGAAAACGCTAAGCAGCATTAATATTTTATTGTCACCGGGCGGCAGAAAAGCTCTGCCGCCTTTGTGGTGGCGATTAAAGGAGGAGAAAGATGAAGAAGAATCAAACATATCATTCTCAGGTGCAACTACGGCTTACCAATCGTGATACTGGAGAGGTGATTTGCTTTAAATTCAAATCGGAATATTCGGATCCGAAAGTTATTTGTTGCTTTGCTATAAATGAACATCTTAAAGAGGGCGACTATTTGATAGAGATTATGTAAGAATGCTTGCTCGAAAACGTGCTACAGGTAGCACATTTAAAGGAGGGCGTAATGGCAAATAAAAACAAATTGCGGCACAAAAACAGCAAATCCATCTTAAAGACCGGTCTTATACTTATCTCCGTTATAGGTGTAATCACATTCCTGATTATATCTTATCTGATTTACAGCTTACAGTGCTACGCATACGACAACAACATATCATCGGATAATTTAAATTTGTCGGTGCTGATAAAATCTATGCCATATTGGACTAATCCAACTTTTACAGCACCTTTTGACATCGGTGCAATAATGCAAATGCACGGTTCTGTTTGGTATATTTACGTTGTTGCTTTGTCACTGCTTGCACTTATGCTATTCAGTAAAAATTACGATGATTACAAAGGCGTGGAAGCCGGAAGTGCCGATTGGGCAACTAAGCGTGACGAAAAGGACAACAGCGATGAAACCGGTATTCCAATCGGAAACAAGTTCTATGTTACCGTTAACAATCCGCATGGACGTTACTATGAACCGCATAATCTGAACGAAATACTAATCGGCGGTCCCGGTGCAGGAAAAACATTCAGAAAAATCAAACCTGATATTATTCAGATGTATGGAAGCTATGTTGTGACCGATCCCAAAGGTGAGCTTTACAGAGATACTGCAAAGCTACTTATGGATAATGGGTACAAGGTGCGTGTGTTTAATCTGATAAACATCAAAAAGACCAACGCATACAATCCGTTTGTTTATATCAATGATGAGCAGGATATTGTTGTTTTGGCAAACACCTTTATTAACGCCTCTGCCGGCGACGATGATAAAGAAGATTTCTGGTCGGGGTCTGCAAAGTCATTGTTGACTGCGATAATGATATATCTTTGGAAAGCTGAAGGCGAGGTGAAATGCTTTGGTCGTGTAGTCAGACTGCTTAACAGTATCACATATAAAAATGGAAGAATAGACGAATTGTGCGAATTGGCTCGTTGCCTTAATAAACACTCAATCGAGCATCCTTGTGATGCTGCTACAATTAACTGGAACGGTATTAAAGGCACTCCCGAAGAAACGATGGGCGGCATAGCTAAAACGTTGTCTACTCGTCTTGACTTATGGGCAGTCGAAGACATTAACGATCTAACCGTAATCAACGAGATGGATTTTGACAATGTCGGAGTGGAAAAGACAGCTATATTTCTGATAGTTCCTCCTGCGGATACAACGTACAAGGCTATTTGCAATATGTTCTATTCACAGCTTTTCTCTCGACTGATGTACTGTGCTAATTTCAAGCATAACGGCAGATTGCCATTGCTCGTGTCAGTGGAACTTGACGAGTTTGCAAATATAGGACGGATACCGAATTTCGATAAAATCACTGCTGTTATACGATCAAACAACATCAGGGCTTGTATTGTCTTGCAGTCGCTGCCTCAATTAAAGGCTTTGTATAAGGAGAATTGGGAAAGTATTATCGGTTACTGCTCACTGTTTACTTATCTTGGCGCACCTGATTTGGATACCCGTAAGTACATAGTAGAAATGCTCGACAAGACTACTGTACGAATAGACACAAGGGGACACAGCCAAGGAACAACAAGCGGCGGCAGCAGTTCAGACAACGAAAGCTATCAAGGTCGTGACCTACTGACTACATCTGAACTGCGAAGAGCGTTTAAGGCGTCACCGAAAATCAAAAAGAAATACGGCGGATATATGATCGAATTTCTCGATGAGTATCCGCCTTTTTGGTTGTACAAATTCGATACATTATCACATCCGCTTATCGATAAAGTCGGCAGTTCGTTTCCAAGCGGAATACCGAACAATACCGATATAAACAAGATGTATTCCGATAATGAACAAATTCAAAAGTTAAAGGAGGTAAAAACAAAAATGGCACAGCTTATGGAACAGTCAGTGTCAGAAGAAAAGGCAATGCGTGAGCAGTCCGTGCAAAAACAAGCGGAACAAGAACATATCGAACAAGCAGAACTACAGCGACAGTTTGAAGAAGCCGCAAGAGATGCTCAGCTTAGCGAACATCAGAACGTGCTTGCCGAAATAGGCGAAGAAGAATTGATAGCCGACTATGAAATTCCGACTATCGATGAATTTATAGGATGATAGGAGGTAATTAGCTATGGCACCAATGTTAGAAGATGAGATAATGCACGACACCGAAAAAATGAACAGTAAGGTTGTCGGACTGGCTCGCACGGGAAAGCAGATATATGATTTTATTGAGCAGCTTAAGCGTGCTAAAAGTACAGAGGCTCAAGCAATTACAGATAACGGTCTGCCCTTCTCTTTTTCCGGACAGATAACAGATCTCAGCTATTTCAATAACAATGAAATCCTGCCAAAAGAGGTTATAGACAGTATCCCTGATGCTGAACTGAAAGAAGCTGTCATATCCAATCTCGAACTGGCGGAAAAGCAAGGTTTGATTGATGTAGATCTGAATAACGGTAATATAACGTTGACAGATAGCGGCAGAGAGTATATCAATAATCCAAACTTCATTCGTGCGGCTAACATAGACAAAGCACGATCGGCTATTCGTGCAATGGAAATTCAGCACGGATTGGAAAACGATACAATCAGATACGGTATAACTCTTGAGGGTACAGATCGAGATTTGCAATTCTTCCGATTTGCGTCTAACCTCGACCTTGAAGAAATCACGCTGTCGCCCGATAAGAAAGCGGCTCTGCAAGTTATGGAAAATATCTCTAAATGGGAAAAAGACGGGCTTGTGCAGTACAATTCTGACAACACAAGCATATCACTTACAAAGCTCGGTCAGAAAAAGCTATACAGTGATTTGGCAGACGGTGTTGATTTGATTGACGAATCGGTAATAGCACCAAAGAATCTTTCATCCGGAAGTTTATCAAATGCCGGTGCGGGTAGTATGGCAACGCAAGCAACTTCTCAAACTGCAGTTCAGACTACACAGGTTGCTTCGGCAACTGCTACACAAGCTACTACAGCCGGCGCAACTCAGGCAGCTACTACAGCCGCCACTACAGCCACAACAGCGGCTTCGTCGGCTGTACCGGTTGCCGGTGCAGTAGTGGTTACAACAAAAGTCATTTCAGATACGGCTAAAAAAATATCAGATGCGATAATTCGCAGATAAGGAGATTTTATTATGAAAAAGGCATTCAGAAAAATAGCAAAGGCAATTTCAATCACAACCACAATCCTTCTTTCAAGCGTATTCCTTGCGTTTTCAGCATTTGCCGAAGGTGGTGGCATTGGCGATGCACCCTCTTCTGTAAACACTGCTACATACAAGACCCTTGTAACACTCGTTTTTTGGGTTGTACGCATAGTCGTGCTCGGTTTAACTGCAATACCGGGACTGGTTAAGATTGCACAGGGCGTCGGAAATGAGGATGTGCGTGAACGCAACGGCGGCATATCGCTATTGGTAATCGGCGGTGCTCTTTTTGCGGCAACATTTGCGATTGAGGCTTTATTCTAAGAGAGGTAGATATGAAAAAAATCAGCATCTTTCTTATATGCAGTCTGCTGATGATTTTCGGTTTATCATTTTCTGCCTGTGCGAATGCAGTAACAACCGGTGGAGTAACAGCAACAGCTGTTGCTCCAAGAGCGGTTGACAGCTCAGGAAATATAATTGATGTATCAGAAAATATAAACCACGTTGAACATACGGCTTTTGCAAAAGAAAACGCCACAACGACAGAAACCACCACCACTAAGCCTGCATATAATCAAGAAGAAATGAAAAAAGATCTTGAAGACCTTGGTAAAGAAGATATGGCAGCTTCGGCAGTAGGTATCTTTGCTTGGGTAAAAGGTCTTGTTGACTGGACACAAGGTATTATAAACACACTGGGAATATACATTAAAGCCGGAATAGATAGTCCTTGGGGATTCGATCTTAACGGTTTCGTTGATTTATTTGCACCGTTTTTCAAAACTATCGGATATGGCATACTTGTACTGCTGTTCGGAATTAATTTAATTCATTCTGCTATGCAGTTTGAATTAGTTAATTACAAAGGTGTTATAAAAATTCTTGTAGGGCTTTTATTGGCAAAGTTATGGGTAGATTTATCAACAGATATTTGTATAGCCCTTATCGATACCTGTACAGATATTGCGTCAAGTGTATTTACAAGTGCTGATGAAATGATAGTTTTTCCGTCATTTGATACGCTTAAAAGCACTGATACGGGATTATGGATTATCGGCGAACTGCTTAATCAGTTATTGGATATTGTATTGCTTGCTCCAATTATAATCGTCGCCTTAGCAATATTAATTATATGCGGGCTCATAATGATAAAATTAATGCTCCGTACTTTTGAGTTGGCGCTATATTGCAGTGTATCACCTGCTTTTTTTGCATGCCTGTTAGGTGATGCGACAAAGGGATATTTTAAGCGTTTTATTGACGGCTTGCTCAGCTCGGCGCTCTCGCTTGTATATATGGGATTAATATATCTTGCAGGATCGTACTGGTGCAAAGTTCTCACAATGAATAATGTAGGTGTAGATTCGCCTATGGACGTCTTGGTTTGGCTGTCTTCGGCCGGACCGAAAGTTTTAGTAGTGCTTGCTATGGGATTTTTAATCTTAAAGCCACCGCTTGCATTACGTCAGCTTACAGGAGGTTCTTAATGATAAAATGCAAAGTAACAAAGAAAATTATGCAGGAACCCGGAACTGTAATGGGCTTTTCAATAGGGCAGGTGATAATGCTGATTGTAGGATGTGCTGCTACAATCGGCACGTTGCTTTTGCTGTGGCTGGTGCTGAAAATCAACATTGATATAATTATGTGGGTCGTATTTTTGGAACTCGTTTTATTCATCGGACTTGGAGTAGTCCGTATTCAAGGGTTGACTGTATTGCGATTTATTGCTTCAAATCCCACAAAAAAGCGACCGTTTGACAGTAAAGGAGTATTCAGTGATGTCGATAATCGATAATTTATTTAACGGCTGGGCTAAAAAGAATGTGCCGTTTGGTTATGAAAAACGAATTGTTATGCCAAAATCCGCACAGGATACAATACCATTTTATGAAGTGTACGATAATGGGTTGTTTCTTACCGGAACAAACACATTTACATTGATATTCGCATTTTCAAATATAGATTATTCTTTGCTCCGTGACAAAGAGCAAGAAGAAACCTATCAGCGTTATCAGCGTTTATTGAATGCACTTCCGGTCGAAATCAACTTTCAGGAATTTATTATGAATTCTTCTGTTAATACCGCAAAGCTCAGGGATATACTGATAAGCAACAATGAAGAGATCTCCGGTGATTTACTGGATGATTACAATAAAAATCTTGAAACGTATATCACAAAGTCTGAAGACGCAACAAGTGAGAAAATAACTCTTGTTGCAATGTCGTACACGCCTAACGAAACCGTAGATAATGTAAACATACTGTTTCGTTACTATCGGGAATTGCAAAATTTCTATGCGGCAATGGGCAGTGAAACGCATCAGCTTATGCCTGAAGATGTGTTTGCTATCCTTTATGAATACTATCACCCATTCGACAATACTGAATTTCTTTTGCCGAATGATATATATTCACGTGGCGGATCCATAAAGGACTATATTGCACCATCAATGTTTGCATTCCGCCCCAAAGAAATTGAAATCGGTAATTCGTATACAAGAATAATGTATATGGCTCGATATGACCGCACGTTAGACGACGAGTTTATAAGAGATATTCTTGATAACAATTGTAAAGTTGCCGTTTCAAAGCATATTAGGCATATAGACAAATCCGAAGCACAGGATAAGGTTAAAGACAACATATACTCACATCAAGGCAAAATTCAGGCACGCCTTGAAAAGAATCATAAAAAAGGTCTTAATTTTGTGCCATATCATTGGATGGAGCGTGAGCGTGAGCTTGAGGATTTGCAGGAGCGACTTTCCGATACAAACTGTGAGCTTTTCAAGATAGGCGTATATATCTCACTGTCTGCGGCTACAAAAGATGAGCTTGACGAGCTGACAGAAGCAATACGCTCTAAAGGTAAAAAACATCAGGTAGTTATTGATTGTTTGGTGCGTCAGCAGGAAAAAGCGCTTAATTCCGTCTTACCGTTTGGAATAAATCATTTTGATACCGCCAACGGAAACAGCGTTAACACTTATGTGTTATCGGATGCCGCAGGTATACTGATACCATTTTCTGCACGGTCATATTTTTCAGACACCGGTCTTTGCTACGGTATGAACAAGCATACAAACGCTATCATTGTTCTTGATCGAGCAGAAGAAATGAACGCTAACGGCTTCATTCTCGGTACATCGGGTTCGGGCAAATCTATGTACTGTAAATCCGAAATCATAGATACCATCATACGCTACCCGAAGTCAGAAAAGATAATTATAGATCCTGACGGAGAATACTATCCTATCATCAAACAGTTTGGCGGAGATACGCTAAAATTATCGGCTGATTCCGAAACGAAGATTAACATATTCGACACTGATATAAACATCAGCGAAAACGGCACTTCTGCTGTTGCAATGAAATCTGAACTGATTATGTCAATCATAGAAACAGCACGAGGCTTTCCCCTGTCTGCGGCAGATAAGTCAATCATCGACAGTTGCGTCAAAGAAGTTTACGCTGATTATGTGCTTAATAACGGTAATCCGGAATTCATACCTACGTTTGTTGATTTTTATAATGCTCTTATAAACAAAAAGCTACCTGAAGCAGATCAGATAGCTCTTGACATTGAGCTGTATGTTAACGGCAGTTTTAATACGTTTTCGGGCAAAACAAACATTCATACGGATAACAAATTGTTATCAATTGATATATCCGATATGGGCGAGCAGTTGCGTCCTGTAGGCTTGCAGGTTATTCTTGAGTATATATGGCAACGTGTTCGTGACAACAGAACAAAGGGCGTTCAGACTTGGGTATGGGTCGATGAATTCTCAATAATGTTCAACGATGGCAACGACAAAGAAACAGTGCGTTCTGCCGACTTCTTTCAAAAGGTTTTCAAACGTATAAGAAAATACGGCGGTATTCCTACAGGAATAACTCAAAATATTACTGAAGTGCTTGAATCGGGTCAGGCGAGACTTATGCTGTCAAACTCAGAGTTTGTTGTTTTGCTTCAGCAGAAGAAAACCGACCTTGATAAGGTGATAGAGCTGTTCAACTTATCTCCGTCACAATCAAGCTACTTGAAGACCGGCGAAAAAGGCACAGGATTGATTGTAAGCGGTAAAAAGATTATACCGTTTGACAGGCGTATATCAAAAGACAGTTCTATCTATAATCTTTGTCAGACTGATTTTAGGAGAGATGTTACATGAAGAAATTCCAATTGAAATACTCTGCACCTAAAACAAAGGTTAACTCCGCCGGAAAGGTTGAGCAACAAAATCAGAAAAAACCGGACCGTTATTGTGATACCTGTAGCACAATAACGGATATAATAAGCAAAGAACCGCAATCGGAAGAAAAAAGTTATAAACTGACAGGTTCGGCACTGTTTAATAAGATGTTTTCGGATATAAAAAAAGCTCATATCCCTGTATGCTCATTTTCCGTTTACGATAGTGATTTTACTTTCTGTTACGGAAATGTGATAAACAACCGAGCTGTCCTTCTGAATTATTATTCATTATCATCAGTTGCCGTTATCACGGCGGCTGATGGTATTCTTTCAGATCCGGCTCTGCGTTCTCAGCTTGTTTATAGGCTTTACCTTTCGACAAACAGCTATCTTATGATTATATTTGATTCGTTTGCTTACGAAACATTTAAAGATGAAAATCTAAAGATTATATCATCAATGCTTGATGAATTGAAAATTACACTAATACAGCAGAAGGCGGTGAATAAATGAACCTCGTTATAATTGCGGGAAAACGCAGTGTGCGTCCTCTTGAAACGGCTCTAAAAAAATCGGAGCAAACTGTAACAGTGGGTAAATATACTGCTGTCAAGCCGAATACTGCGGCTGAAATATTCGAAAAATACCGTCCTCACGGTATTTTGATCAGTGATGATGCTGCGTCAAAAGGCGTGTCGCTGATAGACTTTCTTAGCATTGTAAAAATGCGTTACGGCTATATGCGTGTTATATTTGTTTGCAATAACACCGATAGCTTTAACAAATACGCCTCTGCTTTATATTCGATAGGCGTATATGATATTGTTATGGGCTATGATCCTGCCGCTATAGATAATGCTATTTTATTTCCCAAAACGGATAAGCCTGATATTTTGATGTCAGAAAAGCCTTGCGATACCGAAATACATTATCCTAATCGGCAATTCTGCGAATACAGCAATTCCTTCGGAAGTATGAATTTGAACTATAAAGGTGCTTGTGACAGCTCTTATTCGGGACAAACAGTGCGATTAGATGAAAGCTATGAACGAATCCAAAGAGGAAATGTTATTATATCGGTATTCGGCTATTATTCTCGTTGCGGATGCACATATACAGCATTTGACCTTGCGTTTTACTTACGCAAATATGAAAATGCAAAGGTGTGCGTAATTACATCAGTGACAGAAGAATTGTGTAACTATTTTACGGTTGATATTAATGCAGTTAATCAGAACGGTTTGAACATTGATGATGTGGTTATCTATTCGGACTTCAATAAGATAAGCGGAACTTTTGATTATATCATCTGTGATGACAGCACTAAGTATAACAATAATGCGTACATACACATTTTGCTGTGCTCAGCGGCAGATTGGGATATGCCGATTTTAACGAATTATATCAACGATGTTATTATCCCGAATAAAGTAGACGTAAATCTATGCTTTTTTCCCGTAACGACAAATAAGTTTATTTCCATTAATAAACAGTTGATTAAGTCGGGATTTAAAGCGTATATGCTCGAGCCTTCGGACAACTGGATGGCAACCAACGCAAATAACAATAACGTTTACAGCAACATTCTAAAAGCCTATATTATAAGTTGATTGTGCTACAGGTAGCACAATCCGGAAAGGAGAAATTATGATAGTAATTTATGCCGAAAAATACAGCCTCGGTCGGACAATAGCCGAGGCTTTAGGTGCATACAAAAAAACAGTGAATCCTAAAGAATCGTCTATTGCACACTGGGACTTAAATCTTAACGGTGAGCAAGCAATCCTTTGTCACGGTGCCGGTCACTTATGCGGTTTAGCTCCGGTTGAAGATTATGACGAACGTTATAAATTCTGGAGCTTCGATAATTACCCGATTATACCCGAATATTTTATTACAAGAGTAAAAGATAATAATTATTCCAGGCTTGCTTGTGATTATGTTAAGCAGTTCTTTGATAAGGCGGATCTGATAATCAATGCCACTGACGCAGACCGTGAAGGTGAATTGATTTTTGCATATTTATATGAAGTCTTACATTGCACAGTACCATACAAAAGAGTGTGGATAACAGATTTAACGCCTTGTAAAATCAGAAAAGCATTTGCCGAGTTGCGGTCAGCTCAAGAGATGAAGCCGCTTGAAAATGCAGGACGCATACGGTCCGCAACAGACTGGCTTGTGGGCATTAACACATCTGTTGCAGCCACATTGAAATTCGGCGGAGCTGACAATGTGTTCGCCTGCGGACGTGTAAAAATGCCGACACTTGCAATGATTGTTAAGCGTGAACGGGAAATAAGAAATTATGTTAAAAAGCCGTTTTATAAAATAGTTGCCAATATCGAAGCAAATGACGGTACAAAGTTTACTGCCGAAGCATCAGATAAATACGATACCGAAACGGCGGCAAAGACTGCTATAGATGAAATTAAATCAAATACAGCAAAAGCGATAAAAGTCGAGGTGTCGCAAAAGCAGACAGCCGCTCCGCTTTTATATAACACTACACATTTGCTTGCAGATTTATCAAAGTGTACGGATCTCACAATTGATATGCTTACAAAGCTCGTTCAGAGCCTGTACGAAAACAGATTGATAACATATCCACGCACAAGCTCAGAGCATCTAACAGATGCAATGAAAGATGAAACGGTAAAGATAATAAAGCTACTGTTTGAAATGCCCGAATTTGCTAAATATGCTATTCCTGTTGACAAATTTGCACCCTGTACACGTCGGCATTATGATGACAGCAAAGTTGATTCGCACACTGCTATTACACCGACTGCTCTTGTGCCGAATGATTTAAGCGGTATGTCAGAAAATGAGCGCAAGGCATATACTTTGCTTGCGTTATCAATTATCCGTACTGTTTATCCGAAAGCAGTCACAGAAAACGTCAAAGCTGTTTTTCAGATTGATAATCAGCTGTTTACAGCAACCGGAACGAATATAATCAATCCCGGTTGGTTTGCTGTTGATGCAACGCCGGAGGTAACCGGGTTGCCCGAAATCGTTAAGGATAACGATTATAAAGTTATCGGTTTCGATGTCAAAGAGGGACAAAACGAGCCGCCGAAATATTACACCGATGCGACATTGCTTACAGCAATGGAGCTTGCCGGAAATAATATCACAGACGAGCAGACACGGAGCTATATAAAACTGACAAAACGTGGTCTTGGTACAGCCGCCACACGTCAGGGCATAATTAAGGAACTATATGACAAAGGATATATTGCCCGCCGAACCCGGAAAAACGGTAACGCTGTCAAAAGCATTATGCCGACCGAAAAAGGTATGTATATAATCAATACGCTCGAAAAGATAGTACCGGATATGTTGTCTGTTGATATGACGGGCGATATGGAAATGGAACTTGATAAAATTTCCCGAGGAGAATCTGACGGCAATAATTATCTGAATGAATACAAGAAACTTGTGATTAAGTGGGTCGAACAGATTAAAAACAGTGACACATCAGCAATGACGGGCAATACGCTTATTTGTCCGTTGTGCGGTAAACCTGTAATCAAGAAAAAAGTCGGCTGGTGCTGCACCGGTTACTCTAAAGATAATCCGGACAGTTGCAAGTTCTATATTGCAAATGAGATTTGCGGTAAAAAAATATCAGACGTAATCGCAAAAGAGCTTATATTAAAACGTGCAACATCTATTATCAAGGGCTTTACATCTCAGAGCGGAAAATCATTTGATGCAAAGCTAATAATCAAAGATGATAACACTATTGGCTTTGAGTTTCCCGAACGCTTAAAATGCCCGATTTGCGGAAAAGAAATGGTCAAAAGTTCAAAAGGTTGGGTCTGCACCGGCTATAGAAGCGGTTGCAGTTTTTTTATAGCCGGAACTATATGCGGAAAATGTATCACAGAAACGATTGCGGCTATGCTGTGTGCAAATAAACGCACAAGGATAATAAACGGGTTTACATCAAAGGCGGGCAAAGCATTCTCGGCGGCTCTTGTTGTTAAAGACGGCAAGATTGATTTTGATTTTCCCGCCAAGTCGCAGAAACGGAACAAATAAAACCTATGAGCGTTCTTATAACAATTTTATTAGCCGTAATTATAACACAGGCATTCCGCATTCGACGTCTGAAAAAAGAAATCATCAAGCGAGATACTGCCGATGAATTTTGCCGGCAATGGTACTGGAGAGAAGAAAATAAAACACAAAAGCAACGACAACCTCAGAACAAGAGGAAATCGTTGCTTTCTTTTTTAAGGAGCTTTTTATGAGTTTTTCTAAATCTAAACCGAGTAACTATGTTACGAAAGAACAGATAGAGCGTGCAAGAAATGTTGATATGGTGGAATTTCTTGAACGAACAGAAGGCTTTAGCGTAAAGAAAAGCGGTAACGGTTATCGCTGTGATAAGCACGACAGCCTTTTTATCACAAATGACCGCAGAGGGTGGTACTGGAACAGCCGTGACGAAGGTGGCAACAATGCCATTGCGTTCTGTATGAAGATTTACGGACAAAGCTTTACTGAAGCTGTAAAGTCGCTTTGTGGAGATATTCAAATTGAGTATACTCCAAATAAGATAACGTCAAAGCCGAGCGTTTCTAAAGATAAGGAATCAAATCGGCTTATTTTGCCCGAACAGGATCACAAAGAAAACGGACAGCGCAATTACAGTAATGTAATCGCCTACTTATGTAAAACCCGTGGATTGGAATACAGTATCGTAAATCAGCTGATTTACGACCGTAAGCTATATCAGGGCGTCGGATACAGCGGGCTTCAGCTTGTCGGGTATGACAGCTCGAACACACCGTTTTATCGCTTCAAAAATGATGTGCCTGAAAACGCACCGGAATATGTTACCGTTGAGCTTCAGGCACAGAAGCAAAAAGGTGAAAAGTATATCTGCGAAGGGTTCAGCAGTGAACATATACCTGAGCTTATCGAACGTGGTATTACTAAAAAATACGTAAATATGATTGCTGTAAACGGTGATGGCGTTATGTCACGCTATGCGTTTTGCCGTTCTGTATCGGATAAATCTACATACCGTGTAGATTTGCCCGGAAGTGATAAGAAATATTCGTTTTCTTTAATCGGCACAAATAAGAACAAGCTGTATGTTTTCGAGTCTGTAATTGATATGCTGTCTTATGCATCATTTTATGCTATAAGAAACGGTCAGGATTCCTGGCAAGAGCTGACTATGATTTCCCTTGGTGGCAAATCTGATGTTGCTCTTGATGAGTTTTTACAAAATAATCCCATTACCGAAATTACACTCTGCCTGGATAACGATGAAGCAGGCAGACACGCCTCGGCACAGCTCAGTGACAAGTATGCACTTAAAGGATATACAATATCGAATGATATACCCTTAAATAAGGACTTTAACGACGATTTAAAAGCGTTCAGAGCGTTAGAAGAGAAAAGTATCGTTCAGACTACTAAGCCGCTCAGACGTTAAAATACAATAAAATACAAGGATGTGTGAAAATGAAGAGTTACTTTCTTATTTCTAACTCGGTTATTACCGCAAGAGAACTTACACACAATGAGTTTGCCGTGTATACCTATTTGCTTTCAATCTATTCAAATATACGAAGCAGAGCAGGGCACGAATATAAGCGTGTCAGACAGCAGACTATAGCAGCACACTGCGGGATAAAGTCTACACAGACAGTATCTCGTATAATTGAAAGCCTGATGAGAAAAGGTTACATCACACATATAATTGCGGCTTATCGTAAAGACAATCGCAAAGGTACATACACATACGTTCTGAATCCCGAAAAGAACAAAGTAAAATCTGATTATACCCGTATAGACAGAAATGTGTTCAATAAGAAACTTTCCACATCCGAACTGCGCCTTTATATTCTCATTATTAAATCAATAGACAGCAAGCTCGGATATTGTTTCAAAAGCTTCAACGACCTCGCCGATGAGCTGAACATCAAGCGTGACACCGCAATGAAAATAGTCAGTAATCTTGTCAATCTGCACCTTGTCCGTAAACAACGTAAAATGCGTTACGACAACAGAAAAGTTTATGCGGATAATTCTTACAGCCTGAAGGTTATTAAACTTATCAAGAAAAGAAATAAGCCCGGCTTGCACTCCGGGCTTATCTCATTTAAAAACATTCTTAAGCACACTGATAATCCCACAATCACAGAATTAAACAGCCTGCGTAATTATAATAACGCTATCGGCAGCATTTGTCAAGTGGGTAAATGTGTTTATCGAATTATTTTTTTGAAAAATAGGGGTAGCCCCCCGAATTTAAGGTCTATACAATACCCAGTTATACTACCTTCAGAAAGAAAGAAGATTCTTTATATACGAATATGATACTGCTATATTAAAGATATATGCGGGACTTTTTCGGATTTTGCTTGTCCTTCCGGATTAAATTTTCTGAATTTTTCGGCATCGGACTTGCAGGATTTATCGTTGTTATACCGCTTGTATAATTGATTTATAGCTTTTTATTTCTGAAGGTTAATAAAATGTGCTACCGGTAGCACAAATAATAATTTTATTGTCACCGGACGGTGAAGATAATGGAGGTTATATGAAAAACATAGAAAAAATGCTTGATGACTGTGGGATTGCTTATGAAGTGCTATCTGAAAATGATAGGCTGAATAAGTTAGCAAACACGCTAAGGAAAAAGACAGTTTTCGATATGCTGAAAGATGATAGAACGCCGTTTTTTTATGTTGTTGTAATGTTCATTACTATGGCATTGTCGTTTATTAAAGGATACCCCATTCTGTCGTTTGTTACGATTGTATTCATTATCACCGTAGCAATACAATTGATATTGATCTGTATATACATAAAAGACGCTACAGATCTGTATAAAAGCAGAACGTACTACAAGCTACTCACTGACGAACATAATGCGGCAGAACTCGCAAAGATGATTTACGACAATGTTTCTCGAACAGCATATAAAGTAAACGGTGAATCATATATGAAAAACCGCTTGCACAAGCGTTATCTTACTCATAACTGTGAGATCGTTTTAATTGCTTTTGGCGATTACGATGATCTGAGCAAGGTGCCGATGATGATTACGGATATGGATGCCTAAAATAATGGGTAAATTATTATAACGGGTTTGATAATTTATCGTGTAGTTTTCTGATAAATGATGATAAAATACAAATCATCACGGTATATTTAATACCAGAAAAATGAAAAGAAGTGAAAAATGATAAAAGCGTGAGCAGAAAATCGGTTATATATAGTTTGTAATTTAACAAAATGTGTACAAAATAAAAAATTATAAATGATATTTTGCACACACCCCGAGTTTCACGATATGCATTGCGTAGCGTATAGTAGTAATCAGGTTGGTTTTCGTCATTGTAACTGTCAAAGCACAAACGATAAGTTAGTATAGATAGGAGCGAGAAGAAGAAAAAACAATTAAATGCTATTACGTCTATTAGTTCAAGCACTTTTGCGTTACCAAAAAGATTAACAGATAAATTATCCATTATTTCAGTAAACTCGTTTTGATACAAATTAATTGAAAAATGCAAAATAAGCAAAGTAACGAAAAACAATGCGAATGACGGTCGTAATTTTTCAATTGCTTTACTGATGGTATCAAAAATCTTTGTTATCATTTTATACTCCTTTTTACAATACGATCACTATGTCGTCTTTTATTTCTTCGTCCATTTGCTTTGTCCTTGTGTAATTGTCCACTTCACAAAGCAAAAAATTGCACAAACGCTCACCCGCATTTTTGTCAATTCTGTATACTATACATTACATCAATTGAATTGACAAAACTGTAAAAGTGTAGTATAATAAGATAAAAAAAAACACCTAACACAGATAGAGCGATTCTTGCCGGAATCACTCTACCGATAACAGGAAAGATGTTCAGTGCAGACATCTCTCGAGCTTAGTGTATCAGTGCTTTCATCGTGCTATCAGTATAGCACATCACATACATTTTAGCAAGGGTTTTCAGCTGATTTTCATCTTTGTTGTCGGCTGGAAACTCTTGTTTTTGTTTACTTGATATACAAGGCGTAAATCCGCAGTGTATATCCCCATCTGCCGCTTCCACAAGGCAGTACAAACTGAATAGCCAACTTTGCGATAACAAGACTTTGCGACGACAGCCGATCTCCGGCATGGGATACATTGTATCTGCTGTATCAGCGAGCGAAGAAAGGGCGGACACCATACGAAGCTGTATTGCTGTAATGCGTCTTGGGTGCGTCAAAGTCAAAAGTAACAAAGCGACGGTATCAAATTGTATATTATCACAGTGGAGCAGGCGCAACTGCTCTGCTGTGTGATATATAATTTTATTTACAGCTTCAAGGACACTACTCCTGTAGTATCCTTGAAAGTGTAAATATAGATGGCGGAGAGGAAGGGATTCGAACCCTTGTGGGGTTGCCCCCAAACGGTTTTCA
>OLPC01001133.1_pt1 | contig 24046 bp, 21 predicted proteins | sample 1672341 | NCBI WGS metagenome assembly OLPC01 (sample SAMEA3136673, study PRJEB25190) | human gut metagenome | reverse complement strand
CAGTACCAAGAGCCGCCAGTTTTTAGCCAGCCAGAACTCATTGCCCCTGATCCGGAAGCCCAATGCCAGGCGCTGTCTTTGCACCAGCCATTACGAATCATGGCGCCAGAAGAATTGCACCAATAATACGTCCCATTATCGTTGACGAGTTCATTGGCTGCCATCTTTCCGTCTTGCGAGGGGTCCATCCAGTACCACTGGTTGGAAACATGACGCCAGCCAGTTGCCATTGCTCCATTGTTGTCAACGCGATACCAGGATCCGCCATAGCCCTTTACCCAATGAGCTGAAGTGGCAAGTGCTCCTGAGCCTTCGGCAAACCACCATTTGCCGTTGTCATCTTTGATCCATCCAGTCTGCATGGCGCCCGAATTGTGGTCCAGCCAGTACCAGGAGCCGCCACTGCTAAGCCATCCAGTCTGCATGGCGCCGGAGGAGGCCAGGTAGTACCATGACCCCCTCTTTTGCCAGCCAGTAAGCATGGCTCCCGATCTGTTCATCAGATACCATTTTCCGTCGGCTGCTTTCACCCAGCCAGTTGCCATTGCGCCGGTTTTGTCATTGAGCCAATACCAATTTCCGCCAGCATAAAGCCATCCGGTGCGAAGCGCACCATTGCTGTTTGGATACCACCAATTTCCGTCGGCCTTAACCCATCCGCCGCCAGTTACGATAGCCCCTGACGAAGTGGCATGGTACAGAGCGCTGCCAACAGAGAAGTTTCCTGTGATCATCTTGCCGTCTGCCCCGAGGCGGTACTGCTTGCCGCCTGTTTTAACCCATTTCGATTCGGTAGCCTTTGAGGAATTGGCAAACCAATACCAAGAATCTTCGAAATCGCGCCAGCCGGATATGGCCGCCTCAATGCCGTTGGAGTAATTGATTAGATGTCCGTTTTCCAGCACGAGTCCATTTTTTGCTGCCTCTGCAGGCTCAGAAGAGCTTGTGTTTGACGGCGAGCCTGGAGTGGTTGTCTCTGCCGCTTTCTCTGGAGATTCGCTTTTTGGAGCGGGCTCATTTCCTGTTGGCGCTTCCCCGGCAGGAGGTTCTTGCATTTGCTCCGCGTAGCCAGAATTAGTTGAGCTCACCCCATTTTGAAGCTCGTTTGCCATTGCGGCAGCGGGCGTAAGCGCCAGCGCAAGCGCTGCGGGGATTAATAAAAAACCAATCCGTGAAATTGCAGTGTTCATTTTATGTATCCCTCACCTGGTCGGCGATATTTTGATAGCCCAATTGTACCTGTTTGATCGCTGCATTATCAGGGGATACCGCTAATTGTGCGATTTGAACTACTTGGGGAACATGGCATCAACCCCCCCCCATTGCGGAACGGGCTTGTACTGGATTGGTCTCGACGACGTGCTGCTGCGGAGACCGCAATGGGGAAAGCGCCATATTGCGCGATGTCAAATGTGTGGTCTGTGTCATCGAAGGCATTCTGCAGTGCGGGTTTGCATGAGGTTCTTGAATGGTCATGGCTGGAGGAAGTCAATGCGTGTAGGCCTGCTTGTGTATGCCTTTGGCTGTGTTGCCTCTTTTTTCTATTGATTGTCGTCTATTGAAAAGAGTTCTGTTGCTCGAGCCCTGATCCCTTTGATGTCGAAACATTTTGCCTTAGGTTTGATTAGCTGTTGATTGCTGCGATTGAGGCGCAATGCCGCTTCGGCCCAAGCAGTTGGGTCTGTGATGGAGAGAGAGCTTACTTCATTGGAGATGATCGTTTCTGGTGATATTGTGTCAGAGAGGATGCATGGAAGGCCGTTGAATTGCGCTTCAATGATTGCCAGGCTGAGCCCCTCGTACAGAGAAGGGTAGGCGGCAATGTCGAAGGCTGAATAGAAGCCTTGCACATCGCGTTGGGGCCCGGCGAAAACAAGGCGATCGTCGACGTTCGCTGAACGTGCAAGGGATTCGATCTCGTCTCTTTTGCTTCCTTCGCCAACTAAGAAGATTATAGCGTCCACTCCTTTGTCTGCTAGGCAGCGAAGGACTCTGATAAGGAACTGATAATTTTTTTGGTTTTCCAGTCTTCCAATTGAGCCAAGTACCAGGGCGTCATTTATCCCGTATTGCGAACGAATTTCTGCTCGCTTTCCAGGTGAGAAGGACACTTTTTGGGGGTCAACCATGTTCGGCACAACGGTATAATCGTCATTTCCGAATAAAAAATCACCTGCAACTTTTGAGCAGGCCCATTTGTCCGTTGCCAAGGCTAAACAGGAGTTCCAATTAAGCTTCGAGAATACCTGCGTTATTGTTCGTGATGGCATCCCCCCATTGTGCATGTGGACAATTCTACGAGGGATGTTTGCATTTGCCGCCATGCGAAGCAAGTCGATGTTTGAAACTTCGTTGATGTTGAACCAAAGCGTTGAGTACTCGTTGAAATGGGATTTCGCGAATTTCTTTAGGCTGCGCCAATAGGCAATAGGACTCTCTATTTTTACCGGCAATGTGAAGAAGCGATTACGCCCATTGTCTAACAGATACGAGAAATTCGAGGGGTAGTTATAGCAAAGGAAATCGAAAGAAAGATCTGGTAGGGCAGAGGAATAGTTGCTTATAACCATTTCCGTGCCTGCAACATTATTAGACATCCCCCAAACAAGAATGCGCTGTCTATCCATGGGTATTCCTTCCGATGGTTGGCTAATGGTTCGTTAAACCGGCGAGGCGAGAGATCGTCCCTGCTGATGTCAGTGCCAGCTGCTCGTGCCCAGACAGCAACAGTTTTATAGGGAGCTTGAAGTCAAAGCGCATCCTAGCAACAACAACTGCAGTATCGCTCTCGCAGATTTCGATTATCCCATCCGCTATAGAGCATGCATGCTTTCTTTTTTCAACTGCCGTACAGTTTGAGTTTGCCAAGGACATGAGCGACCAAAAGAGGTGTTTTGTTGCAGCCTCCTTCGCCATTAGTTCATATTCGCGCCCCCACTCTGAGGCGCAATCGATGAGTGTGGGAAAGACGTAAAGCAGATCGGTAATTTGGGTTGAAGCAAAGGAACTTGTTACGCTTGAGGGGTTCCGACGGTAAAAGTAGAGAACGTCCTGAAGACAGAGAAGGCTTCTGGCTTCTCGTATTATAGGTATTAGGAAGTGCAGATCCTCCGCATGTCTTAAGCTAGGAGCTTCGTCCAGCATGGCGAGTGCATTAAGGGCAAGCTCTCTTTTGATGGCTTTCGTGCAGAGGTTGTTGAAGTTGCCAGAGCATAGGGCTGCATAAACGGAAGAATAGTTAGGCCCTTCGTACACTCCAGGAGGAAGTACTGCGCTTCCCGAGAATGCCGCATTGTATACTTCGCTCTCACCACGGCAAAATTCAAAGCACACAATATCGAATTGCCCATTTGCGGATGCTTCTGAGATTATCTTGATGGCATCGGCCCGAAGACAGTCGTCTGAGTCGAGAAAGAGGATGTAATCGCCTGTGGCATTTTTGATTCCCTCGGCGCGAGCAGCCTGTTGTCCCCCGTTTTTTTGGTGAATGACTTTAATATTGTCTTTTCCCTTTGCGTAGCTATCGCAGTAATCTCCCGACAAATCAGTGGAACCGTCGTCGACAAGGATGGTCTCGAATAAAGGTTCTTGTTGTTTTTCCAATGAGGTTAAGCACTCTGCAATATGATTCATTGCATTATAAACAGGAATAACTACTGAAATCATTGGACTCCGAACGAGATAACTTAATTTATTTAAATCGTCTTTATCATCCCAGAGATGCTTGAGACGGTGAGCGGCGGGAGCAATAAGTGGCGGTAAAAACATCGAAAACAGATGTAATTTGGAATTACGCGGGAACACTATTTGGGATGGGCTCTAGCTTTCTGCTTTTGCCCGTCCTTATGTTCTTTCTTCAGCCAGAGTTCCTCTCCCTATGGTACATCTTTCTTAGCCTCGCTACGCTCGTTAACCTTTTGAATGCTGGCCTAGGGCCGTCTCTATCTCGCAACGTTATGTACGCGTGGGGGGGCGCAAGGCGATTGTACTCCCAAGGGGTGTCGGATAGTCATGGTGATAAGCCAAATTATCCCCTTCTGTTTCTTGTGTTTGATGCATCGAGGCTGTTCCATCTTCTAATCGCTTGTGTTGCTTTGGCTTTGATGGCGACGGCGGGGTCTCTGTACATTGTCTATATTGCGAGGGGCATTGACGTATCGCTTTACCTTCCCGCCTGGATTGTTTTTTGCCTTGCGATATTTCTTAACCTCTACTATGACTATTTCTCGGTATTTCTTCGAGGCATCGGTAGAATCACCGAATACAATAAGTATCTTATTGCATCAAAGGTGGTCGATATCGGAATTGCTTCCATCATGCTCTGCCTCGGATTTGGGCTTCTTAGTGTTGCGGTATCGTATTTTGTGTCGGGGCTCGTTATTCGAATTTTAAGCAAAAGGAAACTCGATAGAATCACCTCCGGCGGCAAGCCTTCCACCCGAAATAGTTTCGGCGATATTAAGAAGGTATTTTTCGTCCTGTGGCCGAATTGCTGGAGAGACTGGCTTGTGGCTGTTGCCGACGCGATTACGACAAGCGCAACGACGGTCGTCTGTTCTCTCTTCCTAAGCCTTTCTGACGCGGGAATATATGCTTTGTGCTTGCAGTTTGCTACGGCAATTGCCAAAGCGTCGGATTCGATACTGTTTGCCTATCAACCTCAGATCGCAAACGATTATGTCTGTCAACGATATAAAGGCTGTTTCAACGCCTTAGCATTCTGTATGGTTGTCTATGCTCTCCTGTTTCTTGTCGGATCTTTGGTGACAGTTTGTGTCCTTATTCCTATTCTTCAGTTGATAGGGACGGGCTATCAGTTTGACCTCTTTACTATGTTGCTGCTTCTCTTATATCAATTTCTTCTCAACAGATATAAGTTATATGCCGCAATTATTGCGATTACTAATGATCTTTCATACTGGCTGTCTTTTATCGTATCGGGGGTTGTCGGGCTGGCACTCTCGGTGATTTTTCTCTATGTAGCTGGATCGAGCACGGCTGCATTGATTCTTCCCCAGCTTGCGATTCAGTGTTGTTATAACGTTTGGAAGTGGCCGATGGTTGCCAGAAAGAAGTTGGTTCCCGAAGCGAGCCTGATAATGGAAGTGAGAACTGGTATTGGCGGGGTGGTTTCTATGCTTCAGAGAAAAAGCAATGCTGCTTCGTGAGAATCGTGCGATACTGTTTTGTCTTGAGCTAGTTCGAAAAGGATGAAGGCATGTTGAGAATTTCGGAAAATGACATTCAAGGCATTATCCTTGACAATCTAAAAGCGTTTCACCTATTTTGCGTGAATAATTCTCTGTCTTATTTTTTGAGCGACGGAACTCTTATCGGGGCGATTAGGCATAGGGGGTTTATTCCCTGGGATGACGATATTGACGTTTCGATGATTGATTCTGATTACGATAGACTAATTGAGCTAGCAAAGCGTGATCCCTTTATTGACCCTGAAAAAAGGTACAGGCTCCTTCTGCCGGGAGAGCATCCGAATTTTTATCCTTTTATCAAGCTTGTTGACACCAAGACGGTTGCATATGAGAAGGACATCGATAGGCAATATGCTCTCGGAATTTGGCTTGATGTATTTCGCTTGTCCCATTTCGATACCTCCGATGATCGGGCGAATCGGAGGTATCGAAAGATGCAGCGACTCAAAGAGCTGAACAAGATTATGGTCGCGGGTGATTTCAGGACCCCTGCGTACAGAAAGATTGCTTTCATTGTAAAGATTGCAAAAGGGCTACTTAAAGCTTCTGGCTATTCGGTTGAAAAGGGAACCAGAAGAATAACCGAAATAGAGAAGTCTTATCCCAGGAGCGGCGATAGACTTATGAATGCAACTTGGGCTTTGTCTTCAAAGGACTCCTGGCCAGCTGAGCTGTGGTCCAATGCGATTATGATCGAGTTTGAAGGGTGTGAGTTTTGTGCACCAGTTGGATATGACGAAATATTAAAAATCGAGTATGGGGAGTATATGAGGCTTCCGCCCGAAGACCACCGCGTCCGCCATGACTTCGAGGCATATTACCTGTAATCAATGGCTTTGCCAGTCAAGCGCTCGGACGACAAGCATCTGGTCTTAGCTGAAACAATTGGTTAAAGCGGATAGGCGTCTTTTAATATTTCGAGCCATCTTAATCGGTTTTGTTCTTTGCTGAACCTTTTGATGACGTCCGCTTGTCCGCGTGCTCCCATTTCGTCTCTTAGCGATTCGTCTTCTAGAAGCCGAATGCTGTAGGATGCAAATTCTTCGGCAGAATGAGCGATGTATCCTGTTTTGCCGTGACTTACAATCTCGCTGACGGCTTCCCCCCATTTCGTTGTTATAACGGGGGTTTTGTTTGCCATCGCTTCAGCTAAAACCAGACCAAACCCTTCGTTCGTCGAGGCTAGCCAAAACACGCTATAGCGGGAATAGACGTTTTTGTCTGAAGTGAACCCCTTCATACTTACGCTGTTCGAGAGGCCTCTGCGTGATATCTCTTCCGATAGTTGTTTTTCAAGAGATCCAACCCCAAATATATCAAGAGTGAAATCGGGTATTCTTTCGAGGACAATTTCTGCGCAATCGAGGAGTGCTCCGAGATTCTTTACAGGCTCAAGTCTTCCGACATAAATAGCGGAGTGGGGTCGTCTTTGCTCGTTGAGTTTCGCGTGGCTTGCGGCGTTTGAGTCGAAACTGTTGTATATATAGGTTGACGGAAATAGGGCGGAGCCTTTATTCGCGTCGGCCTTGTTTCTGAATATCGTTAAGACTGGTTCATTGATTGCGTGGCTTTGGGCTTTTCCAATAAAACTATCACCCCAGAAATATTCGAAATTTGTATGCACTTCAAGCAGATAATGGACTTTCTTTCCGAGAAACATAGCGGCTGCCGGCGATGAGGCGATAACCATTTCTTGTCCAAGCTTTCTAGATGTTATTATGCGTGCGATTGGCATTGTTGCAAGAAATATAATGGCGCTCAGAAAGGCCCAAAGTGCTTCTTTTATCTTTCCTTGAGCGAGAAGAGCAGGCATCTTGTAAAAGCGATTGTCGATTTTGACTGGGCACACGTCCATAATTGGTATACTGTCAAATTCTTCTATGTCGTTTTTTTCGCCAGCAAATATGTTAACGATCTTGATTGAATAAATATCGCCAAGCTCTTCGACCAATCTTGCGTATGTCGCAACGAGCCCTCCGTGTGCTTTTAGGGGGAGCTGATCAAATATGATGTATAGATCTTTCATTTCTTTACCATCTAATACCATGTTTTGAATGTTTGAGTATTTTGCCATAAATAGTTATAGCAAAAGGAAAGAGATGAAGCCTGTACGTGACAAGGGCAATGAACGTCATCAAATAACGAGAAGGATCTTTAAGCACTTTGCTGAACGGTAGAGCGCTTGCTTTCTTGTATCCGGGAAAATGTTTGTCGAGTGCTTTCCGTGCATATGAGGATGCTTTCCGCGCCTCTCCTGATTCGGTTCTTACTACAACAAGGGGCAGTGACACCCCTAAGTGAATAAAGGCGGCTAGATCAATGACGCTTAGAAAATCCGGGTTGCTCTTCTCGATCGCGCTGCGTAGTTCTATCCAAGAGGACGCAATGACTTGCATGTCTTTTCCGGATAATGCCTTCATTGCGGAATTGTCGCTGTCTTTGTATTGGTAGAGAGCCTCATTGGTGAAAGATATGGATTTCGCAAACGGGTAAACCGACAACAAAAAAATCGCATCTTCGCTGATTGCGGGTCTTTCGTTGATGACAATGTGATTCTTTGCCAATTTTGTTCTGATCAGTTTGTTCCAGCATGATGTGTTGATCATTGCAAGCCATGTTGCATTAGGGGTAATGCGCTTTTGGAGATTTCCCCAGTCCATTTCCTTTTTGCCGATGACCCCATTTTTTTCCCTGAAATAGGAACAGACAGCGATATCGGAATTGGTTTTCTCAGCTGTGAAATATAGTACTTCAAGCATATTTTGCTCTGCTATGTCGTCGGCGTCGCAGAAAGCAACATACTTGCCGTTTGCCTCTTTGATGCCTCTGCTTCTTGCTGCGAAAGAGCCGTTGTTCGAGCCTCGAAGTACTTTAACTTTTTCTGGGTAGCAATTTTGGTATTGAAGCAGGATGGTTAAAGTGTTATCCGTGCTTCCGTCGTCAACTATAATAATCTCGATAGGGCTGAGGGTTTGTGCGATGAGCGAATCCAGGGTTCTATGGATGGTTTTACTTGCATTGAATGCGGGTACAATAACTGAGACCAATATATGGGTGTCGTTTTCCATGCGTACTCCATTTAGATGAATGAATCGTTTAATGCAGTTTTGTGTAAAGTAGATTAGTGAGATCCGTTTTGAAGACCTTGTTGATTATTCCCGCGTACAACGAAGAGGAATCTCTGCGAAATACCGTTGAATCGGTTAAGCGCAGTGCTCCTTTTGTTGATTATCTAATTGTAAATGATGGGTCGAAAGATGGAACCGCCGAGGTCTGCCGCAGAAATAAATACCCCTTTTTAGATTTATCGACTAATCTCGGTTTGGCTGGAGCGTTCCAGGCGGGAATGAAATACGCCTATCGTCACAATTACGATTGCGCGATTCAGTTTGACGCTGATGGGCAACATCTTCCAGAGTATATCCCAGTACTTGAGAACGCGATTTCTGGTAGTGATATCGTGATAGGTTCCCGTTTTGTCGCTGAGCGCAAGCCGCTTTCGATGAGAATGCTTGGCAGTAACCTTATAGAGGCTGCAATTAAGCTAACGACAGGGAAGACAATAAAAGATCCCACTTCCGGAATGCGGGCTTTTAATTCAAGAATGATTGAGCAAATGGCAAAAGGGCTCAATTTCGGTCCAGAGCCCGATACGGTTTCGTATTTGATAAAGCGCGCAAACGCAAAAGTGGTCGAGGTCCCAGTTGTGATGGCCGAGCGTACGGCAGGCGAAAGCTATCTTAATATGGGAAACTCAATCAAGTATATGCTTCGTATGGCCATATCGATTCTGTTTATGCAGGTTGTTCGAAAAAAGATAGGGGAGTAGACGGCGATGGCTTTTGCGTTGAGGGCGACTCTGCTCGTTGTCTCGTTTTTGACTCTAGTGTTTGTTGCAAAAAAAGTACGTAGCTCGAAAGTCAGGCTCGAGGATTCTATTTTCTGGTTCTGCTTCGCAGTTTTGCTGCTTTTGGCGAGTGCATTCCCCGGAGTGTTTTATGTTCTTTCCGACCTTGTGGGAACAATGGCTCCTGTCAACTTTGTATTTCTGTTCTTTATTTTTATTCTGCTGATCCAGAGTTTTAATTTAACAATGAGGGTCTCCCAGGCGGATACAAAGATTCGGGAGCTTACGCAGCAATTGGCTATCGAGAAATTCGAACGACACAACAACGATAAGAAAAACGGATAGTGGCTTTGCTCAAAGCTGGATCAAATTGAGGGTTCGTGTGATGGCTGGCAATCTGCCTAAAATAACCGTTCTGGTGCCCACCTATAACGTGGAGCGCTATCTGCCGCAATGCCTTGATGCACTCTGTGCTCAAACGTTGCGCGATATTGAAATCATCTGCATTAACGATGGCGCAACCGACGGTTCGCCTTCCATTTTGCGTTCGTATGCCGCAAAGGATCAACGCATTCGCATCATTGACAAGCCCAATTCTGGCTACGGTGCATCACTCAACCGCGGCATCGCCGAAGCGAAAGGTGAATACGTCGGCATCGTCGAGCCTGACGATTTCCCTGACAAGCGCATGTTCAAGAAGCTTTATAAAGCTGTCAAGCGCACCAATGCTGATGTGGCAAAGTGCAACTTCTTCAACTACTTCGACGGGGCAGACCACGTATGGTACAACTTCGCAAAACGTGAATGTGGCAAGCCCTTTAATCCCGTTAGTAAGCCGAATATCATCTGCTCCATTCCTGCTATCTGGACGGGGTTGTATCGTCGTTCGTTTTTGGAACGTGAGGGCATTCGTTTCCGCGAAACCCCTGGCGCCGCCTTCCAAGACACGGGCTTCACTATGAAGGTGTGGTTTGCTGCCGAAACGGCGGTTTTGGTAGGCAAGCCCCTGCTGCACTACCGCATGGACAACCCCGGTTCGTCTTCGAGAACCACCGACAAGGTATTTACGGTATGTGATGAGCTTGCAAGCGCCGAGGAATTCCTGCGTGCCCGTCCACAGCGCCGCGAGTCGTTTTTGCCCTGGTTTGCCGTGGATAAGTGGGGCAAGTATCGCTGGAATTACGAGCGCATCGCCCCTTCTGAACACGAGGCGTTTGCCCAGCGGATGCTGGAAGAGTACCACGCTCTGCAAAGTGCGGGCGAATTGGACATGACGCTTTTCGATGAGTCCAGTGCCGATGCACTGCGGAGCCTTCTTGAAAACGGCGCCGAGCGCTTTGCTGCTGCAAATCCCGAAACATTCTAGGGGTTTCAATGAGGTTTTCTATTGTTGTTACGGCGTACAACGTCGAAAAGTACATTGCTGAATGTATCGAATCGCTCAAAAGACAAACGCTTTCCGATTTTGAGTGCATCGTTATTGATGATGCCTCAACCGACGAAACTGCGCGTGTGATTGCCGAAAGCATCGATGGGGACAGTCGCTTCAAAGCAATAACGCTCTCGCAGAACTCCGGGCCTTCGGTTGGGCGTAACACGGGCATGGAACACGCAACGGGCGATTTCATTCTGTTCCTTGATGGCGACGATTTTTACTCCGACAACGCCCTTGAACGCCTTGATGGCGAAATAGCAGCGAACAATTTGGACATGCTGTATTTTGCGGCGCAATCGTTCTACGCAAGCCGAAAGCTTCGTCGCACTCATTACGAAAACCAGGAAATACGCGCTAGTGTGCTTGGCGTTCATTCGGGCGTGGAAATGTACGTGCGCATGGAGGAAACCCGGGCATTCCGACCTTCTTCATGTTTGTACACGGTGCGCCGGGATCTTATCGAAGAACATGGCTTGCGCTACACGGAGGGCATCCTTCATGAGGATCTGCTTTTCCAGATGCAGCTGATCCCGTACCCGAGGCGTGTTGCATTTTTGAACGAGCCTCTGTATCAGCGTCGCATGCGTGAAGGTTCCATTATGACCACAAAGCCCAGTATGAAAAATGTGCGTGGCCTGACGGTTGGCGCGCAGCTTATGGAAAACTGGCTGCTGGCGCACGTGGACGAATATCCTGTGCAATTCGTTGATGCCTATGCGGCGCGCATTGCTGACACGCGTGAAGTCGCAGCGCGTTATTTGGCCGATATTCCCGAAGAAGACATTGCTTCCTATCGTGCAACCTTGCAGCCAAAAGAGCGCATCCAGTTTGACATGTATGTACGATGCTTGTGGCAGAGCATGGAGTCGGTGCGTGACGCCTATGCGAATTCTCATGCTTACCGTATTGGCCATGCGCTTATCGCGGTTCCTGCGTTGATCCGCAAATACGTGGAGCTGCCGAAGGCAAAGCCAGGTGAATAGTGTTGCCTTGGCGGCGAAACTATTTCTGGGTAGTGCGTCCATCTTTTTCTGGATTGATGGGCAGTGAGGCGTCTTTGTGGTAGGGGTCTTTAGGCGAAAACTTCTTTTAGGTATAATTTGACGAAAAAATCGTCAAATCATTATTTTAGTCTTATTGCGCAGATAACGATAGGCGGCCAGAAATGCTTTTAAAAGTTTCAGCGGCTAATTTTAAGTCTTTTAATGAAGCTGTGACCCTTGACCTGGTTTCTTCCACGAAAGTGAGGTCTTTGGCATCTCATGTTGTGAGTCTTGGCGAGATGAAGATTCTTAGAAACGCGGCAATATATGGTGCTAATGCTTCAGGGAAGACAAATCTATATAGAATCCTGAGATTTCTTCAGGATTCGCTGCGCAATGGAAGAATCCCACTTGGCACGGGCGACTGGTTCTGCAAATTGTCTGAATCCAACAAGGAAAAAGAAACAATTCTCGATATCCAATATGAAACAAAGGGGCGTTTTTTTGACTATGGATTTAGCGCTTTGTTGGCTGATCGCCGAATTGTTTCTGAATGGTTGTACGAATTGAGCCCATCAGGGAAAAGATGGAATGCTCAAGTGGTTTTCGAGCGCTATGAGGATTCTTCTCCCGTGATATCGAGAATTTGAGCAATGACGAGAAATCTCGCTTTGAAGTGTATGCTGGTGATTTCCCCTTAAAGTCGGACAAGCTTTTCTTTAGCGAGCTCAATAGAGGGAAAACCTATTTGCCTGATAGCGCATTGGGCGTTCTCCCTGTTGCTTTCGACTGTCTTGTTTCCGGTCTTCGGGTAATAGGTGCTGGGGAGTCTCGCGCGCGTTTTGATTCTTTTTTGAAAGACGACTATCTCGAAAAGGCGTCTCGTTTGCTGTCTGGCTTCGATACCGGTATTAAGCAAATCAAAAAGAAGTCCTTATCGCTCGCCGAGCTTCGAGATCTTGTTCCGGAACCCATTTTTCGCGATATGGAAGAAGCGGTGACGAAGGGGATTTCGTTGGGGGCGAAAGGTTCAATCAATGGAACGCTTCGACTGCCTGGCGCGTTGATCGTGATAGAAAACTTCCAGAGTCAAGAGCCTGACATCACGAAGATATGTCTGCTTCATTGCGATTCGCCTTTCGACTATGAATTCGAAGAGGAGTCGGACGGGACACGCCGCTTGTTCGATTTTATGGAACTGCTCTTGACATCGGGTGATGGCGTGGTGTTTGTTGTTGACGAAATTGATCGTAGCTTGCATCCTATGCTCACGCGTCATCTCCTCGAGCTTTTTAACGAAATCCATAAGGAAGATTCCGTTCAATTAATATTCACTACACATGAAGATGCCCTTATGGATAAAGAATACCTGCGCAAGGATGAGATTTGGTTCGTTGACAGGAAAGAAGAGCTGGGATCGAGCCTGTATTCCTTGGATCGGTTTGCCGAGGTTAGATCGGATACGAGTATCGATAAAAATTATTGGAATGGGCGCTATGGAGGGGTTCCGGTTCTCTCTTCGTCACCTTTTGCGGAAAGGGGGCGAGATGCATCTGCTGAATAAGCATACGTATTTGGGGCGATTTTCCGATGAAGAGCAAGAGCTGCTACCAAAAGCGCGGCTTTATCTTTTGTATGAGGGTTCAAAAACGGAGGAGCTGTATTTTGCCCGTTTATTGGAAATCCTAAAGCGAAAGGGTCTTCCTCGCTATCTTCCCGTTGAGAGGTGCGAGAGGATCGGGAAGGACAGAACCTCTTCTAATCCAAAAAGGTTACTCGAGATAGCAAAAGAAATTGTTGATGGGGAAGCCTTTAGCATCGATGATGGTGATGGTATTGCGTTGGTTTTTGATGCCGACATATATAAGAATTCGAAACAGGAATATCTTAGTCTGCTGGAGGATTGTAGAGGGGCATCTGTTGATGCGTACGTGACATATCCGAGTTTTGAATTATTTCTGATGCTCCATGTTGAAAATTCTTTCGAGAGATACATAAAGCCCAACGAACGCGAGCTGATTGAAAATAAGAAGGAGGGAAAAAGACGATATTCCGACAGGCTTTGCTCTGAGATTACTGGCATCAATCCAAAAGGCAGTCGTGTTGGAGAGCTCGCAAAGGATTACCTTATTGCTTGCAAGCAAGAAGAAAGGCTCAATCGCGATATTGAAAAAGCGATAGGTGCTTTAACGTCGAATATTGGGTGTCTGATTGAGCGAATAGAGCAAAACTAAAGCAATTAAGCTGGTTTACTACCACTCACTGGGCCCATGCAGCTTATCGCGCAACACAGCTAGTGTTTTCTGTGCGTAGTTCATGTCGTCCCAGCAGCGATACCTCCCGTACGGCAAATCATGGTATGGGCCCAAGGGGCCGTTGTCGCGCTGCTCGGCACCCAGCGAATTCATCAGCGTGGCATATCGCGCCATTGAACGCGGGTAATCAGTGAAGTACCCAGCCTCATGCTCCGATAGCTCTAGCGCAGGAAAGCCCCCATTGTGCAGGCGCTTTGTCATCTCATGCGCAACCAAGCTATCCCCGATGGTCTCGATATTCCAAAGAGTCCAGTCAAAAGCCCAGTTCAAATAATCCTTCTGCAGGGCATTCCAGGTTCCAGGCTGCTCCTGTAAAAACGATTTCATACGACATATGGCATCGTAGAACGCATAAGGGGCTTTTGTGCGCGAGGAAGAAATGGTGTTGCCGCGCCCCATGCGATGATCAATCAAAACTTCATCCACCACGGCAATGCGCTGCGCCAGTACCAGCAACGGGTAAGCAAACAGCATATCTTCGCTATTGGGCAGGTCTTCGGGGAATCGAATGCCCGAATCCAGCACGAATTCGGTACGGTACAGCTTGTCCCAGGGCCAACCCATAAATGCGGCAAAGATGTTGCCTGGCATGTCTTGCCATCCGTTGAATGCCGATGTGCGGGGAAGCTGGCTTCGCTTAAGGGACCAGGCAACGCGGTTGCGCTTCTTTGTTGCGTTGTCAAATTCTTGCATGTCGCAAATGGCAATGTCCGCCCTCCCGTTGCGTGCGGCAGCAAGGAGTTTTTCCAGCATGGTTGGATGGAAGATATCGTCGCCGTCAAGAACCATAAAATAGGGCGCATTAACCTCATCGATCCCCTTATTGCGTGCACCGCCGGCACCGATGCCTGGGGTTGATATAACGCTGAAGCGATCATCGGTATTTGCGAAGGCTCGTGCAACGCTTTCGGTGCTGTCGATGGATCCGTCGTTAACGATGAGCGCGCAAAAATTGCCGAAGGTTTGGGTGGCAAGCGATTGCAAGCATTCGCCCAGGCAGGATTCCATATTGTGTGCGGTTATAACGATGTCAACAAGGTTATTCGCAAAGGTTGATTTCATAAGCCAACTACCTGCCAAGAAGAACGGACGGGCATGCCATCAAATTGTTAAAACTATGCTGCCATGCCAACATCAATGTTTGGAATTATTCGCGTTAAGTAAGGGCCGGTTTATTGGGAGCCTTAACCACCATACTGAAAGACAACTGGAAATGGCGCAAGCAAATTAGCCGCTTGGCTGTTTTTGAGTTGGTGAAAAAAGTCGCGGCGCTGTTCTTTCATGGGCATGGTTTTTCGTAAAGCCCGCCATGTACATATTTTGCTTCTGGTTTGCGCTCGATATCGGCCTGCGTGTGGGCAGCGGTGCGGCGGACGCTTCTGCTCCTCCGTATATCCTCTGGCTGTGTACGGAGCTCACCCTGGTTCTTTATGCGGGATATGCTCGGGGCGGGTGTTGATGTAATGCACCGAAATCCTTACTTGGTCAACAAGATCAACTTCCCCCTTAGTGCTATTTCCACCATCTACGTTAGCGTAACCATGCTGGTGCAACTGATGCTCATGGTTGCCCTATTTATTATTCATGTTGCTTGCGGCATGCAATTCGATGTGTATCTGCTGCAAGTTCCCCCTGCTTGTTCTTATAATTGCCGCCGCAGAAAAGGGCGAAGACCCAGGGAGATTGTTCTCGAGCCGAAGGTGGCTGCTCTTTAAAAGTGCATTTTGCGCGAGTTGTCAAACGGGCAGGCGAATGCGTTAAGGTAATGCGCGGAGCATATGCTTCGCGCATTTTTTCTATGAGATAGGGGATTTGGTGTCCAACGAAGGTGCAGCGCCAAAAGTTTCGGTTGTTATTCCGATTTGCAACGTTGAGGGTTTTCTGGACGAGTGCCTGAGCAGTGTGTGCTCCCAAACCTTGCGTGAGCTGGAGATAATTTGCCTGAACGATGGGTCCAAAGATGGCTCGTCGGCCATTATGCATGAGCACGCCAGTAGGGATCCGCGCATTATTTGCATCGATAAGGCCAACGAGGGCTATGGTGCAACGTGCAATCGCGGTTTGGATATGGCTCAGGGCGAATACATTGCCATCGTAGAGCCCGATGACTACCTTCTTTCCGGTATGTTTGCCGAAATGCTCGATTTCGCTGACGGCTTTGGCGGTCAAATCGACGTGGTCAAAACCCCTTGGTACGATTTGGCCAAATGGGATAATCCTGAGACGTTGGTTAAGAAGCCCAGCCTTCTGTTTGGTAGCCTGAAAACGTCGCAGAAGCCATTCGTTTTGGAAGATGCCCCTGTTCTTATTGAAGGGCACCCTTCCATTTGGTCTGCTTTGTACCGCCGCGAATTCTTGAACCAAAAGGGGATACGTTTCCGTCCGTACCCTGGTGCTGGTTGGGCAGACAACCCCTTTTTAGTTGAAGCGCTCTGTCAGGCGCAGTCCATTGTTTACCTGGACAAGCCATTCTATTGCTATCGAAACGATTTGCCTGGCTCAACCAAGAACCATGGATCGGACGAAAAGGTCGCACTGCCTTTCAACCGTTGGCTCGACATGACTGCGATCATGGAACAGCTGGGTGTAACCGACGAGGGTATTTGGTGCGCCCATGCCCTACGTGGCTTCAATTACGTCAATGGTGCCATTTTGGATGACGGCTGGGACAATCCCGTTGTTCGGCAGAAGACGCGCGAGCTGTTTGAGCGCTTGCCGGAGCGTTATGTGCTTGAGTGCGGGAAACTTTCAGTTGCGAAGAAGCGCTTCTACTTCGAGGTGCTTGGCAAGCCTGTTCCTCATATGTCGCATGTTCCTTATGTGCGCTATCTTGCTTCCCGTGCTGTCCGTGCAGTGCGCACGCAGGGCGTTGCTTTCCTTGCTGAGGATATGGGACGCTATGTTGGTAGCAAGATTCGAAAAAGCGGTATGGAAAAGGCTGAAGGGGAGTAGGCTTTCCGTGGTGGGAAAAGGGACAGGTACCAGGTTCTCGCTGAAAGCATCGGGAGGTTATCTTGGGGTTAGAAAGTGAATCAACGGCAGAGAAAACGGGGTTTTCCAAAGTGAGGTCCTGGTTTATTCGCAATGCAAAATTGCTGGTGGTGTGCTTTGCGGTGGGCATGGTCTGCCATGCGCAGATGTACCTGAACGGCCTTTCGAACCCCGATGCGGTTGTTTCTTTGAGCAACCCCAATGGATACGGAAGCTTTATTCCGCATGCTTGGGATATTAGCTTGGGGCGTTGGGGCCTGCTGTTTGCTGCCTGCGCTAAGTTTGGGCTGTGCTCGCCTATTCTTACCTCCGCAATCACCATTGCCCTGTTTACGCTGGGCATTGTTGCGCTGATAGATGTGCTGGGCATCAAGCGCGCTTGCCTGCGGTATGCTTCTTCTATTCTGTTCATCGCTTCGCCCTTCGTTTCCTGCTGCATCACGTACTACTACTGCTCGAATTCATACGCGCTCTCGTTTTTATGCGCGGTGCTGGCCGCATGCCTGATCGGGCGCGTTGGGGCTGTTGGCAAGCCAGTTGCCCTTGTTGGGGCAGTTGCGTTGCTGGCGTTTTCGCTCGGTTGCTATCAAGCGAGCCTGGGCGTGTTTTGCGTTGCGGTGCTGTTGGTGATGGTTCGCTCTCTTATGGGCGGCGGCTCTGAATCGCTGACGTCGCTGGCATGCGACGCTCGTGGCGAAGCTCAGAACCCCCACCGCGAAGAAGGCTGCAGCGCCGATTCGCTCAGCGCCAAGCAGCTTGCGGTGTTCTTCGGCGTTGCCGTTGCGGTATGCGCGGCGGGTGCTGTGCTGTACTACGCGCTAACCGAGCTGTCTTTGTTCGCGTTGGGCATCAGCCTTTCTGCCTACGGTGGAGCCTCCTCGGTTGGCGCTGACAGCATTCTGGGCTCTTTGACGTCGTCTGTCCCCAGTGCTTACGTTGCCTTTTCTGACGGCTTGTTCAGCCACGGCATTTCCGGGAACCATTTTGGCTGGGTGTACGTGGCGGCTGTTGGCATGATTATTGCGGCGGTTGCGTTTGTCCGTCTTGCTGCGATCAGCGGCGTGAAGCGTTTGGGGGCGAGCGCTATGGCGCTGCTTTGCGTTGTGCTTATCCCCTTTGCCGCCAACGTTATCCTGGTTATCGTTCCTAGCTACGGGTATCCAACCCTGCTTATGCTGGGCGGTTTCATGGCTTCTTTTCTGCTTCTGCCCCTGTTGGTGCAGCTTTTGCTCGATTCGCCCGACCGAGGCAATGTGCGCCTGCGCATGCCCGCGAAGGCTATGTCCGTCGGCTGCTGTTGCCTTATTGCCGTAGGGGCGTGGTCGTACGCGCTGCAGTCGAATGCGGATGCCGAGGCTATGCAGGCATGCCAGAACCAAACTGCTTCTTTGGCCACCCGAATTGCCGGCGTGCTTGATGCGAACCCCGATGTGCAGGCGGGTGCGAAGGTATTGATTGCTGGCAAGCCCGAAGCGGGCAACTTTCCGAACACCAGCGATTCCTACGTTCACGCAAGCAGCTATGCGAAGTGGGGCATGGTTTGGGACAACCACTACCAGAACAACATGCGTTCTTGGGACGTGATAATGAAGCAGTTTGCGGGGCAGAGCTTCAACTACTGCTCGTTCGACGAATGCGCCAAGGTTATTCGCTCAAACGAATTTGCGAACATGTCGCTGTATCCTGCCAATGATTCGGTGACAACCATCGACGGCGTTGTAGTTGTTAAGATATCTGACATAAGCAAGTATTCGGAATAGCGGCGTGCGCTGACGCCGAAGCGTTTAGAGTTCATGAGGGGCGCTGGGCATATGGGAAAACGACATCACGGCAAGGGCGAAGCGAGCGGTGCGTCCGCCTCGCGGGGGCGTAATGGCGCCGTGAGCGCCGATGCCGCGGACGCTGCCGCTGCGCATGGGCGCGGCGATGCAGCTGCCTATGCCGATGCTGCCCGTAGCGGTGCAGGCGCTGCGGAAGCTTCGGGCTCGGTGAGCACCGCAGACGTCCCAGCCCAACCCTCCAACGCTCCGTTCTTTTCGGTTGTCCTGCCCACGTATAGCTCCGAGCCCTACCTTGCCGCCGCCTTGGGCGATTTGCAAGACCAGCTGTTCACCGATTGGGAAGCTATTGTGGTGAACGATTGCTCGCCCGACGGCAGCTTGGCCATCGCGCAGCAGTTCGCCGCTGCCGATGCGCGCATTCGCGTTGTTTCGCACGAGGTGAACCGAGGGCTTTCGGCGGCGCGCAATACGGGATTTGCCGCTGCTCGGGGGCGCTATGTGTGGTTTCCCGACCCTGACGATCGCTACGATTTCACCTTTCTGCAGAGCGCGTACAACTCGCTTCAGCAGCACGAAGCGCCAGTGGTTATGGTGGGTCATGTGGAAGAATTCTACGACGCTGGTGGCAAGGTGGAACGTGTGCAGGAATTCATTTTCAGCCAGGAATCGGCGCATTTGGGAAAAACCAAGCTGCGTAAGCACGTGTTGGAGTTCGAAAAGGGTACGCATTACGGCTACGCCTGGAACAAGGTGTACGAGCGCAGCTATCTGCAGCAGGGCGGCTTTACCTTTACCGAAGATTTGCCGCTTATCGAAGATATCGAATTCAACATCCGCGTGTTCCAAGATTTGCCTGGCCTGAACGTGATTGGCGCACCGCTATATCGCTACGCCAAGCGCGAGACGGGCAACCTAACCAGCAAGTTTGTACCGCGTTACTACGAGGTGCATCGCGCGCGCATTGAAATGTTGTGCAACCAGCTGAATTCGTGGGGCTTGCTTGATGCCAGCGCCAAGGCCACGCTTGGTGCGCTGTATGCGCGCTACATTCTTTCGGCGTTGGAGCGTAACAAGCAGAAGGAAAGCGGCATGAGCGGCTCTGCGCAGAAGGAATGGCTGCAAGGTGTGTTTGCCGATGATCTGTTCAACGAGTTGGTGCCCTGTGCGCAAGCCGACAGCCAGGCGTTGCGCCTGTGCTTGAAGCCCTTGCAACAGCGCAATGCGTCGAAGTGCTTGGCGTTAGGCGGCGCTATCCATGCCGCCAAGAATGGCGCCCTGCACAACGTGTTTGTGAAACTGAAATCCGGCAGGTGAGAAAATAGGGGGCAGGTCTCGCTTTTTCACTTGTGGCATAGTGGCTGGTACCGAACCCCACGCGCAGGTTCCATTGCAACCTGACGCCAAATCGAAAGCGGGAAAACGATAGCCGCCCTATTTTCCCAAGATGTTGCATTTCGGCAACACGCTAGGTTTGCTTTGCTGCTAGGCGTACAATCGGACGCGGTAATCAAGCGAAAAGGGGGCTTGCGGTGGATCTTTCCATTGTCGTGCCATGCTACAACGAAGAAGGATCGCTGCCGCTGCTGTTCGGCGCGGTGGATGATGCTTTTGCCACCTCGGGAGTGTCGTACGAGCTGGTTTTAGTGAACGACGGCAGCTCCGACGGTACGTCGCACCTGCTGCATGAGCTGCCCACTCCTGCATCGGCCGAACGTATCGTTGTGGTCGATTTTTCCCGCAACTTCGGCAAGGAAAGCGCCCTGCTCGCAGGCCTTCAACATGCCGAAGGGGATGCGGTTGGCCTGATGGACGCAGATTTGCAACAGCCTCCTGCAACGTTGCTTGAAATGTACCGCATGCTGCAGGCCAACCCTAGCGCCGATTGCGTAGCCGCATTCCAAGAGCATCGAAACGAAGGTGCGGTGCTGAGCTTCTTCAAGCACGCGTTCTACAAAACGTTCGATGCAACTTCTCGGCTCAATGCCATGCCCGATGCCTCCGATTTTCGCGTGTTCCACCGCAGGGTGGCCGATGCGCTTCTTTCTATGCCGGAAAGCTTCCGCTTTTCGAAAGGCATGTTTGCCTGGGTCGGTTTCGAGACATTGCCGTTTCCCTACACGCCGGCAAATCGCGTTGAGGGCGAAACCAAGTGGTCGTTCCGGAAACTAATGCGCTACGGCATCGGCGGAGTGCTTTCGTTTACCACGTTTCCGCTGAAAATTGCCGCGGTGGCGGGTCTCGTTGCCACGCTTGTCGGGTTGGTTCTGCTGGTCGAAGTCGTTGTCGAGCAATTTATCAACCCCGCCATGCCATCGGGCTATCCTACGCTTCTGTGCGTGCTCCTTTTGATGGGCGGGCTCATTTTGGTAACGCTGGGTGTGATCGGCGAATACATCGCACGCATCTACATCGAAACCAAGCGCCGCCCTGCCTATATCGCGAAATCGGTAGAAGTCCGAACTAGCACCAACCAGGCAGGAAAGTAAGGGTAGGTGCTTGATTCCCGCTTTGCGAGCTGAGCCGCGTTTGCAATGAAGCGTGCGTACGAGGTTCGGCGTCAGCCGCTATGCCATAGGCGAAGAGGAACCGCTCTCCTTGCTTCCCGTGCCCGAGGAACAGGGAGAGCGGTTCAATACGGCACCTCATCTGAGTGCAAGTCTGTGTAAAACCATATTTCACATTTCAGAAAGGACGTATCTGTTATGACAAAACCTACGTATATCTTAATCCGTGAATCCAGCAACGAATCCGGCTACACGGCACATTCGTTCCCTACCGAAACGTCAGCATACAAAGCCATGGACTGCATGGTGGAATCTGATGCTGCTGCCATTGAAACGACATACCACTTATCACCCCGTGTGGAACAGGTATCGAGCTATAAAACACAGCTCATCTTCGATGCAATCATCGCTGAGTCTGACATGACCGTAAAAATTACGTACAGCGTTTATGCAATCGAAAAGTAAATCTACTTATCGAAAATATAAAAAAATGGGGAACAATCTTTCATCTCGATTGTTCCCCATGCTATGTATCTGTACCACGGCTCGCTCGCAGTGGTACATTTTTATGCTGATTTTCTCTAATTCGTTTGGCCCTCTTGATAGGGGTACTTTTCCAGCAGCTCCTGTACGGTGATGAAGCTGTAGCCTTGTTCCTTCAACTTAGGGAGCGCCTGGCGAAGGCCTTCGATGGTCTGGCTGCGGTCGCCACCGCCATCGTGCATCAGGATGATGTTGCCGGGGCCGGCGCTCTGGATGCGCTGGGCAATAACATCGGCGCCGGGCTTCTTCCAGTCGGTGGTATCAACGTTCCAGCCAATTTCTGCCGTAACAATGCCTTCAAGGTCGGTGGCAACCGAAGTGTCGAAATTGCCGCCCGGGCAGCGGAAGATCGTGCTTGCTTCCTGGCCGGTAGCGTTCTTGATGGCCTCCAAACCCTTTTGTACTTCCTGCTTGCGTTCGTCGGTCGACATCTTGATAAGGCTTACGCCTTCGCCGCTGCCCTCTGCGTGGTCCCATGTGTGAGTGCCAATTTCGCAGCCCATACTTGCAGCGCGTTGCAATTCCTTTTCGTGCCCGCTAATGCATTGGCCAACGGTAAAGAAGGTGGCCTTGGCGTCGTTCTGTTCAAGGATGTCCAGGATCTCATCGGTTTGCTTATCCCATGGGCCGTCGTCGAACGTGAGCGCAATAACCTTGTCGCCGTTGCTGTTCACGTTGTAGTACTGAACGATGTTGTCGACCGGTTCTTTGGTGGTAACCGTGGCGGTGATGCCCGATTCCTTGCCTGTGCGCGTTACCTGTTCGCCGTCCTGGGCATTGTTGCTGTACAGGTGAACTGCGCCAACGCCCTTCAGTTCCGTTTTGTGCGGAAGGGTTTGGGGTTCGCTGTCGGTGTAGGGCTCGGTGATGTCGGTGCCATTGGAGATCTCGATCTTGTCGCCGCCGTTCAAGTGCATGCCCATATCGTCGGTGTCGTTTCCGTTTACCTTTGCGGTGCAGCGGGTGCCTTCACCTTGACGGATGGTGCTGCCATCGACGGCTACGTAGTTGCCAGGCGTTACCGAAACCACGTTGTTGTCCAGAAGGCCGCCAACGCTGCGTTCGGCGCCCGAAATGGTTACCTGGTCGCCGTTTAGCGTGACCTCAACCGGCTTCGACCCCATCCAGTTGTTGAAGGCGAATACGCCAACGATGGCAAGCACCACAACAACGGCAACGGCGATAAGGCTGCCGCGCGTAAAGAAGTCGGCCTTCTGCTTGGGCGCATAGTTGTTGTTGCCCAGGTAGCGAGCTGCCTGGTATGTGGATGCGTTGGTGGGCGAAGCCTTTTGGGCGCCTTCTTTGGTGCGCTGGTATTTAGCGCGCGAATAGGCAGACGGGTCGTTGCCGCGCATGTTTTGCACAACGGGTATCTGCTGTGAAGGCTGGCCTTGCTGCGGCTGTGCTGCCTGAACGCGCATGCTCTGGCTGGGTTGCGAAGCTGCGGCACCGCGACGAACGGGGTGCTGCTGGCGTTGAGCCGCGGAGGGGCGCTGACCTTCAACGCGCGGCATGCGCTGGCTTGCCTGGGCGCTGGGGCGCTGACTGCGCTGGCTGCTGACAGCGCGGCGGGATGGGCGCGCCTGCTCGTTGCCGTTTTGCTGCATGCGCGGCATGCGCTGGCTTGCGGAAGGGTCGCCTGCGCCTACGTGCTGGTTGGCATCTTGTGACATTGCAACGCGCGGCATCCGCTGACTGCCCTGCATGTTGGGGCGCTGGCCCTCGACCCGCGGCATGCGCTGGCTTGCGCTTGCGGAAGCGCGCTGATCCCAGGCCGACACGTTGGACATGTTGCCATTGGCCGTGTACCCCTGGTTTGTTTGGGCAGGCTGGTTCGTGGCAACGCGCGAATGGGCAATATGATCGTTGCCGGCACCTGCATACGCAGGGAATGCGGATGATGCACCGCGTTCCTGACTTGCTGGTTTGTTCTGCACGCGTTCGTGCATGAACGAAGCCGTGGGGTCGTGTTGGCTGTATAACTCGCGTTCGCGCTCAAGCTCGTCACGTGCGCTGGGCACGGAAGTGCGGGGCGTGGTGGAACGGCGGGTTGGTTGGCGACGCGCTGGTCGGCGCGGTGGTTCGTTTGAATTGGTCATATGTATTCTAAAACTCCCTAAAATCCAATCTCCTTATTGTACTCGGCTTGGTTGCGGGTGAGGCTTTTATACACAATTGTTAGATGCCGGTTATGCAAGTTCTTCATTGACGTGTTTCCGGGCGCCTGGCGATGGCAAGATTGTGCCCTGATGCGTTCCCGGGCACTCGCCGATGGCAAAACGCTCGCGAGATGCGTTCCCCCGGCATCCGACGGTGACAAGGTTCTCGCGCGATGCGTTCTCGAGCGTCTATCCGTGGCAAGATTTCGCCGCGGTGCGTTCCCGGGCGGCAATCCGTGGCAAGTTTTGCGCTCCATGCATCCCGAAAGCGGCCTCGG
>OLPC01001131.1_pt1 | contig 24066 bp, 20 predicted proteins | sample 1672341 | NCBI WGS metagenome assembly OLPC01 (sample SAMEA3136673, study PRJEB25190) | human gut metagenome | reverse complement strand
CCATTTCGTCAAGGCCATTCTGGACACCAACACCGGCGAGGTGCTCAGCGAGACCAAGCCCGAGGTCATGGATGTGATCGAAGGCACCGGCAACACCTTTGAGCTGGTGCGGCAGGGCATGAGGCAGGTGCCCAGCACCATCAGCGGCAAAATTTCTAGCTATCCGGTGCCGATCGCCTGCAAGACCGGTACACCTCAGCGCAGTGAGACCTATGCGCCCGGTAAGCACTATCTGAACGCCATGATGGTGGCTTACCTCCCGGCGGATGATCCGCAGATCGCCATTGGCATTAGCATTGAGTACGGAGGCTATGGTGCCCGTACCGGTGATCTGGTGGTGGACATTGCAAATGCCTATTTTGCCCTGAAGGATGGCAGCCTTGCCCAGCAGGCCGAAGCGGAAAAGGAAGCCGAGCAGGCCCAGCAGGAAGATCAGGCGCAGACCACTGACCCAGCGCAGGCCGCTGCAGGCCAGACCACCGGCAATGCCGCAGCCCAGCCTGCACAGATGGCACCCGCTGCAGACACTGCTGCGCCGGAAACGGCAGCAAAAGGGGAAGCCCAGCCTGCCGTGCAGGACGAGCAGCAGCCCGCCGCAGACACCGAGCAGAACCCCGATGCCATTGCGCCGGAGAACTGAAAACGGGAGACAAAACCGACACGGGAAAGGGCACTGCAGCGGGGTTTTGAATGGAAACATCCCTGAAAAGAAAACAAAATTGAATATTCTGTATAAAAACCAGTTGTAAAAGATTGGATTTTGTGATATCATTTCAGGCGAAGGACTTTTTTACAAAAGCGTTCCAATCGTTTAGGAAGAGGAGAGGGTAACGGATGACGATTGCACTCATTGCGCATGACTCCAAAAAGGAGCTGATGGTTCAGTTTTGTACGGCGTACTGCCGCATCCTGAGCCAGCATAAACTGGTAGCGACCGGCACCACCGGTAAACTGATCGCAGAAGCTACCGGCTTACAGGTGCAGCGCTTTCTGGCTGGTGTGCAGGGCGGCGACCAGCAGATCGCATCCCGCATCGCCTGCAATGAGATCGACCTGTTGCTGTTCTTCCGTGATCCCATCAACGCAAAGCCCAGCGAACCCAACGAAATGACACTGCTGCGCCTGTGCGATGTGCACAACATCCCCATGGCCACCAACATTGCCACTGCAGAAGTGCTCATCCACGGCTTGGAGCGCGGCGATCTGGATTGGCGCGATATCGTGCATCCCCAGAACTGACAAAACGATTTGGAATGGTTCCGCGTGCGCTGCGCCATATTCAGCGGAAATTATATTGATAATGCGAAAATCGGGAACATCTGCGGATGTTCCCGATTTTCATTTTCACGGGAATGGGGTCCGAACCGCAGAATGCATTTCTGCCGCCGTGCGGCTGTTTCCGCAGGAAGCAAAAACAGCAGATGCCGTGTGCCGCAGCGGCCTTGCCTGTGAAAAAAAGAATTCCGGAAAATCTGCAGATTTTCCGGAATTCTAATATAAAAATAATGTTTCCACTGAATATGTCCAGAGTGCAACGGAGGCCATTTGAAACGTACGGTTAAACTTTAAAATCCTCGGCCATCTCCGCCACATCTTCCGGGGCAAAATCGCCCAGCGGCAAGATCAGCCGTGCCAGCGTTTCCTGCGGCAGAGCTGCAAGAATCGTGCTGTCATCACTGCCGGTGCCTGCGGGCGGGCAGACGGTGTGCACGCCGTCTGCACCGGTCTCCACCCGGGCACGGTGAGTGGTTGCCACATATTGCATCCCAAGCTTGTCTGCAGCCGTCAGCAGGGCAGCAAACAGCGGCGTGCCGCCTTCGCCCAGAACGTCTGCGTCCTGCCCGGCCAGTGCTTCGGCGTTCAGCACGATGCACTCGATGCCAAGGGCCTCTGCTGCCTTTTTGGCGCTTTCCGCATCGGCGGTCTGTTCTGCTGCCAGCCGCACGGCAGCGCCCGCCACGGCAAAGCCCTGCTGCTGTAAAATGCGCACAGCTACGGCGCATTCTCTGCTGCCGTCCATCTGCACCAGAACCTTATCCTGACTCTCGTAGGTGTCGAACCCACTGCCGGGCAAAAATGTGTCGCTCATGTTCCCTGCCTCCCGCCATGTGCTTTGCTTTGGGCCACGGCCAGCTGGTCGCAGCGTTCGTTCTCCGGGTGGCCTGCGTGGCCCTTGACCCAGACATAGGTGATCTTGTGCCGGGCTTCCTGCTCCAGTGCCTGTGCCCAGAGGTCCGGGTTCAGGGCAGGCGAGCCATCTGCTTTTTTCCAGCCCCGGCGCTGCCAGTTTTTGGCCCAGCCCTTCTGAAGCCCGTTGATGACATACTGGCTGTCGGAGCACAGCCGTACCTCGCACGGCTCCTTGAGCTGGCGCAGTGCTTCGATAAAGGCTGTCAGCTCCATGCGGTTGTTGGTGGTGCTGTCGTCGCCGCCGCTCAGCTCTTTCTCGTAAACTTTGCCGTTAAAACGGTAGCGCAGCACGGCACCCCAGCCGCCCGGGCCGGGATTGCCGCTGCATGCGCCGTCGGTGTACACTTCGACCTGCTTCATGCGGTTCTCCTTCTAAAATGAGTTGCTTCTATTTAGCGCTATTTTCCGGCTTCTGTCAAGTGCGAATGTATATTCCGTGCCGGAGCTGCCAAACCTTGGAATTGACAAAAACGCCGGGAAATACTATACTTATCCTAACAAAATGCGTATAGGGGCGCACCGCAGGCGTGTGCCCGGGCGTTCCAACAGAAAAGCCACGGTCGCATCGAGCAGATGGACCTATCTGGCACAAAACCTCTTACGGAACAGGCAGCGGTTTGCAAAAAACACGCTGAGAAATAAATTCTATACGGTGCATCCAACGGAAGCCGATGCGATTTTTCAAGGTGCTTCCCATGCACAGCGCGGCTGTTTCCACAAGCGGGGACGGCCTGCGCTGTAATTATTTTGGAGGTCAGAATGGCACAGTCGAAAGAAAATACCAATAATTCCGCACGCAGCAAGGCAGCAGCAGCTGCTCAGAGCACCGGCGCACCCGCCGCGCAGACGGGCGAAAAGCGCCCCCGCACCACCCGCCGCCCTTATTATAACCGTCGGCCCCGCCGCCCGCAGCAGCCCAGAGAGGCCGCTGTGCCCATCCACATCTATCCGTTGGGTGGTCTGGGCGAAGTGGGCAAGAACATGACCGTGTACGAGTGCAACGGCGACATGATCATCGTGGACTGCGGCCTTGTGTTCCCGGACAGCGACATGTACGGCGTGGATATGGTCATCCCGGATTTCACTTTTGTGGTGCAGAACAAGGATAAGATCAAGGGCCTGCTCATCACCCACGGCCACGAAGACCACATCGGCAGCATCCCGTATCTGCTGCAGAAATTTGATCTGCCCATCTATGGCACCCGCCTGACCTGCGGCCTGATCCGCAACAAGCTGGAGGAGTTCGGTCTGGCAGGCAGGACCAAGTTCGTGGAGATCACCCCCAGACAGAAGATCAAGCTGGGCTGCTTTACCATTGAGCCCATCCATGTGAACCACTCCATCCCGGATGCGGTGGCCTTTGCCATCGACAGCCCGGCTGGCACCATCATCCAGACCGGCGACTTCAAGATCGATTACACTCCGCTGGCCTGCGGCGTCACCGACCTGTCCACACTGGCCGAGTACGGTCAGCGCGGCGTGCTGGCCCTGCTGAGTGATTCCACCAACTCCGAGCGCCCGGGCTTTACCGCCACCGAGCAGAAGGTGGCTGCAGGCGTGCGCAATCTGTTCGCCCGTGCCCGCAACAAGCGGATCATCATTGCCACCTTTGCTTCCAACATCTACCGCGTGCAGCAGATCATCGATCTGGCTGTGGAGGATGGCCGCAAGGTGGCATTCAGCGGCCGCAGCATGGTGAACAACACCGCCATGGCGCAGGAGCTGGGCTATATGCACATCCCGGAGGGCACCCTCATCAGCGTGGATGAGCTGAACCAGTATCCTCCGGAGCAGGTAGTGCTCATTACCACCGGCAGCCAGGGCGAACCCTTGAGTGCCCTTTCCCGTATGGCATCCTGCAGCCACCGTCAGGTGCGCGTGGGCCCCGGCGACTTCATTATCATTTCGGCAAATCCCATTCCCGGCAACGAGAAGAGCGTGACCAAGATCGTCAACGGTCTGCTGTTGCTGGGTGCAGAGGTCATTTACGAGAGCATGTACGATGTGCATGTTTCCGGCCACGCCTGTCAGGAAGAACAGAAGCTCATGCTCACCCTGACGAAGCCCAAGTACTTCCTTCCGGTGCACGGCGAGTACAAGCAGCTCAAAAAGCACGCCCTCACCGCTGCCAGCCTTGGCATCCCCACCAGCAACATCCTCATTGCGGAGAATGGCTCCAATGTCGTCCTCAGTCAGGATGAGATGAAGCTGGGCGAGCCGGTGACTGCCGGTGCCGTCATGGTGGACGGTCTGGGCGTGGGCGATGTGGGAAATGTGGTCCTGCGCGACCGCAAGCACCTGTCCGAGGACGGTCTGGTCATCATTGTGGCCACCGTGGACAGCAAGACCGGCAAGGTGCTGGCCGGCCCGGACCTTGTGAGCCGTGGCTTTGTGTATGTGCGCGAGAACGAGAGCCTGATGGACGGTGCACAGAGCATCGTGGAAAATGCGCTGGACCGCTGCGTGGATGAACATGTGCGCGACTGGAACAGCGTCAAGACCCGCGTGCGCGAGGCACTGAGCAGCTATATCTATCGGCGCACCAAGCGCAGCCCGATGATCCTTCCCATCCTGATGGAGGTCTGATCCGGGCACGCTGCCGCAAACAATGCGGCGGAAGGCAGGAGATTTGATGAAACAAAAACCAAGATGGACATTGGAGATGCTCACCGCCAGTCTGGCCGTGCTGTGCGGCCTGCTGGTGCTGGTGCTGCTGATCCAGCGGCCCACGGCATGGCCGGCGCTGCTGGCACTGGTGGTGCTGTGGGGCGTTGTGGTGGTGCTGTTCCGCTGCCAGCTGCGCAAGTGGGTGGCCCGGTGGATGTGCGGCGGCAGCTTTGAAGGCTCCAAGCTGCAGTTCAGTCTGGAGCCGCTCTCTCAGCCGGCCGCGCTGCTTTCCGGTGAGACGGTGCTGTGGTACAATGCACAGTTCCGCACCCGCCTGTTGAACGGACAGGATGCGCTGGTGAGCCGCGTGCAGAAGGTGCTGCCCGGCCTTGATCTGCAGCAGTGCCGCAAGCAGGAGGGCCAGCTGCTGACCCTCGCGGACGGCATGTGGAGCGTACACAGCTCCACGGTGCCCGGCGATGCGGAGAGCATGACCCTGCTGGTGCTGAACGAGGAAACCGCCCTGCGCAAGGTGGAGGCGGAATACAAAGCCAGCCGTCCGGGCTATCTGGTGTTTCTGGTGGACGGCTACGACGATGTGTTCGGTGACATGCTGGACAGCGAGCGTGCCCGCCTGCTGGAAGGCATCAACCGCACGCTGGAGGATATGATCGGCCGGGGCAGCGGCTTTTTGCGCCGTGTGGCCAGCGGCCGCTATATCGCTGTGGTGGAAGAGCGCCAGATGGAGCAGTTCGCCAACCGCGGCTACGATGTGCTGGACAAGATCCGTGCGCTGGATCCCAGCGTGAACCTTTCGTTGTCCATCGGCATTGGCCGCGGGGCCAAGACTCTGCGGGAAGCCCAGGATATGGCCGTGCAGGCGCTGGATATGGCGCAGGGCCGCGGCGGCGATCAGGCCGCTGAAATGACACCGGACGGCTTTACGTTCTACGGCGGCGTGAGCCACGGCGTGGAAAAGCGCAGCAAGGTGCGCAGCCGCATCGTGGCCGATCAGCTGGTGAAGCTGATCAAGGAAGCAGATCATGTAGTCATTATGGGCCACCGCATGAGCGATCTGGATGCCATCGGCTCCGCCGAGGGCGTGCTGCGCATCTGCAAAATATGCGATGTCCCGGCGGTGATCGCGGTGCGGCGTGACGCTACCCTTGCGGGCAGCCTGATCGATGCATTGTGCCGTGCAGGCCAGAAGGACGACTTTATCGACCCGAAGGACGCACTGCCCATCATCTCCAAGCGCACCTTGTGCATCGTGGTGGATACATATCAGGTGGGCCTTGTGGAAAGCAAGGATATTCTGGAAAAATGCGGCAAGGTAGCCGTGATCGACCACCACCGCAAGGGTGTGGGCTACATCGAGAACCCGGCGCTGGTCTGCCATGAGCCGTATTCTTCCTCGGCCAGTGAGCTGGTCACGGAGCTTTTGCAGTACGTGGGTGAGCGCGATGACAAGCCCAACCGTGTGGAGGCCGAGGGCCTTTTGTCCGGCATCATGCTGGATACCCGCGATTTTACCCTGCACACCGGTGTGCGTACCTTTGAAGCCGCCGCTGCGCTGCGCCGCTATGGCGCGGAGACGGAGCGGGTGCGCCAGCTGTTCGATGTGACCATGGTGGAGTACAATGCCAAGGCAGATCTGGTGGAAAAAGCACGCATGTACAAAAATTGCGCAATCTCCGTCAGCGGCGAGGTGGCACCGGAAGCCCGCGTGGCCATTGCACAGGCGGCAAACGATCTGCTGACCATTCAGGGCGTGGATGCCAGCTTTGTGGCAGTGCAGGTGGGCACAGGCGTGAACATCTCGGCCCGCAGTCTGGGTGCCGTGAACGTGCAGGTGATCATGGAATCTTTGGGCGGCGGCGGCCACCAGACCATGGCAGCAGCACAGCTCAAGCATATCACGCCGGAAGCAGCCCATGCCCGCATCGAAGGTGCCATCGACAAATACTATGCATCGCAGAAAAAGGGCGATGTAGAAGGAAAATAAACGGAACAGAGAGGATCACACCCATGAAACAGTACGATTACCTGATCGTTGGTGCCGGCCTTTACGGCGCGGTCTTTGCACAGGAAGCAAAAAAGGCAGGCAAGAAGTGCCTTGTGATCGATAAGCGCAGCCACATTGCAGGCAATATCTACACGGAGCCGGTGGAGGGCATCAACGTCCACCGCTACGGTGCACATATCTTCCACACCAACAACAAGGCTGTGTGGCAGTATGTGAACCAGTTTGCAGAGTTCAACCGCTACACCAACAGCCCGGTGGCAAACTACCACGGCGAGATCTACAACCTGCCCTTCAATATGAACACCTTTAATAAGATGTGGGGCGTTGTTACCCCTGCCGAAGCCAAGGCCAAGATCGAAGAGCAGAAGAAGGAAGCAGGCATCACCGACCCGCAGAATCTGGAAGAGCAGGCCATCAGCCTTGTGGGCACCGATATCTACGAAAAGCTCATCAAGGGCTACACTGGCAAGCAGTGGGGCCGTCCCTGCACCGAACTGCCGGCCTTCATTATCAAGCGTCTGCCGGTGCGCTTCACCTACGACGACAACTACTTCAACGCACTGTATCAGGGCATTCCCAATGGCGGCTACACTGCCATGGTGGAAAAAATGCTGGACGGCACCGAGGTGCGGCTGAATGTGGACTATCTGGCCGACCGCGAAAATCTGAACGCTCTGGCCGAGAAGGTGGTCTACACCGGCCCGGTGGATGCCTACTTTGGCTACAAGCTGGGTGCTCTGCAGTACCGCAGCGTCCGCTTTGAGACCGAGGTGATGGACACCGACAACTATCAGGGCAACGCAGTGGTCAACTATACCGATGCGGAAACTCCCTACACCCGCATCATCGAGCACAAGCACTTTGAGTTCGGCACCCAGCCCAAAACGGTCATCAGCCGCGAGTACAGCGCTGAGTGGAAGAAGGGCGACGAGCCGTACTACCCCGTCAATGACGAGAAGAACGGTGCCCTGTATGCCGAGTACAAGAAGCTGGCCGATGCGGAGCCGGACGTGATCTTTGGCGGCCGTCTGGGCGAGTATAAGTACTATGACATGGACAAGGTCATTGAGGTAGCTCTGGACGTGGCCGCAAAGGAACTGAAATAAGAAAACTCCTTCAGTCATCACTTGCGTGATGCCAGCTGTTCCCCTTCTGGCACTTTGTGCCACCTCCCCCGGCCGGGGGAGTCTGTCTCAAAGAAGGAGCCTCTGGCGAAAAGGACAAGCCTTCGGTTTTGCCAAAGGCCCCATCTCAGAGGGGGCTGTCTGCGAAGCAGACTGGGGGAGAGTTCACTTGAGGATAATGCTGCAATGCGCGCTTCCTCTTGCTCAAAAGCGACAAATGCGCTATACTATAAACACAACAACTGCACCGGTTTTCCGGTGAGAAGTGAGGGATAACATCATGAAAGTGATTCTCAAGCAGGATATCAAGGGCATTGGCAAGAAGGACGAGATCCACGAGGTCTCCGACGGCTACGCCCGCAACTATCTGTTCCCGCGCAAGCTGGCCGCTGTGGCAGATGCCAGCGCTGTGAACGTTGCCCGCAGCAAGGAAGCTGCTGCCGATTTCCACGAGGCTGAGACCGTAGCTGCTGCCAAGGATCTGGCCGCAAAGATCGAGGGCAAGACTGTGACCATCAAGGCCAAGGGCGGTGCATCCGGCCGTCTGCACGGCAAAGTCACCGGCAAGGAAGTTGCCGATGCTTTGGCTCAGCTGGCAGGCGCACCCATCGATAAGAAGAAGATCGAGCTGGAGACCAAGGACATCAAGGATGCCGGTGTGTTCAACGGCAAGGTCCGTCTGCACGTTGGTGTGGTCGCTTCTTTCAAGATCATGGTGGAAGTGGAACAGGCCTGATTTTTCTGCCATCTGCGCCCCCTCACAGCAGGGGGCGCTTTTTGGCTTTTCAGCGAAATGATGCAAAAGGATAAACTACCATGCCGAACGAACGACATTATTCCAATGAACTGAATCTGGAAAGCGTGGGCATCAACCTGCCCTACAACATGCAGGCGGAGCAGAGCGTGCTGGGTGCGGTGCTGCTCAAACCGGAAACACTCACCGACTTGGTGGAGATCATCCGGCCGGAGATGTTCTACACCCGGCAGAATGCGCAGATCTACTCCGAAATGCTGCGCCTGTTCACCGCCGACCAGACCATCGACTTTGTGACGTTGCTGGACGCTGTTATCTCGGACGGCGTGTTCCCCAGTGCCGACGAAGCAAAGGTGTACCTGACCGGCCTTGCCGAGACGGTGCCCAGCATCTCCAATGTGAAGGCCTATGCCCAGATCGTGCAGGAAAAGTATCTGGTGCGCCAGCTGATGGGGGTGGCAAAGGACATCCTGCAGGATGCCGGAGATGAGCCGGATGCAGACCTGCTGCTGGAAAACGCGGAGCAGCGCATTTATGAGATCCGCTCCGGCCGCGATTCCAGCGCACTGACACCGCTTTCCTCCAGCATGGTGGAGACCCTGACCAACCTGCAGAAGATCAGCGGCCCGGATGCGGACAAATACAAGGGCATCCCCACAGGCTTCCGCCTGCTGGATACGGTGCTCACCGGTCTTGGCCGCGGCGACCTCATCATCCTTGCGGCCCGCCCCGGTATGGGCAAGACCAGCTTTGCACTGAACATCGCCACCCGCGTGGCCATGCAGCAAAAAGTGCCGGTGGCCATTTTCAGCTTGGAAATGACCAAGGAACAGCTCACGAACCGCATCCTTTCTGCCGAGGCCGGCATCGACAGTCAGGCATTCCGCACCGGTGCCCTGCGCGCCGAGGACTGGGAATATCTGGCCCTTGCCACCGAAAAGCTGCACGATGCACCCATCTATATGGACGATACCTCCGGCATCACCATCACCGAGATGAAGGCGAAGATCCGCCGGGTGAATCAGGACCCCACCCGCCCGAATGTGGGCCTCATCGTCATCGACTATCTGCAGCTGATGACCACCGGCCAGCGCAGCGAGAACCGCGTGCAGGAGATCAGCTCCATCACCCGAAACCTTAAGATCATGGCAAAGGAAATGAATGTGCCCATCATCGCACTTTCTCAGCTGTCCCGTGCGGTGGAAAAGCAGGGCAACAATTCCAGCCACCGGCCCCAGCTTTCCGACCTGCGCGATTCTGGTTCTATCGAGCAGGATGCCGACTGCGTTCTGTTCCTGTACCGCGATTCCTACTATGCCAGCCAGAACCCGGACGGCGCTGAGGTGGATGCCGATACGGCAGAGTGCATCGTGGCGAAGAACCGTCACGGCGAGACCAGCACGGTGCCGCTGGGCTGGGATGGTGCCCACACCCGCTTTATGGATGTGGACTTTAAACGCTGATGAACAATGAAAAAATTCTGGCGCATGTGCGCATGTTTGTTCTGCGAGAAAAGCTGCTTTGTCCGGGTGAGCCGCTGCACTTGGCCGCGGCAGTGTCCGGCGGGGCGGACAGCATGGCACTGCTGCGCATCCTGCTGGCCCTGCAGCCGGAATTCGGGTTTGTGCTTTCGGCCTGCCATGTGAACCACGGCCTGCGCGGCAAGACCGCCGACCGGGACGAAGCCTTTGTGCGGGCCGAATGCGCCCGGCTGGGTGTGCCGCTGCGGGTGTTCCATGCTGCAGAGATGGCCGACGAAGTGGGCCTGCCGTCGGAACATGCCGGGGAGGACTGGGCGCGCCGCCTGCGCTATGCCTGCTTTGCGCGTTTGTGCGGGGAGGGGATAGATGTCGTTGCAACGGCCCATACTGCAAATGATCAGGCTGAGACCCTGCTGCTGCGGCTGGCCCGGGGCACGGGGCTGCACGGTGCGGCAGGCATCCGGCCAAAGCGCGGGTGCTACCTGCGGCCATTGCTGGCCCTTACCCGGCAGGATACCGAAAGCTTCTGCCGTGCAGCCGGGCAGGCATGGGTCACAGATGAGACGAACGCGACCGATGCCTATGCCCGCAACCGGGTGCGCCGTGCGGCGCTGCCTGCGCTGCAGAGCACCAACGGCGCAGCGGTGGAAAACCTTGCCCGCTTCTGCGAGAAGGCAGCCCGCGCGGATGCCTATTTTGCCCGGAAGGCCGAAGAGCTGCTTTCTGCTGCACGTCTGGATGCGGCACAGGCTGCCATCAAAAGCCCGGAAGCCTGTACGGTGTGGCGGCTGGGCCCGCTTTCCGCTGCGGATGCGCTTATTTTGGAAGCAGCCATGCACTCGCTGACGGCTCCCGTGCGTGACGCAGAGGAAAAATATGTGCAGCTGCTGTGCGGCCTTGTGCGGCGCGGCAGCGGTGCGGTACAGCTGACTGACCGGGTGCGCTTTTGTGCCAAAGACGGATGCTTCTGGCAGGAGATTGTGCCGGAACGGCCCCGGCAGCAGGAAGACAAACGGCCGGAAAGCCAGCCCTTTCAGCCGGAAAAACAGGCAGAATACTGCCTTGCGGGCGGCTGGAAGGTGACTGCAGGGCTTTTTACGGCTGATTTTGAAGAAAAAATACAAGTCGTTCATAAAAAAGACTTAAAAAATCAGGCGGATTATGCTAGAATAACTACGTTGTATGCTGGTCTTGTCCTGCGCACCCGCCAGCCGGGAGATGTCTACCGCCCGGCGGGGCGAAGTGTACACAACCGGCTGCGCAAGTGGATGAACGAAACGGGCATCCCGGCCAGCCAGCGCGATCAGCTGCCGCTGCTGGCGGCGGGCAGCGAAGTACTGTGGGTCTGCGGTGCGGGCTTTGCCGAGGGCCTTGCCCCGGATGCAGACACTGCGCAGGTGCTGCAGATGGAAATGGAACATAGGGAGGAAATAACATGAGTATGCATGATGATATCAAGACTGTTCTGGTCAGTGAAGAAGAGTTAAAGGCAAAGGTTGCTGAGCTGGGTGCCCAGATCAGCAAGGATTACGAGGGCAAGAACCTTGTTCTGGTGTCCATCCTCAAGGGCTCGGTGGTGTTTATGGCCGACCTGATGCGTGCGGTGAGCATTCCCTGCAGCATCGATTTTATGGTGGTGTCCAGCTACGGTGGCAGCAACACTGTTACCAGCGGCCTTGTAAAGATCATCAAGGATCTGGACGGTGATCTGTCCGGCAAGGATGTGCTGATTGTGGAGGATATTCTGGATACCGGCGTCACCCTCTCGAATCTGGTGCCCATGCTCAAGATGCGCAACCCCAACTCGGTAAAGATCTGCACCATTCTGGACAAGCCCAGCCGCCGCAAGGCCGATATCCAGCCTGACTACGAGGGCTTCCAGGTGCCGGACGAGTTCGTGGTGGGCTACGGTCTGGACTACGATGAAAAATACCGCAACCTGCCTTATGTGGGTGTGCTCAAGCCTGAAGTCTACGAGAAGTGATTTCTCACACTATAATTCATCCAAGAACTGGAGTTGATTTTTTTGCAATCCAAAAGACCCCGTTTCAATCCGCTGATCCTTGCTCTGGCGCTGGCGGCGGTGCTGATGGTCTGGTCGGTGCTGGGCGGCACCGGCTCTGCCAACAGCTCTTCCATGGAATATTCCACGGTGGTGCATTATTTTGAAAGCCTGCAGGTCACGCAGTTCTCGCTGGACCTGAACACCGGTGTCATCACCATGAACCTCAAGGAAGGCGGCAAGAACAACCTGCCCCTGCCCGATACCACGTCCCAGAGCACCACGCAGGCCACCGGCGGACTGCTGAGCGGTATGCTGTCCTCCTCGGATGAGGATACTGCTGCGCAGAAGAACAGCGACGGCACTGTGACTGTGCGCTACAAGCTGCCCTATGCATCTATGTTCGTCAAGTATGTGGGCGACTACATTGCCGCCTATGACGAAGCAAACCCGGATGCTCCCATGGTGTACGATTATACCCCTGTCAAGGAAAACATCCCATGGATGGAGATCTTGTTCTATCTGGCAATGCTGGGCTGCACCGGCTTCCTGCTGTTCTCCATGATGCGCGGCGGTGCTGGCGGCGGCGGGATCATGAACGTTGGCAAAGCCAAGGTGAAGGACGAGCACGAGAACCAAAAGACAGCCACCTTTGCCGATGTTGCCGGTGAGGACGAGGAAAAGGAAGAGCTGAAAGAGGTCGTGGAGTTCCTGAAAAGCCCGGAGAAGTTCAACACTCTGGGCGCACGCATTCCCCACGGCGTGCTGCTGGTAGGCCCTCCGGGCACCGGCAAGACCCTGCTGGCCCGCGCCTGCGCAGGCGAGGCCGGTGTGCCTTTCTATTCCATTTCCGGCTCTGACTTTGTGGAAATGTACGTCGGCGTGGGTGCATCCCGCGTGCGTGACCTGTTCGATAAGGCAAAGAAGTCCATGCCCTGCATCATCTTCATTGATGAGATCGATGCTGTGGGCCGTCAGCGCGGTGCCGGTCTGGGCGGCGGCCACGATGAACGCGAGCAGACCCTGAACCAGCTGCTGGTGGAAATGGACGGCTTTGAGGCCAACGACGGCATCATCGTCATGGCGGCCACCAACCGTGCCGACATTCTGGATAAGGCTCTGCTGCGTCCGGGCCGTTTTGACCGTCAGGTCTATGTGGGCCTGCCGGATGTCAAGGGCCGTGAGGAGATCCTCAAGGTCCACACCAAAAAGAAGCCGCTGGCCCCGGATGTCTCTCTCAGGGTCATTGCACAGCGCACCGCAGGCTTTGCGGGCGCAGACCTTGAGAACCTTGTCAACGAAGCGGCTCTGCTGGCTGCACGCCGCAACCGCAAGGCCATTACCATGGAGGATATCGAGGAAGCTTCCATGAAGGTGATGGCTGGCCCGGAGAAGAAGAGCCGCGTTGTGACCCCGGAGGAAAAGAAGCTGACTGCTTACCACGAGGCAGGCCACGCTGTGGCGGGCTTCTACTGCAAGCATCACCCCCGTGTGCACGAGATCACCATTATCCCGCGTGGTCAGGCTGGCGGCTACACCATGTACCTGCCCGAGAAAGACCGCAGCTACGTGACAAAGGGCGAAATGTTCGAGGATATCGTTTCCAGTCTGGGCGGCCGCGTGGCCGAACAGCTGATCCTGGAGGATATCTCCACCGGTGCTTCCAATGATCTGCAGCAGGCCACCAACATTGCCCGCCAGATGATCACCAAGTACGGCTTCTCGGAGCGGCTTGGCCCTGTGGTGTACGGTACCTCGCAGGAGGAAACCTTCCTGGGCCGCGATCTGGGTCAGGGCAAGGGCTACAGCGAGACCACCGCTGCCGAGATCGACGGCGAGATGCGGGATATCATCGATGAAGCCTACGAGACCTGCCGCCGCACCCTGACCGAGCACATCGATCAGCTGCACGCGCTGGCACAGGCCCTGATGGAACGCGAGAAGCTCAACGAGCAGGAGTTCAACACCATTATGGCGGGCGGCACACTGCCCCCGCGTGAAGGCGATGAGCCGAAGCCGGAACAGCCTGCTCAGACCGTGCAGGCTGCCCCTGCAGAGACTGCTCAGCAGGCCGAAACTGCTGAACCTGCAGAGACCGCTGAGCCTGCCGAACAGGCCGAAACGGCCCAGCCGCTGCCGGAGACCGCTGCACCGGAAACGCCGGATGCACAGGACCCGCAGAACTGATTTGATCCAAACGGAAAGGAGCGAGTGTCGTGGAGGAAAATTTTAACCCGGTCGCACGGACCCGCGCAAACTATTACACCCCCGGCAGCCCGGTGCAGTTCGTCTGCGTGGAGCTGCTCAAGGGTGATGTCAGCGGGGAGCACGCGGTCTGCCTGACCTTCAAGAATATTTCCAAGGTGACCCTGACCGCGCTGGAGATCCACTTCAAGTGCAAGGGCGTGGACGGCGTGATCCTGTGCGAGGACCGGTTCGAGTACCGTGACTTGGAAGTAAAGCCCGGCGAACTGTTTGGCATGGACGATGCGGTGTTCGTTACCGCAAAGGCCATCACCAGCGTGGATGTTTCGCTGTGCAACGTGTACAACGGCAAGCGGGTGGTGCATCTGGACGGCATCAAGCGCGTGCGCCTGCCTGCCCCCAAGCGCCTGTCTGCTGAGCTGGAAAAGGCGCTGGAGACCCGCATGAACCGCTCGGAGTTGAAGTATCAGCCGCAGGTGTTTGAAAATGGCTGGTACTGCGCCTGCGGTGCCTTCCACCCGAAGGAGGAGGATACCGTGTACTGCTCGGAGTGCGGCTGCGACCGCATCCTGCTGCAGAACGCGCTGAACACCCTGCTGCAGCCGGAACAGCCTGCCCAGACCGAGCCGGAACTGGAAACGCCTCTTGCCCCGCAGGCCGAAGAGCCTACCCGCATTATGGGCGCAGCGCCCGTGCAGGAGGAGCCGACCCGGATCATGGGTGCACCGTGCCGTGAAGCAGAACCACAGCCGGAAGAACCTGCTGCAGAGCAGACCCGTGTGATGGATGCCGGAATGCGGGCACAGTTCCCGGGCAGGGCATCTCATGCAGCTGCGGACGAAGGCACCCGTGTGATGCCTGCTGCAGCCCGCCGTGCACAGCCGATATCTCAGCAGCCGGAGCCTGCCTATGACGACGAGGAAGAATACGAGGACGAGCGCGACAGCGTGGCCGAAGCGCTGATCCGCTGGGTGCCGCCCATCACTGCCATTGTCTGTGCAGCAGTGGCACTGTGCGGCTTCGTGTATTACCAGTTCGTGCTGTAACACAAACAGCAGCGGAGAGGGCGGTATGCCTTCTCCGCTTTTTTGTATGCCAGAAGAAGGGAGAACCATTATGCCGGAAGAAGCCTTACAGGCTGCCTTTGAGATCAAGACTGCCTGCGATGAGATCAGCCGCCGCCTGCTGCGCTGGCACTGGGAGCACAAACCCGGTGCGCACAGCTTGGGTGCATTGCTGGATCACGTTGCACAGCGCCAGCAGGAAAGCCCGGACTACTACGACCGTATGCCGGATCTTTCCGGCAAAAACAGCTGGCAGCAGCTGGATACCACCATTTGTATGCGGGTTCTGCTGGACCCGGAAAAGGATGCCGCCAAACCGCTGGACCTGCTGGGCAATACCAGCAATCCGGGTGCGGCCCGCCGCGCCTGCAACGCTGTGCGCACCGCCCGCAACGAAGCCGCCCACGCCACCGATCACACCGATGCCGCTCAGGCGGCGATCCTGTTCAATGAGGCGGTGGAGAGCTTGGAAGACGGCTATGTTGGCACGGCTTTCCGCGAGAATGAACTTGCCCGCTATTACCGCGATGCAGAAAATTATCTGGCACGCTGCGGCGCAAAGGAGCCGATCGCATCCAGCCGTGCGCCGGAAGAAAAAACGGCTGCGCACGAGCCGGCCCGCCAGAGCACAAAGCAGGGCCAGAACCGCAGCACCCAGAGCCGTAAAACGGCCGGCAGCCGTTCCTCCGGCAGCAGAAGCACCACAGCGCGCAGCAGCTCGGCCAAAAGCCGCAGCACGGCAGGCCGCAAAAAGAAACAGAGAAGAACTGGCAATAAAACCGTGTTCATCGTTCTGCTGGTGGTCCTGCTGCTGGGGCTTGCCGTGCGTGCATGGAGCATGGGCGCAGCCTGACCGCCTGTAGTGCCCTGCTTCTCAGAAAAAAGCCGTCTTTTGTACACAGTTGCCAGAAAAACAAAAATGCGTTCGGAATAAACCGGGAAAAGCGCATCTTGCGGGATGGGTGAAAGCGGTTTATAATAAGCATGAAAACGTTTACACATAACAATGCATCCCAAAAGAGAGAAGTACTGCAAATGACCATCAGTGATATTGCAAAAATGGCGGGTGTATCCAGTGCGGCGGTCAGCCGCTACCTGAACGGAGGCCCCCTGAGCGAACAGAAGAGGGCTGCCATCCACGAGGTAGTGGAAAAGACCGGCTACCGCCCGGATACCGCCGCCCAGACTCTGCGCACCGGAAAAGTGAATCAGGTGGGGGTGATCGCTCCCAGCATCGGTTCCCAGTCGGTGGGGCAGATCACGGCAGGCATTGCCAGTGAGCTGGATGCAAAGAGCTATCTGATGCTGCTGGGAAACACCGAGCTGGACGCCCAGCGGGAATTGGGCTATCTGACTGCCATGCAGCGCAACCACGTGGCGGGCATCATCCTGCTGGGCAGCTATTATACTCCTCAGCTGGCGCAGGCGCTGAAAAACTGCCGTGTGCCGGTGGTGGTGACAGGCCAGCGTTTTCAGGATGTGGCCTGCGTGTACAACGACGACCGCACTGCAGCCCGGGAACTTGCCCAGCGGATGCTGGACCATGGCCGCAAAAGGATCGTTTATATTGGCGGTACAGAGCGGGACGATGCCACCGGCGTGCAGCGCCGTGAGGGCGTGCAGGATGCGCTGAACGCTGCCGGACTGAACGGCGAACAGATGCCCCGCATCTGCTGCAACGCCTTTACCATGGAGGAGGGCCAGCGCTGTATGCAGGAACTGCTGGTGCGCTGCCCGGATCTGGACGGTGTGGTCTGCGTGACTGACACGGTGGCCTTTGGCGCCATGCGTGCCCTGCGGGAAGCAGGACGGCATGTGGGGCAGGATGTGGGTCTTGCAGGCGTTGGCGACAGCTGGGCTGGCAGCATGATGGAACCGGGGCTGGCCACGGTGCGCTTTTACCAGAAGCAGGTGGGGCAGGAGGCTGCCCGGATCCTGCTGCAGATGCTGGAAGAGAATGGGAGCAGCGGGCCTGTGCGTCAGGTGACGCTGGGCTATCAGATCGTGGAGCGAGGCTCCCTTTGATGATAAAGGATAAAAGTATGGGTCGTAAGCTGATTTTTCTGGATATTGACGGCACGCTGCTGCCGCCGGGTGATATGCTCATCCCGGAAAGCACTCTGGCTGCACTGGATCGCGCCAGAGCAAACGGACACAAGCTGTTTTTGTGCACCGGCCGCAACCACCGCATGACCGAACCGCTGCTGCGGCACGACTGCTTTGCGGGCGCAGTGTGCAGCGCCGGCGGCTATGTGCTGTGCGATGGAAAGACTCTGGTGGATATCCCCATGGAGCCGCAGCAGGCTGAAGGCGTGCGCGCGGCGCTGGAACGCAATGGCGTGGAGTGCACGCTGGAAGCCCGGGATGCCACCTTTGGCGGAAGCAAGATGGCTGAGAGGTGGAACTTTATCCACAAAAAGAACGATGCACCGCTGAACAGCGAAGCAGAACGCTGGCGCAAAGCCATGGAAGAGGGCATGTCCATCCTGCCGCTTTCCGATTACAAAGGGGAACCGCTGTATAAGATCGTGTTCATTGCCGACCACGAGAGCGACCTTGCCGAGGCAAAGCGGCTCTATGCGGATCAGTTCGTGTTCTGCGAGAGCAAGCTGGACAGCCTGACCGATGGCTTTGTGAATGGTGAGCTCATCAACCGCAAATTTGATAAGGGCACCGGCATCAAGGCCATCTGTGACCATCTGGGCTGTACGCTGGCAGATACCATTGGATTTGGTGACAGCGATAATGACCTGCAGATGACCGATGTGGCAGGCATCAGCGTGTGTATGGCCAATGGCTCCGAAAACCTGAAAAAGCGGTGCGACCGCATTGCTCCCTCGGTATACGAGGACGGCATTGCAAAGGAGTTCAAGGCGCTGGGTCTGATCTGAAAAAAACAACAAAGGCTGCGGCAGGGATAAGACCCGGGCCGCAGCTTTTTGCTGCCACAGGGTTTTATAAAACGGAAAAACGTGGTAGAATAAACCAGAATGCCGGGTTCAAAGCCCGGCAAAAAGGGAGGAATTGAAATGCGTTCCGTTCTGGAAGTATGTGTGGACAGCACTGCCAGTGCACTGGCAGCAAAGCGCGGCGGTGCCAGCAGGCTGGAACTGTGTGCCGACCTGATCGTGGGCGGTACAACGCCCAGCCTTGCGCTGGTGCGTCAGGTCAAGGCGGAGACCGGCCTGCCAGTGCGCGCTCTGCTGCGGCCCCGGTTCGGAGATTTCTGTTACGACAGCTACGAGCTTGCCCAGATGGAACAGCTGGCCGCAGAGCTGGTGGAGGCCGGGGCGGATGGTATCGTGACCGGTGTGCTGACCCCGGAAGGGCAGCTGGATGCAGACGCCATGCGGCCCATCTATGCGGCGGCACGCAAGGCAGCAGAGAAGGCAGGCCGTCCGGTGGCGTGTACCCTGCACCGTGCCTTTGATGTCAGCGCCGACCCCTTTGCGGCACTGGAAACGGTCCGGAGCATGGGCCTTTGTACCATCCTCACCAGCGGGCAGGCGGCGAGTGCCCCAGAGGGAGCGGAGCTTCTCGGCCGACTGGTGGAGCGGGCAGGGGACAGCGTGGAAATTCTGGTAGGTGCCGGTGTCACGGCACAAAACATCCCGGCACTGGCCGCACAGACCGGGGCACATGCGTTCCACCTTTCCGGCAAGCAGGTGCTGCAAAGCCGCATGACCTTCCGCCGCGAGGGTGTGCCCATGGGGCTGCCGGGCTTTTCAGAGTTTGAGGTATGGCAGACGGGTGAAGAAAACATCCGTGCTGCACGGCAGGCACTGGATAGCCTTTAAAAACCGAGTAAAACGAAAGCGCTCTCCCAACGGAAACCCGGTGGGAGAGCGCTTTTTTATGATGATGAATTTGAAGGGTGAAGATAGCTTAGTAATGCAGCTCGTCGCCGGTCAGTGCTTCCAGCACCGGCAGCATGGCAGCGGCTTCGGCCTTGGCGGCGGGCAGATCCATATCGCGGTAGTTGCCGCACTCCACTTCGCTGGCACCGGGCACAGCGCCCTCAAAGCCAGCCATGAAGCGGAAGGATTCCACCGTCAGCTCCAGTGCCTCGGCGGGAGTCAGGCCGCGGGTGAGCAGATAGAAGCCGGTGCGGCAGCCCATGGGGCCAACGTAGATCACGCTGTCCTGAAAGGCGCTGTTGCGTGCATAGGTGGCAAACAGATGCTCTAGCGTGTGGGCGGCACCGGTGGACAGGTAATCGCCGTGATTGGGCCTTTTCATGCGGATGTCCCATGTGAGAACATCGCCGTCCTGACGGCTCAGATACATGCCGCGGTCCAGTTTGGTATGGTCAACACAGAAGCTTGCAATGCGTTCCATGATCTTCTCCTTTGGCTTATGCCTGCAGGCGCTGCACGCTGCCGTGAGCGCAGTCCACAGCGATCATCAGACCGTCACGGATGTGGCTGGTAGCACCGGCGGCACCCACAACGGTAGGCTTGAGCAGGGCCTTGCCGGCAATGGCAGCGTGGCTGTTCAGGCCCGGCTCTTCCACCACCAGAGCGGCGGCATCGCGCACGTAACTCAGCATTTCGTTGCTGGTGGAGGGCACCACCAGAACCATGCCGGGCTTGAACTTTGCACGCACCTCTTCCAGCGTGCGGCAGACGCAGGCCTTGCCGGTGGCGCTGGTCACGTCGGCATTCTCGCGGCCAACGCCCACACCGGTAGCCAGACAGTTGCCTACCATGTGGATCTTGATCATGTTGGTGGTGCCGGACACGCCCACAGGCACGCCTGCGGTCACAACGGCCAGCTCACCGTTGTGCAGGTAGCCGTTCTCCTTGGCCAGAGAGGTGGACATCTCGATCAGCTCATCGGTGCTGTGTGCCAGAGGCATCATCAGCGGGGTGATGCCCCAGCTCAGGGCCAGCTGACGCTGCACCTGCTCCTTCATCACGCAGGCGATGATGGGCTGCTCCGGGCGGTACTTGCTCAGCAGACGGGCGGTGTTGCCGGACTCGGACACGGTGACGATGGCGGCAGCGTTCACGTCCTTGGCGGTCAGGCAGGCAGCGTGTGCAGTTGCGTCGCTCACGCTGATCTTGCCAGTGTTCTCGGCGAGGGGAACAAAGCGGGCGTGGTTCTCCTGCTCGGTGCGCTCAGCAATGGCAGACATGGTCTTGAGAGCATCCACCGGATAAGCACCGGCAGCAGTCTCGCCGGAAAGCATGATGGCAGAGGTGCCGTCGTAGATGGCATTTGCCACGTCAGAGATCTCGGCACGGGTGGGGCGGGGGTTCACGATCATGCTGTCCAGCATCTGGGTAGCGGTGACGATGGGCTTGCCAAAGGAGAAGGAGCGCTCGATGATATTCTTCTGAATGCCGGGCAGCTCGGTAAAGTCGATCTCAACGCCCAGATCGCCGCGGGCCACCATGACAGCATCGGCTGCAGCCAGAATGCTGTCGATGTTGTTCACGCCCTCACGGTTCTCGATTTTGGCGATGATGCGGATATCGGAATCATACTCGTTGAGCAGGTTGCGGATATCGTACACATCCTGTGCGGTGCGCACGAAGGAAGCAGCGATGAAGTCAAAGCCCTGCTGTGCGCCAAAGATGATATCGTCGCGGTCGCGCTGGCTCATATACGGCATGGACAGATGCACGCCGGGCACATTGACACCCTTCTTGTTCTTGATCTTGCCGTTGTTCAGCACCTTGCACACGATGTCGGTGTCGTTCACGGTGACGATCTGCAGCTTGATCAGGCCGTCGTCCAGCATGATGGTGCCGCCGGGCTGCACGTCCTGCGGCAGGTCCTTATAGGTGATGGAGCAGATCTCCTTGGTGCCTTCCACCTCGCGGGTGGTCAGGGTGAAGGTCTGGCCGGCTTCCAGCATTTCAGTGCCGTTCTTGAAGTCCTTCAGGCGGATCTCGGGGCCTTTGGTGTCCAGCAGGGCGGCGACCGGCTTGCCCAGCTCTTCACGGATGGCCTTCAGCTTTTCAAAGCGGCCCAGATGCTCTTCGTGAGAGCCGTGGGAAAAATTAAAACGGGCAACATTCATGCCGTTGGCGACCAGCTCGCGCAGAACGCCTTCCTGATCGGTGGACGGGCCCAGAGTGCAGATGATCTTTGTTTTTCTCATATACTTTTACTACCTCCAACTACAACTTCACATTCTCTATTTTGCGGCAGGCTGTCCGCTGTCATACAGGCAGCTGCACGCGGCCAACGGGAAAAATCCCATGCTGTGGTACAAAAGCAGAAAAGTTCTGCTGTTCAAAACTTTTTCCATTTACTATTATATCCGCTTGGATACAATAGGGCAAGAAAAAATTCAAGCTGCGCTGCAATTTTTTTGGCAGCTAAGATGCCTTTGTCACGAAATAACGCAGCAACGAATAAAAACGCAAAAACGCTTCGTCGGATTGTGAACGAAATGACGAACATTTTGGTGAAAATGACGGATATTTGCAGCACAACAAAAACGCTTGCATCCGGCACAGGATTTGCTTATAATGATAAGTAAAGATAGTATCACTTATCCGGGGCAGGTCCCCGGAAGAAATGGAGAAAAAACGATATGGAAAAGCGTGTTTTTCTGATCGTCCTCGACAGCTTTGGCATTGGCGCAGAGCCGGATGCCGCCGCCTTTGGCGACGAGGGCACCAACACCCTGGGTGCCATTGCAAAACATCCCAACTTCAACTGCCCCAACCTGCAAAAGATGGGCATGTTCAACATTGATGGCGTGACCGCAGGCGAAAAGACCGCAGCGCCCATCGGCTCCTTTGCCCGCCTGCAGGAGCAGAGCATGGGCAAGGATACCACCATTGGTCACTGGGAGATCGCCGGTGTGGTAAGCCCCAAGCCGCTGCCCACCTTCCCGAACGGCTTCCCGGATGAGCTGATCCACGAGTTTGAGGAAAAGACCGGCCACAAGGTGCTGTGCAACAAGCCTTACTCCGGCACGCAGGTGCTGAAGGATTACGGCGAGCAGGCCATGAAAGAAAACGCCCTTATCGTCTATACCAGTGCCGACAGCGTATTTCAGGTGGCCGCCAACGAAGAGCTGGTGCCGGTGCATGAGCTGTACCGCTACTGCGAGATCGCCCGCGAGATGCTCAAGGGCGAGTACGGCGTGGGCCGCGTGATCGCACGCCCCTTCCTGGGCCACACTGCGGATACCTTCTACCGCACCACCAACCGCCACGACCTGAGCCTCAAGCCGCCCCGCGCTACCATGCTGGATCTGCTGAAGGACGCGGGCAGGGATGTCATCGCCGTGGGCAAGATCTTCGATATCTTTGACGGCGAGGGCGTGACCGAGAAGATCAAGACCACTGGCAACACCAATGGCATCGCCTTCACCAAGGCCCTGCAGACCCGCGACTTTGAGGGCCTTGCCTTTGTGAATCTGGTGGACTTCGATATGCTCTACGGCCACCGCCGCGATGTAGCAGGCTATGCCGCCGCTGCCACCGAGTTTGACAAGTTCGTGGCCGACTTCATCCCCGGAATGCGGGAGGGCGATCTCCTCATGGTCACCGCTGACCATGGCTGTGACCCGTCCTATACCAAGACCACCGACCACACCCGCGAGTATGTGCCGTATCTGATCTGCGGCAAGGGCGTGAAGCCCGGCGTTGACCTTGGCACCCGTCTGTGCTTTGGCACCATCGCCCAGACCATCTGCGAGTATCTTGATGTGGATGCTTCCTCTCTGGACGGCAAGAGCGTCTGGAACGAGATCAAGGCATAATGATTTTATAGAATGAGAAAGCCGCCTGCATTGGTTCAAGATGCAGGCGGCATTTTTATGCAGTTTATCGGCACGGACTTTCTGGTGAAAAAGCAAAACAGGAAACGACCGCAGTTGTTTCCTGTTTTGCAAATAAAATAATATTTCCGCGATAGAGTCCGGAGCTTGCACAGAGGAGATTTCAAATCGTCAGGCTGCGTCGTTCTGCTGAGAAGCAGCATCCTGAATGGCACCCCAGATGGAGGAAGCCGCATTGTAGATGGACGATGCAGCCTGTTCCACCTCTTCCTGCGTGGGCAGGGAGATAGACGGTGCTTCTCCGGCCGTATCACCGCTGCCGGTCTCGCCCTCGGCGGGGACCTCCGGCTCCTGCGGCTGGGTGTCGGCAGGCTGCTCTGCATCTGCAGGCTGGTCAGCCGGGACGGTCTCTTCCGGCAGGCTGTCGGCGGGCACTTCCTCGGGAACGCTCTCGGCAGGCACCTCCGAAACAGCGGCGTTCGGGTCGGTGGTGGGGGTGAACACCTCGGTCTTTTCCGGCTTCTGGGTGGTGTCGGCAACGGTGCCCTCACCGCCCAGCACGGACGCGATCATTTCCCTGGCCTTGCTCACAGAAGCATCATCCGGTTTCATGACGTAGAGCTTCTGTCCCTTGGCAGAGTAGCACTTGGTGCTGCTGGAGCTTGTGCCGGTGACGGTGTAGCTTTCAATATCCCACTCGGCAAAGTCGCTCAGCTGCATCCGCACCAGCGCACTGATCTGATCCTGTGAAAAGCTGGTGACGAAGCAGTCGGCTGCGGCATCCATGATCTTGGAAAAGCCCATCAGCAGGGCAGGGGACTTGATCTTGTTCAGCATGGCATCGATCACCTTCATCTGGTTGATGCCGC
>OLPC01001130.1_pt1 | contig 24067 bp, 20 predicted proteins | sample 1672341 | NCBI WGS metagenome assembly OLPC01 (sample SAMEA3136673, study PRJEB25190) | human gut metagenome | reverse complement strand
CTGACTGGAATCAAAGATGCAATCTCTACTGCATTTCCTAAGACGGAACAACAGCGCTGTATAGTACATATGGTTAGAAATACGCTCAAATACGTTGCAAACAAGGATATGAAGTCTTTTGCTAAAGACTTAAAAACAATCTATACAGCTGCTGATGAAGAAGCTGCCAGAAAACAGTTAAAGACCGTTACCGAAAAATGGTCGGGACAATATCCGAGTGCCATGAACCGCTGGCATGATAACTGGGATGCAATCTCCCCGATTTTTAAATTTTCCAAAGAGGTTCGTACTGCGTTTTATACCACAAATGCCATTGAATCATTGAATTCATGCTATCGCAGGCTAAACAAGCAGAGAAGCGTATTTCCGAGCTCACAGGCACTGTTGAAAGCACTATACCTGGGGACTTTTGAAATAGCAAAAAAATGGACAATGCCAATCCGTAATTGGGGCAAAGTCCGTGGTGAACTCGAAATCATGTACCCAGACAGAATGCAGATATAGCAATAAAAGCCGGAATATCAAGAGTAAATATACGCCCAGAATTCTCTGGGCGCTCTTGACATACCAGCTTATTTTTGCTATTAAATAAACAACGGCTTAACCCAGAAATCTGCTGTTAAGCCGTATCAATTATCATAGAAGATCTGAATTTACAGAAAAAAATTCACACCGTCGCAGAACAGCTTATAAATTTAATTTCCTGTTAATTCACAGAATATGTATATCCTGTCATCTGAAGATCATCAATGTTTGTTCCATGGTCTACGTGAATTCCGATTGTCAGCGGATTAGATGCTGTACTTGCAAATGTAAGTGTAGCAGTATTTCCTGACCAGGATTCATGTACAGATGCATCATCTGTTTCAATCTGATCTACAGCCTCATTAAAAGTAATATTCAGAGTAATTGTTCCGTCAATACCAGACCAGTCTGCCTGTGCAAGACCTTTACCACCATTCGTGCCCCATTTGTCCCATACACCAACATAGGTAACCTTCAATGTTCCCTGTGATGCCCCACTTGCGGCATAAACTCCCTCTGCCATTCCGGCATCTACAGTCACAACCGGCTTTTTGTATGTGTTCATCATCTTTATTTCCTCTCTTTCGTCGGTTCATATTTCATTGTTTTTCAATGTCATTTTTTCTTATATATTATACAGAATTCCTTCAAAAGTCAACCCACAAACCCTTTATTCAAGCCATTTTTCATCATTTTCTTGTCTTTTTTTCTTTAGCATATTATAATGTATTTGCTAATATAAGATCACACTGAAAATGAGGATTTTTTTATGAAAAAGAACACAGGAGATTTTAAAACAAATCTCGAACAGCTTCTCCAGAAAGGAAATATTATCCGTCTCAAACCACAGGGTTTCAGCATGTATCCCCTCTTCATTCCCGGAAGAGATGAGGCTCTGATCCAGCAGGTTCCCGTCACCTCACTTAAGAGAAATGATGTGGCTCTCTACCGCCGCGATCAGGGAATTCTGGTTCTGCACCGTATCGTTCGTGTTACTGCCGACGGCTATTATATGACCGGAGATAATCAGTATGAGATTGAAGGACCACTTCGCCCGGATCAGTTCAGGGGCAAACTCATTGCTTTCGTCCGCAATGGAAAAGAAATCTCTGTCAGGAATCCTGTATACCGCTTTCTCTCTGCTCTCTGGCTTCTGATGCTGCCAGTACGTCCTTTTTGTTTCAGACTGACTGCTTTTTTGCGACGTATAAGATCAAAGTAAGAGGCCTTTTTCCCTCAGAGTTCTGACAACCGACACCACATCTTCATACACTACAGATTTTTCCACCTCATATGCTTTGCTGACCAGTTCTGCAAGTTCCTCTGCTGAGTCAGCTTCTTCTGCATGAAGATACATAAATCCGGCTGTCTCACTCAGAGAGATTACTTCATTTACTTCCTCTGCTCTCTTTCCAAACGGAAGAACCACATATTCATCTTCCAGTTTCCTGATCCGATATCCTTCTGTTTTTTTCATATTCTCCCCCTTTATTTAGCAAATACTTCGTGTTATACTCTATTATCACAACTATTCAGTAGCCTCACAGTTATGAGTCAAAATGCATTCCAGCTGAATAGTTACCTATTATCATTTATTTTCAGGAGTTTTCCATGCAGCCATCATATAAACATTATTTAAAGATCATCAGAAATACCTGTACCGGTCATGAAAGACCTGTCACCATTCCATCTGAAGAACTGGCCGACCTTGCACGACTTGCCGAAGAGCACTGCACGGTTCCCTTTGTCCTGTCTTCTTTTCGAGGCACACCTTTTTACTCCTCCATGCTCCAGCGGACACGCAGCATGATGCTGAATTATTATCAGATTGACCAGTTTACTCGTCATACGGTCTCCCTTCTTGAAGACAACGGAATCGACTGCATCCTTCTTAAGGGAATCAGCCTTGCTTCCTGCTATCCTGTTCCCGAATATCGTAAGCTTGGCGATCTGGATCTTTATATCAGCCGGAAATCCGATGTTTCCAAAGCTCAGAAACTTCTGGAATCCCATGGATATGTCGCAGAAAATGAACTCAGTGACCATCATCTGACCTATCACTATACGTTTCCAAAAACAGGGCGCAGATTCCTTCTTGAACTGCATTATCGCGTAGTTGGAATGTACCAGTATGAGCGTGCAAACGAGATTGTAGATCAGGTGTATTCCTTTGAAAATCTTATTCCGGTATCACAGACGATCAATGATTTTACCTACTCCGTTCTGCCGCCTTCGGAATATGTTTTTTATATGATCCATCATATGCTGAAGCATTATCTGTACAGTGGTTTCGGTATCCGTCTGCTGTGTGATTTTACCTTTTACCTCAGGAGGCATGCAGATGAAATTGATTTCCACAAGATACATAACTGGTGCCAGGATTCCCGCATCAGTCATCTTTATGAGATTGTTCTGGAGACCTGCCGGATCTATTTTGGCCTCCCACAGCACATTGACTCCAGGGTTCACTATGATCCACAGGACTGTAAGGAATTTCTTATCCGTGTTCTTAAAGATGGAGATATGGGCACGGATGTTTCCAGTGAGCTTGTCGGAAGTACTTCCTATCAGAAGGTCAATCTGATCACTTACTTTAAAGAAGGACATGTACAGATGAAAGTCCGCTTTCCGAAAGCCAGCCGCTGCCCGGTTCTCCTTCCATTTTTGTGGTGTGTTACTTTTTTCTGTTTTCTCCAAAATACCTATCTCGTCAGAAAAACAACCTTACATCAGACACTCCATAAATTCAAGAAAAACAATCAAAAAACGAAATTTATACGGATTTTCGACAACAGTGATTCTTAACGACTCACTGTTGTTTCTCTTCTCTCAATCCAGTATCTGACAATCTTTCATCCACTCTAAAGTCAATCAACATTTTAATCCCCGTTGCCAGTAATAAATACCACTGAAATTTCATTCCCATAGAAAAACCTCTTGTCATAATTTTCCACATAGGCTGTTGTAGCTGCTGAAACTGCTTATCTGAGAATAGCTTTTGGAAACTTTCTTTGCCTAAAGTATCCTGTCCATAAATCTTCAGAATCTTTTTAACAGCGCGAAGAGAATGTTTGTTCGCAACATATTCCATTTTTCCATCAAAGAATGCCGCAAAAAATATTGTATAATACGCCAGTCCCATATAAATTTCCGGATTTTGTTTTTCTTTTTTGATCCATTGTTTTACTGTGTCTGCGATTCCAAGCCAGCATTTACTTGAATTCTTATGATATTGAAACGAAATCGAATTATCATTTTTACGATAAACATAGCCACACTCCTTCAAGAATGCATACCTTACTCCGCAGATATAGCACTGCATGTTAAACAGCTTGTCCTCTGCATATTCAAAATCGGAAAATATAATATTATTCTCATCCAGAAAAGCTTTTCGGTATAATTTACCCCAGACATATGACAGTGTACCAACTGAAAAAAATCCTCGAAAACGGAACTCTTCCGAATCTGGACTGTATACCGAAAATGAATCATGCCCTGCTGCCGGTAATATTTTCCCATTCCAGAGTCTTACATAATTACTCACGATAATATCTGCTCTTATCTGCTTTGCTATATTCATATATCGTTGAAATACACTCTTGTCCGGCAGATAATCATCTGCATCAATAAAGACAATATATTCTCCTTCTGCACTGCATAATCCGGTATTTCTTGCAGATCCGGCACCTTTATTTTTTTCTTTTAGCACCTGTATTCTGGAATCTTTCTCAGCATTTTTTTTGCATATGTCCAAACTCGCATCCTCAGATCCATTTTCAATTAAAAGTAATTCCCAGTTTGTATAACTTTGTTCTATTACACTCTGGACTGCTTTGGCTATATATTTTTCTGCATTATGTACTGGAATAATAACAGATATCTTTCCACTCGAAACTTTTCGCATTTCATTTCCTCATTTTTACTGATAATTTTTGTATCACACTTTTTGCAAGTAACAAAACTTCTTGGTATTCTTTCGTTTTTCTATAAAAAAGATATAACAATCCGTTAGGAATTATCAAACAAACTAACAGTCTGTAAAACAGATTAAAAACTGCACTTCCATTGACTATCTGGCAGCAAAATTCTGCAACTGCCCAGGCAGTTGCCATAACGATAAGATACAAGCCATATCTTCCAAAATATTCCCGAACCGGTTTCTGGAAACGATATCTATAAATGATGTAAGGCTCCACCCATACAGACGTAAGCACTGTGCTGCAGAAGGTTCCGGCAAAAACACCAACCACACCAAAATGTGTAACCAGAAGAATCGAAATTCCAAGGTTCAGGACTGCCTCCGCGATTGCTTTGTAACGGTCATACCAGAACAGTCCCATAGATTCCTTAAATATCAGCACAGCTTTTCTTGTTCCGTTGACAAAGAAATTAATGCACAGAACAAGCACTACCTCCCGCTGAAACAGATATTGTTTTCCAAAGGCCAGCTCCACAAACGGATTCAGCAGTTCAAGCAGACAAATCCCGGCAAAGCCATATATCCAGTAACCGATAAAAAATAACTGGTCAAAAATCCTGCTCACTTTCTCGGAATCTTCTGTAGCTCCAAGGTTTCCCACACTTGCTGCCACACCCTGCAGTGCCTGATCCAGAACCTGTCGGATGGAACCTATCACCAGATAATAATTCGAGTAAATTCCCGCAGTAATTACGCCAACAAAACTGGAGATCAACAGATTATCCGTATTGTTGACCACAATATTTCCAAGCTTATGCATAAGCATGGCTCTGACATTTTTTAAGATATCCTGTCGTTCTTCCTGTGGCAGTTTTTCATGACAGGGTTCTTTGAGGTAAGGAAACAGTGCATCTGCTTTTCTGGACATGAAGACGTTTCCTGTGATCGTGCACACTACCGCAACAATCAGAAACAGCACAAAATTCCTGGTCGTGATCAGTATAATAATCTGACAGATATCCTGCAACACCAGAAACCCATTATGATACAACACTGTGATATAGTTCATCTGATGTGCATCTATAAGTGTTTTTTTATAAATCAGCAGATATGAGACCACAGAATTCAAAAGATACAAAAGATAGATCAGCACAAGATGATCTACATCCGGACGATCTTTCATCAGAATATCCAAAAATGGGATAAGGCACATCCCTGCCACCAGTACCAATCCGGCAGTCATCCGGTAGAATGTCCGGAACATACGCATAAGGATCTGCTGCTTTGAAATGTCATTTTCCGCAATCGGTCTGTAAAGGGCATAGGTGATCGCTGTTCCAACCCCCAGCTCCGACAATGACAGTATATTTAAGATGTCGGTAAACAGTCCGTTGATTCCAACGTATCCTTCACTGAGCATTCTGGTAAAAACTACTCTGGTAAAAAATCCCATCAGAATCGCAGATATCTGCGCCACAAATGCAACACTTGTATTCATAACAGAATATTCTGTCCTCGATTTCTGTTTCAATCTTCACTAATCCTTTCATTTTGTTTATAATAGAGATATTATAAATTCAAAAAGCCTATGGGCAACACATTTACAAAAAGGAGCAAAAAATTATGAAAAAAAGCAACTCCGCTGTGGGTTATAGCATACTGTTTCTTCTCTGTGCCACACTGACAGCTACTGTTGTCATTCGTTTTATTTCTGCCCGGCAGCTCACTGCCACTTATGAGCCAGACAGCACTCAGGAATCCAACACATTAGTTCAGAATCCTTTTTGCGGATTTTACAAGATAAACGGCTACATGCTTTCAGACTCCTCTACAAAGAAAGAGCTTATCAGCCAAGTCAGAAAAAACTGCAAAGACAATCCCTATCCACTGGTCCTGGCAGAAATCAATCTCCAGAACTACGCCAACTCTGATCTGAATTCTTCTGCAAAACAACAGTTGGATACAATTCTTACTCAATATGCTTCGGCAAAAAAGCAGGTGATTCTCAGATTCCTGTATGACTGGGACGGCAAAGCTCTCCAAAGTGAACCTTCGGATTTTTATCGTATCACAAATCATATCATCCAGATATCACCTGTTATAAACCAGCACACCGACTGTGTTTATATCATACAGGGTGCATTTATCGGAAATGTCGGAGAGATGAACAACACCAATTATAGTGATATCAATCAAATACGACAGCTCATAGAAACTCTGGCTGAATCTACCGATCCGCAGATTTATCTGGCTGTCCGTACCCCAGCACAACTCCGAGGTATCCTGCGGACGCGCACACCGCTTTCCAGTCAGGATTACAAGAGCGAAAATCTTGCTTCCCGGCTTGGGCTTTATAATGACGGAATGCTCGGAAATATCTATGATATGGGCACTTATGATGATACCCCGATCACTTCCGATAGTAGTATAGATGAACCAGGCACACGCAAAGAAGAGTTACTTTATCAGTATAAATTATGCCAATACGTTCCGAACGGCGGTGAAGTTACCATTGATAACGAATATAATGATATAGACAATGCTATCTCCGCTCTCTCACAGATGCATGTGTCTTATCTCAATTCAGAACACGAAGAAGATGTTCTGAATAAATGGAAAAAATCCACCTACACCGGTGACAATGTTTTTTCCGGCTGTACCGGATATGATTATATTAAAGCACATCTCGGATACCGATATTTTATTCAGGAATCTCATCTGGATTTTCATTCCATTGTCGGAAATGATGCCTCGCTGTATCTGACAATTGCAAACAGTGGATTTTCTTCTGCCTACAAAAAATACGACACAACACTCCTAGTCACCAATCAGGACACTGGCAAAACCAAACGTCTGGAAACCAACATTGACAACCGCCTTATCAGTGGCGACGATCAGGTAACTTTTAAGATTTCTCCTGATATACGTTCCCTCAAAAAAGGAATCTATATCCTCGCACTTGAGATGAAAGATCCCTGCACTAAGAATTATATTTACTTTGCCAATGCTGGTTCTGAAGCCCATGACAGTGTGCCTGTCGGAACGCTTACAATTCAATAATTCATTTATATATTTCCAGGATACAGACGCCTCAGATAAAGGCTGTCTGTCCCTGAATCTAGTGATATCAAGAAATATCCGTGTAACATCAGGAGGACTCCAACGTGATTCTTCCAGTTCTGTTACTTAATGCCGTTCCAGATCATATGGCTTCTCTACATCCATTTTGAGGATTTTTTCCCGTATCCACACCGCCATGAGTGAGAAGGTCATTCGAAACATATAGACAAATGGTTTCAGTCCGGAATGCATACTGACTCCGGTAACACGAGGATGCATGACTGCCGGGATTTCTCTTATATGAAATCCAAGAAGAGACATCTGCATCAGCATATTTGCATCCGGATACTTATCGTCAAAGTTATTATATTTGGAATAAAACAGAAATGTTTTCCAGTTCAGACCCTGAAGTCCTGTGGTTGGATCTGTAAAATCTTTACCTGTCCCTCTGCGAAGCAGGAAGCGAAACCACACGAAGGCAATTTTTTTTGCCGCGGAAACCGGGAATTCTGTGCTTCCTTCCATAAATCGCGATCCCAGAACAATATCCGGAACTGTTCCATCTGCATCCGGTGTTGTCAGTGCTTTATAAATAGCCGGAATATTACATACATCATGCTGTCCGTCTGCATCCATCTGGATCACATACTGATACTTTTTGCGGACTGCATATTTATATCCAAGCTGCAGACCACTTCCATACCCCAGATTAAACACATTCGTTACCACTGCATGATTTCTCTTCTTTGTGATCCAGTTCGTTGAATCCGAGGAAGCATCATTCATGACCAGAACATCTGCAAGTTCTGAAATCTCAGGTTTTTCAAACTGCTCCAAAAGTGCCGTAATTGTCTTTTCTTCATTATAGGCCGGAATAATAATCAATACTTCTTTTTTCTTTTCCATATACTCAGTCTTTCTTTTGTTGTTTAAATTTGGAATAGTTTCAGTACATCTTTATCTTCTGATGATAATTTAACAGAGGCTTTCTGCCCAAGCTCTCTGCATTTCTGTGGATTTTTCAGCAGTTCTTCTATGTTTCTGCTGACCGCCTCCGGAGTCAGGCTGCACATCATTCCGTCTTCTCCCTGAATGACCTGCTCCCTGTTTCCGCTGCTGTCCGACACAAGGATCGTACATCCAAGAGTCTGTGCTTCCTGTATTGCAATGCTCTTCCCTTCAAAACGAGTCGCATGAACATACAGGTCACATTGTCTGTAATACGGATAAGGGTTCGTCTTTGCTCCCAGAAGTACAAAATCATTCTGCAGACCAAGACGGTCAATCTGGCTCTGCAGCTTTTCTCTCAGTTCTCCCTCTCCAAGAACATACCATCTGGCTTTTACACCATGATCTTTGAGGATTTTCATTGCATCAATCGAAATCTCATATGCCTTCTGTGCTGTCAGTCTTCCAACGGTAAGAATCCTCTTCCCATCATAAGAGTCCTCAAATCCACCCGGAAGTTCTGCCTTCCTTCGGATTTCTTTCTGATTTATGAGGTTATGAAATACATATGTATTTTGGCTGCACTCCGGATACACCTTGACAAAGCTTTTCTTCACTTCATCGGACACTGTAAAAATCCTGTCAAAATCCGGATAGCAGTTTTTGTCCAGCTCTCTGGTATAACCGGCAAATCCATAGTCTACATGGAGAAATGTAAACTTCCGGTCAGCATTAATATGATCATGAACATAATAGGTCGCTCCACCCTCAAGATAGGCGACTGCCATATCATAATGTTCTTTGATACTCTGTCCACTGTCTGACATTACACGCCAGAAAAGCTTATCCGGACTTAGCTTGCCTTTTTTTAACATAACAAAGGTATTTCTGAGAAGAAACGGTAAATTTCTGAGCACCGCCCCCCGAATCCAGAGACGCTTCCATATCTTTCTGTTAAGAACTTTTTTCCCTTCTTTTGAGAGAACAGAGGCATCTGAATATTCCCTGTTAAGAACCTTTACATGTTCCGGAATCTGAGAGATCAGTTCTCCCTGATCCAGAAGGACATACAGTGATACTTCATACTGTTCTCTCGGGAAATGTTTCAGAAGCTCGATCAGAGCTTTTTCGGCTCCTGCCCCTCCAAGCGTATTGATCACAAAAAGAATTTTTTTCATTTTTGTAAGTCATCACCTCCTGCAAAATGCTGGTCGATCCTTTTTTCCAGTTCTTCTAATTTCTTTATCATTCTTTCACTGTCCTGATTAAGAAGGGATATCTGCATTGCCAGTTCCTGATTCTTTCTCATCAGGATTGAAAGCTGTGTGCTTATGAACCAAAGAGTCCATGCCGCTCCAATCGTTATAAGAAAAACTAAGATCAAAATTCTGAGACTTACATACCGTTCCAGTTCGGAAGGCTCTATCAGAATTCCGCATATGACAAGCAACACTGATACAATAGCCCACGCAAGACAGAACGGTTCCGTCATTTTTCTCTTTGCCAGTGATAATATTGCCATCACCAGAAGAAAAATTCCCATCACTATCAAAAATATCGTTAACAAATCTCCCAATGTCATATTTTCCCTCCTCTAATCCTGTTCATATCTGTCAAATACCTTCGGTGAAGGACAGCTTCCTTTTGATTTCTGAAGCAGATGTCCATTACAGAAAATGTGTATATCCAGGTTCTTTTCCATCCACCGAAGCCTGCGATACGCAACTGCAAAACCGATAAAACTTCCGACTGTCAGTCCGATTCCATACCAGATATCCGGAAAGTGTGTAGCAATTATGCTCCCGATCAATGTCCCGATACAGAAGGACAGACCGGTAAGTACAGAACCCTTAAGATCATCGAAATAATACAGAAAAATAATCTCCGCATACATCAAAAACAAAATGAAATATCCCGCTGCAAGGCAAGGATAAATCCGAAGCGTCATGCCTCCAAATCCAACCTGCGGAAGAAAGATCATACATAACAGGAAAATAACCAGCGTAATAATGAACTGTATTCTGGCAAGACTCAGCAGTTCCTCTGCCAGAAGCCGGAACATTCGCTTCTTGGTGATCTCAATATCGGCTCCCCTGCCTCCGATAATAGCCTCTGAGTACGCTTTGTACCTTTCATGGAAGTTCATCTCCACCCTGCTGATAAAAATCACACTCGCAGAAATATTTGTGAACATCGCAAGACAGGTTGCCATATCATAGGTCGTCACACATACAAAGCTTCTGGCTATCACCATATGAAGGTCTGTCGTCCAGAATACAAAGTTATGGATGTACAGTCCCAGCGTATACAGGAAATTGGTAAGCACAAGCGGCCAGTACTCTCTGAAATAATGAAATACCCTTCGGTATCTTCCGCTGTTCTCCCGGAAATAGCTTCGTATCAGAGCAAATTCCAGACAGGCGATCAGCCAGAAACCAATGACCAGTGCAAGAAGCATTCCATGGGTGATGCTCATATGAATGACTTTTACAAACAGAAAGGACAACAGTACTGTCACAGTCATACCGATTATGAAGAAAAAGGAAATTTTCTTATAATCTTTACAGATCGACAGGTACAGCATAGAATAAAACACCAGTACCAGAGCAACAAATCCACAATATCCGGTGAAAACATAGATGATATCCACATTTCCCACAAGATACTCGTGGATACAGAACGGAATTCCGAAAAGTGCACTGAATGTAATATTCAGGATCATCCCGACATAGTAACACGGAAGGATATCCTCAAAGGTTTCCTCATAAATGATATCCGACATGTACTTGGATAATACGGAGTTAAACGGCGATGCTGTAAGAAGCGAAAATATAAAGATATACAGTACTGTACAGGAGAACAACTCTCTCGTGGTATATCCGACTGAATCAAAGCCAAGAAAATGCTCCATAATACAAAGTGCACCAATCACAGTAAGCATTGGAGCAATGGTCATGACCGTACTGTAACCCATGCCGATGATATTTGTTGTCAGCGTTCTTTTTCCATATATATTGTTTAATTTAACACCGATTCCAGCCATTATCCTGTCTCCATCCTGTTTTCTATCGTTTCAGTTGAAAGGGTTCTTCTGTCCATTCAACCTGCTGCTCCTCTGCAAATCTACGGTAAATCTCTTTATAAGTTTCCTTCATCTGCTCAATCCGGTAAAAGGAAGTGACCCTCTTATATCCGGCCTCACCCATCTGTTCCCGTCCTTCCGGATCTATGGCAAGGTCTATCATTGCCTGGGCGATTTCCTCCAGATTCATGATGTGGGTCAGAATACCTGCTGCTCCAAATCCATCATCATTGCCATAGATCAGTTCCCGGCAGTTTCCGACATCTGTCGCAATCGTCGGCTTATGTGCCGCATAGCTTTCCAGAATGGTCAGCGGCTGTCCCTCACTGATACTGGTAAGAATCGTAAAATCCATCCTCCCTAGATATTCTTTCACATTGACCCTTCCTGTAAATTCAATATCGGATACTCCAAGAGAATCCACAAGGTCAAAACATTCCTGTGCATATTTTTCATCCTCATCGGTCGGACCCATGATCCAGAGTTTTAACTTCGGCACACTTTTTTTGGCAAAAGCAAATGCCTGTATCATCGTCTTTACATCCTTGATCGGGCTAACACGAAGAACAGCTCCTATATTGATCATCTGTTCTTCTGGATTTTTGCCTGGTATATCTGCAAAACCATCTACATCAATTCCATTTGGCGTCACCTGAATTTTTTCTTCCGGACAGCCGAGTTCCATCTGAAGCGTTCTGGCACGTTCAAAGAGACAGGTTATAGCATCTGCCTTATCATACGCCAGAAGTGACATCTTCTTGAACTGTTCGATCCAGATATTTTTGTAAACACCTTTTACCCACTGTGCTTTGATCAGCTCCTCTTCTCTCTCTCGGGTATAGATTCCATGCTCGGAGATCAGAAGCGAGCTTCCGTGGAAATGCTTTGCCATACTTCCGAGTACACCTGCATAACCGGTAGCAACACAATGGTACAGATCAGCTTTTGGCACATCCATCTTTAATGCCCAGAACAGTGGCAGATAAATGGAACGGAGTGTCCAGAGGAAATCTGAAAATATAATATTCGGATACTGTCTGTTATAACACTCTCTGGCAATCTCAAAAAAGTCCGGTCCCATCAGAAAGCTGTCCACAGAGATGCCGCCATGGTGAAACAGATCAAAAACAACTCCCCAGTCGGTCTTTCTGTTGAGAACCATGTTCAGGACTTCTTCATATTCTTTCCTGGAAAGACGGGCTTTTCTTCTGCTCTTTCTCGTTTTTCTTCCTTCATCCCACTCACAGTCATCCAGATACAGTTCATATACCCGTGTCAGGTTTTCCGGAAGCTCATATACAAACTTTCCTCTCTGAGATCTGTTTGCCACAATTGCAAGCAGGATAAATTCTATATTCGGAAAAGACTTGATCAGGCTGTTGATCCATCCGGAAACACCACCGACCACATATGGGTAGCAGCCCTCTGCCACTAAGCAAACCTTCATCTCTTACCTCTCTCTACATCAGTTTTTGCGGGTATCATAGTAAAGCTCCTGCTCTTTTAGACGGATTTTTACTGTAGTATCTTCGGCACAGATCAGATATGCATCCGCTTCTATTTCTGTCTGGCTGCCGCCGTCAATCTCATCGATTTCTTCACCATGTGTCCTTAAGATAAACCAGCTTCCTGCCTCTGATGTCTGAAGCGTGATTGTATTATCTTCTCGAGACTGGCTATATGCCAGATTCAGGAACGTTCTGATTCTTGCATTGCTCTCAGAAAGAGTGGTGCTGTCAAAATCTCTGAAATTTTTCCAATATGTCAGAAGGTTACTGGAAAAACGCTTCTGCATGACTTCCCATCGATCCGTTTTCTCCTGGGGCCAGAAAATATCATACATATCCAGAATAACATTTGTATATCCAAGCGCGGTCTGAATGCTTCGCATCCTGATATCGTCACTGTATGCATAATTCATACCGTCACTTGTAACAGTCTGTAATGTTACAGAATCACTGTAATAAGAGACCACCGGCTGGTTCTCTGTATAGTCACAGACCAGAGTTCCGACATCTCCAAGAAGACCGGAATCCGTGTCTTTCAGAATTCCTTTCAGATCTTTTTCTTTTGCAAATGCTGCACCAAAACGATAGTTTATCTTCTCATTTTCAAAAAACTCCGTATCCTTTGTGACCTTATCTTCCGCTTTGTCCAGCTTCTGATATTCCAGAGAGATTCCTGCCTCAGCACTCTGCTCCTTCATCTGCTTCAGATAAAACTCCAGATTTCCGGATTTAGGTTCTATATCATCTGTGTAATCTGCCTGCGGCTGAATGAAACAAGTCATTTTCATATCACTTTTCTCGACAACAGAAATCAATGCAGGCCACATGATATCTCTCGCAATACCAGTTACAGGCTGACTGTATAGTTTCAGCATTTCAGTATTGTTTTCGTCTGCAAAAACGGGAAAATTAACCATGGAAAGATTCTGTGCGTTGACGATTGGATAAATTGTATATTGCAGTGCTTCTGCCCGCATTCCATCCAGAAGTCCAAGAGCTGTGCTGCCCTTCATATAATCTCCGACTACCGCAAAGACACTTCCATAATCTATTCCATTTCGCCAGATGATTGTCGGAAAATCCTCATTTTCAACATTTTTTCCTGTTTTTTCATCAAGAAGTCCTACCATATAGGTTTTGGTTCCGCTTCCTACCTGATACCAGGGAACATCGAGTTCCAGATCCTGACGTTTCTTTTCCTCTTTATCTTTCGATGTATTATAGGTCACTTCACCTCCAAGGAGCAATCCTTCAAACAGCTTCACTCCTGTAAGATGTGTTTCCTCTGCAACAACCTTCTGAATCCCAAGAAATTTCATCAAATCCTTGTTATTCTGAATATTTTTTGCATTTTCCAGACAGCCAAAGACAATAATTACGCCTTTCTTTTCCAGAGTTTCCAGTGTAGTAAGGTTGTCTCCATCTGCATATTTCTCAGATTCCAGGATCATCATCTCCGGTAGATTTTTGTCATTTGCTTTATATGTACTTACAGATTTACAGGAGACCAGTTTTCGTTTAGCATAAGTACACCATCTGCTGACAGCTGTTCCCATATCGCCAGCCTTATTTCCAACAAAAACAACAGAACTGTCAGACCCTGTTACACTGTCGGAAGGTGTCCACTGATTCTCACCATCGGTCTTTTTCTCTGTAAGACTGGAGTTTACGTCATATATATTTTTGCTGTCCCTGATTACCATAGAAAACTGAAACAGAAAAAACAAGACAAACATCATGATCGCAATACTGAAAAATTTTCTCTTTGAAACCATTACTGCTCTGCCTCCTGTTCCCCTGTTTCTACCTGATTATATCCATAATCAATCGCAAAATTATACTGATGATACATATTCTGCGGAATTCTGTAACAGATAAACTGGTCATCTTCATAATAAACTTTCATTTCATTTGGATATTTTTTCATGAAAGCCTGTACCCAGTAATACATTCTTGACATTACGATCCAGCGATTTTCGCCCTGATACATTCCAATCCCGCCAACATTTGGAAGCGTCTGACTTGCACCTTTCTTAGAAATAGACTGACCACTCTCGGAATAAGAAACCGCATAATTTAATGGAGTTTTTTCAATAAAAAAATACACATTCTCCGTCGGAATTATAACTTTTGTGTCTTCTTTCATATATTCCAGTTTACGAAGAAACGTAATCGTTTCATAATGCCATCCATGATCCAGACCCATCTGCGTTTCATCGTTTGCAGAAACAATCGTCCATGTTTCATCCTCATTGTCTCTGATAATATTCGTAAGACAGGTAATCGCACCGTTTGTTACATATTCTGATGAAAATCCTGAATTTTTTATCAGATTATTTTGATTCAATACAACCAACAGTACTGCTGCCAACCCTAAGGATAAGATATTTCGACAAATTCTAAGAACTTTCGGCATTAATACCAAATATAAAAGACCATCTGTAATTAAAACGCCTGCCACTGGTAAAAGATACGCATAATAAATACTGCATCGTGCTGGATCCATCAATCTCGGAAGTCCAAAATCTCCCGCACATAGCAAAACCGTCAATATCATCATACAGAATCCAATTGACATAAGCATTGCTCCATATTTCGGCTTTCGAATAATAAGAAAGATTCCACCTAAAACAATCAATCCTGCATATACCATTAGTATAATATAACCTGTATTTTGATTATTTAAATTAATAATAAAGTTTTGGAGCTGATATGCCATAGTTCTTACTGAGTTCTGTATTCTAGTTGGAAAACTTCTTATTTCTTCTGATAATGGTTCCTTTTTTTCTATTAAAACTGTTGTCTCACTTTTTTTAGCAGATGGCAGTTTACTTACATCAATCTCTGTGACCTTTCCATCGCCCGCTGTAACCTGTACCTTGTTATTTTGTGTAGTATTGTCTGCATCAGAATCCTTATTTTGGCTTCCATTAATAACACTCATTCCCCATCCCAGAGAGCCCTGAAGAGGTGTTCCTCCTGCAAACGCAATCGCCATTGGAAGAACTGCCAGTACAACACTGAGTATTCCTGTGACCATAATGCGGCAGAAGTATTCCTTTTGCAGGAATCGAAAACAAAATCCCAGTGCAATTCCAACACAGCAGAGTCCCGCAATCATCGTCCCATAGAAATGAACTGTCAGTGTAAGCGAAAATGCCAGTGCAAAACATTGCAGGATTCTTCGGGTTTCTCTATCTCTCAGATCTTCCTTACGTATCTGGAAAAATCTGATTAAAAAATAGACCGATGGAATCACAAAAATCATACCATATTCCTGTGGCAATGTAGAATAAAATCTTGAATAGGTCTGCCATGACCAGAAACTCCCGACTGCATATACACATACACCAATATACGGAAGATATTTAGTTTTGCAGAGCAGTTTCAACATGGACAGCAATACCGCATGAAGATAAATAACCTGAACAAAGAAGAACTCACACATAAGTACATAAGTATCTACTCCAAAAACGGTATGGAGATAGTAAATCATACAATGAAATCCAAATGGATAAACACCATCGGAAAAGATTTTTCCTCTGCTCATCTGATTAATCCAACTCAAATGTACCGGAATATCCGATGCACAGTAACCATATGTCAGTATAATCTGGCGTCCATAAATCCAAAAAAGTCCCCCACAAATAAGCATCAGAAACACAAACTGTACTGGTTTCTTCACAATATATTTGTAAAAAAGCCTCACAAAAAATCTACATCCAGATTTAATCCATCTCCCCAAATTTCCAACGGCCGATCTGATACCCAGGCTTCCATTAGACAGCCTGCAAAATATTTTTTTACCCTCTGCAAGTTTCCATTTCAGTGAAATTCGATTAACCTTAAGTCCAATCAGTATACTCATCAAAACCGTGACCGCTGTGAGTGTGAAAAAATTTGAAATATGAAGCAATTGAACTGCAAATACAATATTAATAATATAAAAGTTTCCAAATGTATAACACATTAAAAACTGCTCTGATAGTCTTCTTCCCTTCAGTATTCTGCGAAACATAATCTCAGGCAGAAGTACTGTAATTCCTGTATATGCAGCAAAAATACCTGTAAATCGTAAAATCACCAGAGTTGACATTAACATATTGTTTCATCCTTTTGTTCTACATAAATATTCTGATAAGTTCCAGTGTCTCATTATCAATAGCGATATCTGAGTCCCTAAGTTCCTGCATAACACGAAAGAAATTTTCTCTGTCACCGCAGGAGAAAAATAATTTAAGCTGACAGGTGTAACTTGAGAGGACTGCCGGATACTGCTCTCTGGCACGACCACACCACTTACGACAATTTTCATAATCTTCAATCTCAAGAAGCCTCTGGCACACCTTCTCGTAGACGGAACTGCTTATCTTCTGTCTGTCTGCCATCCATGCCTTCTGCAGAACTTCATCCATACGCTCTACCATGGAACGCTGCTCCAAATCGGTCAAAATCTTCTGTTCTACAACAGGATTCATGTATTCCAGAAGATTAACGCAATTTTCTGCAATATGCTCCTCATCTTCATCCAGAGTACGGTATTTTTCCTGTACACCGACACGAAAATCACTCAGCACATCCTGAAGGATTGATGCGGCATAATGTGCAGTCTCTGTGTCTTCACTGTTCAATGCCAATGCAATGGATGACAGTGAATTTTTATAATCACCGCGAATTACATTAAGGATAAAACTACGAAGATTTTTTTTGTCGGTAACTTCCAGTGCCTCTTCAAGTGAAATCATATTTTTTTCTGTCTCTTCATCAGGACGTATGAATGTTTCTACCCTTTCCTTACTGAATACCACATCAGAAAGATCCATAGGCATCCTCATAAAGAATCTGCTAAACCAGAATGCCACAAACACAAAGGTCGGTCCTACAATCGGACATAACAGCATCATTCCTGCTTTCATCCATGTACTTAAGCTTTTTTCTTTTCTTCTGAGGTGATTCCAGATAAGATACACCACAACCACCAGAAGATTCAGAATAAGTAAAATTGTAAACAGCTTCATTCTTCCGGACATACTGCAATTTTCTCCACAATTTCTGTACTATAGCCATTCTGTTCAAATCTTTCCTGTACAAAACCAGCATTTTCTTTTGTTGTATTTGCAAGAAGTGCATATAATTTTCCATCTGGAAGGATTCCAAGATAATCACTGCCTCGCAGTTTTTTTGCCATAAACTGAGCTATCTGTCTGTATTGTACCGGATCGGCCTCTATCTTCAAAAGCACGCATTCTGCCAGATCTTTTGCTTCCGCATCTATATAAGCTTTCACCAATGGTTTAAATGCATCCTCCCTGAGAATTCTGGAACCATCTTCGCTGTATCGATTCTCCTCAAGTGCCTGTATATACCGCTGTGCCCTCAGAACTGCATTCTGGATCAGATAACTGACCACAGTAAGAAGGTTTGCCTGTCCCAGGGTCATTTTTTCCCAGCTGAGTCCCCAGAGCATAATGATCATTTTGATATCTCCATTCTCATAGATGGCACGTGCCATCAAAGGATATCGCAGATCCATATTTTTGTTGACAAAAACCCTTTCTTCTGTCAGTGCCTCATATATTTCTGTCATTTCCCTGTAACGAATAGAATTTCCAAGACTTCTTGCTTTGGCAGAACTTGCCGAAAAAATTCGGGCATAATCCTGATTTACAACATTGTATAATGCCACATCCCTGGTCCGCATCAGCTTCATCAGCATCTCTACCGCATAGAACATAACCTCATCCGGCATATATTGATCCAGTGTATGTGTGATTGTATAAATCTTTCCGATACTGTCTTTCTGGTCGATCAACTGCTGCTCCATAACACCTTTGAGGCGGGCATTGCTTTCATTAATGTCCTTGATATCTGCAATCTGTCTCGACAGATGAGCCTCCAGTTCTTTACTTTCCATACTCATAGTCTTTATCTGGTCTCGCATATATCCGACTACAAGCCCAAGAATAAAGAGCTGTGCGATCCATACATAAGTATTATAATCCAGAAAAACTTCAAACCCGCTTCGTGTATACATCTGCCGGAACATATATCCAGCCACTGCACATATTGCAGAAAAAGTTGCCTGCTGCTGTCCATACACGATCGCAAACAGAAGAACATACAGAAGAAACGGATCCAGGTTCGCAAAATATCTGCTGCCTACTGTTCTGTTATTCATCATAAAGAACGGAATAAAACAGATCAGGTTCTCCATAAACGGAAACAGAACACTGAGCAGCCATTTCCATTGGTTCCACAAGACCTTCCACCATGGAAGTTCCAGTTTATCCTCATTTACGAAAACAGCCTTGTGCTTCTGCATATACGCTGCCATTTTTTCAATATTTCTGTTCAGATCACCAAAAGCATGTACACCGTATTCTTTCTCGAATCGTGTTCCAGACAGGGCACAGCGGCCGATACCTCCAGATGAAGCCACAATATTGGCACTGTCCGCCATATGCTCCTGTACCATGGCTGCCAGTTCCAGCTCACTGACCACGTCATTAGAAGACAGCTGATAAAGCGAATATTCATGTTTTCCGGTACTGACAACTTTATAAATATATTCTACTGCATCTTTTTCAAATAACAGTGAAAACGTATGGTCTGTGTCAGCTTTGATGTATCCCTCGCTCAGACATTCCAGACACATCCGGGCACAAATATTATTTACATCTTTCCTGTCTCTTGGGATACAATATAAGTGATCCAGTCTGAGAACGACGATATCCATATTTCGGTTCTCTCTGAAATTTTCGCAGATTTCTTCTGCCTGTGCCAGGATATCTGCCCTCATTCCAAAGCCAGATGTTTTTTCTGTTTCTTCAATATCATTTATATAGTTTCCGCTATAAACCTCATCTGAGGAAAGAAAGATAAGTTTACCTTTCCTGACTATAGAATACGCCACCAGAATGTTGACCAGATGAGACACAAAGCGAACAGATTCCCGTGCTTCTTCATTCCAGTGATAATTGGTATCAAACGCACCCATAAGAATTGTCGCATCCGGATTGACACTTTCAAAAATAGAATTCAGATTTTCTGTGTCGTATGGAAATTCATATTTTTCAAATACTCTCTCATATTTATTATGTTTATACTTATCTCCGGTCAGTATATATACCCTGTGTCCTTCTTTTCGAAGTTTCAGGATCATACTGTCCATCAGGCTGCATGAGCCTCCTACCAACAGGATGTTCATTATTTTTCCTCTTCTGTACCTCTTTTGTTTTTCTTGTGTGTTAGTATATCATACCTTTCCCTCAAACAATATCCGAGTTTTTGTATAAATATATGTTTTATAATTTACCAATATTTGCTAATTTTCACTATTCTACCCTGAGCAAATGCTTATTTCAATGAAAACTACAAATAATTTCCCTTATAGTTTTATTCCTTCTCTTTATTTATGATTTATGAAATTTTTTCCAAACATATTTGAACATAACTTTATACTTTTTTCATATACTGCCGACACCATAATTGTTACAATTATCACTACCCAAGGAAGTAAATACATACAATCCGGTGCTATTTTTTCTAACAATAATTTTAAAATTATTATTATCGGCATATGTAGCAAATATATATATTGAGATATATGACCTATATATACCAATATATCATTCTCCATATAATTTGGATTTCTTATTGCAAACATAAACAATCCCACAGACACAAAGACTGTACTAACCTGCAAATCCATGTATTGATGCCAGATAATATATTCAAAAACTATCAAGATCAGACCGACTAAAATTAACATTATGGGTATCCATCCAAAATTTTCTTCTTTAATTCTTACCGTATGCTCCGCAATCAACATACCAATCATTAAAAACGGAATAACAAATAAAATTGTACTTCGGAACCAGAATATCTGATTTTGAATGTTTCCATATTTCATTACCAGCATTCTTCCAGCTATATGCATGATTAATAATGGAATAATACAATATTTGAGCATCTGCAACCCATGAGAAAACTTTTCTAATAAATATAGAGCCAAAAAATATCGTTTTAATCCAGTTAATATTCGCTAATATTTGAAATGGATTTATTTTTAATAATCCTAATTTAAAACACACTTCCATTACTATAGCCGATATCACTTCTCCTGTTATTATTAAAAGTAATGTCTTTTTTGCATACTTTAAATAGTTTTTCTTTCTAAATCCATAATAACCGGAGATCATTAAGAACACAGGTATAGGAAACCTTACAGCATATATAATCGCATCACCTACTATTCCGGAAATCGGGCAATGAAATAAAATCACAACAATACATGCAATTCCCTTAAGCATCCAAAGCGACTTATTTTCCTTTTCCATTTACAATTCCTCCACCTATTTTTTCACTATTCTACTCTGAGCAAATGCTTATTTCAACAAAAAACGAAAGTATTCTACATATATCTAGACGCATCCTCGCGAGCGTTTTTTGCTTTATTGAAAGATTACGACGTAAACTCTTATAAAACAAAAAAAATACCGTCCCCGCGGCAATCGCAATGTCCGCAAAAACAGTGTTCTTAGTGCACCTTCAGGGGCTCAAACCCTGGACACCCTGGCCAAATAGAGTCCATAATGTTCTGGGTGTCTGCTAATAATCGGGATATAATAATCATGCTGTCGACTCTTTCCAACAGGAAGGAGGTGTACTATTTTGGATATTATCATCACTTTTTTGATTTCGATTGCGGCAAGTATAGTTGGTTACTACATATGCAAATGGTTAGATCGGAATCGTAAAGACAGCCAGCCTAAACGAACCCCCATGGACTGGTCCTCCATGGGGGTTCATTGTACTATCTTGTATCATCACTTCTTTGGTTATTATTATAATACTTCGGTCGAGTAGATACATCCGTTACCGAATGTATCCCTCACAGAATTCCGGACGTGCGGCTTTTCCGCATCCGGCTCTTTACGAAACGCATTATTCAACAATTATCCGTAAATACTGACATATATTTTCGGCCTCGCTAAAGGATAGGCTGTATCAATCATTTCAAGAAACCCTGACCATGTATAGCTCTTTTTCTGACTTCTTTTATTAAGCCAGTAATGAAGACTTCTAATGACTTGGTATCTAAAAGCAGACAGACTCCGCCCATTATCAGTAATGCCGTAGTAATGATAATAACCAACAAGTATCTGATTCAGCTTAGATATAATGTCTTTCAGTTTATTCGCTCTCATTGACCGAATTTTCTGACGAACTTCTTTGCACTTTTTATTAAATTTTATTCTGCTGGTTTTCCTCTTCACTCTGAATTTCCCATTCTTATTACAAGAACAGTAATGCGTAAAGCCAAGGAATGTGAAAGTTTCTGGCTTGTGTCCATTTCTCTCACAGTTTTCTTTTGCAAACCGTCCAAACTGTATCAGTCTGCTTTTATCTTCCTGTAGGCTCAATCCAAAGTGTCTCATTCTACGTTTAAGTAGTTCATAAAACATTACGGCATCTTCTTTGTATTGAAAGCATACAACAAAGTCATCCGCATATACTACCAGACCACTATATCCTTTAAGTTTAGGGACAATTATCTCTTTGTACCACCATACCAGTACATAATGCATATATATGCATGATATTATTGGTGAACAGACTGAGCCTTGTCCTGATCCTTCTTCCGTCGCCTCATATTGAAAGTTTTCCATCACTCCTGATTTTAATATTCTTTTCAGGAGTCTGGCAATATTAGGATCTTTGATCTTTGATTCTACGAACTTCATTATCCATTTATGGTCAAGATGATTGAAGAACGATTTGATATCTGCATCTAATATATAACTACTCTTTTCCCTTTCAATCATATAGTTAAGTTTTCTCAAAGCCATGTGACATCCTCTGTTAGGACGAAAACCCATCATCTCATCATAAAAGCATGGTTCAAATACTGCTTCCAGTATTCGTTTCAGTGCTTCCTGCACCAGTTTGTCTTCATAACAATAGATGCTAAGAGGCCTTGTTTTCCCATTATCCTTTGGAATTTCTATTCTTCTTGCTGGTTTCGGCTTATATGCCTTTTTCCTCAGTCTGTCCACAAGGTTTTCTATATTTTTATCAAGGTTCTTATCGTAGTCCTTCTTTGTTATCCCATCAATTCCAACTGCTTTATTTCCATCCATCTTATTATGACATTCTTTCAGCAGTGATGTTGAAATCAGGTGTCCTATGGATGTAAAGACCATATCTGGATTTTCTCTGGATAATTGTGATATTCTCTCCAATTTTGTTTCCATTATTGTCCCTATCTCTGAGTATAGATAATGTTTCCTTTTCGATATAGTTCCGCAGGCCTGAACTATGAGGAATAGTTCATTCTCGACTTCCCTCCAGCACTTATCTTGTTCATGCTTTCACTGGTACTATTCGGGCCTCCGACTACCTGTACGTCATCTGACATCCTTATTTATTTGTTTGCCATACCATATCTATACGCATTATTTATGGAACGTACAGGTTCTCTCCAGTTGATGCAGCATCATTGTGTAACATGAATAGCTCTACGACACCGCAGCAGAGTACGAAATCTTGCCATAACGATAAACTTACCTATAGCCTTCTGCTATGTCAACAGCATCGACCTGCTGGTTTAGGGTCTTTCGATGCTCAATCACTATCCCTATTACCTATCTTCCTACGCTTAACCTTCCCGATTGCTCTGGCTGGCTCAAGGTCGTTACCGGCGGTGTGGCTAATACCTTACCGGATGGGATTTCCACCCATTAAATGCTTCACCCTTAGCTGGACGCACTGATATGCTCCCACCACTTAAATCCCAGATTTTGAAGAGGGGGCTTCTTGCTCAATGGCTCTATTGAGCCAAGTATCTACAAGCTATCCTCGCGTACCCCGCGATTTTTACAAGTCCGGATACGGACTTTTTATTGTGCTGTCATGCACATTCTGCCAGAAGTCTTCTTCCCTCTTTCATGATGTTAACTGCTGCATTTACATCACGATCCATTCTGTTTCCACATTCACAGTAATAAATTCTTTCAGATAAAG
>OLPC01001113.1_pt1 | contig 24277 bp, 21 predicted proteins | sample 1672341 | NCBI WGS metagenome assembly OLPC01 (sample SAMEA3136673, study PRJEB25190) | human gut metagenome | reverse complement strand
ACGAACTAACTATCTGTCGGGTTGCTGAGAATCTATATCTCGATTCGTTCTGCCAAGAGCATGACAGTTTGCTAAATGCGATGATCGATGCGTTTGAGCAAGACGGATGGAACGTCAAGCTATACAAAGACTATCCTGGATATTTCGAGATTGAACGTTGGACCGACGGTACAGAAGGCCACGTAATTCTCTGTATCGACATCCGCAGTAAAGGTCTTGATTCTCCGAGCAATTGGAAAGATGAGATCAACGACGTTGTCGATAGTTGGGATGTTGAAGAAAGATCCGTTCTCAACCTTCAATTTGCTCCTGGTACACCATCACTTTCGGAAATTATTAAAGATTTCCAAGATTTCAAAGATAACGAGCTTAGCAGGCTTGCTTTTATCACCAAAAATGTGGCTGATGCCTGGGAAAGGAAAAGCATGGGAAATGAAGACTTGCCACTGTTGCGAGAGTCACACAACCTTTCAGCAAAGTGCGCGCGCATTACTGATATCTCGCATAATTTCTCAATGCGCCCGAAAGATGAATCATTAACACATGATGGTGAAAACACTAACAGGTAAGTAGAGGGAAGTCAGATTGGGGGGCTGGCTTCCCTCTTTTTGCGTTCGTTGTAACTGACATGAATACATGGTATAATAGTACTAGCTGCAAAACATAGGGAGGAACGCAAATGAACAAGTTGGAACTTGAGCTGGATGAGAAAAAAGTGCTTGCTGATGGTGAGTATAACCTTGATGAGCTTTACGGATATATCGACTACATCGCCGTGACCGAGAAGGGGCTTCGTAAGGAAGGGAACTTCTACATCGAGGATGATCCGGTCGACGACGGTTTTGGAATGATTGCTGCTGTCGAGCTGATTCTTCTCCGGAACGATTGGTTCCGGAAATACGTGAAGACACTCAACTGCTACTGGTGGGATGAGGAAACAAACAGTTTCGATGTTGAGGATGGGATTGAGGAAGCCGTGAGAAATTGGGGTTCATTTCATTCGGGCACCTATTCCTCCCCCACCGGCATCCGGAAAGATGCGATTCCGATGCACAAGCTGGAACTCATCTTGGATGAGCAGAGAATCATCGACGACGGGCTTATCAGGATCGATGATGTGAACAATTACCTCACAAAGCTGATCGTCGAGACAAATGGTCTTCGCAAGGAGGGAAACTTCTATATCGAGGAGAATCCTGAAGACGGTCTGGGTGCAATCACCCATATCGCTCTCTGTCTCTCGAAGCAGAACTGGTTCAGGAACTACGTGAAGGTCCTGAAGTGCTATCGTTGGAATGCCGATACGCAAGATTTCGATATCGAGGATGCGATTCAGGATATGATTTTTGCCGATTTTCCAGTCAGCTAATATTTTGGAGTGCCCATGGGAAAGACGTTAAAGAAATATCTACTTTTTGATCTTGACACCACCGCTCTTAAAGAAGAGTTCGGACCAAAGAGATATACAGTTGCCTATTCCATGATCAGACAATTCCTAGAAAACTGTGGCTTCGAACACAAACAAGGGTCTGGGTATCTTTCCGCTGAACCGATTTCTCTCAACCAAATAATCGCTATTTACCAAGCCATGACAGAAGAAATGCCATGGCTTGATTCGTGTTCCAAGACAATGGACGTCGGAAACGTCAGGGGATTTTACAACCTAAAGACGTTGTCGCAAAACCTCGTCGCCGACAATGCCGTCGATAACTCACAACTTGAGCTTGCTGATTTTGATAGAGTTTTTCCGACGGTCGGTATCTCTCACGATGAAAGCATGTCACGACGATATCTGATGTTCGACCTAGACTCCGCTAGCCTTAAGAAGGAGTTCGGGTCAACACGATACACTTTGGCATATTCCGACCTAAGAGAAGCACTTGAAAATCGCGGTTTCGAGCATAGACAAGGCTCTGGATACCTCTCAAAAGCTCCTATTTCTAAAAACAAATTGATCGTGCTCTACGATTCGCTTGTTGAAGAACTTCCTTGGCTTAACACTTGCTCTACAGCTATGCATTTTGCAGATATCGGCAAAACCTTCAATTTGAAAACCCTTGCAAGAAACAGTAGCGCCTCAATCTCTGATGTCGAATTTTTTAGAAATCAAGGTACACAAAAAAGAACATCGCGTGCGAGCGCTGAATCAAAAACCCAGTCAGCTCGTGCCACCGGAAAAGACAACATCATTCAATTTGCGCCTCGTCAAAATGGCAAAGATATTCCCTCTTCGAAAGGAACTTCTCTTGCCTCTAAATCGCAGAAATACGTTGCTATGGCAAATGCCCTCAATGCTGCTTCGAAAAGCTACGTGTATCGTAACGAAGTTGCACGGTAGCTGATAGAATTAGCGTAATGAAGAAGCTGCGCATGTGGATCGTGTACAGTATGAACAATCGGAAGGTTTAGATAATGGATATTTACTCTACCCTGCTCGGTGCGTCTTTCATTACGCTGATCGTGTTGTTCGGCATCGCGATTGTGACGCTTGTCGGCAAGTGGAAGGTGTATGCCAAGCTCGGCATGCCGGGTTGGTACTCCCTCATCCCCGTCTTCTCCGACTACAAGCTCTGCGAGCGAGTCCGCGGCGGTGAGGAGAACAAGACATTCCTCATGGCATATCTCATTGTGCTGATCTGCTCGTGGGTGCTCTGTTGGGCGCCGGCGGTCAACTGGATTCTCATCATTGCACAGTTCGTGATGAACATCATCGTCCTCAACGATCTTGCCCACACTTTCGGTAAGGAGTCCGCCTATACGATCGGCCTCGTACTGCTCGGTATCGTGTTCTGGCCGATGCTCGGGTTCGGCGAAAGCGTGCCTGTAGACACTGAGGATGATAGCGATACGAGCTACGAGGTGCTTTAGCTGAAATTCGCAAGCGTTTGCGAATTTCACTGAATCGTATGCTGGATATGCACCTAACTGTTTCTGGATCAAAAGGGGCTACCGTCAGTACGGCGATAGCTCCTTTTGCTGTATTCAGCTAATTATCCAGCCTGACGCTCTGTCCTGTAAAACATCTCGCTTAAGGAGTTACCCTATGAGAAAAATAGTTCCAATACTTTGCATTTTGGCGTTGTCGCTATCGGGATGCAGTTCAACAACCTTGCTCAGAAATGGAGTAGATGAATTAAGGGATTATATCGCATCGGAAAATGCTAAGACAAAAAAGAAGCTGGATGATCGGCTCAACAAAAAGATTTCTACTCTAAATAGAGCAATTTCCGAGAAAAATGAAGAAATCATATTTGAACTCATGGCTGATGATCTGAGAGAAGATGGAGACAAACTTAAATCACAGCTAAAAGATTTTGTGAATTTTATTCCCGGTAAAATTGTAGAGACGAGTAACCGTAGCTGGGGAACTTTAATCCACGCGGAAAACTATAAGGATGCCCCAGATAACGTTATCGAAAGAAAGATCTGGCCTCATGACGATGAAGGCAATTATTATTGTAGCGTTCGGGTATACCGGTTATCTTATCTTGCAATAGATGATCAGGGTACAGAATACGAAATTACCATGGAATATATCAAAAGCAATGAGGCAAATCCGGAGGAGATTGGATTAAATTACGTAAGTATTTTCAAAACGGATCCAGATAGCGATGAAATAATTAGAGCGGGAAGAACGTGGGAATAAACAAGAAGAGATTCTTTAGCGTAGTCTCTTTTCTAATGAAGCCGCATGAATGAATTGCCGTGCGGCAATGATGTCTGAAAGGAAAATTTGATGCATTCCTATTCCGCCCTGCTCAGTGCGTTTTTCTTTACGCTTGTCTTGCTGTTGGGTATCGCGATCGTGACACTTGTCGGCAAGTGGAAGGTGTATGCCAAGCTCGGCATGCCGGGTTGGTACTCCCTCATCCCCGTCTTTTCCGACCGCAAGCTTTATGAGAATGTTCGTAGCAACAAGGAAAACAAGACGCTTCTCATGGCGTATCTCATCATTTCGCTCCTCACCATCGCACAGCTCGCGGCGATCATCATCTTCCTTAACAACCTCGTCCAGATATTCGTCTAGATGAAATTCGCAAGCGCTTGCGAATTTGACTGAATCGTCCACCGGGTATTTGCCTGGTTGTTTTCTTTTAGAGTTAACAGGGCTACCGCCAGTACGGCGATAGCCCATTTTTGCTGCCTTTAGCTAATTATTCTGTTTGGAAAATTTCAAATTGGACATCTGGAAAATTGTCTGGTAAAGGCATAGTCCCAATCTGGATCGATCACACCTGGCGCTCCTGTACTAAAGCGAGCGTTTTCCCTCCAATTTTCTAGGGTCCAAGAACTCAGATTTTCGGATAAGTTCATGCAGCCATAGAACATCCTGTTCAAATCTACTGCCCGCGAAATATTCCATGTTTCGGCACTGATTTTTCTTAGCCTTTCACATCCGAAAAACATCTCATGCAAGTCAACAGCACTGTAGAGGTTGTAGCCGTCCATGCCGAGCCGTTTTAGCGATTTGCAACCATAGAACATTCGATTCGTATCAGCAACCAACGGCATTCCGAAGCGCGGCATTCTGACCTGCTCAAGGTTACCGCAGCTTTCGAAAAGACCCTGAGCTGCAGTCGTGTATGTCGTATCCAGTTTCTCCAGATCGGCTGCACGGAGATTTTCAAACCGGTTGAACCAATGGCAGAGTTTTCTCGGTTTTATCCCGCCATCTGCAACGGAAACACTGGTAACGCGATTAGCTATAGCGTCAGTTGTCCAACAATGATCGTTAAAATTTTCGAAGACCTTCGTTACATGCTTTCCAGCAAATTCTGTTCCCACCACAGGAATGTGCCCATAGTGGTAAAAGGCAAGCGAATCATCCTCTGCGGAGTATATGGCAAATTGCCTGTCAGCCATCTCGATTCCTTTCTCTCGGCCTGCGGCAATATGATTGCCTAACAAACGAGAAGGTCTTAAAACCGCGGAATCTATGGTCGAAATTGTTTCAGATGAACGATATGGACAAGCCATACCACTGGTTTAAATCTATCCTTACATTCAGTCCCACCATAAAAGACCGGGCTTTCCTGTTTGCAACTCCCCAGGTTGAAACGTGGTTGTTTGGCAAGAGGTATGCGATTGGTGACATGCTCCCATCCACCTTGCAGCTTCGCTGCTAGAGGTGGGGGCTTCTCGCTCAAGGCAACCGATGTCGCCAGTATCGACGAGCTATCCCCGTGTGCCCCACGGTTTCGTTTCCTCTAGGCCGAAAGCGCGAGCCTCATACCCTCGTCCCTGATGTTCCGAGCAGCGTTAACGTCGCGGTCATGGGTGCGACCGCACGAGGGGCACGTCCACTCCCTCACCGACAGGTCCTTGGTTCCCGAGAAGCGGTAGCCACACTCATGACAGAGCTGGCTCGACGGGAACAGCCGACCGACGGTGACGAGACGCTTGCCCCGGTCTTCGAGCTTGTAGCCGAGAAGGGCGCGGAACATGCCGAAGCCGTTGTCCATCGTGGACTTGCCGAGCTTCAGGCTCCGGGACATGCCCCTCATGTCAAGATCCTCCACGCACACACAGTCGTAGCGCTCCACGAGTCCGTTCGCCGCCTTGTGGTGGAAGTCCTTCCTCTGGTTTTTCATCTTCTCGTGGATGCGTGCGACCCTGAGCTTCTGCTTTCGCCAATTGGCGGAACCCTTCTGCATCCGGGAGAGCTTTCGCTGCTCACGTGCGAGCTTCCTTTCGGCATGTCGGAAGTATCGCGGGTATCCAGGGCGCTCGCCGTCGCTCGTGACGTAGAGGTCGTGGCTGGAGTAGTCGAGGCCGACGAAAGACTCGGGTTCGACCTGCTCGGGTTCTTGGGTTTCGAACTCGAACAGGACGGATACCTCGAACCTGCCGGACCTCGTGTGCTCGACCGTTGCGCTCTTGATCCTCCACGACGGGTCGATTTTCCTCTTCTGGCGCACGCGCACGCTTCCGAGCTTGGGCAGGCGCAGGTAGCACCCGTCACCCTCGAAGCGGATGTTGCCGTTCACGAAGTTGGTCTTGTAGCAGCAGCGGCTCCTGTGCTTTGCCTTGTACCTCGGGAACCCCGGCTTCTCGCCGGCCTTCACGCGGCGGAAGAAGTTCCTGTAGGCCGCATCGAGGTTCAGCTGGGCGTTGCAGAGTGCGAAGCTGTCCACCTCGCGGAGCCAGGGGAACTCCCGCTTGTATTTTGCCGGGGTGACCCTCAGCATCTCGCCCGTCTCCCTGTAGTGGGCGATCTTGTCGGCGAGCATCCGGTTGTAGACGAAACGGGCGCAGCCGCACGTGCGCTCGATGAGAGCCGCCTGCTCACGTGTCGGGTAGGCACGGTACACCACTGCCCTGTGCATCGTGACCGTCATTTCCGCCCCTGGCTCTCGATGTAGCGGTGGATGACATCGATCGGTGCCCCGCCTGTCGTGAGCAGGCAGAAGCTCCTGCTCCAGAAGTACTCCTTCCAGAGCTTGCACCTGATCTCGGGGAACTCCTTCTTCAGCAGACGGCTGCTCGCGCTCTTGTAGGCGCAGATGAACTTAGACAGCTCGGTCTTCGGCTGGGCGCGGAACAGCACGTGCGCGTGATCGACGTCGTGGTTCCACTCCTCCAGGGTGATGCCGTAGGTCGGCGCGATGTACTCGAAAATCTCCCTGGCGCGGTCGGATACCGCGTCGGTGATGACCCGGCGGCGGTACTTCACCACCAGCACGAGATGGTAGTGCATGAGAAACACCGAATGGTTATTCGACTCCAACTCCACAGTTAGCACCACCTTTCGACTGATTACGACAGATGGCGTCCTTATACCCGTGACGCGGAACCCCGATTCATCTCCCACCTACTTTTCATTTAGAGGAGGGAGAATCCTCGGGGTTCTAGTTGAAACGGTACGTGAAGCGGACCATTTGCAAAGGCACCGCGACGTGGAAATTGGTAAAATATCAAATCGATCCTCTTGAATACGCTGCAAGAGTTGCAGCCGGAAAAGGAAAGGAATGATGCAAGACATGAACGAAACAGACAACAAGCAAAAGAAAGGAGGAGGCATGTTCAGCAAGATCAAGGCCGTCGGTCGCCGCGCTGCGACCGTTGCCGCCGGTACCGTGCTCGTTTTGTCGCAATGCCTGGGCAGCTTCGGTGCCGCATTCGCGCCGAGTACGGCCTATGCAGATACTTCAACTAAGACGGCAACCGTCACCCTCGCCGATACCGAGAACGGCAGCCTGTCGTTTGTCGGCAGGGACGACGACACCAAGACCATTACGGTGAATGTCGGCGAGACGGTCGCAATCAAAGCCTCTCCCGCCGACGGGTATTTCGCCGACAGCCTCTCCGTCTTCAATAACTCCGATAACGATGCCTCCGCCGTCTCGCTCAAGGACGGGATCGGCACCTTCAAGGTGACCGGCAGCGCCACCGTTTCCACCATGTTCTATGAGAACGGTTCTAACGGCTCCTCCATCCTCAAGGCCGTGAAGGTCAAGGAGGGTAAGGCCAACAAGGCTATCGACGAGAAGACCTATATCAAGGAGAACGCCGATTCCAAGTACGTCGGGCTCGGCGACAAGCTGGAGAAGAAGGATGTACTCACCGTGACCACCACGGTCGTCGACTCCAATATCCTCCCGAACGCCTCTCTCGATAACCTCTGGGCCGACGATGACGGCGATGGCATGTCGGACCATGCAGACGCGCTGCGAGCAAACGCAGTGAGCCATGCAATCCTCTATGACCTTAACGAGGATTCCGACTACTATGTCGGCTACGCCGGCTCCCGTATCTCCGGCGCCACCCTTGCCGACTGGGGCGCCTCCGAGAACAACGCCGACGCCAAGATGCGCGATGGCTTCGTGTTCGACGATGCCACCGGTCTCATCTACGTGCCGAAGAAGTACACCGAGAAGAACAAGAAGGGCGAGCTCAAGGTCGCTTCCTCCCGTATCCAGCTTCTCTATGCAACTGAAGACAAGGGCGCAGAGAACAGCATCAGCATCAAGATCTCCAAGGACGGCGTGGACGGGGATGTCGCCGAGAACGGAACCGCCAAGGTCGATATCCTCGCCACCGACACGAAGATCGTTCTCGCCAAGGACAAGGCCGCCCGCGAGTCGCTGAAAGACAGCTCGATCGATTCCGTCATCGCGAACGGCATCGAGTACACCCGCGATATGGACATGTGGTCCTACGATGAGGGCACCGGTACGCTCGATCTCAAGCTCGCTTCGGCCGGCGTCCGCACCGTCAAGGTCAAACTGACGAACGATACCGGCAAGACTGTCGGCAACTTCCTCACCTCTATCGCCACCAAGGCCTTCGCCGGCAACGTGAACAATATCGGCACCTGGAAGTTCAATACGGCACCATATGTCGGCATGACCTTCCACACCGCCGGTCACAACAAGTACACCGGTACCGCGACCGGCGGCCATACCATGCCGGCAGTCGAGAATCCGTCCGGCGGCCGCTACGAGACGAAGACCATCTACCAGGCGCTCGGCACCCAGGGCGTGGACGTCTCCGCCCTGCAGTCCGGCAACTACTCCATCGAGCGCACCTGCACGATCAACGCGCAGACCACGTCCTCCGGCGTGGAGATCCCCAACGCCGCAAACCTCAACCTGACTTGCGGTCATGTCGGCGTCAACCCATCCGGCCAGCTCCAGAATGGCTACAACCAGCCGAAGTACACCGATGACGATTACGGCCAGACCGTCCGTGTCGCCGCCGTATACGGCAACGAGGCCGTCGTGGGCGTCACCGTCCCGACCACCTTCACGCAGGCAGGTGCCGGCTTCTTCAAGGTCAACTGGCAGCTCAACAAGGTCAACGTGACCTTCAGAAAGATCTCCGCCGATGCCAAGGTGACGGACGGCAACAGCGAGTACTCTTATGCAGGTGCCGAATACGATATCTACCGCACCCGCGACAACGCGCTGACCGCCCATATCACCATGGACGGCAACGGCCATGCCAGCTACCAGCTCGACCCGAACGAAAGCTATTACGCCGTCGAGACCAAGGCCCCGCAGGGTTTCCAGAAGCACGAGGGACGTATCGAGTTCTCGACCGGGAACAGCAGCTCAAGGACGACCCTGGTGTCGTGAAGATTACCGTCGCAAAGAAGGATTCCGCGACAAGCGGTACCGCCCAGACAAGCCTTTCGCTTGAAGGCGCCGAGTACAAGATCACTTCGCTTTCAACTCCTGGCTGGGAAGCGACCGGAAAGACAAATGCCAAGGGCATTCTGTACTTTACCGCCGTACCTTTGGGCAAGGTCCAGATTGTCGAAACTAAGGCGCCTGCTGGCTATAAGCTGGATACGACTGTTCATACCTATACTATCTCTGCTGGAGAATGGCTTGATGCCACCAAGGTTGACGGTGGAGCCATCGAGCTTGAGCCGGAGGACGATTTCGCCGAGAACCCGCAGGCGTTCGATGTCGAGATCGCCAAGACCAAGGGCGGCGAGGACGACAGCTGGGAGTCCGACAACGGCCATGGCAAGCCCGCCGTCGGCGTGCAGTTCCAGATCATCTCGAACTCCACCGGCAAGGTCGTCGGCACGCTGACCACCAATGAGAGCGGATTCGCCTCCACCAAGGATGCCGATACCTGTGACGAGACTTCCACCTCCGAGGACAAGACGGATGATGCAACCCGTCCGTGGTTCGGCGAGGGCAAGCGTAATGCCGGCATCGACGGCGCATTGCCGATCGATCAGAAGGGCTACACAATCCACGAGGTGGATTCCACGGTGCCCGAGGGCTATGACCATGTCGATGACTGGACTATCTCGGCAGATGAAGAGGTCAACCAGAGCACGAAGTACTACTCCGTAATCGACAAGACGTTGACGAGCCGACTCCAGATCGTTAAATGCGACGCGGAGACGGGCAACACGGTTCTGCTCTCCGGCTTCAAGTTCCAGATCCTCGATGCTGACGGCAAGGTCGTATCGTTTGACGATCCGTATGACGTGAACGCCAAGGTCGATACGTTCACCACCGATGCGAACGGTCAAGTTTCCATGCCCGGAAAGCTGAAGTCCGGCAAGTACGCCGTCAAGGAAATCGCCACCCCCGCCCCGTATCTGCTCAACAGCGAGACGGTCGGTTTCGAGGTCTCCAAGGACTATAAGGACGCCTCTCCCATCACCGTCGTAAAGGTCTACGACAGGCAGTCCATGGGGCAGGCGACCATCACCAAGTCCTGCGCCGATGACGGCAAGAATCTTAAAGATGCAGAGTACGATGTCGTCGCGCAGGAGGATGTCGTCTCCCCGGATGGCACCGTGCGTCCAAGGGACAGGTCGTCGACCATGTGACCACCGGTGACGATGGAGTCGCCACCACTAAGAATCTCTATCTCGGTTCCGGTTCCGCAACCTATGCCTTCATCGAGACCAAGGCCCCGAAGGGCCATGTACTCGATACGACCCCGGTCGAGTTCACCCTTTCCTATAAGGACGACAAAACCGATCTCGTGACCGCTTCCGTAGAGCAGAAGGACAAGCCTACCAAGGTAAAGGTCAACAAGACCATTCTCGGTACCGATGATGTCCTCGCCGGCGCCAAGTTCGACATTTGGAACATCGATGACCAGGAGACCTTCCAAACCGGAACTTCCGTCGCAATCCGCGCCGATGAGGGCAAAGAGGTCTCCGTCAAGCAGAATGTCTCCTCTTCCACCGTCACGGTCAATTCGAATGATTATTCGATTGTTCTGAAGGACAAGGACGGCAGGGAGATCAAGGTCGGAAGCGACACAACTGTCGAGGCCGGTGACTACACCGTCGTGGCTAAGAAGGGCGACGATGAGGTGAAGCTTTCCGACGCCACGATTTCCGTAGACAAGGGTAAGTCCTATACCGTTGCCATCAAGAACCATATCTTCGGAACTTCCGCAGAGCTCAGCGAGACCGGTGACTCGGTGCCGAGCGTGAAACTGACGTGGGATGCCGCCTGCATGGCATACACCACCGACAAGGCCCTTGCCTCCGGCAAATACACCGTCTCCGTCGATGGTGTCGCGGTGGGAAAGATTTCCGTCAAGAGCGGCGAGATCGCCTACGCATCCATCTCCAATGACACGGTCAAGTGCGAGCCCGTCCTCCTGAAAGACGGCAAGAAGTTCACCGAGTGCACCACAGATGTAAAGGGTGAGTTCGACGTGAAGCACCTCGTCGCCGGTTCCTACCGCATGGTCGAGACCGAGGCTCCCGCCGGCTACATCGAGAGCCCGAACGTTTTTGCCTTCACAGTCGATTCCGACGGCATGACCGAGGGCGTGACCGAGTACACGATCGATGTCACGGACGACTACACCAAGCTGCATGTCTCCAAGCGCGATATCACGAATGAGGCCGAAATCGAGGGCGCGAAGCTCACGCTCAAGGATTCCGATGGCAAGGTCATCGATTCGTGGACTTCCACCACGGAGGACCATGTGATCAATGCCCTCGCGCCCGGCAAGTACACGCTCACCGAAGAGCGCACGCCGCATACCTATGATGTGGCGGAGTCTATCGATTTCACCGTGGAGAAGACCGGCGAGATCCAGACCGCCGTCATGTACGACAAGCCGATCTCCATCAAGGGCGAGATCGACAAGCGCCAGGAGATCGCAGACCCCACGCATCCGTATACGGAGGCTAACGGTGACGGCGAGAACAACGCCGATACCAGCGCGTCAGATGACGGAAGCTATGATTACACCCTCGATTTCCGCTCCACCTCTAACACCTGGACGGATGAGTTCACCGTCGAGGACGACTTTTACGGAGTCATGACCGGTAAGGCCATCCTCGATTCGATCACGACCCCGCAGGCGTACAAGGACTTCGATGGCAAGATGAACGTCTGGTACAAGACCGATCAGACACCATCCGATTACTCCGACGAATCCGGCGCCAACCAGACCCTTTCCGACGGACACGGCAACCCGTGGCTCACCGACGAGTCCAATTCCGAAACCCTCGGCGAAGACGGCCGCAAGATTGATTACACCGGCTGGAAGCTTTGGAAAGCCGACGTGTCCACCACCGAGGCCGAGGACCTTAAGGTGTCCGACCTCGAGCTTGCCGAGGGCGAGCACGTCACTGCAATCCGTTTCGAGTACGGGCGCGTCGAATCCGGCTTCACCACGCGTGAGGACGATTGGGACCGCGACGGCATCAAGGACTCCCATGATGACGTGAACGACGCAACCGAGACCGCCAAGGGCAACGGTTCGTACTCCGATGGGGTCTCCATCCTCGTCGATCTCGACGGCTCCGGCAAGTTCACGGCATTCGGCAATAACGGTCTCGGCGGTAAGATCAAGCAGAAGGATGGCACCTATACCTGTAAGGACGGGGATACCGTCTATTCCCTCACCCTGAACAAGGACGGGTCCGCCTCCGCGAAGATGACCGATAAGGACGGCAAGGAGACCAAGGTCGACCTCGCCGCCGGTCAATTCAAGATCAGCGAGGGCGTTTCCGGTGACTATGCACCGGCTATCGTCCATATGAAGGTCACCGACGATTACCGCGATGGCGACTCCTTGGAGAATTACGCCAAGGTCGACCTCTACCGCAACGGCGGTGGCGAGGACCAGCTCGAGGACCATGACGATGACAAGGTGAAGCAGACCCCGAAGTCCGATTCCGCCATCATCGGCACCACGCTCACCGGCGAAGACGGCAAGCACACCGTCAAGGTCGGCGAGAAGGTCGAGCTCACCGATACCGTCTCCTACACGAATATCGAGGCAGGTGTCGAGCATACCGTCACCGGTACGCTTATGGATAAGACCACCGGCGCCCCCCTCTCCGATGGGGACGGTAACCCACTCAGCTCGAGCGTCACCTTCACTCCGGAGGAGAAGGACGGCACCGTTGAGGTCAAGTTCACCGTCGATACGACACATCTGGACGGCCACGATCTCGTGGCATTCGAGACACTGACCACTAAGGAAACGGAAACCGACAGGGAGACCGGCGAGAAGACAACCGTCGACAAGACCGTTGCCGAGCACAAGGACATCGACGATGCGAACCAGACTGTCACCGTCACCAGTGACAAGTCCTCGATGGCCCAAACCGGCCACAACATCCTGATCGGCGCTGCAATAGCGGCTGCCGTTGCCGCCGGTGCGGGCGGTACGTATATCTACCGCAAGCGCCATCAAATCGATGACGCCGACGATATGATGGAGTAACCTTTAAGAGGGGCTTCCATCGCCTACTGAAGGGGCTATTCGGGGCAACCCGATGGCCCCTTTTTCACTAAAAAGGAAAGGAATTGAACATGACGAAAAGGATAAGCAAGATCGTTAACTGGATACTGCTCGGCATCTGCATCCTATCCGCGGCCGCAGCCCTCCTGCTGGGAGGAGAGACGGTTAAAGAGGGCTGGGAATACGATAACCTCGCCAAGGATGCCGAGACCCAGACCGCAGACGGAATCGACTGGTCCATGCTCCGCGGCCGTAACCAGGATATCGCGGCATGGCTCAGGGTCGAGGGAACAGCTATCGACCTTCCCGTCGTAAACACGCGCAAGGGAGACCCCGCGGACTTCTATCTGAGCCACGATTTCGACCGCAACCCGTCGTTCGCGGGTTGCCCATACCTGGATGCAAGAAGCACAGCAGAAGGTGCGCACGCACTCGTATACGGACACCACATGGGGTTTACCGGTCAGATCTTCTCCCCTATTTTCGCGACCTACAGGCAAGCGGAATTCGACAAGATCGGCGAGATGTATTGGTTCACCCCCGATAAAGGACGGCAGGTTCTCAAACCTGTCATGGCGATGTCTGTCGATAAGAAATACCAGCCAATCCAAACGTTCGATTTCACTTCCGCAGAGGAAGTACGGTCGTGGCTTTCGGATATGAAAAAAGACGCGACCGCCGTCAGCGATGACTGCGACGCCACGATTGCAAACGCAACCCGCGCAATCACACTCGTCACCTGCTCTTCGATGAATACGGGCGGTCGAGCGAGAACGCTGCTCATTTTCGCACAGTAAGGGCGTAGTACACTTGTACCATAATACAGATATGGTATAATGATATTATACTTTTAGAAAGGAGCAAAAGAATGATCAAAAAAAACGATCGCCCAAAGTTTGTTGCAGAAGCTATATATACGAACACCTTGGAAGGTAAAAGAGTTTCTGATTTCTTTCTTGAGGAAGCAAGCAGGTATTGCAACGATGAAATCGACCTTGCTGAATTTGATCGCCGCCTTTGCAAGCACTACGGCATTTCACCGTCTCAGCTAGATTTGTCCATGCAAGCAGACAGAACATATGATTTAACTGAAAAATATATTAGATAACTCCAAAAATAGCGTTAAAAACAGCGCTATTGTGGTATAAGAACTGTAGATATAGGTACGGGTTCAGTTTTAGAAGGCGATACAATGGACAGCGATATTCCATCGATGCTTGGAATCTCACAAGTCAAACGGGACTTCTCCCGCATCGCAAAAGACGTGGCGACGACTGGAAAACCGGTCGTCGTCTTGAAGGGAAGCAAACCGATCGTCCAGATCGCACCGCTCCCGAATTCATCTGTCCAGGATGAAGCACCAAAGACAGCATAAGGAGGATATGCAAATGAATGATATGAACATGAACAACGAGCCGCCCGTTTACGACAGCGGCGATATAAAACCGACAGATCCCATCCCCACCGAGGGCGAGAACGATGCCGGCCTCACCGAGGAACTTCCGGTGTATGGAGATACACCGACCGATGACCGAGACAAGCACAAGAAGATCATCGCGATCGCCGCAGGCGTCGTACTCATAGCCGGTCTCGGTATCGGCGCATTCGCGCTGAGCTCCCATAAGACAGCGAACACACAGCCGACCGAGCAGGAGCAAACCGTCACACCGGTCAAGGACAACTCTGAGGAAAAGACGGACAATCTGTCGACTTCTGATATCGCCAAGCTATGCTCGACGCTCAAGCTGGACGATGCCGATCTGTCGATCGCTTCTGACCAGGTACGGGTCGATGCCAAAAGCGGCCGCGTACTCGTGACCCAGGTTTCCGAGGACGATGCAGCCAAGATGGTCGATTCGACTGCCCGACGTTCCGCCGCCCTCGCTGCCTTACTCAACGGAAAGAAAATCAAGGGCGTCAGTGCCGTCGATGTGACGTGGGTTGCCACTGACAAGGACGGCAACATCAAGGTCGCCGTCGCATACGATGTCACAAAGGCGCCGACCGGAGGATCAACAGTCGACATCATCAACGGATCCGGCGGACATGTGATCGCCGATGACATCTGGTCCACCGATGGTGTGCATGACCAGGGCTATGACCAGAATGCCGGCACCGTGAAGAAACCGGATGGGACCTCTATCTCGACTGGAGCCAAGACCGAGGAGAAGAAAGAATCCGACGGCAAGGACCAGAAGTCCGATGACTCCAAGAAAGAGGATAACAAGTCTTCCGACTCGTCGAAGTCTGACAGCAAGGGAAACTCCTCCGACTCCAAGCAGAATTCCAGCAATTCGCAGAGTTCCGGCAGCAACAATTCCTCTTCCAACGGCGGTAGCCAGAAGAAGTGGGTTGCCGAGCAGGGACACTGGGAGACAGATTACAGCCAGGTCTGGGTGCCGAATGTAGTGTATACGCGCCATCCTCGTTTCTGGGTCAACCATGGTGGTACTATGGTAGGGCCCTTCGATTCCGAAGATGCCGCCTATTCGTGGGTTCATAATGATATGGACAACGGTGGCATCGGAGGATCTGTCGTAAACGATTCGTATACCACATCTGAGGACCAGGGACATTATGAACAGCAGGCTACGGGACAGCATTGGGTTGTCGACGTCGCCGGTCACTGGGAGTAATGTACATCGTTCCTCTCCTCTTACATTCGGTAAATATATTATACCATAGTACTATGGCATTAGCCGTGAGAATTTACCGGTAAAAAGAAAGACCTCGGAGTTTAATCCGGGGTCTTTTTTGCAGGACGAAATGATACCTGATAAAATCAGCAAAGGCGCGGGGTGCGCTGAAGCACTACCCGAGTTTTCGGGGAGGTGGTCATATGGACATGCTACGTCTTTTAGTCGTTGCTCTCCTGCTTACGACCGTGCAGATCATTCTGGGTCGTTAAATTCGACCTATTAAATGACTGAAGCCGCCCCTGCAAGGACGACTTCAGTGACGAGGTGAAAGCCTCAAAACCTGTTTCTATCCACGTAGGGCGCCGGTTCTGCAAAACCGTTAAGCGCACCCTCGCGTCATCTTTAGTATAGCTGCTACCAATATTTCTACCGGTTAGTTTTGAAAATTCCCAAAAACTTTCCTGCAAAACCAATCATTGTCTTCCGTGATAACCCAGAAACGGTATCTGCAGTCTCAATTCCTATGCCAATCCTTTTCTACGGCGTTGAGCCATTCGGCACGCTTGCGAGCAGACTTCATTCAAGGATCCGATTCCACTTTGAAGGAACGGTGCCCCACAATTCCGACAAATACCGATCCTCAGAGAGTCCCTGTAGACAATCCGATATAGCAATTCTGCGAACAGGGAATTACGTTTCAAGCTTGGCACCGGACGACTGGAAAACCATGCAGACGTGTCGGTTTTCCACCCCAGGTCTGTCTGGCCGTCTGAAACAGCAAGGTTTGAGACTGAGCCGATCAGCGCATTTATGATATTTTCCGCATCACCTCGCTCAGAACAGCCAACTTGCGTACAAAGCAAATAGTTCCTTTCTGCTTTGTCGTTCCACCCATCGAATAGACCTGCATATTTCTTGGAAGAAACAGACGATGTAAGGATAAAGGTCGCTCCGCTCTCTTCATAAGAGGTGGATCCGAATACTTCGGCATAGATATCTTCGGTTCCAAAATCACCGATCTTTTCCCGATGAGTCAAAATGCCGGCTAGCTGCTGATAGGAACGATAATCCGTCAACTTATCCGTTAGCAATCTGCAGCCTCTTTTCCCCGATGAAAAAAAGGGATTAAATGCAAATGGAATGCACCAGAGCGTTTTATCAAGACGCTCAACATAGTAGCGAGCGAAACCTGTGTCCTTCATCGGCGTATCCAGCGTGATCCGTTTAACAAAATAGAAATCTTATTTCCATTGGCTCCACCATAGCCTTTCTTAAGCTTAGGAGCATCCGTGAAATCAATCATTTAGATATCCGTTCTCTTGATTCCTAAATACTTCTTACGAAGATACCATGCCTGTTCCTCAGTAATCGAACGCTCAATCTCAGCGCTGTTAATTTCACTTTGTAGTAGGCAATAGTCACAGTCGAATTCCAAATACCCTATGTTAGCTTTCGCTTTTTCTTCTCCTTCGAGATAGGCGGCAATCGCATCTTTAAGGCAAGGATTAAGAGTTTTTTCAAACGAATTATCGATATCCATCATGATTCCTCCTCTCTTTCTTTATATAAACAATAATACTACGATATCACCAGACAAACAAGTAAGGCCGCTAAAACGACATTATCGACCTCCAATGGTCTAAAGCCTTATCCACGATTCGTCTGTGGCATCGCTTTTAAACTCCCCATAGTTGAAACAAGGGGTTTTACGACGGTTTCGATAAGATTGAATTCTTTCGATGCAGCGGACAACGGATAGTGTTTGGACATACTCAATCTCTCCATTAGAATTGATTTGCTACTTAAGGCAAAGAACGCTCGGCAAAGTAATTATCCTTTTAGGGGTTATAACCTATTATCAGACCGGCAAGATCGATGTGTTCGACACTGCCACCTTCACGGCGACCGATCCCTTCAAGAGGGACGGTTTGAACCTGATCACGGAATTCGCAATCCGCTTCGACCTGCTTGAAGACAAGAACTCGAATGAGGGCCTTGTCGTCGACGTCTATTGGTACGATGCGAAGATCCATGACAAGGACAATGCCGTGACATCGCTCGACGAGAAGAAGAACGCCACGCTCAACAATGCACTCCTCAAGGCGAGTACTCGCATCCGCCTGATTTCCAAGAGGGAACTCGAGGACGTGGCGAAAATCACCCTTGACGGCGAACTTGTAGAATGGCGCCAGGGCGGCGAGCTCGTCAACGGCGTCAAGTTCTTCAGCCAAGAGCTGCTGTATTTCAGCAACGGTCGCAGCGCGTCAATCACGGAGCGTGCCTGCAAGATCAGCCAATTCATCAAGAATGCCAATCCGGAGCTGCCCGATGAGATCATTGCCGGCTGGATGGGCCTGCCTCCGACCGTCCTTGAGACCATGAAACGCGACCAATTGCGCAACGATCAGGTCAGCGAGCAAGACGACTAGGCACACCTCTCCTGTAGAAGAGTGCTACAATGTTTCTACGTTCCTTCCCTATCCAGAACGTTTTGCAGCACAGGGAAAAGGCGGCTTGCGTGGTTTCGCGTAAGCCGCCTTTTCCTTTTCAAGGATCTTCTTAAAAGGCTCAAAGCCCCATTTCATGTACCTATCGGATTACCGATTTGAAGGAATGCCATCCGGATAACGCATATCGTATACAGCCCGAACACGATCCATCAATTCATCTCTCGTGCAGCAATTCGCCTGGCAGCTTTCAACGATTTGATAGCGAAGCCACCGCCGTTCCGCACCCGCGTCACCACCATGCCGTTCAATCAGTTTGATCTTGACCATCAGGTTCATTAGACAATCGAGATCACTTTTCTTTACGGTCGCCACAGCTCTCCTCTTCTCTAAATTCGCAAGCGCTTGCGAATCACCCTGCCGATACCCCTAAAAGTACACAATTAGAAAAGAGTTACGGCAATTCTTTGCATATCTCTTATCCAGATCGTGTTTGTCTGCGAGATCGGTAAATTTCTTCTCTTTTTCATTCCGATCTGCAATGGGTCTGGCATTCTGTACAGACATTTTTTCACCGCTGCGGAATTTGGTTTATCGCAAATACCCCCCTCACATTACATGGTGTAACCTGCGCAGCGGAATCCTTTGACAAAGCCCCGGTTGTCTACCGGGGCTTCTTTCTGTCTATCGTTCTGTTCGATCTACTTGATTAGTTTCTGCGACCTTATTAAGCTGGCTACTAGCGATCTTGCATTGATCCTTTTTTTGTTCAAGTCCTTTTGCCGGGAAAATTCTTTTAAGACCAATTTCAGCTTCTTGAAAAGCTGGTGCCATTCTCATTATTTCTTCTCGTGAAATTCCATAATGTTCAGCAAGGGGTTTCCAGCCTTCTCGAACAATTCCTGCGATTCTGTTTACCGTATCCTTAGCTTCATCTTTCGTTACTTCAAAATCATTAGCAACGGAGATAGCAAGATTAAAATCAATAGTACTGTCCACTTTATCGACATTAAGGCTCAGCCAGTCTCCATAATTAACAGGATTTACGTCATATAATGGCGACAACCGCCAGCCATTGTCTTTATAAATAAACCCGTGATTTCGTAAATGATCATCCGTATTTGAAACAGCCATGCTAAACACAATACGATTCCAAAGCTCGCGTAAATCAATTTCGGGACAAGAAGAAATCTCTATAATTTTATCCGCAAGATCAAGATAACTTACGCCTTCTTCTCCATCAGATTTTCCCAACATTGTCATAGCCGAAGCCGTATGAATCCTTCTGCTCCCATCTCTATCGAATCTCTTTACTAAAAAAGTTGAACCATTTTTAGAAAAATTTGCTATCTGTGCTTGAGGAACATCAAGACCACACTTTACTGCAAGATCATGCGTAATCGTTTCCCATGCGCCTATATTGCACTCATCATATCGTGATGGAAACTTTGCAATCCATAATGAACCGTCTGGATTAACAACACTTGCTTTAGGTCTTGCACCTCCGAGAGAAGACCCTGGAGATAATAATTGTCGTAACCATTTGATTTCGTTTGGATCTCTTTGATTTTCAAACTCAATAGAAGCAGTTTCAAGAACACGTAAATCTGTCCATGGTGGTGCTGCAAATCTTTTATCGGATGAAACATATTCCTCGTTAGGATTTAGTTTAAACCGAAGTGCACCCATCCTTGTCTCATCACAAACACCAAGAAGATAATCACTTTCCGTTAACAGTGAAGGCTTTCTCTTTTCTTCATGAGCAAGAATTGCCTCTCTTCTTCGCATTAAAACCCTGCCCCAGCGATCGGGGCTGGAATCTTCAAATGCTCCAAATAAGGTTTTCCCATTAGAAGGATATTGCCTCGCAGTATAAGCGTCTAAAGAAGGATCTATTGTAAACCCTGGATGTGCCTCTAAAAACTCCTGCGTGTATTCAAAAGAAAAAGTCTCTTTTCCTCTTTGTTTAGATGCGTGTAATATGCCTACTAATTTCGCTTCTTCGCCCCAATTCGCATAGACATATATATCCTTTTCCTCATTACCCATTATCCTGTCCTCCCATTATATTTGATAGTATACCATAGTACTAGCACACAAAGCAATTAAAGTCTTACCTCAACCTATATAGACAATACCGTGAAGTGCTTACAATCCTCTCGCTTCCCCTAACTTCTTTTTCAAATAGTCGCTGCTCATCCTTTCGAATGATAGCTACATCCCAATATCCGTCATCAAGCGTCTTGAAACTTTTTGCTTTCACGACATCGACATAGCGCTTGTAATCATCATGGGTACGCTCACCGGCAATGGCCTTAGCCCAGATCTCAGGGCGCATATCGTAGCTTACCTTTATGCCCTCCCACTCAAAATAATTCATCAAGGTATCGTCACTGGAGAAAATGCGTGCATCCGTACCCTTCAGGGCATCGACAATCGGTGCCATCTCTTGATCAAATGCAGACCAACCTGATGCCGTCGTACCATCCGAAGAACAGGCCGCATTCGAGGCGTTTAAAACCGAGGTTGATAAGAGCACTCCTATAAATAGGACAGGCATCAGCCGTATTACAGCACTCTCTTCCTCGCGTTGGATGTCGTTTTTGCCGATGCCGCATAGATAGGCGCAAACGGCGAACGAAACCGTCCAGGCAATCCAAAAACACCGGATTTTCAGAATGCCCATCACCACCGCTGCAATCCAAAATGCAAGCACGCCGGTGTTCGGAACTTTTCCTTTAATGATTGCGATGGCAACGGGAATGACGATACACACCATCGTGCAGACGATGCCATAGGAATCATTCGGACTTGAGATAAATGGACGCATCTCGCTAATGACATTGCCGTAGGACGCGGCTCCCATAGAGAGCACTGTGTAGATCGCCCCGCCGAATCCGTATGGATTGAAAAGTGAGGCGATGCACATCAAGAGACACGCCCTCAATAGAGGAATCCGATAGGTGTACCAGGCGACCATGTCGGTCTTAAACGTCTTGATATGCAGTTCCCCTATTTCCGGTAAAAGGAAAGACAGGCACACCGCCAAACATAGGGGCCACATCGCCGCCTGAAGATTCACCTGAAGCAAGGTGACTGCCGGAAGAAGCCAAAGTGCCCGAACGTTACCGTCCTCGTGCCATGCAAAGAGGATATTCAACGTCACGAACAGGCAGCCGGCAGACCACAAGGTAGGCCGTATCGAGATGTAGGTAAACATATGAAAGAAACCGACCGCATACAGCAGCCAAGTGATCCCTTGGTGTCGGCAACCTCTCGTCAGCCTTTCAATTTCCCCTTTTGTACGTCGGTCTTTTTGGTGTAGTAGGATTATACCACAATACCATGCGCTTTGATGTGAAAAAGCCCCGCTTTTTGGGCGGGGCTTAGCGATAAGGTATTTGAGTTTAGAAGCACCAAGCGGGACAGATGTGATAATTTACCATTGCGGCACTCCGATTCGATGGGTCACCGTAACTATCAATCATGAGGAAACCCAAGGAGCTGTTCGGAATCACCGAGCGCTCCCACCTAATGACGCCTGTCTTTAGGCATTTGTTATCCGAATAGTTATTCGTCACCTTGCCCCTGAAGGCCTCGTACTGGGTACCCTCGGAGGAAGTCCAGGGATATTCGGAAGCCCAATAGGAAGTCGGCACGATTTCGGAGTTACTGAGAAGGAACAGCTTGTCAGAGGTTGCGGTGACGGAGGCGTTCTTGTTCTTATCACCGCCTCCGACATTGTTCGTCAGCTTCTTGACGACCTTCACCTTTGATTGGAGTTCAGAAGGCATCAGGTTCCAAATATCGCCGGAGTTCATCTTCGCACGGAGTTCGGACTTCTCCCAACCGCCGACATTCGTCTGACTAGCGTTCATGCGAGACTCGATTGCCATGGAAGTGGTCCAGAACGTCAGCCCTGCTTTGCCCGAGCCGTCGACTAGGTCGTCATGGTTGATGCCGATGATGCGGTAGGTCAGCGTGTTCCCGTCTGTGAGCGTTATCGACCACTCGGTACCCGCGTCCATGGCCGCTTTGGCCTTGGTGTAGAGCTCGCTCGAGTTGCCCTTTTTCCCGATGTCCTCGGCCACGACCTTCTGGTCATCGAGCGTCCAGTCGGCGGGGTCCTTTTCCTTCAGCTCCTCGATCCGGCTATCGGTCCCACTGTTTCCACCGCCGGCATTTCCGCCTCCGGTCCCGCCCGTGCCGTTGGCTTTGGAGAACCAGCTCGAGATGCTGTCGCCAGTCTTCGAGACCTGGTTGCCGAAGGCAAGAAGCCCACTGCCGATCACGATCGCAACGAGGATGACGATGACGTACTCGACGGTACCGGCACCTTGCTCGGTGATCCAGCGTCCTATGAACCTCGAGATCTTTCTCTCCCGCTTTCCCATTACCCAAGACCTTTCAATCGACAGAATTCTTCCGAATATACCGATTGTCGAATAGATAGGGGGTGTTTCGATTTGCCATGCGCGAATGGACCGATTCGCGGAGCGAAATGCAGGCGAGACGAAAAAAAGGAGCCTCTTTTAGAGACTCCAAAAAACAGTTATCTAGTTTTACCGAACCGTCGTTAAACCATGGTTTCAACTATAAGGTGTGTCAGCGCTCTATATCGTCATGCCCGCTATCAAACTTCCTATCCAACCTCTTCGACGCTTCTTTCGCCTTGGTTGATTTCTCTTTCAGAAGCTTTCCCCGAACTGAGCCAGTTTTCCTCGCGGGGCTTTCGATATCCTCATTCTCCTCGTGTGAAAAGCCGAGAAGGTCGAATTCATCAGCCACCACGAGGACGTGAATCTTCTGCGCACAAGGCTCAAGCCATGGCAGTGCTTCCTTCATCATGTCATATGTCCGATATACCTCTAAGTCGGACATCGGTCTCAGTGACATATATCCTGAATACTGAGAGTGCGCAAAACCATTCGATTCGAGAAACTTTCTAATTTTCCTATAGGCCATCGAGGTGTTCTTCTTTCCGAATGTCGCCTCGACGGTGGCTTTATCCAAATCAAAATGAATGGCTTTGCGAAACCCGTCCGTATCCATCTGCCGTCCTACCGATCAATCGAAAGACCGTTTGCCTTGCGTTCGGCTTCCCAAGTATCGATTACCGTTTCCTTGGCGTTTTCAACCTTGTATCGATGATCGAGCTTGTAATGGCTGATATCCCGATACCAGAAAAGCTCTTTCACGTTTTCCCGAAACCATTTTTTACCGGCAAGCGTAAATATACATGCCATGCCTACCCCGGCGCTGTCACTCGGATTATCGTCAATGTAGAAACTACCGTCCTTGCGGAGCCCCTTCCTGTTGACCAATAGATCGTCGATGATCGAATAAATCGAGTTCAAATCATAAATTCCATCATGAAGGATTTTCTCATCATCCATGACCAGTTTGATTTTGTTTTGCATTTCGTACCTCCGTGCTACCTCTAGTACTATTATACCATACTGTTTGCACTTAAAAAAGCCCTGCGTCGCCGCCGGAACCTCGATAACCAGAACGAAAGCCTCGTTCGTCTGTGTGCCAGAAAAAACGAAGTTCAAGCCCGGAATGGCGGTTTAGCCTATGGGCTGAAAGAACCCATAGGTCCTCATTTTCGATATTTTATTGCCTGCTTCGCGCTTCTGCGGAAAAGGGAAAATCGTCACCACAGATTACCGTCAATCGTCCCAATGAATCATCGTCAATTGTCCCAACGACGCAGGTAAACCGTATGATTTTAAGGGCACCTCAGAAGCTGGAAAATGGACGGTCAAGACGCGAACCGTGGTTGGCGAGACGAAAAAGGGCGTGTGAAAAAACGAAAGTTTTTTCATGCGTCCTTTTTCTTATAAATACAACAGTAATTATATTTCACAAAAAAGCGTATAATCCCCCTTCCCCCATGAGAATGCCATTATGAATCCTATGCGGCAGTTGCAACTTTTTTCTGCTTGTTGTGATATTTATAAAGATTGTGTCCGATAGAAACGAGAAATACTTCAAGCA
>OLPC01001109.1_pt1 | contig 24322 bp, 18 predicted proteins | sample 1672341 | NCBI WGS metagenome assembly OLPC01 (sample SAMEA3136673, study PRJEB25190) | human gut metagenome | reverse complement strand
AGGTAACAGCCAGACGGCAGCCACGGTGACCCATCATGGGGTTGAACTCGTGCAGGCTGACAACAACGTTGTTCAGCTCCTCGGTGGTCATACCCATGTCCTTAGCCAGAGCCTCGATGTCCTCGGCCTTGGTGGGCAGGAACTCATGCAGCGGCGGATCCAGATAACGGATGGTCATCGGACGCTCGCCCATGATGCGGTACATAGCGGTGAAGTCGGCCTCCTGGAACGGCTCGACCTTAGCCAGGGCAGCCTTGCGCTCCTCAACGGTACGGGCGCAGATCATCTCACGGACAGCCTTGATGCGGTCCTCGGCGAAGAACATGTGCTCGGTACGGCACAGACCGATGCCCTCGGCACCCATGTCAACGGCGTTCTGCGCGTCACGCGGGTTGTCGGCGTTGGTCATGACCTTCATCTGGCGGTTTGCGTCAGCCCAGCCCATGAAGCGCTTGAAGTTGGCGTTCTCGGTGGAAGCGACGGTAGCGATCTGGCCTTCGTAGACGTTGCCGGTGGAGCCGTCGATGCTCATCCAGTCACCCTCGTGGAAGGTGTGGCCGTTGATGGTGATGACCTTGGCGTCATAGTCGATGGCGACGTCGTTATCGTTGCCGCAGCCGGAGACGCAGCAGGTGCCCATGCCGCGGGCGACAACAGCAGCGTGGCTGGTCATACCGCCGCGGACGGTCAGGATGCCCTGAGAGACCTGCATGCCGACGATGTCCTCGGGAGAGGTCTCGAGACGAACCAGAACGACCTTCTTCCAAGCGTCGTCCTTGACCTTCTCCTCGGCGTCCTCAGCAGAGAATACGACGCGGCCGCAGGCAGATCCCGGAGAAGCGGCCAGGCCCTTGCCGATTGCCTCGGCGGCCTTCAGAGCGGCAGCATCAAACTGCGGGTGCAGCAGGGTGTCCAGCTGCTTGGGCTCGACGCGCAGAACAGCGGTCTTTTCGTCGATAACGCCCTCGTCGACCAGGTCGCAGGCGATCTGCAGAGCAGCCTGGGCGGTGCGCTTGCCGTTACGGGTCTGCAGCATGAAGAGCTTGCCATCCTCGATGGTGAACTCCATGTCCTGCATATCCTTGTAGTAGTTCTCGAGGCGGGTAGCGATCTCAACGAACTGATCGTAGACCTCGGGCATCTCCTCATGCAGCTTGCTGATAGGAGAAGGAGTACGGATACCGGCGACGACGTCCTCGCCCTGAGCGTTGATCAGGTACTCGCCCATCAGCTTCTTCTCGCCGGTGGCGGGGTTACGGGTGAAGGCAACGCCGGTGCCGGAACGCATACCGGAGTTACCGAAGGCCATCTGCTGCACGTTGACGGCAGTGCCCCACTCGTAGGGGATCTCGTTCATCTTACGATACACGTTGGCGCGGGGGTTATCCCAGGAACGGAAAACGGCCTTGACGGCACCGATCAGCTGCTCCTTGGGGTCCTGCGGGAACTCCTCGCCCTGCTTCTCAAGGTAGATCTGCTTGAACTCCTTGACGAGCTCCTTCAGGTCGTTGGCGTCCAGCTCAACGTCCTGCTTGACGCCCTTGCGCTCCTTCATAGCGTCGATGCGCTCCTCGAAGAAGCTCTTGCCCAGCTCCATGACGACGTCAGAGTACATCTGGATGAAGCGGCGGTAGCAGTCGTAGGCAAAACGGGGGTTGTTGGTCTTTTTGGCCAGACCCTCAACAGCCTGATCGTTCAGGCCGAGGTTCAGGATGGTGTCCATCATGCCGGGCATGGACTGACGTGCGCCGGAACGGACGGAAACCAGCAGGGGGTTCTCGATGGAGCCGAAGGTCTTACCGGTCTGCTCCTCGAGGATGCCCATGTATTTGAAGATGTCTGCCTTGATCTCATCGTTGATCTCGCGGTTGTCAGCATAGTACTGGGTGCAGGCCTCGGTGGTGATGGTGAAGCCCTGCGGAACCGGCATGCCGGCGTGGGTCATCTCGGCCAGGCCGGCACCCTTACCACCCAGAGTGTTCTTCATGGTGGTCTGGTCGCCGCCGAAGGCGTCATGGCCCTCTTTGAACAGATACAAGAATTTCTTGCTCATAGTTACCTCCCAAATTGGTGACGTGTTTGCATCACATAAATCATGTTTGCATAGTCCATTATAACAGACCGAAAGACAGATTTCCAGTAGATTGTTAAAAAAATGCTCAATAGTTTCGCTGAAAAGTTGCCAAACTTTTTTGGTTCAGGTATTGCAATTTGCACAAAAATCGTGTATTTTATAATGGGTGGAAAGTTCGAAATATTTTTCGAGCTGTCACTTTTTTCTTTTTGAGTGCCGCGGTAAATTTTTACGGCGAACGGCGTTTTTCGGCTTGCTAAAATGCGCCGCATGTTATACAATATATAGGTATAAGGTCCGTCGGCAGCCCCCGTGCGCCGCGGGCACGAAATGAGTGTATAAAGGAAGAACCGCTATATGTCTACCGCAAGAGAGAATTTCGAGCTGGCACAGCAGCGCTATGCCGCCACGTTTGAGCGCCATCTGGATAACGGCGTGAATTTTATCAGTGATAACGTCTGCATTGAGCCGGAGGTCATCATCGCCCCCGGTGCGACCATCCTGCCGGGCTGCATCCTGCGCGGCCAGACGGTCATCGGCCCGGACTGCGTCATCGGCCCCAACACCCTGCTGGAGGATACCGTCGTTGACGCCGGATCCACGATCAATGCCAGCCAGTGCTATGGGAGCCACATCGGCCCCAACAACAAGATCGGTCCCTTCACCCATGTGCGCGTCGGCACCAAAACCGCCGAGGGCTGCCATCTGGGCGCTTATGTCGAAACGAAGAACGCCGACTTTGCCGAGGGCAACACGGTCAGCCACCTGACCTACATCGGCGATGCCACGGTGGGCAAGTACTGCAACTTCGGCTGCGGCACCGTCACCTGCAACTACGACGGCGAGGGCAAGTTCCACACGACCATCGGCGACTATGCGTTCATCGGCTGCAACACGAACCTGGTCGCACCCGTCACCATCGGCGACCATGCGTTCACGGCTGCCGGCTCCACCATCGGCCATGACGTGCCCGCCGGTGCGCTGGGCATCGAGCGCGCCAAACAGGCCGAGATCGACGGCTGGGGCGAGCGCAAGCTGGAGAAGTATATCGCCAAGAAGCAGAAGCTGGAAGCGGAAAAGAAAGGGAAGTAAAGCGTTGCAGGGGGCGGCGTCCTCGACGCCCCGCGGCCTTCCCATAAGCAGCCGCTTATCTTACGCTGCCGGGCTGGGCATGCCCGGTCCCTACGGTACTTCACGATTTTTCAAAGGATATATCTATGTTCGAAATGACCTCCGGGGCGGACTGGCTGATTGCCGGACTGGGCAACCCCGAACCGAAATATGACGGCACCCGCCACAACGCCGGTTTTGAGGCGCTGGACTATCTGGCCGCGCAGTGGCAGTGCGACATTGCCAAAGCCAAATGGCAGGGCCTGTACGGCACGGCACAGGTGAACGGCCACAAGGTCGTGCTGCTCAAGCCGCTGACCTACATGAACCTGAGCGGCCAGAGCATTGCCCCCGCCGCCAACTTTTACAAGATCCCGGCAGACCACATCATTGTGCTGTGCGATGACATCACCCAGGAGCCGGGACATCTGCGCATCCGGCCCCACGGCTCTGCCGGTGGGCACAACGGGCTGAAAAGCATCATTGCCAGCCTTGGCACCGACCATTTCAGCCGTATCCGCATCGGCATCGGCGCCAAACCGAACCCGCAGTACGACCTGGCCGCCTGGGTGCTGGGCAAGCTGCCTGCCGCAGACCGCAAGGCCATGACGGACCGCTACCCGGACATTGAGGAAGCCTGCAAGCTGCTGATGGACGACAATCTGCAGTACGCCCAGAACAAGTTCAACCACTAAGGGGACGTGAATCATGAGTGAAATCCGTAAAAAAGCAATGACCCGTCTGGTGCTCTGCGCTGTAGCGCTCGTCGCCTCCATCATTTTCAGTGTCCTGCTGCTGAACGGCACCTTTGACGGCAAAACCGGAGGCAGCCAGCCCGCCTCCGGCGATACCATCAGCAGCAGTGCCCCCGCGGAGGGCGTTGACGATCCCACCGCCGACAACTTTACCGCAGAGAGCACCCCTGCCGAGGAGGCGCCCGCCACCCCCGAGGCTACCCCCGAGCCGACGCCGGAGCCCACGCCCGTGCCCGAGTACGAGGGCCTGAGCGTGCAGCCCACCACCTATTATAATGAGGGTGAGCAGCCGACCTACACCGTGACCGACGGCAACAACCTGAACATGCGCGGCGGCCCCGGCACCGACTATGACAAGATCGGTCAGGTGCCCGCCTCCACCGGCGTGACCGCGCTGGGCGCCAATGAGGACGGCAGCTGGGTCGTTGTGAACTACAACGGCACCTACGGCTGGCTCAAGACGGAGTTCTTGAACGGCTGATAAGCAAGAAGCCAATTTTCGGTCAGACGTAGGGCGGCCTGACCTCAGGCCGCCGCGGCGGGGTGAGGTCACCCCGCCCTACGTTTGCTTTATACAATGGGTTCTTTTATGTTCAACGCACTTTTCACCAAAACAGACGAATACGCAAGACTGGCGCAGGCGCTCGGGGGTCCGGGGGCTTGCGCCTTATTTGGCATACCGGGGTCGGGCCGGGCGATGGTCTATGCCGCGCTGGCGAAGGCCCTCGACAAGCCGCTCTGCATCGTGACGCCCGGCGAAGCCGAGGCGACCCGGTTTGCGGGCGACCTGAACGCGCTGGGCGTGGCGGCGGCAGTCTTCCCTGCCCGCGACTATGTGCTGCGCCCCATCGAGGGCACGGGCCGCGAGTACGAATACCGCCGTCTGGCCGTGCTGGGCGACCTCGTCGGCGGGCGGCTGCAGGCCGTCTGCGTGCCCGACGAGGGCCTGACCCAATACACGACGCCGCGGGCGGATTTCTGCGCGAACACCCGCAGCCTGCGCCCCGGCGACACACTGCCCCGCGCCGAGCTGACCGCGCTTTTGTACGGCGCAGGCTATACGCGGCGCGACCAGGTGGACGGCCCGGGTCAGTTTTCGATCCGTGGCGACATTGCGGACATCTACGCGCCCGACATGAAGCAGCCCGCCCGCATGGAGTTCTGGGGCGACGAGATCGACACGATGCACACCTTCGATCTGGCGACCCAGCGCCGCGACGAGCCGATTGAAAAAATCTACGTCTCCCCCGCGCGGGAGATATTGTTCGGTCAGCCCGCCGACGCAGCGGAGAAGATCCGCTCCTATATCAAAAAGGCCCGCGGCAGGCGGCGCACCGCCTTAGAGACCTGCACCGCTGCGGACCTGGCACAGCTGGACGGCGGCGCGATGCCCGTCAACATGGACAAATATCTCACGCTGCGCTATCCCGAGCCCGCGACGATTTTAGACTACTTTGACGATCCGCTGCTGATCCTGGAGGAGCCGGCCTCCCTGCGGGAGGCCGAGCGCGCCACCGCGTTCCGCCGGGACGAGGAGCTTTCCGCCCTGCTGGAGGACGGCGTGCTGGCGGCAGGGCTGGATAAGCACTACGCCGAGAGCGGCTGGCTCTGGGCGCAGTGCGCCACACACCGCACGCTCTGCGCCGAGAACTTTGCCCGCAGCATGCCCGATGTGCCGCTGAAAGCCATCGTCAACGCACCCGCCCACACGCTGCCCGCCTGGGGCGGCGAGGTCGCGGCGCTGCTGGAGGACATCCAGCCGCTTTGCAGCGGCGGCACGGCGGTCACAGTCATGGCCGGCACGCCCCGTGCGGCGGCGGGTCTGGCCGCCGACCTGCGCACCAAAGGGCTGAACGTCACGACGGACGCGGCGGCGGAGCCAAGCGCCGGGTTGGTGCAGATCCTGCCGGGGCAGCTTTCCGCCGGGTGCAGCCTGCCGTTTGCGAAATACGCCGTGTTTACGGCCCGCGCCTTCGGCGTGAGCGGCGCGCAGAAAAAGAAAAAGCGCAATAAGGACGCGCTGAACAGCCTGAGCGAAATCTCGGTGGGTGATCTGGTCGTCCACCAGAACCACGGCATCGGGCGGTACGCGGGCATCCAGCGGATGGCCGTGCAGGGCGTCACAAAGGACTATCTGCGCATCGAATACGACAAAAAGGACGTGCTGTACGTGCCCGTCACCCAGCTGGACCTTTTGTCCCGCTACACTGCACCGGGCGACAGCGACAACGTGAAGCTGAGCCGCCTGGGCGGCAGCGATTGGGCCAAGACCCGCAAGAAGGTCAAGGCTGCGACGGAGCAGATGGCGAAAGAGCTGATCGAGCTGTACGCCCGCCGCAAGCAGGCGCACGGCTACGCCTTCCCCGCCGACGACACCTGGCAGGGTGATTTTGAACAGCGCTTTGCCTATGAGGAAACGCCCGACCAGCTGACCTGCGCGGCGGACATCAAGCACGATATGGAGGAGCCGTGGCCGATGGACCGGCTGCTCTGCGGTGACGTCGGCGTCGGCAAGACCGAGGTCGCACTGCGCGCCGCGTTCAAATGCGTGATGGGCGGCAAGCAGTGCGCGATCCTGGCCCCCACGACGATTCTGGCGTGGCAGCACTTCAACACCGCGCTGACCCGCATGGAGTCCTTCCCCATCCGCATCGGGCTTTTGTCCCGCTACCGCACCGCCAAGGAGCAGAAGGAGACGCTGCGCGGGCTGAAGGACGGCACCGTGGACATCGTAGTCGGCACGCACCGGCTGCTGTCTGGCGATGTGAAATTTAAGGACCTGGGCCTTGTCATCATCGACGAGGAGCAGCGGTTCGGCGTCAAGCACAAGGAAAAGCTCAAAGAGAGCTTCATCGGCGTCGATATGCTGACGCTGTCGGCCACGCCGATCCCCCGCACGCTGAACATGGCGCTGTCGGGCATCCGCGATATGAGCACAATTGAGCAGCCGCCGTTTGAGCGCCAGCCGATTGAAACCTATGTGCTCGAGTACGACGAGGGCATCGTGTCCGAGGCCATCCGCAAGGAGCTGGCCCGCGGCGGGCAGGTATACTACCTGCACAACCGCGTGGACAACATTGAGGAATGCGCCGCGCGGGTGGGCAAGCTCGTGCCCGGGGCGCGTATCGGCATTGCCCACGGCAAGATGACCGAGGAACAGATTTCGTCGGTGTGGCAGCAATTGCTGGACAACGAGATTGACATCCTTGTCTGCACCACCTTAATTGAGACCGGCGTGGACGTGCGCAACTGCAACACGCTGATCATTGAAAATGCGGACCGCATGGGATTGAGCCAGCTGTACCAGATCCGCGGGCGCGTGGGACGCAGCTCCCGCAAGGCGTATGCGTATTTCACCTTCACACGCGATAAGGTGCTGACCGAGATCGCGGCCAAGCGGCTCTCGGCCATCCGGGAGTTCACGTCGTTCGGGTCGGGCTTCCGCATTGCGATGCGCGACTTGCAGATCCGTGGTGCGGGCAGTCTTTTGGGCCACAGCCAGCACGGCCACATGGAGGCCGTCGGCTACGATTTGTACGTGAAGATGCTGGGTCAGGCCATTGCCGCGGCCCGCGGCGAGGCCCCCGCCCCCGACAAGAGCGACTGCCTGGTGGACATCACCGTGGACGCATTCCTGCCGGAGGAATATATCCCGGACGCTGCCGGGCGCATCGAGGCATACAAGCGCATTGCGGCCATCGAGACGACGAGCGACGCCGAGGACGTGCTCGACGAGCTGATCGACCGCTACGGCAGCCCGCCCAAGAGCGTGCAGGGGCTGGTGGACGTCTCCCTCGTGCGCGTGACCGCAGCCCGCGTCGGCATTGCGGAGATCGTCCAGCGCGGCGACCAGCTGATCTTGTATAGTGACATCGTCGGGCCAAAGCAGCTGGGCGAGGTCATGGAAAAGTTCCCGCATCGCGTGCTGTACAATGCACTGGGCCGACCCTATTTCAGCCTGCGCGTGCAGAAGGGCGAAAGCCCACTGGTGCTGCTGCGGGATGTGGTGACCCTGCTGCCGGGCGCACAGAATCAGCCACAGACAAAGCCATAAAAAATAAGCACCTGTTTGCTGCGGTAAAAAGCAGTAAACAGGTGCTTTGCTTTTGAGGTAAGACGCTGAAATTTCTTTGGTCCTTTCTTTATAAAGAAAGGACAGAGGAGGCCAAGTGCCGGGCAGCCGTAAATGGGCAGAGCTCCTCAGGCCGGCTTTGCCCGCGTCTAAAGCCTCCCCTCACAGGGGAGGTGGCCGAGCGCCAGCGATGGCCGGAGGGGCTTTGCCGGGCGTGAATTACACTGCCCGTTTTTTCCCCCCTTGCATCACTCAAACACGTTTTCCTCATCCTCCACCACTTCACCAACGTGGTTACCCTCGCTGTCCAGCCCGCGCTTGTCCAGCATGTAGTGCACAAATTCCCGCGCCAGGCCGTAGAAGGTCGCAAAGAGCGGCACGCCGACGACCATGCCCACAAGACCGAACAGGTCGCCGCCGACCACGATGGAAAACAGGATCCACAAGGCAGAGATGCCGATGGACGAGCCCAGGATCTTCGGGCCGATGAAGTTGCCGTCCACCTGCTGGATGACCAGAATCAGCACGCCGAAGATGACCGCTTGGATCGGGTCAACCAACAGCAGAATGAAGATGCTGGGGATCGCGCCGATGAAGGGGCCAAATACCGGGATAATATTCGTGATGCCGATAAACACACTGATGAGCAGTGCAAAATCGAGCCGCAGAATCGCCATTGCCACAAACGTGATAACGCCGATGATGGCCGAGTCAATGATCTTGCCCACAAAGAAACCCGTGAAATTCACGTTGGCATAATGGCAGATGCGCAGCGTGTTTTCCGCAGCCTTTTCCGGCAGGAAGGCATGCGCCAGCGTGCGCAGCTGATGGAGCAGATGCTCCTTGTCCGCCAGCATATAGATACTGGCCGCAATCGAGGTGAAGATCGCCACGAAGTTCGATGCCACGCTGCCGATGCTGGCCACGATCTGCGGCATGGCGGCGCTGGCCATGCTGTAGATTTCCTTGACCATCGCCTCGGAATCGTCCAGCACTTTTGTGGCCGACGACAGATCAACGCCGAAGCGCTCCTGAGCCATGCCCAGCATATCCTGTACGCTCTGTATGTAGCTTGGGAAGTTCGTAAACAGCATGGCGATGCTGTCCACGATCTGCGGGATGACCAGCCATGCCAGCAGCAAAAGCAGCAGAATTGCCACCAGGTACGCCAGAAGGATCGCGAATCCGCGCGTCTTTTTCTTCTCTTTAAACAGCTTTGTGTAGAAGAACTTGACCATTGGGTCAAGCACATAGGCAATGACTATGCCGCCCGCAAACGGCGACACGATGCCGATAAACACACCGATTTTCCCCAGAAAGTACCCCAGATTGTTCAAAGTCAGATACAGCGCAATACAGGCCCCGACCACGCAGAACCAGTCCAGCATCGTCTCCGGCTTTTTGGTCCAGATATGTTCCTCTTTCAAATGCTCCGCTCCTTTTACATCATTTTACAAGAGTATTGTACGCTATGCACGCCTGTATTGCAAGGAATAACTTGTTAATTTTCTTGTGGCCCGCCTGGCAAATTCCGGCGCGGCTCACCGTTTTCATTCAGGCCGCGGGCCGTCAGCCCTGCCCCGACAGCCTGCTTGAGCAGCGCCGCCAGCACGGCCAGCGTCGGCACGCCCAGCACCATGCCCGGGATGCCGAACCACGCCCCGCCCACCACGATGGCCAACAGCACGCCCAGCCCCGGCAGGCCGGTGGCCCCGCCCAGAATGCGCGGCGCAATAAAGTTTCCGTCCACCTGCTGGACCACAAAAATAATGATGGCAAATTCTGCCGCCTTCCAGGGCAATTCCAGCAGCAGGATGATAAGCCCCGGCACCGCACCGAGGAACGGCCCCAGCACCGGGACAATGTTTGTCACGCCGACCAGCACGGCCAGCAGCGGCGCGTATTCCAGCCCGAAGATCGACATCAATGCAAATGTTTCCCCGCCCACGAGCAGGGCGTCCACCAGCTGCCCGCCGATGTAGCCGCTGAAAATTTTGTTGGCAAGACGGCAGATTTCCAACACACTGCCCGCGGCACGCGGCGGCAGCGCCGCGTGCAGACACGCCCGGGCCGCGCGGAGCAGCGCCTCCTTGCCGGAGAGCAGGTAGATGCTGGCGGCCAGTGCCACCACGGCGTTGCCCGCAGCCCCCGCCGCGCCGGAGACGAAATCCGCCGCCGCACGCGCCGCACTGCTGGACAAACCGCCGAACCAATTTTGCAGTGCCGTGCCCACCATCTGCACAAGCTGTTCCGCCGTGGCCGTATCGATGCCGAACGTATTTTGCACCCAGATCAGCAGGCCGCGGATGGTCTCCTCATACGCGCCGAGCCGCCCGGCAAAGGTCGTCACGCTCTGCACGAGCTGCGGGACGACGAGCGCCGCCAGCAGCGCCAGCGCACCGAAAAACAGCGCATAGCTGACGGCCATCGCCCCGCCGCGCCTGCCGCCAAAGAGCTTTTGCGCAAAAAAGCGCGTGGGTATGTCCAGTACATAGGCCAACAGCAGCCCCCAGCCAAACGGTGCCAGCAGCCCGAGAAACGCCCCGGCCCCGCGCAGCACGCCCGGCAGCCAGTCTGCCGCGGCAAACACCGCCGCGACGCCCGCCGCCAGCAGCAGCCAGTCCTTCATCGTGTGGGGTGTGCGGTCAAAACAGTTTTTCATTGTCGCTCCTCCTGTTTTGTGGTACACTGTTTACAGCGCATACTTTGTTCATCTTACTTGCTTCTGTTATACCACTTTTTTTCAAAAGGTAAAGAGCCGTATGATTGGAATCACAATAATTTACGGAAAACCGATGTTTTTCGTGAAAATTCTCGTCAGCGCCCGCCTGCCGGGCACTTCGGTGCTGTAGGGGGGCGGTGTCCCCGACGCCCCGGGCACTTTGCTGCAGCCGCACACATCCCGGCGGCATGAGGGCATGCCGCCCTACATCCCCCCTTACAAGCAAACTGTAGGGCGGGGTGCCCTCACCCCGCCGCGTAGGGGGGGCAAGACCCCTCCCTGCAAAGCCGCTCGAAAGTGGGCTGTAGTCCTTTGCACTTTTCTTGCAGTTTTGTAAAATTTCTTCGGTAATCTTGACAGAATACCGTCATAATGTTAAAGTGGTCACAAAGCCGCTTTCTGTCCCTGAAAGGAGATTTCCATGTGGTTTGATACGATTTTATGGCTGGTTGCCATCGTGGCGTTCATCATGGTCGAGGCCGCCACAACGGCGCTTGTCTCGGTCTGGTTTGCGGTGGGCGCTGCCGCGGCCATGCTGGTCAGCTTTTTTAATGTCGGCTTTGGCTGGCAGATGCTTGTTTTTGCCGTTGTATCGGCCATTACGCTCGGCCTGATGCTGCCCCGGCTCATCAGTCGGCGCGGCGCGCACCGTGCCCCTGTCACGAACGGCTCGCCGCTGACCATCGGCAAGCAGGGCGTTGTGCTTGTGGACATTGAGCCCGGCCTTCCGGGCCGGGTCCGCGTGGACGGCCTGGACTGGCAGGCCCGCGCCGAGGTCACACTCCCGCAGGGCACCCGCTGCAAGGTCGTGGCCGTGGACGGTGCGATCCTTATTGTCGCTCCCGTGACCGCTGACGCGGCTGCGGTTTAAATCACAAAGGAAAAAGGAGGACCCCCAAATGCTGTTAGTCTTTGCCATCCTGCTCATCATTATTCTGGTGGTTTTGGTGCGCTGCATCGTTATTGTGCCGCAGTCCAACGCCTATGTCACCGAATGGCTCGGCGTCTACAAGGATACCTGGGGCGCGGGCCTGCACATCCGCACGCCGTTTGTCGAGCGCATCTCCCGCAAGGTCTCACTGAAGGAGGAGGCCGCCGACTTCCCGCCGCAGCCCGTCATCACCCGCGACAACGTCACGATGATGATCGACACCGTCGTTTTCTTTCAGGTGTTTGACGCCAAGATGTACGCCTACGGCGTGAACCGCCCGATCCAGGCCATCGAGAACCTGTCCGCCACGACGCTGCGTGACATCATCGGCTCGATGACGCTCGACGAGACCCTGACGAGCCGCGACCTCATCAACACGAAGATCACCGCCAGCCTTGACGAGGCCACGGACCGCTGGGGCATCAAGGTTAACCGCGTCGAGCTGAAAAACATCGAGCCGCCGGTGGAGATCCGCCAGGCCATGGAGAAACAGATGAAGGCGGACCGCGAGAAGCGCGCCTCCATCCTGCTGGCCGAGGGCGAAAAGCAGGCTGCCATCACCCGCGCCGAGGGCGAAAAGGAGTCCGCCATCCTGCGCGCCGAGGCCGTGAAGCAGCAGCGCATCCGCGAGGCCGAGGGCGAAGCCGAAGCCCTGCTGACCGTCCAGAAGGCACAGGCCAATGCCATCCGCATGATCAACGAGGCGAACCCCAACCACAACTATCTGGCCCTGCGCAGCATGGAGGCCATGGAGAAGGTCGCTGACGGCAAGGCCACCAAGCTGATCGTGCCCAGCGACATGCAGAATCTCGCCGCAACCGTGTCCGCGATCAAGGAGATTTCCGGCGAAGTGACCGAATAAAATTTTACATTCTGTTTTCCCTGCCCGCGGTGTTCTGCCGCGGGCAGTTTTTGTGGGGACGAACGCCGGCGGCAAGGCGCGAAAGCTCCTCCGACTTCGCTTCGCTCGTCACCTCCCCACTGCGTGAGGAGGCTTTCTCGCGGGCAAAGCCCGCGCAAAAAGGCTCCTCGCTTTGCGGGGAGCTGGCCGAGCTTGCGAGGCCTGAGGGGCTTTTCCCCGCCCGCACTGCTCCTTTCCCGCAATTTTTTCTTGCGTTTTCCACAAAATCAAGTTATAATATAAGTAGAATAGTATGTCTTTTTGCGCATACTACATAAAATATTGTGAGGTGTATCAGTATGAAGGAACCTATGGTCATCACTATGGCGCGTGAGTACGCATCCGGCGGCAGCGAGATCGCACAGGCTGTTGCCGACAAGCTGGGTATTCCCTTATATAATAAGGAGCTGATCACCCTTGCCGCCAAAAAGAGCGGTCTGACCGAGGAGGCCATTGCCGCCAGCGAGAACCAGCGCAGCGGCAGCCTGATCTACAGCCTGTACATGATGGGCAACACGATGCCCCTGGCTGACCAGGTCTACATTTTGCAGAGCAACGTCATCAAGGAGCTGGCCGCCGAGGGTCCCTGCGTCATTCTGGGCCGCTGCGGTGACTACGTCCTGCGTGAGCGCCCCAATGTGCTGCGCACCTTCGTCTACGCGCCGCTGGAGACCCGCATCCAGTTTGCCAAGAGCCGCCCCGACGCCAAGGACATGCCGGACCGCCTGTGGGAGACCCAGCTGGCCAAGCATGACCGCGCCCGTGCAAGCTACTACAACTATTACACCGAGAACCGCTGGGGCGAGGCCAAGAACTACGATCTGTGCCTGAATGCGACCCTGGGCCGCGAGGCCTGCGCCGACCTGATCGTGGCCGCCGTCAGGGCTATGCAGGAAGCCGACAAGTAAAAAGGAGCCTTTCACTATGCTGCGCTATGTCAAAAACGGAATGCTGCTGTTGAGCGTCGCGTATATCGTCATCGGTATGCTGCTGCTCATCATGCCCGAGACCAGTCTGCTCTGGATCTGCAACATTTTTGGTGTTGTGGTGCTTGTCACCGGCATTGTCTGCCTGATCCAGTATGCCCGCATCCGCGGCACCGGCTTTACCGCGCCGTTCATGCTGGTGGGCGGCGTCATCACGGCGGGGCTGGGCATCTTCACGCTGGCAAAACCGCAGGTAGTGACCAGCTTTCTGCCCATTGTGTTCGGCATCTTCATCGTCGTTGACGGCCTGAGCCGCATCGGTACCGCCATTGACCTTGCCAAGCGCAAGGGGCAGAAATGGTGGTTGCTGCTGCTGTTCAGCATCGTATCCGTTGCCCTGGGCGTACTGCTGGTGCTGCACCCGTTTGATGCGGCGGTCAGCGTCGTCATGCTCTGCGGCATCCTGCTGATCGTCGAAGGTGCGCTGAATTTAGGCTGCATTCTCTACGCCGCCATGGAGCTGCGCACACTGGACCGCATGGCCTCTGCCGCCGCCAATGCGGCCTTTGGTGCCATCGGCGACGCCCTGGACGAGGCCGAAGCCGCCGAGCGCGATGTCGGCAGCGACGGCCCTGTGGTGTACGACGCCGAGAGCAAGGATGTGTCGGAGGACGGTGAATAACCGTTCCGTGACACCGTAGGGGCGCATTCTATATGCGCCCGCAGCGCCGTGCCATCAGCAAACGGGCACGGGCGGATATAGAATCCGCCCCTACAAGCTCCGTTTGTCCTTATTTTGTTTCCCGCGCGAAGGATCGCGAGTTATGTTTAAAGGAGAGAACCCCTATCCATGTATGACCTTATCATCGTAGGCGCCGGCCCTGCCGGCATTTTCACCGCGCTGGAGCTGCTGCGCAAGAGCAGCACCCCCCACAAAATTTTGCTCGTCGAAAAGGGCAAGCCTGTGGAAAAGCGCCACTGCCCCAAGGATAAAACCGGCGTCTGCGTAAACTGCAAGCCGACCTGTGCCATCACCACCGGCTTTTCCGGCGCGGGCGCATTCTCGGACGGCAAGCTGTCCCTGTCCTATCAGGTCGGCGGCGAGCTTCCCGACCTGATCGGCGAGGATTTCGCGCAGGAGCTTATTGACTACACCGATAAAATTTACCTCGAGTTTGGCGCCGACCCGAAGGTCGAGGGCATCTACGAGGGTCCCGACATCAAGGACATCCGCAAGCGCGCCATTCAGGCGGGTCTGCAGCTCGTTGACTGCCCCATCCGCCATCTGGGCACCGAGAAGGCCCAGCAGCTCTACCTGAACATCCAGAACTATCTGGCCGACGCCGGTGTTGAGATGCTGTTCAGTACCGAGTGCGAGAACATCATCCTCGAAGATTCCGTCTGCAAGGGCGTCCGCCTGCGCGAGAAGGACGGCGTCCGCGACGTCTACGCCAAGCAGGTCGTTATTGCCACGGGTCGCCGCGGTGCGGACTGGCTGGAAAAGATCTGCGCCGAGCACAACATTGCCCACAAGCCCGGCACCGTTGACATCGGCGTCCGTGTTGAGTGCCGCAACGAGATCATGGAGAAGATCAACAAGGTCCTGTATGAGGGCAAGCTGATCGGCTACCCGGCCCCGTGGCGCAACAAGGTGCGCACCTTCTGCCAGAACCCCGGCGGCTTCGTTGCGCAGGAGAACTACGACAACGATCTGGCCGTCGTCAACGGCCACAGCTTCAAGGAGAAAAAGAGCAACAACACGAACCTGGCCATTCTGGTCAGCCACAACTTCACCGAGCCGTTCAACCAGCCCATCGCCTACGCGCAGAAGGTCGGTGAGCTGACGAACATGCTGGGCGCGGGCCACATTCTGGTGCAGCGCTACGGCGATATTTTGGACGGCAAGCGCACTTGGGCCAACGAGCTGGCCCGCACGAACGTCCGCCCGACGCTGAAGGACGCCGTGGCCGGTGACATCACCGCCGCCATGCCCTACCGCGCCATGGTCAACATCATCGAGTTCATCAAGATGATGGACGAAGTCGTGCCCGGCTTTGCCAGCCCCGAAACGCTGCTGTACAGCCCTGAGCTGAAGTTCTACTCCAACAAGGTCAAGATGGACACCGATCTGGAGACGAACATTGCCGGTCTGCACTGCCTGGGCGATTCCTCCGGCTGGACCCGTGGCCTGATGATGGCCTCCGTCATGGGCGTCCTGATGGGCCGCAAGCTGATGGAGAAGCACGGCTTTTAAGGGTACGAGGAGTACGGGTGTTCTTTTCTTAGAAGAAAAGAACCAAAAGAATTTTAAACATAAGCAAGGGGAGAGTGCCGGAGACGGTGCCCTCCCCTTTTTTGCAGGCGGCGAGTGGCGGCGGCATGAGGGCATGCCGCCCTACGTACTCCCTTTATGTCATTCGTAGGGCGGGATGCCCCCATCCCGCCGCGGGCAGGCATCCACTTTACTGCCAGCCTGTAGGGGGCGGCGTCCCCGACGCCCCGCACCCACTTCCCGCAAAAAAATTGCAAAAATCTCCAAAACACCCGCTCCGTGTGACAACTTTGCAACATCCGGGGTGTAGGATAGGGGCAAACCAGGCACAGAAAGGAGCTTTAAGGATGAAAAAAGTAGCTTTATTATTGGCGGCAGCCATGCTGGCGCTGGCCGGATGCGCGTCTGCGGGCGATACCGCGGCGGCTTCGGAGGCCGCACTGGCGGAGAGTACGGCGGAGAGCGCCGCGGCGGAGGACAGCACAGAAGCGGCGCTGCCGGGTGAGCCGTACCCCCTCTCGGCCTATAGCGCCTGCGCAGTCAGCGGCAGCAGCGTCTACGCGGCGGTCACCCATTTTTCAAGCAGCGAGGACAGTCTCGGCAGCTTTGATCACAGCACCGTCTACAAAACCGACCTTACCACCGGGCAGACCTATGAGATGTACCGCACGGACTCCCAGCTTGCGTCCGCGCCGCTGATCATAGACGACACGCTGTATTTCATCTGCTACGACGGCGGTATGCTGGCCCTGCCGACGACGGGCGGTGAGGCGCGCGTGCTGCCGTTCTCCTACGACGACTGGATGCCTGTTTTTTACGCGGGTCACTACCTCTACTGCCGGAGCGTCAGCGCCGCGCCGTTCTGCCGTACCGGCGGTATGCGGTTTAACTTGGAAAACGGGGAGACCGCGCCGTGGAATATCCCGGTGGAGACAATGTACATTCCCGATGTCGTCGGGGACGCGCTGCTGCTCTGCCGCGTTGTCTCGGATTATCCGGTGCCCTACCCGGACGACGACGAGATGTCCCAGGCGCTTTTGCAGAACACCACGCTGGAATACACCCTGGCCGACCCCGCGACAGGCGCGGTGCGGCAGACCTGCTTTACCCTCCCCTATGACATACCGCAGCCGGGGAGCCTTACGATCTACACCTACCTTGGTAAGTGCGGCAGTGACTTCTATTTCCGCGCAGACCAGTGCGACGACGAGTACGCTTTGGTTTCCCAGTCCGTGCTGCGCATCGGCACGGACGGCACCCGGACCGACCTTGGCATTACCAAAACGCCGGATTACCTGGATTACTGTGCGGTTTTGCAGGGCGATGAGGTGCGCTGGCTCCTGACCCGCGGCACCGATGGCATCTATCTGATTTACGACACGCAAGGCCATGAGATTGGCCGCAACGAGCGGCCCGCCGGGCTGGAGGCCTTCTTCCCGCTTTGTATGCTGGACGACGGACGCCTGTTGATGGTCGTCGGCTACGACTGGGAGCACGACAGCGCGGCCCGGTACGCCGTGATGGACGCCGACGAATTTCTGAACGGCGGGTCGGCATACCGCGAGATGACGTTTGCGGAGTGAACGGGCCCGCTGCCGCAGGTTTTTTTCAATCACTGGAAAGGGCGTGTACCCATGAGAACGAAAAAGCGCATTCCCCTCATCCTCACCGCGGCGCTGGCGCTGTCCGCCTGTGCGTCGGCGTCGGATTCCGCAACCACAGCCGCGCCTGCGGAGACTGCCGCCGCCACACCGGAACCGACGGCGGCACCTGAACCGGTGGGGGAGCTGCACGCCCTTGCCGAAACTGGGCAGAACAAATTCGGCAATGTGATTTGTCAGACCCGTCCCGTCCTTGACGATGAGGGCAACTTTACTGGAACCGTCATTTACAAAACAGACCCTGACGCCAGACAGACAACCGCGCTCTACGAATACAACGATAGCGCGTATAGTACGTTATACCAATTTCTAGCAAACGACACGCTGTACGTCGTCATGTACCGCTATGACAGCGACACCAAGCTGCTTGCCGTTCCGTTGGACGGCGGCGAGGTTTGGGAAATTCCGCTTGGCCCCAACACATGGGGTACCAAGCTGTACGATGACCGCTATGTCTACTGTATGTCTTACAGCCAAGCGCCGACCTCTCCCACCTGTGGGATGCGCCTTGACCTGAAAACCGGGGCAAGCGAGAAATGGGACATTCCCATCGAAACCTACGATGTACTCGGCGTGGCCGACGGCGGCATTGTCACAAGCCGCATCGTTTCGGACTATCCTATCCCACTCCCGTCCGATTCCGAAATGCTCAGTGCCATCATGCAAAACTCCACCTATGAGTTCGACCTGACGGACCCTGCCACGGGGCGGCCTATCAAAAAGATTTTTGAGTATCCCTGCGACGGCGCACCCGAGGGGGACGGCTATATCACCTACACCTACGCGGGCAAAAACGGAAGCGATTTCTATTTTATCGCCGACCACATGACACCGTCTTACTGGACCGGCTCCTCCGTCCTTTGCATCCACAGTGACGGCACGCAGGAAGATTTGGGCATTATGACGGCGCAAAAGTTTATTCGCCCGATGCACCAAAACGAAGCGCTGCGATGGTTTATGGTTCCGAACGACGACACTCCCCGCACTTACACGTTCTACGACTTACAGGGCAATGAAATCGGACACAACGCCGCCCCCGCGGGCGTTGACGTGGCCCTTATTATGGAATATCTTTTGGACGACGGCCGCGTTGTGCTGACCCTCGGGGGCGACCCCGCGCATAATTATGCTGCCAATTACGCCACCATCCCCGCCGACGCATTTTTGAACGGGAGTACGGAGTATACGGAGATGGAGTTTGTGGGGTGAGTGTCATTGCCCGGACGGTTTTTACTGGCCGGAAGCGGGCACGGGTCGTCGGGGACGCCGACCCCTACGGGTGACCCGCGAGGTGGATGTCTGCCTGGCGGCGGGGTGAGGGCACCCCGCCCTACAGTGAACGGCATGGTAACCGTAGGGGCCGATGCCCGCATCGTTTTCGCCGCCGCAAGGCGCACAGGCTGTAGGGCGGCATGCCCTCATGCCGCCGTGGCCGTTTCCGTTAGCACAAAAAACAAAACCCAGCCCCTACAATGTTTTCCACATTGCGGGGGCTGGGTTGTTTAAAACTTTAAGACATGAACCGATCCTTCAGGTTCTTGAAGAAGCTCTTGCGCTTCTCGTAGTTCTCGTCCTTCAGGCTGTCCTCAAAGGCCTTCAGGGCTTCGCGCTGGGTGCGGTTCAGCTTCTTGGGGATCTCCACGTCCACAATGACGTACTGGTCACCGCGTCCGCGCCCGTTCAGGTACTGGATGCCCTGGCCGCGCAGGCGGAACTTCGTGCCGCTCTGGGTGCCCTCGGGAATCTTCTGAACGACCTTGCCGTCCACGGTGGGGACCTCAATTTCAGCGCCCAGCACAGCCTGGGAGTAGGTAATGGGCACGCGGACGTACACATCGTAGCCGTCGCGCTCAAACACGGCGTCGGGCTTGACCGTCACATGGACGATCACGTCGCCCGCGGGGCCGCCGTTCGTACCGGCGTCGCCCTGGCCGCGCAGCGCAATGTTCTGGTCGTCGTCGATACCCGCGGGGATCTTGACCTCCAGCGTCTTGCGGGCACTGGTCTTGCCGGTGCCGCGGCAGGTCTTGCAGGGGTTCTTGATGATGGTGCCGCGTCCGCCGCAGTGCGGGCAGGGCTGCTGGCTCTGCATCACACCAAACGGCGTGCGCTGCTGGGTCACGACATAGCCGCGGCCACCGCACTCGGTACAGGTCTCGGGGCTGGAGCCGGGCGCACAGCCGTTGCCGCGGCAGTCCGGGCAGGTCTGCTGACGGTTCAGCGTGACCTTTTTGGCGCAGCCGTGGGCGGCCTCCTCAAAGGTCAGGATCACATTGGCCTGAATGTCATGGCCCTTGCGCGGCGCGTTGGGGTTGGAGCGGGTCGAACCGCCGAAGCCGCCAAAGCCGCCGCCGAAAATATCGCCGAAGATGTCGCCCAGATCGACGCCGCCGGTACCGCCGAAGCCGCCAAAGCCGCCACCGTAGCCGCCGCCGGGCTGGCCGGCCCCATAGTTGGGATCGACCCCAGCGAATCCGAACTGGTCATAGCGCTTGCGCTTGTCCGGGTCGGAAAGAACATCGTTGGCCTCATTGACCTCCTTGAACTTTTCCTCGGCGTCCTTGTCGCCGGGGTTCAGGTCGGGGTGGTACTTTTTGGCCAGCTTGCGGTAGGCGCTTTTGATCTCGGCATCGGTGGCGTTTTTGCCGATCCCCAGCACCTCGTAGTAATCACGTTTTTCTGCCATAGAATCTATCCCCTCTATTTATGGGTTGTGAAAAGGCTTCCCCTTGAGGGGAAGCTGTCCGCGGAGCTGACTGATGAGGTGAGACCTGCCGGATATTGCCCGCAAACAGGCAATCCCGGCAGCTTGGCCCTCATCCGGCCTTGCTGCGCACGGCACCTTCCCCCGAGGGGGGGAAGGCTTTATTTCAACTTTCTCTATAACCCCCAAGGGCCGCCGCCGGGTTTGCCCAGCGGCGGCCTTATTATGGGTTTGTTACAGCTTAGACCTCGTGGAAGTCGGCGTCAACGGCGCCGTCGTCCTTCGGCTGCGCACCGGCATCGGGGCCGGGCTGTGCACCGGGCTGCTGGCCCTGTGCCTGGGCGGCCTGCTGGTAGACCTTCTCGCTGATGGCGTAGAAGGCCTTCTGCAGATCATCCTGCTTTGCCTTGATGTCATCAACGCTGCCGGACTTCAGGGCTTCCTTCAGGGCAGACAGCTTGGTCTCGACCTCGCTCTTTTCCTCGGCGGAAACCTTGTCGCCGAACTCGCCCAGTGCCTTCTCGGTCTGGAACACCATCTGGTCGGCGTTGTTGCGCACATCGACTTCCTCGCGGCGCTTCTTATCCTCGGCGGCATACTGCTCGGCGTCCTTGACAGCCTTGTCGATGTCGTCCTTGCTCATGTTGGTGGAAGCAGTGATCGTGATGCTCTGCTCCTTGCCGGTGCCCAGGTCCTTCGCGCTGACGTGAACGATACCGTTGGCATCAATATCGAAGGTGACCTCGATCTGCGGCACGCCGCGGGGAGCCGGAGCGATGCCGTCCAGATGGAAGGTTCCGAGGCTCTTGTTGTCGCGGGCAAACTCACGCTCGCCCTGCAGGACGTTGACCTCAACGCTGGGCTGGTTATCAGCCGCAGTGGAGAAGATCTGGCTCTTCTTGGTGGGGATGGTGGTGTTGCGGTCAATGATCTTGGTGCAGACGCCGCCCAGAGTCTCAATGCCCAGGCTCAGCGGGGTAACGTCGAGCAGCAGCAGACCCTTGACGTCGCCCTGCAGAACGCCGCCCTGGATGGCAGCGCCGACAGCAACGCACTCATCGGGGTTGATGCCCTTGAACGGCTCGCAGCCCAGTTCCTTCTTGACAGCGTCGTAAACGGCAGGGATACGGGTGGAGCCGCCGACCATCAGGACCTTAGCCAGGTCGGAAGCCTTCAGGTCGGCATCGGCCAGAGCCTTGCGGACGGGGGTCATGGTGCGCTCGACCAGATCAGCGGTCAGCTCATTGAACTTAGCGCGGGTCAGCGTCATGTCCAGATGCTTGGGGCCGTTGGCGTCCGCGGTGATGAAGGGCAGGTTGATGTTGGTCGTGGTCGCGCTGGACAGCTCGATCTTGGCCTTCTCGGCAGCCTCCTTCAGGCGCTGGGCAGCCATCTTGTCCTTGCGCAGGTCGATGTTGTTCTCGCGCTGGAAGTCCTCGGCCATCCAGTCGATGATGCGCTGGTCGAAGTCATCGCCGCCCAGGTGGGTATCACCGTTGGTAGCCAGAACTTCGGTAACGCCGTCGCCCATCTCGATGATGGAGACATCGAACGTACCGCCGCCGAGGTCGTAGACCATGATCTTCTGGTCGGCTTCCTTATCGATGCCGTAAGCCAGAGAAGCAGCCGTAGGCTCGTTGATGATACGCTTGACGTTCAGGCCGGCGATGGTACCGGCGTTCTTGGTGGCCTGACGCTGGCTGTCGTTGAAGTAGGCGGGGACGGTGATGACGGCCTCGGTGACAGGCTCGCCCAGATAAGCCTCGGCGTCAGCCTTCAGCTTGGAGAGGATCATAGCGCTGATCTCCTCGGGGGTGTAGTCCTTGCCGCCGGCATGGACCTTTTCAGCCGTGCCCATCTTACGCTTGATGGAAGAAATCGTGTTCTCGGGGTTGGTGATGGCCTGGCGCTTTGCGACCTGGCCGACCAGACGCTCGCCGGTCTTGGTGAAGCCGACGACAGACGGGGTGGTGCGGGCGCCTTCGGCGTTCGCGATGACGACGGGCTCGCCGCCTTCCATAACGGCGACGCAGCTGTTGGTAGTACCTAAGTCAATACCGATGATCTTGCTCATAAATAAAACTCCCTTCAAATTTGCTTTGAATGCAGTGAATGTCAATTTATATGGAAACGAATCATTTGATTCGGTTCGACGTGTTTTCTTGGCTCCCTCGGCGAGGGAGCTGTCGCCGCAGCGACTGAGGGAGCGAACCTTCCGGAAGGCTCTACCCCTCCGCCCTGCGGGCACCTCCCCTGCAAGGGGAGGCAAGTAAGAGGTGCGTTATTCTGCGACGACGACCATCGCGTGGCGGATGATCTTGTCACCGATCTTGTAGCCCTTCTGGAAAACCTGCACGACGCTGCCGCTCTCCTGCCCTTCGGCGGCGGGGACCTGCTGGACGGCGTTCATGAAGTTGGGGTCAAACGGCTGGTTCAACGCCTCGATCTCGGTGATGTGCAGCGTTTCCAGAGCCTTGGCGGCCTTGTCCAGCGTCATCGTGACGCCCTTCTTGTAGTTCTCGTCCGCGCAGGCGGCGTTGGCGGCCATGTCCAGCGTGTCCAGGATGCCCAGGATCTGGGTCACGGCGTGGGACACACCGTCGTTGAACTTCTGGTCAGCCTCGCGCTGGGAGCGCTTGCGGTAGTTGTCATACTCGGCAGCGGTGCGGAGCAGCTGGTTCTTGAGGTCGGCATTTTTCTTTTCCTCCGCCTCCAGCTTGGCCTGCAGGGCCGCGGTCTCGTGGTGGTGATGCTTGCAGTCGTGCTTGCCCTCGTTCTTTTCCTCGGCTTGGGGGGCCTCTTTTTCAGGGGCCTCCTGTGCGGGGGTCTCGGGCTTTTCAGCAGCCGCTTCCGTCTCCGGGGCGGTCTGTTTCTTTTCTTCTTGGCTCATTGCGGGTCTCTCCTTCTTCGTTTATTGGCCCTGCCCGGCCATGCTCTGCCCCATTCTGGCGGCAAAGTAGTCCAGGATCGGCAGCAGCCGCTCGTACTCCATGCGGGTGGAGCCGATCAGTGCGACGGAGCCTGTCAGCCCGCCGCCGGCTAAGTACCGCTTGCTGACGATGCAGGCACCCGGCATCGCAGGGTCAAGGTCGCAGCCCAGCGTTGCGGTGATCTTGTTGCCTTCGGGGCGGATGAGCTCCGTCGCGGCCTCATTGTCGGAGAAGATCTCCAACAGCGTGCCGAGGTTCTGGCGGACGTCCGCCATCTTTGCCAGATACTGCGCGCCCTCCAAACAGGCCTGCGGGCCGGTGGTGACGAGCGCCTGTGCCGCCATGATGACGGGGGCCAGCCGCTGTCCTGCGGCCAGCACCATGCTGGCCATGAGCATCGGGCTTAAATCCTGCGGGGCGACGAAAGTCAGCCCGCGGTTGAGCAGCTGTGCCAGGTTGGCGGCATCGTCCCGGGTCAGACCGGTGTCAACGCGGGCCACGCGGGTCCGCACGCCGCCTGCGCTGGTCACGGCCAGCACTGCGGCGCTGTAGCGGCCCACCTGCACGACCTCAAAATGGGCAATGCAGAGATCCGGCGCCTGCGGTGTGGTAGCGGCAGCCGCGCAGCCTGTCATATCGGCCAGGCAGCGGGTCGCGGCGGGCACGAGCTTTTCCGGCTCGGCATCCATGGCGGCGAACAAATCGTCAATGCGGCGGCGGTCCTTCTCCGGCAGGGTGCCGGACTTTGGCGCGTCGATCAGATGATCGAGGTAGTAGCGGTAGCCCTGGGCGCTGGGCACGCGGCCCGCGCTGGTGTGGGGCTGTTCCAGCAGACCCAGCTTGGTCAGGGCAGCCATCTCATTGCGCAGCGTCGCGCTGGACAGTGCCATGTCAAAGTAGTTTGCCAAAAGACCCGAGCCGACAGGCTCACCGTCGTTGGCATACAGGGCAACAATAGCTTCCAGTATACGCTGCTTGCGCGCATCCATGGCCATGCTGCTCATCTCCTTTGGTTTGCTTTTGTTGGTTTGTTTAGCACTCTTTATCTCCGAGTGCTAAGTTTATTATATCCCCGTTTTGCAAACTGTCAAGGGTTTTTCCGAATTTTTTGTAAGTTTAACAGTTTCGTCACAATCGGATTGGGCAGTTTCCCTATTATTATATATGTAGGGGCCGGTTATGCCCGGCCTGCACTTGTACGGAAAACGGTTGCTTGCGGGAAAGCTGAGGGCCGAGTATGCCCGGCCCCTACAGGGCGCCTGTT
>OLPC01001091.1_pt1 | contig 24513 bp, 25 predicted proteins | sample 1672341 | NCBI WGS metagenome assembly OLPC01 (sample SAMEA3136673, study PRJEB25190) | human gut metagenome | reverse complement strand
AGTTACCCCAGATAGAGGAGCATCCTGTAGCATTTGCAATGTACATTCTGTCACCAAAGAGCTGTGTGATCAGCTTAGCGTATGGTGTCTCACCACAACCTGCACAAGCGCCGGAGAACTCAAGGAGTGGCTGTTTGAACTGGCTGCCTTTTACAGTTGTCTCTTTATATTTAGCGATAACGTCTTCCTTCTGAGGAAGTGTTACACCGTAATCGAAGTATTTCTGCTCTCCTGCGTTAGCTTCAAGTGGAGCCATCTCAAGAGCTTTGTTGCCTTTCTTTCCTGGGCAGACATTTGCACAGGAACCACATCCTGTACAGTCAAGAGCGGATACAGTCATTGTGAATGTATAGTCTTTCATTCCTGTAAGCGGAAGTGTCTTGATTCCCTCTGGAGCGTTAGCTGTCTCATCTGCTGTCATGGCAACCGGACGGATTGCAGCATGCGGGCAGACATATGCACAACGGTTACACTGGATACAGTTGTCCGGAACCCATACAGGAACGTTAACTGCGATACCACGTTTCTCATATGCAGCTGTTCCGGATGGTGTTGTACCATCTACATAATCCTTGAATGCAGATACCGGGAGGCTGTTACCTTCCTGAGCATTGATCTTGCACTGGATGTTGTTTACGAAGTCCTGAGCTTCCTGAGCACCGTGGGATGCGTGAGACATGAAGAGTCCCTCGTCCTCAGCGTTCTTCCAGCTCTCCGGAACCTGAACCTCTACGACCTGTTTAGCACCGGCATCGATAGCTGCCCAGTTCTTCTTAACAACGTCATCACCCTTACGTCCGTAAGTAGCTTTAGCAGCGGCTTTCATAAGCTCGATAGCCTGCTCCTCAGGAATGATTCCTGTAAGTTTGAAGAATGCGGACTGAAGGATTGTGTTGATACGTGTTGGTCCCATGCCAGTCTCAATACCGATCTTAACACCGTCGATGGTGTAGAATTTGATATTGTGGTTAGCGATGAAAGCTTTAACCTGTCCTGGAAGATGTTTCTCAAGTCCTTCCATATCCCAAGCACAGTTCAGAAGGAATGTACCTCCGTCAACAAGCTCCTGTACCATGTTATATTTGTTAACATAGGACGGATTATGACATGCAACGAAGTTTGCTTTGTGGATCAGGTATGTGGATTTGATCGGTTTCTTACCGAAACGAAGGTGAGACATTGTAACACCGCCGGACTTCTTGGAGTCATAATCGAAGTAAGCCTGAGCGTACATGTCTGTGTTATCACCGATGATCTTGATAGAGTTCTTGTTAGCACCTACAGTACCATCAGCTCCAAGTCCCCAGAACTTGCAGTTTGTTGTTCCCTCTGGTGTTGTAACAAGTGGTGCACCTGTCTCAAGAGAAAGGTTTGTAACATCATCAACGATACCGATTGTGAATTTCTCTTTCTCAGTGTTCTCATATACTGCTACGATCTGTGCAGGTGTTGTATCTTTGGAACCAAGTCCGTAACGTCCTGTAAAGATCTTAACATCGCTGAACTTGCTGTCGCGAAGAGCTGCAACAACATCAAGATACAGAGGCTCGCCAAGAGCTCCTGGCTCTTTTGTTCTGTCAAGAACAGAGATCTGCTTAACTGTATCCGGGATTGCATCGATAAGAGCCTGTGCACAGAATGGTCTGTAAAGACGAACTTTAACAACACCGACTTTCTTACCAGCTGCCATAAGGTAATCGATTGTCTCCTCGATGGTATCGTTTACGGAACCCATAGCTACGATGATGTGCTCAGCGTCAGCAGCTCCGTAGTAGTTGAACAGTTTGTAATCTGTTCCGATCTTCTCGTTAACTTTGTCCATATACTCCTGAACAACTGCCGGAAGAGCGTCATAATATGGATTACATGCCTCTCTTGCCTGGAAGAAGATATCCGGGTTCTGAGCGGAACCTCTCTGACATGGATGGTTCGGATTCAGAGCACGGTTACGGAACTCTGCGATTGCGTCCATATCTGCCATATCTTTCAGATCTTCATAGTCCCATGTCTCGATCTTCTGGATCTCATGAGATGTACGGAATCCGTCGAAGAAGTTGATGAACGGAACTTTTCCTTTGATTGCTGCAAGATGAGCAACCGGTGTAAGGTCCATAACCTCCTGTACAGAAGACTCACAAAGCATTGCACATCCAGTCTGACGACAGGCCATAACGTCGGAATGGTCACCGAAAATACAAAGTGCGTGGGAAGCAAGTGCACGGGCAGATACGTTGATAACTCCCGGAAGCTGCTCACCAGCAATCTTGTAAAGGTTCGGGATCATAAGCAGAAGACCCTGGGAAGCTGTGTAGGTTGTAGTCAGGGCACCTGCTGCCAGAGAACCGTGAACAGCACCTGCTGCACCAGCCTCAGACTGCATCTCTGTAACCTGTACTTCCTGTCCAAAGATGTTCTTTCTTCCCTGAGTTGCCCACTCGTCTGTTGCCTCAGCCATTACAGATGAAGGGGTAATCGGGTAAATAGCAGCTACATCAGAAAAAGCATATGATGCATGAGCGGCTGCATGGTTACCATCCATGGTTTTCATCTTTCTTGCCATTTGTTTATTCCTCCTTAAAGGTTTGTTGAAAATATATTTTTAGGCTGTCGAAGGCCTAAAATTCCATTGGTTATTATAGCATAGATTCCCAGTTATGTCCATTTTCTTTCGCTGTTTTTTGTATATTATCATGTACAAACGTTGTTATCTTTTTGACAAGAAAAAAGAGCCGGTCAGAAACTTTTTCATTGCTCCCTCCCCGCTCTTCTTATTATCTTATCATACGCTTATTTCCGCCTGTCACAGCAGTTTACTGCTCCTCTTTCTCAAAAAGATCTTTCATGGATTTCCGCCGGAGCATCGCCCACAGCTGTCCCTGAATCTCTTTCAGTTCGTCATGAGCATAACATGGCACACCGTCCTGGCCGTTTCTTGAACATTCACATTTTCCATTCAGGCACTCAATAATCGACATGTCGGAATCAATCGCACTATATATATCATATAATGTCAGATCCGCAGGATCTCTCTTCAGGGCATATCCGCCATGAACTCCGCGATATCCTTCCACAATTCCCGCATTCTGAAGTTTCTTCAGTATTTTGTAGGCAAAAGGTGCTGTAATCGCCTCCCTCTCGCAGATCTCACTGACGCTTAAACGCGTCTCCCCCATCAATGCGCGGACAACCCGCATCGCATAATCGCTTTCTCTGGTGATAAACATCTCTAACCTCTCTTCTGTTCAACTAAGCTGCTGATTTATGATAATTTCCGCCCCTGTCTGTACCGACACGTTCCCGGGTGTTTCATTCGTGTCAGGATACATCCTTGATTTCGGGCTGCTCTGTTTATCATATACGTCAGTATAACGCATTTTTTTCAATAATAAAAGGTTATTATTTTCCTGTAATCCATTGTAAACCCGCTGTTTTCCCTCTATTTATGTAAAAAAGAAAAATACAGCTTGCAAATTTTTCAGTTTACGGTACAATAGGAAACGATTGTAATGTTATACTATGTAATTGAAACGATTTTTATTAATGAAAAAAGAGGTATGATATGATTTCAGCAAACAACATCACACTGCGTGTTGGAAAAAAAGCACTTTTTGAAGACGTTAACATCAAATTTACAGAGGGCAACTGCTATGGATTGATCGGCGCCAACGGCGCAGGAAAATCTACATTCCTCAAGATCCTCTCAGGCCAGCTCGAACCAACGAAAGGTGATATCGTAATCACACCTGGACAGAGACTTTCTTTCCTGCAGCAGGATCATTTCAAATATGATGCCTACCCTGTTCTGGATACCGTTATCATGGGTAACGAAAGGCTTTATCAGATCATGAAAGAAAAAGAAGCCATCTACGCAAAAGAGGATTTCACAGACGAAGATGGTATCCGTGCCAGCGAACTTGAGGGTGAATTTGCAGAGATGAACGGATGGGAAGCAGAATCCGACGCCGCCACTCTTCTCAACGGTCTCGGTGTCGACACAGAGTTCCACTACACACAGATGGCAGATCTTACCGGTAGTATGAAAGTCAAGGTCCTGCTTGCACAGGCTCTTTTCGGAAATCCGGATATCCTTCTTCTGGATGAGCCTACCAACCATCTGGATCTTCCTGCTATTGAATGGCTGGAAGAATTCCTGATCAACTTTGACAATACCGTCATCGTAGTATCCCATGACCGTTATTTTCTGAATAAAGTCTGCACACATACTGCTGATATTGACTATGGAAAGATTCAGCTCTATGCCGGAAACTATGATTTCTGGTTTGAGTCCAGCCAGCTTCTGATCAAACAGATGAAAGAAGCCAATAAGAAAAAAGAGGAAAAGATCAAAGAACTTCAGGAATTCATCTCCCGTTTCAGCGCCAATGCTTCCAAATCCAAGCAGGCAACTTCCAGAAAACGTGCTCTGGAAAAAATCCAGCTGGATGACATGCGTCCTTCCAGCCGTAAATATCCATATATCGACTTCCGTCCAAACCGTGAGATCGGAAATGAAGTTCTTATGGTTGAAAATCTTTCCAAGACAATTGATGGTGTCAAACTTCTGGATAACATTTCCTTCACACTGGGTCGCGAGGATAAAGTTGCTTTCGTAGGTGCCAACGAGCAGGCGATCACAACTTTCTTTAAGATCCTCACAGGTGAGATGGAGCCGGATGAAGGTAATTATAAATGGGGTGTCACTACTTCCCAGGCATATTTTCCGAAGGACAACACTCAGGAATTTGATAATGACCTCACGATTACAGACTGGCTGACACAGTATTCCGAGATTAAGGACGCAACTTATGTCCGTGGATTCCTTGGTCGTATGCTTTTCCCGGGTGAAGACGGTGTAAAACGTGTCCGTGTTCTTTCCGGTGGTGAAAAAGTTCGCTGCCTTCTTTCCAAGATGATGATCTCCGGAGCCAATATTCTGATCCTGGATGAGCCTACCAACCATCTGGATATGGAATCCATTACTGCACTTAACAACGGACTGATCAAATTTCCGGGTGTAATTCTTTTCACATCTCATGATCATCAGTTTGTACAGACAACCGCAAACCGTATTATGGAAATTCTTCCTAACGGCAAACTGGTTGATAAAATCACAACTTATGATGAATATCTTGCCAGCGATGAAATGGCCAAGAAGCGTCACGTCTTCCAGGTTAATGAAGAAGACGCTCAGGATAACTAAATCTTTCATAACCAATTTTGATGTATTCACTTCCCCTGCCTGCTTATGTAAAAGCAGATGCAGGGGATTTTTATCCATAAAAAAACTCCTGCCGCAAGTTTTCCTGCGGCAGAAGCTTTTTTAGTATTTCTTTTTAGCAATCCTTTACTCCATTGTGATCGGAGCAAGTTTCCCCTGAGTCACATCCAGAAGGTCTTTAAGCGGAACTTTCAGAGTAAGTCCTACTCTTCCGCCGCTCACATAAATTTCCTCGAAATTCTCCGCCGACTGATCAAACACAACCGGATAATTCTTTTTCATTCCAAGCGGACTGCACCCGCCTCGAATATAACCTGTGATCTTCGTAAGATCTTTTACGTGGATCATGTCTACTGTCTTTTCTCCAACAGATTTCGCTGCCGCTTTACGATCTACTTCTTTCTCAATCGGTACCACAAATACATAATAGCCGCCGCTCTTTCCTTCCATGACCAGTGTTTTAAAAGACTGGTCATGAGGCGCACCGGTAAGATCCGCGCAATGGATCCCATCTATAAATTCTCCACAGTCATATGTGATCGCCTCATATTTTACTTTTTTCCGGTCAAGCATTCTCATCGCATTGGTCTTTGCTTCTTTTCCCATTTCTGTCACTCCTCAGGTTTTCTCTTACTTATCTTCCCATTCGTCATAATCTTCCGGATCCAGATCTGCCATATTTTCTATGTCCATCTGCCGTCTTCTTTGCTGCTGTTTTTCAAATTCAGCATATGTATTTGGATTTTGTGCCTCTTCCCTGTCCGGAATATCATATGGATCATAGTCTTCATTCATATCGATTTCTTCATAACCGGACTCTCTGTTATACCTTCGGCTCCTGGCACTATAAGAATTGCGATCTCTTCCAGGATCAGGTGAATAACTTTTTGAAGAGGTACCTGCCCTCCTGCGTTCTGAAGACGTAGTTCTGTCAGAAGCAGATCTCCTTCCACTGTAGGAACTGTTTCTGGAATTTCCACCTCTTCGGCTGTCAGAAGAACTGTTTGGATTTTCTCTTCTGCCTCCTGCCTTTCTGCCGGCAGGGGTTCTGCTGTCTTCGCCTCTGTTCCTTCTTCGCTCATCCGCAGAATCTCTACGTTCTGAACGATCCCCGTATCTTCCATCCCGACCGGAAGTTTTTCGGGAATGCCTTACCTCTGTGTCTGAATTACCCGTCCGGTCATCCCGATATCCACCTGCGGACTTTCTTCCACGATCATCCGGTGCATATCCGAAATCGTGGTTTCTGTTTTCCGGTATGTTCTTTCTTTTTCTGCTCCTCTCCTCTTCGTAGGGTTCGTCCTCGTCTTCGCTCTCCTCCTCTTCATCTCTGTCCTTATTAATGGCAAACTGGATCAGCATACCAAGAAGTGCAATTCCCACAGCCATACCAATTCCATAAGGAAACTGTGCAAGGCCTCCCATCTGAGCGATGGATAAACCAGCCAGAACTCCGCCAAGAACACTGGTTCCAATAATGATCACACCTTTTGCATAACGCATGGCAAGTGCACCAAGTCCTACACCGATCAGAATGCAGAGAAAAAAGGAAAAAGAACTGGTTGGATGGATCAGGTAAATACTCAAAGATATTCCGATACCAAATCCCAGTACAAAAATACCTGCTCTGTAGACCAGGAATGAAACGATCGCCAGTACAATGCCAAATCCGGCCATGGCCCCTGCAATTATCATTTTATCCTGCACACCTGATATATATGTTGCGGCAAAACCGGCACCTGCACCAATGAGGAAGCCAAAGATCATCATCCAGAAACGTAAGATACGGTACCCGAGAATACAGTTCAAAAGTCCAAACACACAGAGCACTCCATATACGATCATCATAAGCTGTCCAATCTGTTCCATACCTCCTGTCCTCTGTATAATGTCAAACACCCTCGATAACATATCCATATTCATTCGCTTACTCCTCTCTTCCTGAATTCATTATTCTGCCTGAAAATCTGCCGATCACTTCATGATCTTTATTCAGAAAATCAGATATATGGTATAAAAATTATCCAGCACGCCGTAATGGTATTCCACCTGCCCAAGGACATTCTGCTTCATATAATACTGAGCTACATTCTGCACTTCCCCATTATCCAGAAGTTCATTGCAGGCTGCAGCAAATGCCTCCTGATTGCTGAATTTAAATCGAACTACCGCAGCGCCATTATCCAAACGCATTTTGCAGTAATCATAAATAGTCTCCCAGTCATATCCGTCAAAACATCCCTGATTCAGAACATAGAAGTTCATGTCTTTTGCAGTACAGTCCGGAACAGTAAGTTCCTCCGATCTTATATATTTTTTTTCGTATTCTTCTGGAAAAGGGCAAAGATAATCATAAATAATCGTCTTATGTTCTTCCAGCTGTGCAGCATTCCCATTAAGAAAATCCGGCTGGTCACCATTAGTAGCATCTACATAATAATACTCTCCATCCAGTTTTACAATATTCCATGCATGCCCTTCTGTACTTCCCTGCGTGCTTCCATCTACATAAATGCACGGAACGCCTATTCTTTCCAGAAGATATTGAACTGCACCTGCATATCCCGCACAAACTGCCTCTTTTTTCCAGAAGACACCTGCAATACTCTGATCGTCATCACTTGCCTGATATTGGGTATTATCAATCACATAAGTATAAACAATGCGGACTTTTTCATAATCACTGGCATCTGCCGGAATCAGACTGCTTACTTCCTGAAATCCAGCCTCCATGGCATTCTGAATCTCACTGATCTCACTTTCTGTATAAATATATCCCGGGGTAAAAGTGCAGTAATCACTGTCTGAATAAGTTGTTTTATAAATTTTTTCGTGGTTATGCACCCAGAATATCTCCGGATGATCCTTCAGAACCGCATGATAGCATCTGTCAATACTGTCATCCTGGGAAAGGGTCAGATAAAAGTCCTTTTCCCGTGCGCGAATGCCCTTCAGGAGTTCTCTGTAAACTCTCTGTTCTTCTTCATTTAACTGTTTAAAATAATATTCCTGATGTCCTTCCTCACTCTGTGCCACTTCCATCTGACGTAATTCTTCTACCTCTTCCGGTTCTCCCGACAAAACGCTCTTCGCAATAGAACGGATCTGATCCAATGTTCCGGCCCGAACGTAAAAAGGCTGCAACATAACAGATAATACGGTCAAAATTACCACCAGCCGGCAAAAAAATCCCTTTTTCATTTTTTATCCTCTTAATATCCTAATACCGATTGTCAGAAAGGGCAGCCTCCCGCAGGAGACTGCCCTTATTTATCTGCTGTCTCTTAATTCTCCAATTCCAATGCTTCTGCATCATCAAAAGTCTCTACCGCATCATCGATAGATTCCGGATCCAGAGTCAGATCTTCAATCTCATCTTCATCCTCATCTTCCTGCAGAGAATTGTTTTTAAAGTCCTCAAGAAGATTATCAGAAAGAGTATCATTGGATGAAAGTGCGTCTTTCAGTGCTGTTGACTTCACAACATCTGTAAGAATATTATTCGTGCCATCTTCTGTCGTAGTGTTTTCTGCATTTTCACTGCCAGACTCAGTTACTGCTGTATCAGAATAGAACGCCGGCTGTCTGATATAACGGAAGCTTGCGCTGTATGCCTCACCTACTGTTACTCCATTTTTACTGGAAGAACAATGTACCGCGATCCAGTCTCCGGAATCCGTTTTGCCACACAAAATTCCAACATGGTTGTCACTGCCCGCTTCAGGTCCTCTCTGAAATACAAGATCTCCCGGCTGTGCATCTGCCTCGCTGACAACATTCGCTTTCTCCCACTGATCGGAAGTTCCGTCACCAACTGCCGCCTGCATTCCCTGATCCTGATAACCGTTGATCACTGCCCAGGTAACAAAACCACTACAGTCAAGACCATACGCCCGCAAAGTTCCTGAACTCTTGCTTCCATCTGCTGAGACTTTCTCAACGGTTCCCCAGCTCGGATCCTCTCCAAGGACAGTAGACTTACCACCCCAGAAATATCCAACTTTACCTACCAGAGAATAAGCAGCCGTAATAACATCTACACGGTCCTCGGACACGTTATCGCCAACGCTCTCGCGGACAAAACCTTTCGATGCAGTAACAACCGCACAAAGAAGTTTACAGTCTGTCTCTACATATTTCTTAAGAACGGTTCTGTCCTGCTTCGCAATGTTGTTCTTCTTAATATAATAGTTGATCTTACGGTTTCCATAAGATACCTTGGTGATATCCTGTTTATCTCTGACGATCGGATTCATTTCCTCAAAGATCTTGGACAGATCTGCTTTACAGGATGAGTCCATTGTAAAAGATGTCTTACCGCTTTTACTTTGCTGATAAATATAAACAGCCAGGATATCTTGCCAGTTACGTACCAGCAGTGTATCATCGGTCAGTTTATTTTTTTCTTTATATTCTTTCTCGATTTCATCCATAACAGATGTAAAATCATCAGAAAATGTCAGATTATAATTATTCTTAAGGCTGTCCAGATAAAAATCTTTACCTGCGTGAAGGTTGGAGACCATGTTTGTCACATAAACCGGATCTCCGATCTGAGTAGCCGTAGCATTATTTCCATCTGTAATATCTATAGTTCCATTATTGGAATTATTCTTGTTATCCTTATCCTGTAATATCGCTGCAAGCTTCTGCTCTGCATCAGTCAGTACAGAATAATTCGTAACCTTAGCTTTTTCTGCATCAGTCAGTGCATCATAAGCAGCTCGTGCAGCTTCAATCTCATCTTTTGTATCAGCTGTGATCATCTTTCCTGCCAGTGCATTGATCATATCTATAACTGTCTGTACCCTGGTATCATCCTGCGGTGCCTCTGTTGGCTGTGGTGTCGCTGTCGGTTCCGGTGTCGCTGTTGGCTCCGGTGTTGCTGTTGGTTCCGGCGTTGACGTCGGCTGTGGTGTTGCTGTTGGCTCCGGCGTTGCTGTTGGCTGCGGATCTGGTGTTTCCGTTGGCTGTGGTGTTTCCGTCGGTTCCGGATCTGGTGTTTCTGTTGGTTCCGGATCCGTAGGAATTTCCGGTTCTGTCACTTCCTCACTGCCCTCAGAACTCCCCTCATCAGCCGCAACAGTTTCTGCCATGTCAGCAGCTCTGACCCCGGCTGGGCCTGCCAGTACCATAGCTGATATCATCGTGATGCATAAAAACTTATTAAGGTACTTGTTTTTCATATTTATTAAGATGCTCCCTTCTTTCCTTGAACATCCCTTTACTTCCCCTATAATAAAGGTCTGCCTTAAACCATTTTAGATAACCTAAAGTTTAACTCCACTTATTTTAGCATAGGAATTTTATGAAATCAACCGTTCTGCCGGGATATCCTTGTCAATTTATTTATTTTTCACTTTTTATTCACATTTTTATAAGAACATTTTCGTACTGCAAAAAAGCTGCAACGCTTTCGCGCAGCAGCTTTTTGTCGTATACTGTCAGATTGCCGTTACCGGCCGGCCTTCCATATGGAACTGTCTTCTGAGACAGAGCTGAAAAATCCCCTGTATTACCTGATAACACACTCGAAGAATAAAGCGGATATCATCTGCAATACAACGAGGGCTCTCCAGATAGCACGCATGCCTCTCGCGGATATATCCCACAAGTTCCTCAAAACTGTCAAAATGCTTCGCCTCTTCCAGCTGGCTGTCCGCATTTCCACTTAAGATACACTCCTTCAGACAATTCTTCAGTTCCGCTTCATAGGAATTATGTTCTGCAAGACTTCCTTTATATGTTCTGTTATGAGGAAAAGTAAAGTAATCTGCCATATAATGCATGACCTCTCCGAATCTGCGCCAGTAAACTCTGGCATTATCTTCTTCCGGATTTCGCTCAATCAATTCCCGCATCTTTTCCTGAAGCTGACTGAATGTTCCAAAAAACTCATGTCTGGTAGTAAGAAACGACGGTCTCAGATCCGGCATAATATTGCCCAGGCAAAACGCTTTTCTGTGTTGCTGGAGGCTATACACCTCGGACATCTGGTCTGCCAGGTATCTGCCTAACAGTATATGTGATTTTTTACGCAATTTTTTCCTCTTCCTTCTTTCATGATTCAGAATATGGCCGAATCCATCAGTAAAGTAGTCCTGCCGGCCATCGACTGAAATCTGTAAACAATACGTTTGTCAGGACCAACTTTACTATAGCACCATTTTTCTAAATAAGCAAATAAAGTTTGCGTAAAGTTTCTGTTTTTTCACTCAGCTCAACCATGCGGGTTTCAGCCCTCTTACAGTTCCTTAAAATCCGTTGTGCCATACAGGTCGTATGGGGTGCTCTGGTATACGTAATAAGCATTACAGGTTGCGTCCTTTTTCATTTCTAAAATCCTGATTCTATAAGGCTTTTCGGGATACTGTACGCCATTACTTATGCTTCTTACGCCATCATTACCCCATTTTCGCAGTCCCCTGTATTATGCAAACTGAATAATTTTGTTGTTTCTTACAGTGCTGTTTTCATTTACTTTGTCCAATCCGATGGTATCCTCCAAAAGCTTCATATCTTCTGTTTTTTTCTGCTCCATGACACTTGTATATAAATCCATTGTCATTTGAAGTGAAGCATCCTTCCTTTATGTGATACCTTTACCAAGTTCTTTACCTTTTAAATCTTTTCCCATCGTGTCGTATTCCTTTTATGCCCTACATACGATTACGACAGAACCTTTTCAGTATTATTCTATCATAATCTACGGGCAATATCCAATTATTCCTTGTTCTCTTCCACTAAAAAAAGAGTATCCCGGATCTTGCATGACATATTCTTACAGCCGGTCCAGCTAGTGTTTTCTTCTTACTGCTGCCTCTGCTTCTGCCACTGCTGCCATCCTGTCACGTTCCGGGGATGCTCTTTACATCTGTTTTGTTCTTCCTTTGTATAATTATTCGCATTCTTCCAGATTCTGTTTCAGTATCTTTTCTACATCCAGAACATGCGCTTCCGCTTCTATATCTTCCACATTCTCTGTTATTGTTGTCATATACATAACTGGTTTTCCCACATTTATATCACAATCATATAAGGCTGACATTAGCAACACCTGAAACTGTTCCTGTGAAAGCTGGAAAGATGGACAGTCCGCATTTTTTATCTTCTCTTCCATCTCTTTGTTATGATCTACGTCCGTTTTGCTTGCGTAATACGTCAGATTTTTATGGATTTCCCGGGGCAGCAGCTGTAAATTGTCCGCACGGTTGCACTCTTTTCCTTCACTTGGCTTATACTGGTTCTTTTTCCTGATATGGTGGATCTCATTGTCATCAGATCCGAACTCATTTTCTAGGAAACAGTCACTCATTACCCGGTACATGCTAACGTGCTTATTGTGTTTCTGTCCTTTAACTTTGTATTCATAATACCAGTCCTGTCCCGTCCGGCTGCCGTCCTTATTCTTTGTCCCTGTGTACCTGTGGTTTGGTTTCACTACCTTGATCTTATTACCATATGCAGAAAACAGATAACCTTTGTTGGACATAAACCAGTACGCTGGGTATGGTTCCTTACATTGGACGATCTGCTCTCCTTCCTGCATAACATAATTAAATGTATTCATCATCAGATCATCAAATTTTTTTACTGTATTCTTCTCTCGTATATTTCTTATATTTTCTCATTTTATTTACTCCTTTTTATCCTTTTTATAAACAATTTTTCTCATAAAATAAGAGCACCTGTAACTGGTACAGATGCCCTCATACTTTCATATTTATCTGAATTTCTTAAACTCTTTTGCAAGCTGCTTGTCGTACTTATCAAGCTCTCCACGGATCACTTTTTTCAGCTCTGACATGTCGTTCACGTCCACACCATTTATCACGAACTGATACTCATTATTCATGGTAACTTCCTGTCTGGCTGGTACTTCTTTTATGTTTGGACTTCCTGCATTCTGCATAACATCCGTAAACTCCTGCATGATCGCTGTTGCTGGCCTCAGAATCTTTGTAAAATCCTGCGTCAGAACCGTTTCTCCCGGCTTGGCTCCAATGAATCCGGTATCACCATTTTTCATGATCGCATCTCCCAGAAGTGTCCCCATAGTTGCCGGGATCAGATTTCGGATCACTCCGCCCTTGGAGAATCCAAACGTCTGAAGCTTTTTAACCAATGCGTTCTTCTTTTTGGTATCCCATTTGCTTACATTTTTTGCATCCTTATAGCCCAGAATCGAAGCTGCCTTTACAATGTTTGCATTGCTGGTTTTCTTACCTTTCTTTGCAAAGTGCTTCACAACCGGATCTTTGATTTTCTCGATCTCTGCGTCACCGCCTGTGTAAGTAGGTAATGCTGCATACCATTTCTTCAGCTCTGCTTCTTTTTTAGTATTCGCCTTTACGGTATTGGCACTCTGTCCGGTAGACATATTCAGGACACGGTTCTTTTCTTCTGTGGTAAGAGAATATTTCTTACTCTTGGCTGTACTGTTTACGATCTTGGAATTCTTCGCTGCATCCTTCAGTACAGACACATTTAAACTTACAGCCTTACAATATCCGCCAGATCCCTGAACCTTGATTGTTGTTTTCCCGGTTTTTAATCCCTTCAGAGTGATACTGTTGGCGGATTGTGTGATTTTCACGATTCCTTTTGTGGAAGCTGTACAGGTGAAATTCTTATTGACTGCGGTTGTCGGACTGAAGCTTACCTTTACCGTTGCTGTCTTTCCTACGTTCACAACAACTGATTTCGGACTTAATGTAATGTTCTTCAGGGTTTTATTCTGTGCATCGGTAGCAACATTTCTTATTACTTTATCCGCAGCAGAATTTCCGATTCCTGTAGATCCTGAAAGCTTGGTATCTTTGATGCCTGTTACTGCACTGTCAGCCTTCTTACTGTCTGTTGAATCATTCTTAAGATTGGAATTCTGAATGTTCTTCTAGAACTGATCCGAAACTTTCAAACCTGTGTCTGCAATGATCTGGTTGATTTCTGCATAAGCATCCTTGTATTTCTGCTTTGTAGTTTTCAGCATCTCGTCAATGACAGCGGTCTGCATCTGAGAGTTGGATTTTACTGCATTTAAAGTACTGTCCAGAGCATTGTCAGCCTGATCGGTAAGGTTATCATAACCTTTAGATATCATATCAATCTGATGGCTGTGTTTGGTATCTTCCAGATCTTCCTCTTTTTCCGCAAGATCCGCTTTTAACTGTTCCCGCTTTGCTTTGGCAGCAACGTTTGTAGTTTCCTCCAGAGCTGCAATCTGCGCTTTGATCGCATTAATATCCTTATTTTTGCTCTTGATAGTCTTATCAAACTGGTAATACTCTTCCTTGGCATCTGTGGCTTTCTGCTGTATATCCACGTTCTCTTTCAGGAGATCGTTCTCTTTTGAAACCTGATCCTCATACATTTTCAGCATATCCTGATTGTAACTGTAAATAGCCTTGGAAGATTCCCGGATTCCGTCCTTATACTGTTTCTGGTATTCCTTCAGCTGTTCCTTGGTAAGATTTCCTGCATTATATTCTTCCTGAGCATTTTTCAGTTGTGCCCGATAGTCCGCAATTTTCTGCTGTTCTGCATTCAGTCCCTTATTGATAAGAGCAATGTTGGCAGCTCCCTGTTTCGTCAGTTCACCAGAATCAGAGAAGAACGTATCAGAATCCAGCATATCTTTTAAGGTGTCGCAGTCGTCAATCAGTTCATCCAGAGAATCAATGGTATCATCTCTTCTTCGGTAAGATCAGAAATTTCTAACCCCGTATCTTCTTCATCCTCACTCTCTTCCTCATACTCTTCCAGATCATCCATAAACTCTTCATCCTCAAATTCTTCTGCAAACTACTGAAATTCATCCATCTCTTTCATTCCTCCATATATTATTGCAAACATTTGTTCTTATTGTATCGTGTAAGTCATGCTAACATTTATATATAAATTTGTCAATAGTCGGAAAATGGTTTTTTTGCCACTATAATAACAGTCTTTTTAATCTTCCACTGTACACTTACCAAAGCAATTTTTTACCCCTGTTTTAAGGACTTTTTTTATCTTTTTGATACAAAAATCCACCGTAATCTTTTCAATGGGAAGTTACCCGTCTAAACCTTAAAATCCATTCTAGCCCCATATACGCGCGTTACAGGCCTATGAAAATTTTTTTAATTTTTCAAAAAAATATGTCCATAACATCCAACCCAGCTCCCTGTCCTCCACTCCCAACTCACTCTCCGCAGCGTCCTGACCTTACCCACCACAGTGGCCTTCAGAGCGTCTGACAGCCCGTACAGAGCATCCTGTACACCTCTCTGAACAAGTTCTCCATGCAGCACCTCTGATCCGTTTCTGACCGAATACGTGCCCTAGAAGCCTATAGTTCAATCCGATCATAAAGTCATTGAAAAATTCATTCTCAACCCATTATATAAGAAGATTCTCTGCTTTCTGGCGGTCACGATCTGTTGATACAGGCAGTACCAGCCATATAAATTCCAGTCCATATCAGGCTCTTTCTCCAGTCACAGTGAGCTTCCAACGAATCAAATAACAGTATTCCTCCAACTGCTGCCATCTTCTCTGAATCAGATTACTCTCAGACCTGCTCCTGATACTCTGCTCACCCGGCACGTTTGCTTACCCTGATCTGCTGACTGTAGCTCACCTGATAGCTCTGGAATCCATCCTAACTGATCCTGTGGAGAAGTTATCAGCTGGCAGTGAACCCGGCTTGTAGGACTATAGGATGCTCACAGGGCAGCACTTATTTACAGATCTCTTTTTCCGTACAGTTACTGCTTGATTCTGCTTCAACCATCATTTATACTGTAATTGTAGGAGGTGCATAGCATGAATAACACACTACCCATTGAAGATTTAAGCAAGACATATCTGGAACATTCCATGGTTATAAACAATTTCGTTATCAAGATCGGCAACCAGATCAAAGACAGCTTATGCCGTGTTTTCGGTGACAGTGTACAGTATGAATGGCGTGAAAATGATGATAAAGTCGTTGTTCCCGACGTTTCCATCATCTGCAACATGAGAGATCGTAAGAATGTATCTTTTACAGGTATTCCACGTTTTGTTATGGAAGTCCTGTCCCACGCTACTGAGGACTACGACAGGCATGAAAAAATGAATATCTATTGTAAGGTTGGAGTTTCTGAGTATTGGATTGCCGACTGGCGCAAGAAACAGGTTGAGATTTATCTGTTCGATTTCAAAGAAGATGGTGAGCCTTATCCTTACTTATATAAGACAATCACCGCAGAGAATAAAGAAGATCTTCAACTCGTTATGTTTCCGAATCTTCACATAACCTTTGACGAACTGTTTGATATCATCGAATATTAATCAACACTATGTCCATATAAGAGTAAAGGTATACTGCTGCCTTTACTCTTTTTGTATATGCTTCCTTCATTTTCAGGCTCTCAAAATTTTTCTGCTCGTTTTTTTAATCGAGTTTCTTTCTATATAATGCGTTCATTCTGTAAAGTTGGAAGTACCCCCGGGACAGTCGGACATAAAAAAAGAACGTACAAGATCTGTGTCTCTCATACGTTCTGTGCTACATTAAAATCATTTTTTCGTCTTTTCTTCAGATTCTGCTTCGCGTATTTTAGCAAGTGCCTTTTCTCTTGCTTTTTCTTTTGCAATCCTCTCGTTCCGCTTCTTTATGAACTCTATTATTTCTTCATCGTCAGCATATGCCTCTTCAATCTGAGTTCTCAGTTGCTCCATCTTTTCTTTATATTCCTGCATTAATATCATTTTCTGAAGCATCTGTCTGAAGTAATTGAGCAATATCAACTTTTCCACAGGGGCCAGCTTTTGACTATATTCTTTCAGATCCAGGCATCTTCTTCGTACTGACTGATAAATGGATTCCACCACAACTCTGCGGAACTTTCTTTGCAACTGCCACTTTTTGTTAGCGTTCTTCTTAAAGGTCATGATATAATCCATGTTAATCTCTATCCGGTTATATCTTCTAACTCCATACAAGTCTTTCTCTTCAATGAATCTGTCCGTGATTGCATCTGTGATTTCAAAATATAGCCCTCTCTTAATTGCCTGAATCTCAGATCTACACTCATACTCTCGTAAACATTCTCCCATGTATTCCTGATAAATCGGCATCAATTCATTGGCTGGCATCAGAATCGTGTTCTGGCTATTCAAATGTCTGAGTATTCCTTTAGGTAATGTATTCTTCTCACAGCCAAGAAGTCTGCATAATCTTGTAACTGTTGCTGATCTCGCTGCACTCAGACAGATATCCTGAAAAAGATTCTTTATCTTATTAACTCTAGGGTTCCAGAAATCACCATAAAATACTTCTGAGAAATATCCGTATATGTCGAATCCAAACTCTTTATACAGCAGAGCATTTGATACGTAGATTTCATTCATGATTCCTCGTTCAAAATAATAATTCCGCTGCACACCTCCTACCAGAATGCACTTGAAAAGATACTCAAATTCATCCAGTGGGAAACTGCTCTCTGTGCCATTATTTTTTCTTCCATCTGAGATTACAGGTTCTTTCAGTTGTTCCGTAAAGATGTAACTCTTCTTAGGTTTGTGTGTCTTTTTGTTCTCTGGATGATAAAATTTATAGGATTCTTCTAAGACTTTAATCTGCTTTATCTTCTGTGCTCCCGAAGATACATTCCATCCAAGTTTTCTGCAAATTTCCTGATATGTATACTCATGATTTAACTCCAACATATTTTTCCCCTATTTTTGTATGAATTGTATATGTATATACGTTCGCAAGCTCACTCTCCATTTCGCAGCAAGCTGCTCAATAATTGCATTAATTATACTATTAAATTTATGTATAATGTATATCAAAGATTTCCAAAATTGTCAACTTCATGCCCTATATAATAACCTATATCTATATATGGGCATGATTCTGACAAAATTGGAAAGTTGAAATATTGCGTTCTCTTATTGAAAAATCGACATAACGTATAGTAATCTCTAGTGTATATTGGAACTATATGTTCCCGCCCACATTCTGTCCCACAACATATCCCCCAGTTTTTCTAATACTCTTCAGAATCTTCTTGACTTCTTTCTTGAACTCCTTAGCCTTCGGTTTCCGGGACTGCATGAGAACTTCGTAAAGGCCATCTTCGGTAAGAAACCAGTATTCCTGATTCGGTTTTAACAACGTCCGCTCATTAAGCGGAGGATTCGTAATTTTTATTTTTTCATCATTATCTACTGCTCTTAACATTGTAGTTACATCTTTATGTTCAATCCACTCTGCAACATCTCGTGCCAGGAACAGCGGATCTTCTGGTGTACCGAATACACGGATGCGCTTATCAAGGAAGGACTGCTCGGTGATGAGAGTGAGAGATCACTTACCTTGAATCGGGGTGAGTGGTTTTATAGCATTGAACAATACTCACAGGGGGTGTCCATTTCAGTGACCCCTACAATCTTAAAAACATTTGGTCATTGAATTGATGACCGAACGTTTCGTTACGTCAGGTTTGTCACACATATCCTATATAAAAAATGCTAGTATAATCTAATCCGGTGAATCGCCAGGACAGCTTAATACAAATATGGGGTAAGCATCTGGGATTCCATCTCATTTAATAGCATTGAACATTCCTTCCAGTTGGTTTATAATATAGTCATAAGCACACAAGGAGGTGTTACCATGTCAGAAAAAGATAAAATCATACAACTGCTGGATTATGTTCCTGAATACAAACTTGGCTATGTTCTGGCTTATGTTCAAGGTATTACTGCTGATGAAGATTCCGATGACGCATACTGCCGTAACCTTTACGAAGATTATCTGAATGATCCTGACCCAACAAAAGATGAAGAATACTCTCTTGAACAGTGCAAAAAAGAATGGGGGATTGGTTGATGTATAAAATCGTCCTCAAGAAAAAAGCTAAGAAATTCATTGACAAGCTTCCTCTCAATGAGAAAAAGCGCATTGTGGCAGCCATTGAAAAGCTCCCGAAAGGTGAAGATATCAAGAAACTGCAAGGCTATGATAACGTCCTGCGTCTCAGAGTTGGCACATACCGTATTATTTACACTGTAGATAATGGCAAGCTTATTATTACTGTTATTGATGCAGGAAACAGGGGACAAATATACAAAAGACTATAACCAGTGCTGGATTATGGATGAATGGATATAATGGATGGGGCGTCTGATAGACGTTCCATTTTTTTGTATACTGAAAGTTTATGGGGATAAAATTTTATCCTCTAAAATCTGATGGTTCTGTATGCTTTCAGCTTTCATTTTAGGATCTTCATTTTCAGGTCAGTATAAAAACATACCACATTCAGGCAATACCGGAAATAACAAGCCCCTTCTAAGTTGAAAGCACCCCTGTCACCTGCTGCCCCTCTCCCCTCCTGCTGATCTGGTTCCGTCTGATCCGGTTCCGGTTCTCTTGCTGATCTCTGATCTTTCTTAAATAAAATCATCTCAGGCAGTCCCACAGCTATAAAATAAAGCGTTTCTGTCCTTCAGTCCGTCCCCCTGTAAAAGCACTGTATTTCCTGCAACTGTAGCCCTAAACACTGATAAACAAGCCTTTTCTTACTCTTCCTTCTATGCTGTGATCTCTGTACCTGCTACCTGATCCTGTACCGGAAAAGCACTTGTTTTCCTGCTGTTCTGTATTGCGTCTATAGTGCTGCTCTATGATGAGTATATCGAACTGTAATGGCTCTGAGATCATCCGGCCTGTACTTGTTCGACTGCATCCGGTAACGTCCGTTCCTGCTCTATCATCTCTCATAAAGTCCTTAACTGTGAGGTACGTCTGATCTGCTACACCTGTGATCTGGTGACCTGTTCCGTTGGCTCTCCTGCTGCCTGTTCCGGTGGCCTGTGTGTGATCTGCTGCAAGCTCTCTGTACCTGCTACAAACAATGTTTGTATCTGGTTCCGGTCTGCTGTCTGCTGTAGCTCTCTGGTTTTTCTTCTTCCTTTGCTTCTCCTGCTGTCTGTTGGCTTCTCTGTTCTCTCTGATCCTCTCAAAGCTCTTTAATCCTTATATGCTATGCTCTTTTAGATATAAGCTTGTGACCTTCTCTATAGCTCTGATCCCTGTGATCTTGTGGCCTGTATTCCTCATACTATCCCTGTGCTTTCTGTGGCTCCTGTGGTTTGTTGTCAACTTTGCCAACTTCGTTATATTCTTAACAGTGAATAGAAACATCTTACAAGCCTTATGCTTTTCTCAGTCTGGAAGTGTAACCTGCTGCCGATCCAAAACCAAACCGGAACACAAACCACACCAGAGATCAGGAACGCAGCCAGACACAACCAAACGGAATACAACGAACTAAAAAAGGAGGATCACTGCTGACCCTCCTGTTTCTATTACTCTGCCGTTATGTAATTAACTGCTTTTTCTGCCTTGCTGCTTGCTGATACTATAAACTTGTTGTCGTTCCTGAGAACCTTCAACCAACTCTGAATATATGCTGCACTGTTACGGAATGTCTTAGGCGTTTCAATTCCTAACATATTCATAAGGGATGCGCTTCCGATCTCTGCAACCAACTCTTCCTTGCTGTAAGTCTCTGATCCGAAAGCTGCAACTGCTCCGGTCTGTAATCTGTTTAATCTGTTCTTGTGTCCGGTGCTGTGTGTCAGCTCATGAAATGTTGTGCTGTAATATTCGTTGATGTTCTTGTACTGCTGTTTCATTGGAACCACAACTCTGTCAAATGACGGGCTGTAATATGCCTGATTGCTTGCACACTCTTCGAAATCAATGTTTTCTCTTTTCACATAATCAGTTATTATTCTGTCCGCTTCTTCGATCGGTTTCACATCTTCAAAAGGTTTCGCTAGTGGCTCAACACCTTCAACCTGTGAAATATGAAATACGTTGTAATATCTCAGCATTGGGATCTTCCTGATCTCTTTTTCTCCGGTGTCTTTGTCTGTCTCTTCTTTTTCTAATATCTTCCAGAAAACAACGATCTCTGATTTCTCACCTTTGCGAACATGTCCGCCAAGGTCAGCCCACTGTTTAAATGTTGCATATTCTCCGGTATGAAGCAGAAGCATCTGATTGATAAGGCTGTATGGTTTCTTGCTGATCCGGTTAAATGCTCCGGTCTGTGTTCCTGTCCACGGCTTTTCCCATGGGATGTTCCCTTTTTCAAGCTCTGCAATGATTCTTGCTGTTACCATTTCATAAACATTTGCTTTTCCTGCTGCCATAATCTTTTTTCCTCCATATAGAAAGTGTTTTCTTTTTGTGTTCCGTGTTGCTTTGTTTTTCTCTTGTGTTTCTTTGTTCTGTTTGATTATGGCTTAATTATATAACGATATCGTGTTATTGTATAGTCGGAATAATCAATAAAAATAACACGATATCATTATACGTTTTTTGTATATTATGTATAACGATATCGTGTTATGTTTTTAAAATATTTCTACCATGTTTCTATTTGACAACTTTGTTTTTCTATATTATAATGAGCTTAACAGGAAAGTCGGAAGGTGAATGCAGCTCACCCGTTCCGGCGAAAGTTAATAGTTATTACTAAAAAATAGTCGTTCCTAAACTTTAGCGAGAGCAGGACGGCTATTTTTTATGTGTATAATTCAGTATCGCAACTATAAGCATCGCAACAGATACAATCAGTTGTAATTCTTCATATGTACTCATAAAGCACCACCTCCGAACAGGCTCGGAACAGGTGCAGCACGTCCCCCGACTTCCCCATTAAGCTCATTATTATAAATTATTTAGATAATTTTTCCTGTACAGCTTCTACAATAAAACCGTTTACACTTTTTGCTCCTGCTGCTATGATCTGCTCTTTAGTTCCTTTAGGAAATCTTACAAGAACTTTGTCGTAATTTTCTTTTTCCCATTTTGCTGTAGCTCTCATATGGGCTTCTGACGCTTTTTTCTTTTCTTCCATATAATTCTCACTTCTTTCTTAATATATAATCACTTATTTTATAACACGATATCATTTTTATTGGGAATTGTCAATGATAACGCTATCGTGTTATAAGTATTGCACAATTTAGTTATACCGCTATCGTGTTATGTTTGTGCACTATTCCATCTTGTAATAACACGCTATCGTGTTATAATAATCTCAACAACAAAACAACAGCAACACACAAGCAACCGGATAGCCGAAAGCTTCCAATACTTGAATCCATATACCTGTGATGCTTCGCAGTGGTCAAGCAAATAGTCAGGAAGATGATTCAAGGGTTGCAACATAAGAGATCAATTCACAGGAGGATAAACATATGTGTAGAACAATGAACGAACTTGAGAAGGTTGTAGCAGATTACAGAGGACTGAAAGCTATGAAAGAACAGCTTGACGAAGAATTAAAAGCTGTGGAACGTGAGATCATCGGTTATCTGGATTCCAATGAGAAGCTTTCCGAAACTGGTAACGACTTCACAGTAAAGATTTCCACCTGTGAACGCCGTACAGTTGACACAAAAAGATTGGAAGCGGATCTTGGTAGCCTTGCAGAGTATCAGAGAGTTAGCCAGTACCGCAGATTATACGTTAAATAAGAAGCTGATCCTTCCGGTGGAGGTTAACCGGAGAAAGGTGAAAACACGATGTTAAACATCTTTAAGCGCAAGAACAAACCGGATCACAATAAACAGTCTGCTGAGATCAGAACGATTCAGAAGGATATGCAGACAGTTGCAGAGCAGTATGAAGCAACTCGGCAGCAATTACTGAAGAATCTGGAACTGATTAACACGATCTTATAAAAGTGGTCGCAGCCACTATAAACAGGGCTTTAAGCTGTGAGCGTTGACCGTCACAACGGCGGTCAGGTAGTCAGAGAACAAGGAGGACTAGAGCATGTTATACCGAATATCTTTTAATGCTTCCAATGCCAGTTATTCCAGATGCTTTACAGACAGATCGGAAGCTGAGAAGTTTTACAATGATCTTCTTCATTCCGGTATCTACAGGAACATTTCTTTTCAGGAAGGATGATCTTACCGCTGACCTATCGGCGTTACGGGGACTTCTATCAAATTGTTTATTGCTGTGCTATCGGCATGACGGGCAAAAAGCTATATTTTTCCTTCGATTTTCAAGGAGTGAAATTTTACTCCTTGAGGATCACAAGAAAATCACATCATTTCACAGGAGGACAAAACCATGAAACACACTGATCCACAGCCACTTATGACTTATAGCCAGTGGTGCACAATCTTTAAGTACCGTCTGAAAAAGTACATACGAAGAAAGCTGTACAACGGCTTACAGTGGCTGCTGTTCATCCTTTTCATGGTCGGGATTCCTTATGGAATGATCGTACACTGGCTGTTTTTCGGCTATTAATCACAGATCAAGGAGGTTTTCACAATGACACACGGCACAAGAATAGACATCAATGCCATTAAAAGCGTATTGACACGTTGGATCACAGAGGGACACATCACACCACTGGCAGCGTTCAATCGCTTTTGGGGCTACACATTCCACCTAATGCAAGAGGACGAGATCACTAATGATGAATACAATCAGGTACAGTTGGAGTACCTTCAGGAGATCATCGACCGTTTTCTTCCTAGCACCACATATCCGCAGGATATTATTCCAACACTGGAAGCTATGGAGCCACTGCACAGATGGGACACTCTGTTGAATTTTATCTTCAATGAGACACCTGTGCAATACGACATTGAAGATCAGGAAGGAGAACATAGATCATGAAGATCAACATTCAGGCAACCGTTACATTTTACAAAGTGATCGTTCTCTCTATAGGCTTATGCGAATCAAAGATTATGAACGAACGGCACTTTGCAGATTATGTAAGTGCAGCAGCTTATAAGGCAGCAGTCACCAAGAACGGACTTGTTGCAGTTATTGTGGAGGTGTAGATCATGAGCTGGATGTGTTACAACAAAGAAACTGAAGAAACCTGTCTCCGTGGCTACATTTCAGAGCTTTCCTGCTTCCATGCTGTAGTCATGGCGGAGCAAACATGGAAGATCATCAGTAAGACCAGTACAAAGTCCGGCAGCAGCAAGACCAGACAGAAACAGTTCTTTGAGGATCTTACTACTCTTCTGAATGCCCAGGAAGAAAAGCGTCCGGTTATGGAACATCAGAACGACTATATCCTGCACATTGAGCTTTCCGCAGACGAAACCAATGCAGTTATCAGCTTGCAGAGAAAAGGTAACTATGAGTTTGTTTTCAGGAATGAGATCATTTCTCTTAAGAAAATCGGCAATCAGAATAAATAATCAGGAGGTACTACACTATGAGTTGGAAACACTATAATACAGAAACTAAGAAAATCGAG
>OLPC01001079.1_pt1 | contig 24820 bp, 24 predicted proteins | sample 1672341 | NCBI WGS metagenome assembly OLPC01 (sample SAMEA3136673, study PRJEB25190) | human gut metagenome | reverse complement strand
TAATTAGTTATTATTTATAAAATAGAAGCAATAAAAATAAAAAAAGTATAAATTAAAAAAATATAAAATAAGAGGAGAAAAATATGTTGAGACTAGAGATGGATGAAAGCCTTGAAGCTGTAGAGAGAGAGAGAGAGAGAGAGAGAGAGAGCTATAGCTTAAAGAATAAAAAAATTATAAATAAAAACAAGATCAATAACCTATATTAATTGAAATATAGGCTATTGGTCTTGTTTTTGTGTTTAGAATAAAAAAGAATAGGGGGGAAAGTTGTGAGAAACAGCAAAGCTAACACAAAAGGGATTACATTAATTGCTTTAGTAATAACGATAATTGTATTAATAATATTAGCACGGAATAAGTATAGCTTTTCTAACAGGAGATAATGGATTAATTACAAAAGCAATAAAAGCTAAATTTTATTCAGAGATGGCAGGGATAAATGACCAAAGAGATTTAAGTAAAATTATAAATTTTATGTATGAAGGAGATTCTGATACTGTTGAAAATAAGTTTTTAGAAAAAGCAGTAACAAAAGATGAAATAACAAAATTTAGTAATACATTAAAAGCAGAAATAATATTTACTAGAGAGTCATATGATAGAGGACAACCACTAGAAACTGAGAAAATATGGAAAGAAAATTTTTATGATTGTCAAGATATATTTAAAAATGAAGAGAAATTATCTGGTTTAACTAGTGATATTAGTTATATCAGTAAAGAGACGTCAGGAGAGTCACAAAAATATATTTATGACAAAACAACAGATATATGTTTTAAAATTGAAGATACTAAAATAGGTTCACACATTGTACATAGTATTGAATACGCCAAACTCATTATAGATGGAGAAAATGCAAAAGGAGTTGGAATAGTAGATGATGATTCTAAAATTGCTACAGCATCAGATGGAACGAAATATTATGATGCAAATCTAAATAATTTTAGTTATAAAACAGAAGTAGTATATTATTCAGCAGACTTAAAAAAACAATATACAATGAGTATAAAAGAATTTTTAGAACAAGGAAAACCATCAACAACAACTTATGATGGAGAAACATATACATTTGCAGATTATGTTGCAAAAGAATCAGGAAAAACAAGAATATGGGCAAATATAAAAACATCAGCAAATGGATTAGAAGGATATTGGACGTGGATACCAAGATATGCATATAAATTAGATTCTGGAAGTAAAACAGCAGATATCATATTTATAGATATTGAAGATAAACCAATTGATAAAGAAAAATATGGAGAAACATTACCAGAAGAATATACAGTACATGAAGCATTTAAACAAAAAGATGGATTAAAAGGAATATGGATAAGTAAATACCAACCATCAGCATTAGAAAGTTCAGCAATAGATAGCACAGAACCAGAAAAACCTGATTTAAGTAAATTTGTAGCAAATGATACAAAATTAATTTACTATACAGCAGATGGAAAAAATAGTATAGAAGTAGATTATACAGAAACACCAGAGCAAACAAAAGAGAAAGACGGAAAAGTATATTATTTTTATAATTATCCAAATAAAATATGGGCAAATATAAAATGTACAGCATATGGACTAGAAAGTAAATGGGTATGGATACCAAGGTTTGCATATAAATTAGAAAGTGGAGAAAGTAGTGTAATATTAATAGACACCAATAATAAACCAATAGATAAGCAAACATATGGAAATTCATTACCAAATGGATATACAGTGCATGAAGCATTTACACAACAACCTAATTTAAAAGGAATGTGGTTTAGTAAATACCAACCATCAGCCAAAGAGATAGGAAAAACAGATAATGGGGAGCCACAAAAACCAAACTTAAGTAATTTTAGTAGAGATGATACAAAATTAATTTATTATACAGCAGATGGAAAAAATAGCATAGAGGTAGACTATACAGAAACGCCAGAACAAACAAAAGAACAAGATGGAAAAACATATTATTTTTATAATTATGGAAGCAAGATATGGGCAAATGTAAAATGTCAAGCAAATGGAGCAATTAGTTATTGGACATGGATACCAAGATATGCATATAAATTAGAAAGTGGAACAACAAAAGTAATATTTGTTGATGAACATGATAAACCATTAAATACTAGTGTATATGGAGATTCATTACCAGAAGGATATACAGTACATGAAGCATTTAAACAGAAAGATGGATTAAAAGGAATATGGTTTAGTAAATATCAGCCATCAAAGTAAATTTAATAAAAAATAAAAAGAGAAAGGGAGAAAAAATGAAAAGAAATACTTTAAAAATAGTGATAATTAGTATTATAGCTTTATTATTATATTGTACTAACAGTTATGGCGTAGAAAGTGGTACAGTAAGAATGCAAATAAATGGTGGAGCAGCATGGACAAACATAAATATATCAGAATCATATGCTGAATGTGAATCTTTAAATTCACCAACATCTACATTAGGAACATCAGCATTGCAAGCACATTTAACAACAGATGCAGATTGGAGTGCAATGGCAATATTTTCTGTTAGTCAATATGGAGGTGCAACTGATAATTCTCCAAAAACTACAACTGGAAATTCTTCAGGAATTTATAATGTAGGAAGTAATTGGACACAATCAACAGGAATTTTAAGTACAGCAAATAAAAATTCTACACCATATATTTCAGGTTTGTTTAATGAAGATGGAAGTGTAAAAAAATATATAAAACAATGGTCTACAACAAGAGCAGAAACAAATTTTGTTGGTTTTAAGAATTCGGATGCCCAAGGTATTTCCAAAGGTACTTATGGTTGGATGGGAGGAATCACAGTTTGGGGAACTTCTACATCAAATCCAGTTAGCATAAAAAATGGGCTTTTTGGGATTGGTATTGGTAGTGGCACCTACATCAGCCACGGTAGACATGCTTCGGGTGGTGCGTTCAACGATGTTACATTTAGACCAGTTATTTGGAATTAGTAGAAACTACAATGGCAGTAGAACTGAATACTGAGCTCTGTAGTCCTATTAATGGCCATTTTTTTAAAAAAATTGACTTTTTATGTAAATGCAGTTATAATATATATAGAAGACTTTTAAAATTGTCTTCCGAAAACTTCGGAGGACAAAATACAGTTCTCCGAATATAAAAAGGAGAGCTATACCACATGAATATTAATGCATTGAAAAGAGAAATGAAAAAACTGGAAAAGTTTTTTGTAGATCCAAGTGGGGAGATTTATACCGCAACGGAGCTACATGAAAAACTCGCAAGAGAAATCTGCGAGAAAAACCATTGGGAGTGGAAAATTTCAGGACTGTATTCAGCAGAGGACTTTCTGCTGGAAAAGAAGGGTTACATTAAAGTAGCAAAGTATGACGTATTTAAATACGTCGCCATGAGTAAAATATATGTAAAAAATAAGCATATATTTGAAAATGCGATTTATATCTCGGAGCTATTAAATCTTAAGCTCGAGATATATTAAAAGAAGAGCAGGAGGTTATTAAAGACCTCTTGCTTGCTTTTTATTAAGAAGCAAAAAATCTTTAATTGATAAATAAAGCAAAAAAGAGTATAATACAAATGTAATAAAAAAGAAAAGGAAATAAAAATGTTTAATATAGAAGAGGAATTAAAAAAATTGCCTAATAAACCAGGTGTTTATGTAATGAGAGACAAAAATGACACTATTATTTATGTTGGAAAAGCAATATCTTTAAAAAATAGAGTAAGACAATATTTTAGAAAAAACAATAAAACAGCAAGGATAGAAAAAATGGTAAGTTTAATAGACCATTTTGAATATATAGTAGTAGATAATGAAGCAGAAGCATTAATTTTAGAATGTAACCTAATAAAAAAGAATAGACCAAAATTTAATGTGTTATTAAAAGATGATAAAACATATCCGTATATAAAAATTGACGTGAAATCAGATTATCCAGGAGTTTTTATAACAAGGAGAGTAATTAATGATGGTTCAAAATATTTTGGCCCATATGCTAATCCAGGAGCCGCTAAAGAGATGATAGACTTTATTAAGCAAAAATATAAAATACGTCAATGTAGAACATTAAAAAATAGAGAAAGACCTTGTCTTAATTATCATATAAATAGATGCTTAGCACCATGTATGGGATATGTAACACCACAGGAATATAAAAAACAGATAGATGAAATTATTGATTTATTAGAAGGAAAAACAGAAAAAATAATAAAAGAACTAGAAAACCAAATGCAAGAGGCTTCAATTAAATTAGAATTTGAAAAAGCGGCAGAGTTAAGAGATAGAATTCAATCAATTGAAAGAGTATCAGAGAAACAAAAAGTATCTAATATATCAGAAAACAATATAGATGTAATTGGAATTGCAAAATCAGATATTCAAATATGTATAGAAATCTTTTTTGTTCGTGGAAGTAAAATGGTAGGAAGAGAGCATTATTTCTATACAGATTTAAAAGATATGGAAAATAAAGAAATACTGTCAGGTTTTATAAAACAATATTATTTAGATAATCCTAATATTCCAAATAAGATTATGATAAGGGATGAAATAGAAGATAAGGAAACAATAGAAAAATGGTTGTCCACAATTTTAGGAAAAAAAGTGGAAATAAAAACTCCTAAAAAGGGTGAAAAGCTACGATTTGTTGAAATGGCGGAAATGAATAGTAAAGTGACTTTAGAAAATAAAGAAAAAGATAAGAGTGAAATTTTATTAGAATTAAAAGATGTATTAAGTCTAGATAAATTACCTAGAAAAATTGAAACATATGATATTTCAAATATATCTGGAGAATATATGGTGGCTGGTATGTGTGTAATGCAAGATGGTGTAGTAAAAAAGAATTTATCAAGAAGATTTAAAATAAAAACTGTATATAATCAAGATGATCCAAGATGTATGGAAGAAGTTATAACAAGAAGGTTGAAACATTCTATTGAAAATCCTAAAGGGGGATTTGGAATTTTGCCAGATGTTATTTTTGCAGATGGTGGAATTACTCAAATAAGGGCAACAAAGAAAGCTGTTCAAAAATATGATTTAAACATTCCGGTATTTGGTATGGTTAAAAATGATAAACATCAAACACGAGCTTTAATGGACGAAAATAGAAAAGAATTAAAAATATCACCAAGGTTAATGAATTTAATTACTAATTTTCAAGATACAGTACATGATACAGCAATTACATACCATAGAAAATTACGAGATAAAGCTATTACTAAATCTGAATTAGATGAAATTGATGGAATTGGTAAAGTAAAAAAACAAGCCCTGCTAAAGGCTTTTGGAAGTGTTGAAAAGATAAAACAGGCTAGTATAGAAGATTTGATTAATGTAAAGGGGATTAATGAGGAATTAGCGAAAAAAATAAAAAATATGAAAAATTAAGAAGTCTGACATTTTTAATGCCAGACTTCTTTCGAAGGAGTAATTTTCTCGCCCTTGAAAATTACTCGGACTTGTTATCGGTATTTTTATTTTTTTCAGACTTTATAGAGAATCTGAAATTGAAATTTACTGTCAATACAACAATAAAATTGACCAGTAAAATAATCAAAACATAAAGCCAATAGTCAGTTTGACTCAAGAGCCAAACTGGAATACAAGTTATTCCAGTATCAAATATTGCATCGGCAATATTGAAACTTTTATAACTATAGATATCAATAAAAATTGATACTATGGTTATTAGAATAAATTGCATTATCCACGTTTTGTCTTTAGCAACGAAGTTACTAAAGATTTGAAACCCCATAATTGTCAAGCCAGTGGCGATTATGGAATTAACTTGTTTGAGTTTCTGAGAAACTCCAGGAATAATCCATACAGAGAATATTCCTGTTAATGTAGCCATTATTGGTAAAGCATACCAATAATTTAAAATAGCCAGTCCATCAAAGATGTACCAGATGATTGCAATAGTTGCAATCACTGGAAGAAGTATCTTGATGGTTGAGTTCTTGTTATTCATGTTGTGTGCTACCTTCTTATCTTTTAATATTTGACAGTGGGCGTTCTGTCATTGTTGGACTGAATTTTCAGTCATTATGTATATTATAGCACATTAAATAGAAAAAATCAATTTTTATGTATAAGTACAAAGTAATAGATGCTAGGAAATTTCCTAGCATCTATTTGGCTTGCAGCAAAATGACTTAAATAATAATGTCTTTTTTGTCTTTGTTTTTTTTATTTTCTTTTTTATTTTCTTTTTTTAAGTTATCTGATTCTTCTAAATTTGGAACATCAAAATTTGATATTTCGGTTGAATCAAAGGTTTTGTAAGTATTTATATCAAGTAATTCTTCATTACTTTTTGGTCGTGCGTTTGAAATTAATTTGTAAATAAACAATGTCAAACAAGAAGTAATGAAAACAGCTCCTATTACCGGAATAATAGGACCTAATATCTGACTATAAATTAGCCAGGTTTCAGCCCCAACAATTCCCAAAGTTATAAAGACTATAACTATAGTCAAAATACTTTTTTTAATATTTTTCATTTTTTGTCCTCCTAATTATAAAGCAAGCCACTACAAAAATGTAGAATAATAATATAGCATAAAATTGCGGAAAAAACAAGTTTTGCAAAGCAAATGGAAAAAAATAGAATAAAAAATAGATATTTCTGAATGATTTTTAAAAAAGAATAATAAAAGAAGAATAAAAATATAGTTGAAGAATATACATATAATAAATAAAAATAAGGGGGAATCTTTTGTGGAATATACGAGAGAAAAATTTTTTGAGGTTATGTATAATACTAAATTGGACAAGTTAGTAATAAAAAAGGAAAGGTGGATTAGTAAAATAAGAAGAGTAATTAAAACTCATAAATTTATAACAACAGTAAGTATAGCATTTTTTATGTTTTCAATTGTAAATATAATTATGATATATAGTTTTATGAAAATTTTGCAAAATATATAAAAGTATGATAAAATACTACTATTCTAATAAAAGGAGGATAGTAGTATTTTACTACTAAAAAAGAATGAAATTAGCAAGTGAATGGAAAGAATATAAAATTTTAGATATGGCAGAGGGGCAAAAGCTAGAAAGATGGGGAGATGTTATATTAGCAAGACCTGATCCTCAAATTATATGGAAAGATAAAAGTTATCCAAAAAAATGGAAAGAAATTAATGCAACATACCATAGAAGTAAAACTGGTGGAGGAGCATGGCAATTTAATAAAAAGATTCCAAAACAATGGCAAATACATTATAAAAATTTAACTTTTAATATCAAACCAATGGGATTCAAACATACAGGGCTGTTCCCAGAGCAAGCAGTTAATTGGGATTGGATGATAAATAAAATAAAATCAGAAAAAAGAGAAATAAAAGTATTAAACCTATTTGCTTATACAGGAGGAGCAACAGTTGCTTGTTTATCAGCAGGAGCATCTGTATGTCATGTTGATAGTTCAAAAGGAATGACAACTTGGGCAAAAGAAAATGTAATATCATCAGGACTAGAAGATAAAAAAGTAAGATTTATAGTAGATGATGTTGTAAAATTTGTAAATAGAGAAATTAGAAGAGGCAATAAATACGATGCTATCGTAATGGATCCACCATCTTATGGAAGAGGAGCAAAAGGAGAAGTGTGGCAATTTGAAGAAAACATTTATGATTTAGTAGAATTATGTACAAAAGTATTATCAGATGCCCCTCTATTCTTTTTAATAAATTCATACACAACAGGAATATCAAGTACAGTATTAAAGAATATATTAAACATAACAGTTGAAAAAAATCACAAAGGAAAAGTAGAATGCGGAGAAATAGGAATACCAATGGAAGAATCGAAGCTAGTGTTACCATGTGGAATTTATGGAAGATGGGAGAAATAAGAAAATGAGACAGGAGGGACAGGTCTTAAATGTCCTATAATATTGAGAAAAATATCGAAATTTGTCAAAATTGTTAATATATTAGCAATAATTACAAAATTCGACAAAATATAGGACATTTAAGACCTGTCCCTCCTGTCTCAGAAGGAGAAGTAGATGCAAGATTTAAAAGTAATTTATGAGGATAATCATATAATTGTGGTCGAGAAGATACCTAATGTTCCGTCTCAGTCTGATAAAACTGGAGATATGGATATGCTTACTTTGGTTAAAGGATATATTAAAGAGAAATATAATAAACCAGGAAATGTTTATTTGGGATTGGTGCATAGATTAGATAGACCTGTTGGAGGTATTATGATTTTTGCTAAAACTTCAAAGGCAGCGTCTAGATTGAGTAATCAGGTAAGAGAGAAGGTTTTTAAAAAGAAATATTTAGCTGTGGTAGATGGAAAGTTTGAAAAAAATAATGGAACTTTGGAAGATTATTTATATAAAGATGAGAGAAATAATATTAGTAAGGTTGTAAGTAATCAAAAGAAAAATGCAAAATTTTCAAAGTTAGATTATGAGGTTTTAAAATATAATGAGGTAAAAGACTTAAGCTTGGTTGAAATAAATTTACATACTGGTAGGCATCATCAAATTAGAGTTCAATTGTCTAATTTTGGTCATAGTATATTTGGAGATCAAAAATATGGAACAAGGGGAAAGGGAAAACAGATAGCATTATGGGCATATAAGCTTACAATTGAGCATCCAATAACTAAAGAAAAAATGACTTTTGAAGATTTGCCAGAACCAATAGGAACATGGTGTATATTAAAAAATTATAATAATGAGTAAAAATATTTGCATTTTAAATTAAACTATGTTACAATACATAGGTAATTATGAGAAAGACCGTTAGGAGGAATAAATAAGATGGGAATAGTAAAAGGAATATTAATAGCGATATATCTTGTTATAGCACTAGTTTTAATAGTATTAACATTAATACAAACAAAAGAAGATCCAGGACTATCTTCTACAATAACAGGTTCATCAACTAATAACTTCTATGAGAAAAATAAAAGTAGAACAAAAGAAGGAAAACAAAAAAAGTGGACAGTTATTTTATCAGTTGTATTTGTAGTATTAACAATAGCATTAGGAATTGTATATATGGCATAAAACGTAATAAAAGGGGCGGTTTTCATAAGGAAACTACCCTTTTTTGTACCGAAATTAAAACTTTTTGAAAAGGAGAGAAATTAAAAGTTAAGAAATGGAAGAAAAAGAACAAAAAATTTTAGATTTTATGAAAAATGAAGATTATATACCAATGAAGGCAAAAGAAATAGCAATGCTTATGAGAGTACCAAAAAATGAGTATAATAACTTTTTAGAGATAATAGGAAAGCTAGAATTAGAATTAAAGATTCAGAAGAATAGGAAGAATCGTTATAGAATTAGTGAAAAAACTTATTATGAAGGCTATTATAGAAAAAATCAAAAAGGATTTGGATTTGTAAAAATAGAAGAGCAAGAAGATGAAATTTATATATCAAAAGAAAATTCATTAAATGCTTTAAATGGAGACAGAGTTTTAATAGAGATAGTAGAAGAAAGCAATAAAGTAAAAAAAGCAGAAGGAAAAATTATAAAAGTACTAAAACATGAGAAGGATACTGTTGTAGGAATATTTCAAAACAATAAAACATTTGGATTTGTTGTTCCAGACGATAAAAATTTTGGAACAGACATATATATTTCAAAAAAGAATTTTGGAAAAGCAAGAACTAATCATAAAGTATTAGTACAAATTACAAAATATCCACAAAAGGGCAAAAAGGCAGAAGGAAAGATAATAGAGGTATTAGGAAATGTAAATGAAGCGGGAGTAGACATGCTTTCTTTAATAAAAGAACATAAATTGCCAGCAAGATTTCCGGAAGCTGTAGTAGAAGAAGCAAAAAGATGTGGAAATAGAGTTGATAAAAAAGATATACCTAATAGGGTTGACTTAAGAGATAAAATAATTTTTACAATTGACGGAGAAGATGCAAAAGATTTAGATGATGCAGTAAGGGTAATAAAATTAGAAAACGGAAATTATGAGTTAGATGTTCATATAGCAGATGTTAGTTATTATGTAAGAGAAAATAGTTTATTAGACCAAGAAGCTCTAATTAGAGGAACAAGTATATATATGTTAGGAAGAGTAATTCCAATGTTGCCTAGAGAGTTATCTAATGGTATTTGTAGCTTAAATGCTGGAGAAGATAGATTTACATTATCATGCTCTATGGAAATTGATAAAAAAGGTAAAGTTATTTCATCAGAAATATATAAAGGAATTATTAAAGTTACAGAAAGAATGAGTTATACAGATGTACAAAAAATTATAGATGCTTCAGATGAAGTAACTTTAAAAAGATATCAGCCATATATTCAAGAATTTAAAAACATGGAAGAGTTGGCAATCATTTTAAAAAATAGGAGAATAGAAGAAGGATATTTAAATTTAGATATACCAGAAAGTAAGATTGATTTAGATATAGATGGACATGTAACAAATATATCTAAATATGAAACAACATTTGCACATGAAATAATTGAACAATTTATGCTTACAGCTAATGAAACAATAGCAGAAAAATTTTTCTGGTTAGAAGCACCATTTATTTATAGAGTGCATGAACAACCTGATTTGGAAAAAGTACAAGAACTAAATAAATTTTTATTTAATTTTGGATTAAAAATAAAAGCTAACAAAGATAATATTTATCCAAAGGAATTTGCTAAAATACTAGATGAAATAAAAGGAAAGGAAGAAGAAAGGGTTATTTCAAATTTAGTATTAAGAACTTTAAAAGTAGCTAGATATGAAGCAGAAAATAAAGGACATTTTGGTATTGCAAGTAAATATTATTGTCATTTTACTTCACCAATTAGAAGATATCCTGATTTGTTTATTCATAGAATTATATCAAAATATCTAGAAGAAAATTATGTTGTAAATGAAAAGTTTGTTACTAAATATAAGCAACAAGCAGAAGATAGAGCAAAACAATCTTCAGAAAGAGAAAAAGTTGCTACAGAGGTAGAAAGAGAAGCTGAGAATATTAAAAAAGCAGAGTATATGGAATCTAGAATAGGTGAAGAATATGATGGAATTGTTTCTTCTATTACTTCATTTGGTATGTTTGTTGAATTAGATAATACAGTAGAGGGATTAATAAGATTTGATAAATTAGGAAATGAGTATTTTATTTATGATGAAGATAGAAAAAGATTAATAGGAGAAAGAAGCAATAAAGTTTATAAGATTGGAGATAAAGTAAGAATAAGAGTTATATCAGCTAATAAATTATTAAGACAAATTGATTTTGAAATTATAGAAAATAAATAAATACTATAAATAGGTAATTAGTACTAAAAGTAAGCTAAGAGGATGGAAACTTTTTCGAAATTAGAAGATATTAAAAAATATGTTAGGAGAATCTCAATTTTTACATTGAGAGGTGCCTAACATATTTTTTTATATATTCTATTAGAAAAAGCTGACAGGAAAGTAGCTTACTTTTAGTACTAATTACCTATTTATAGTAAAAATATTATCTAATCCACATCATAATATTAGCAAAAATAATAACTAAAACGGAAAAGCATATAACAACTACACCACCAGTTTTATTATCAAGCTCTTTTATTTCATAAATAGCAAAACCAATTGCTTTTAATAAAATCCAAATAGTAAGCAATAAAAAAAATAATTTATAAATAACACTTGTCATAAAAAACTCCTTCTTTATGTTTCTGTTAATAACATTCCAGATTTAACAGAAGTATCTATTTCAACATCAAAAAATGCATTTTTATAATTTTCTAACCATGAATATTGTTCAAATTGTTTAGAAGTAAAAAAGTTTTGTAAAGAATACTTTCCTAATCCATCAATATCTGAGTTAAAGTTTTTTGAAGTTTTATATAAATAGTCAGAAAAAATGTTTTTTAAATAACTATTACAAGAATTAGAGATAGAATTTAAAACTTCTGGAGATAGATATTTAGAATCTTTAGACATAGAGTAAATCCTTCCTCTAAATTCACACTTTATTTTAATATAAGGGGCAGGTGTTGAGGTATCTACAGTTACATTAGTATTCTTAGATGGAGATAAATAAACATCTAAATAATTATTATTATTTTCAGGGTCAGGTATGGAAATAAGAAAACGGTCTAAGTCATTTTTTATATTTAAAAATGATATTGTTTCTAAAGCGTTTAATTCACCTACAAGTTTATCTGACTTAAAAACTGCTAATCCAATATTTTCGGCACCATTTTCACCAAAAATAGAGGAACTATTTGCTTTTATAATGTAATCTTTTTGAGAATCAATTTCAACAGAGTTGTTAGGAGTCCCTTCATTAACACCTCCTAATATTGCATAAGGTTCACAATTGTTACAAATTAAAGCATTAAAGAAATTACCAATTGTAGCATCAGGCATATAGCCTGTATATTGACTCGAATTAGTGAAATTTTCATAATAACTAGAAATTAAGTTCTCTAATTCTGGTTTTGTTTGTTCTAAATAATATTTCGCAGTGCATTTACTAATTACAATATTAGCAGAAGGTCTTACTTGAGTATCATTAATTAAAGTATAAATTTCATCAGATATTCCCTGAGAGGCTAATTCTTCTGAAAATATAATAACTTTACAATGTGACATATTGATTTGTTTTCCAAGATATCCATTAATTAGATTAGTAGCATTACTTAAAGAAGAAGCGGTAACTGTATTAATAATAGTGGAAGGCTTATTATTAGATCCAGATTCGGGGGATAATGAATTAGAAAATTGAAAACTAACTTCTAATTTATTATCAGTAGAAGTATCAATTGCGATTGCTAATACATAAGCCAAATTATCAATACTAAGTGAAGAATAAGAGCTGGAAAATGCAATAATAAATATTACTATTAATGATAGTATAAAGATTTTTTTAAGTAGTTTTTTCATTTTTGATTCCTTTCTTTTTAAAATTAGCAACAATTAAAATACTTAATCCTAAAAAGAATACAATACCAAGCACTAAATATGGATAAATATTTCTTTCAAATTTTTGAGATATTGCATAATTTTTAGGAATTAATGATATTCCTAGAATTAATAATCCAAAGACATCAATTAAAGGTTTTTTAGTTGATATATTAGTTAATTTTTTAAATATTTCCATAGAAAATTTGATAACAATACTTAAATAACATGCAAAAACCAAAATCCAAAATAACAAGAAAATTGATTCAAGTCTTTGGAAGAAGTTACCAAATTCTATATATCTAGTAGCATTATATAGAGGTGTAATTTCATTTGTTGATACAAAAAAAGCAAAAATAAATAATAAAGTAGCTACACTTAAAAGTAAATATAATGCACTAATACCAATAGAAATAAGCAGAATTTTTTTCATGTTTTCAGGTTTCTTTAAAAATGGCGGTAAAAAATAAATGTATTCAATACCAGCAAATGAGTATAAATTTACAAGGCCTAAAACAAAAGTATTATAAATGCCTTCGCCAAAAATGGGAAACATTCTTTGAGGGGTAAATTGCCCTAAATTAGTCAAAAATAAAAATATAACAGAAATTAATACTATAGGTAAGATAATTAAAGTTGTTTTTAAAGTAGCATTAAAATCTAATCTGTTTGCAATGCAAATGGCAATGATAAAAAAAGATAAAATGAAAAATATATTTGTCATAGGATAGTAAATAATTTTTATACTTTCACAAAAACTACGAAGAAACATACTAAAACTTGTTATAAAATAAAGTATAAATATAATACCAATAATATTTTTAAATAATTTACCACCAACGAATTCAGAAATATCAATAATGTCTAGGCCAGGAAAATTCCTTAATAGACGATATATTAAATATGCTATTAATATGGCAAAAATACTTACATATATTATATTTAGAATACTAGCTGATTTCATAAAAGATAAGATGTTCTTTGGAAGGTATAGAAGAGTGTGAGATACTACGATTGCAAGAATCATCATAATAGCTTCTACAGTACCAATTTTTTGATTTGACATAACAAACCTCCTTTTTTATTTATTTAAATTAGGATTATATTTCCATTTCATGGCAATTTCATCTTGATTATTCTGCTTTTTGGTAGCAAGATAAGGAGCACGATATTCTCTTTTCCAAATAGGTGGTAATAAATATCCATTTCCTTTAGTATTGCTTGTAGGAGCAAAAGGAACTGCAAAAGGAATTCCAAAAGATTTTATACTACAAATGATAGAAATATAGACAAATAATCCAAGAGAGATGCCTAAGAATCCAGCAATAAAACCAAGTAGTATAAATAAAAATCTAAAATATCTTAAATGGAATCCAAAAGAATAGTCTGGAATAGCAAAAGAAGCAATACCAGTAATGGCTACAATAATTATTAATATTGGACTAACAATGCCAGCACTTACAGCAGCTTGTCCTAAAACCAGTGCACCAACAATTCCGTATAGTAGGGCCTATAGGAGATGGAACTCTTAGACCTGCTTCACGTATTAATTCAAAAGAGACCTCCATTATTAAAATTTCAACAATAATAGGAAAAGGAACACTTTCTCTTGAAGCGAGGATGGAATATAGGAGGCTAGTTGGAAGGATTTCTTGGTGGAATCCAGTAATTGCAACATACATACCAGGTAATAATAAAGTAATAAAAACAGCTAAAAGTCTAAGACCTCTTAGAAAGTTAGCAAAATTAGGCTTTAAATTGGTATCTTCAGGAGAGGAAAGAAAATCAATTAAAATAGATGGCATGATAAGTCCATAAGGAGTACCATTTACAATTACAATAACCCTGCCCTTTAGAAGGTGTTTACTAACTTTGTCGGGTCTTTCTGTCGATATTATTTGAGGAATACCTAAAATATTAGAATCAGATATTAATTGTTCTAATTCTCCAGCTGAAAGTAAAGAGTCAACTTCTAAATTATTTAATCTATATTTTACTTCATTTACTAAATCTGAATTTGTAAGACCGTGCATATAACATACTGCACATTTTGTTTTTGTTATTTTTCCAACTTCAATTGTTTCTATAATCAGATTTTCATTATTAATAATTCTTCTGATTAGAGATGTGTTTGTACGAATATTTTCAACAAAAGCTTCATGAGGACCTTTTATAACAATTTCATTATTAGGAGCATCTACACTTCTTTGTTTAAATCCTTTTACTTCAATATCAAATGCTTGATTTAAAGTATCAACAAATAAAATACAATTTCCGTGAATTTATTCCATTTGCTGCTTCATCAAAGTCAAAGATTTCTTTTACAGCATTTTGAGGCATTAGACAACCCATAAGATAATTAGGTAGGTCGAATTTTTTTACTTTTCTAATAGTTATATTATTAGTTACTGATTCAGAAATTACTTTATTTTGAGAGCCATCATAAAGATTATTTTTATTTCGTAACATTAAAGGTTTTAAAATAAAATCATCCATTATTTGAGAATCTACCATTCCATCAATGTAGATTAGAAAGGCATTATATTGTTTACCACGAGCGTTCATTGTAAACTCGCGTAAGATAACGTCGCTATTAATTAATAAGTTATATTTTGTTTTTATATATTCTATATTTACAATTAAACTAGGAAATATTTTTGTTTTCTCTTTTGGTGCATTTTCGTCTGAATTATTATAAGATGTTGTATTACTACTTTCAGGAATATCAAATTCATAATTGTTTTTAGGTGTATATGCAAAAAAGTTATTAAATAAATCTTTTAAATTCATAAATTTCTCCAATTTTTGTATTTAATTACTATTTAGAATGAATAATTCTAAAATATAATTATTTTTAATATTATTTGGTAAAAAAACAAAAAATATACTAGTTTAAAAAATAAAAAAATGATATAATCAAACATAGAGAAAGATATACAAGGAGATTAATTATGAAAAATAAATTTGCAACTATAATTATGTCTATTATTATCATATTAATTATAGGAATTATTAGTATATTTGGAATAATTTTATGGGAAGAAATACAACAAACAGAAACATCAATAGAGCCAGAATCTTTTAAAACAGTTTTTTCTGAAAATTCAAATACAGTTAATAAAAACATAGAAACTCCAGCAGTAAAGGAAAATGTATTTGATGATATAAAAGACAGTAATCAAAATACTTCAGTAGATTATAGTAATATAAAAGTTGATAAATATTTTTATAATCAATTAGAAGATGAATCAAAAACAATATATAAAGCATTTGAAGCAAACCAAGAAAACTTGAAAACAGGTAATTATAAAATTGAATTAGGAAATAGTTTTTCAAATTTATTAAAAAAAGAAGATGGGCAAGAACAACTAGGAAAGTATTATCAATCTGCTTTTGAAGCTTATAATTATGATAATCCAGATGTATTTTATTTAGACCCTAATAAAATGTATTTAAATATCGAGACTACGACTAGTAGAAATGGAAATACATATAATGTTTATATTAATACAGGAGAGCAAAATAACTATTTTACTGATGATTTCTCATCAAAAGAACAAGTAGATATAGCTAGTCAAAAAATTGAAAAAGTAAAAAATAATATTATAGCTAATAAAACGGGAAATACTTATGATGACATAAAAATGGTACATGATTATTTAGTGAATAATGTAGAATATGATACAAGTATATCACAAAGTAATATTTATGATATATATGGAGCATTAGTAAACAATGTTGCTGTTTGCGAAGGATATGCAAGAGCTTTTAAATACATTATGGATGAAATGAATATACCATGTGTATTAGTAATTGGACAGGGAAAAAATTCTCAAGGGCAAACTGAGAATCATGCATGGAATTATGTCGAACTAAATAATAAATGGTATGCAATTGATGTCACATGGGATGATCCTGTGGTAACAGGTGGTGGAGGAGCAAGTAAAGAATCAAGATATAAATATTTTTTAAAGGGTTCTAATACTTTTTTACAAGACCATGTGCCAAGTGGACAGTTTACACCAAATGGAAAAGTATTTGAATATCCAGATATTAGTAAAGAGGATTTATAAAAAATATATTAAGAAGGAAATAAAAATGGAAGCAAAAGATACTAAAATAATAATAGGACTAACAATAGAAGAAGTAGAAGAAAGAAAAAGGAAAAATCTAGTTAATTATGATACTTCTGTACCAACTAAAAGCATAAAAAGAATACTTTTGGAAAACTTTTTTACACTTTTTAATTTTTTAAACTTATTTTTAGCGGTTGCTATATTTTTGGTAGGTTCATATAAAAATATGCTATTTTTAGGAATAGTAATTATAAATACAGCAATTAGTACTTTTCAAGAAATTCATTCTAAAAGAATAGTAGATAAACTTTCAGTAATGGCAAGTAGCAAAGCAAGAGTGATACGTAATGGAAAGAAACAAGAAATATCAATTAATGATTTAGTTTTGGATGATGTAGTCGAATTTAATACAGGAAATCAAGTCGCAACTGATAGTAAAATATTACAAGGAGAAGTTCAAGTAAATGAATCTTTTCTTACAGGAGAGCCAGATACTATTTTAAAAAAAGAAGGAGAAGAACTATTATCTGGAAGCTATATTGTAAGTGGAAAATGTATAGCAAAAGTAGAGCATATAGGAGAAGAAAATTATACAGCTAAGATTTCAAGTGGAGCAAAGTATGTAAAGAAAATTAATTCTGAAATAATGACATCACTAAATAAAATTATTAGAATTCTAACTTTTGCTATTATACCAATTGGAATTGCATTATTTTATACACAACTACATTTACAAGGAGCAAGTATGCAAGACGCAGTTATAAAAAGTGTAGCTGCGATAATAGGAATGATACCAGAAGGATTAGTTTTATTAACGAGTACAGTTCTAGCTGTCAGTGTTATCAGATTATCAAAGTCAAAGGTATTAGTTCAAGAATTATATTGTATTGAAACATTGGCTAGAGTAGATACTTTGTGTTTAGATAAAACTGGAACATTGACAGAAGGAATAATGGAAGTAAAAGATTTTGTACCAGTAAATACATCACAAGAAAAAATGTCAAATATTTTATCTAATGTAGGTAAATTTTCTGAAGATGAAAATTCTACAATTGAAGCTATTAGAGATTATTTTAGAGAGACAAAAAATGAGTTTAAGCCAACACAGAAGGTAGCTTTTTCATCTAAAACTAAGTGGTCTGGAATTTACTTTGAGGACGAGGGAAGTTATATAATAGGAGCACCAGAGTTTGTATTAAGAGATAAATTTGATAAATATAAAAATATGATAGAAAAATACGCGAAAGATTATAGAGTAATTGTGTTAGCAAATTCAAAAGAAAATTTTATAAAAAATGAATTACCAGATAATGTTGAGCTTATTGGATTTGTTTTAATTTTAGATAAAATAAGGAAAGAAGCAAAAAATACATTAGAGTATTTTGAAAGACAAGGTGTAGATGTAAAAATTATTTCAGGAGATAATCCAATTACAGTATCAAAAATAGCAAAGCAAGTTGGAATAAAGGAATATAATAACTATATAGATATGTCTACATTAAAAAGTGATAAAGAGGTCAAAGAGGCAGCTTTAAAATATACTATTTTTGGTAGAGTTTCTCCAACACAGAAAAAGGCTTTAGTATTAGCTCTTCAAGAAAAAGAGAAAACAGTTGCAATGACAGGAGACGGAGTAAATGATGTTTTAGCATTAAAAGCATCTGATTGTAGCATTGCTATGGCAAATGGAAGTGACGCAACTAAAAGTGTTGCACAATTAATTTTATTAGATTCTAATTTTGCTTCTATGCCAAAGGTAGTAGCAGAAGGAAGAAGAACAATTAATAATATCCAGCGTTCAGCATCATTATTTTTAGTTAAGACAATATATTCAACAATTCTTGCGTTAATGTTTTTATTTATGGGGTCAGCATATCCATTTGTACCAATTCAATTAAGTTTGATTAGTACAGTAACAATAGGAATTCCATCATTTATATTAGCATTAGAGCCAAATAAAGAAAGGATAAAAGGAGAATTCTTGAAAAATGTTGTAGCAAGAGCATTACCTACTGGTCTAACAGTTGCACTTAATATATTTGTAATATCAATATTGTATAAAAATGGAATAATTCCAACAGAACAATATTCAAGTTTGTGTGTAATTGCTACAGGAATTTGTGGGATAATATTATTATTTACACTTGCTAAATCTAGAAAAAGTGAAGAAACTATGTTTCCGGTTTCTATTTTTAGATTGTCACTTGCTATAATATTAACTGGAATGTTTGTTTTTGGTTTAACGGTTTTAAATTGGTGGTTTAATATTGCACCTATTGAACCAATGATAGAGAGAATTGCAAGAATTATAGTTGTATCAATTATAAATTTTATAGTACTTACGATTTTGTTTAGGAAGTATTTGAAGATAGAAAAATAAAAAAGACTCTTAAAATATTAATTTATACTTAATATTTTAAGAGTTTCTTTTATATTATAATATAATACAAATTAATCCGCCACTACCTTCATTTACAATTCTTTCTAATGTTTCTTGTAATTTTATTTGAGCATCCTCTGGCATTTTTGAAAGTTTTGTTTGTAATCCTTCATTTACAAGTTCATGCAAACTTTTACCAAATATATTAGATTCCCAAATTTTCTTTGGATCACTTTCAAAACCAGAAAGTAAATAATTCACAAGCTCTTCTGATTGTTTTTCAGAGCCAACAATAGGAGAAACTTCTGTTTCTACATTTGTTTTTATTAAATGTATAGAAGGAGCTGTGGCCTTTAGTTTAACACCAAATCTTGAACCTTGTTTTACCATTTCAGGTTCTTCTAAAATAAGTTCATCCATAGAAGGAGTTACAATTCCATACCCTTTGCGATTTACCTCATCTAATGCATATGCTATTTTATCATATTTTTTCTTGGTAGTTGAAAGCTCTGCAATGATACTAAATAAATCTCCTTCATTTTTTACATTAACACCAGTAATTTCAGTAAGAACATTATAGAACAATTCTTCTTTTAATGTGATTTCAATATTAACATTACCAGAACCTAGTTGAATATCAGCAATAGAAGTATTAGATATAATTTCAGTCTTTTTAATTGAACTTGCATATGTTGAGACATCTTTTAATACAGTAACTTTTTCAAATGCTTCCTTAATTTCTTTATATAATTCAGCTTTTAAAGGATGAGTAAACTCTAATCCATCGATCCATCTAGGAAATTTTATTTTTATTTGTTCTACTGGAAATTCATATAGAACTTTAGAAAACATATTGTTAATATCATCAATTGTTAAATCTTCACAGTTTGTTGGAATAACAGGTGTTTCATATTTTTCACTAAGAGTATTAGCTAATTCTTGAGTATAGCTAGAAGAAGGAGTTTCAGAATTTAAAAGTATAATAAAAGGTTTTCTTAAGGCTTTTAATTCAGAAACAACTCTTTCTTCTGCTTTGATATAATCCTCTCTAGGAATGTCTGTAATTGAACCATCTGTTGTTACTAGTATTCCAATAGTAGAATGTTCTTCAATAACTTTTTTTGTTCCAATTTCAGCAGCTGTTTCAAATGGGATTTCTTCATCTGACCAGGGTGTTTTTACCATTCTTGGCATATCATCTTCTAAGTATCCAATAGCATTGTCTACTAAATATCCAACACAATCAACAAGTCTAGTTTTAAATTTTAAGTTATTGTCTAATGTGATTTCAATTGCTTCGTTAGGAACAAATTTTGGTTCTGTTGTCATAATTGTTTTTCCACCAGCACTTTGTGGCAATTCATCTTTTGCTCTTTCTTTTTTATATTCGTTGTCAATATTAGGAATTACAAGTAAGTCCATAAATTTTTTTATAAATGTAGATTTTCCTGTTCGCACAGGTCCAACAACTCCTACATAAATGTCACCATCCGTTCTTTTTGCGATGTCTTGATACAATCTAGTATTTTCCATCTATATACCTCCTTCAATTCTAAGAAAATGTTTGTACGAAATTACTTTAGTTAATATATATGGTGGAAAGTTTTATAATATGACAAGTTTTATTTAAATTTAAATTTAAATTTTACATTTAAAATATGCAATCAAAAGAGCAAGCTTTAAACATTCCTAAATTAATTAAAAAACTTGATAAAAAGAAAGAGATATGATAAAATAGCAACATTATAGAACAAAGCATATAATGTACTAGGTTAATACATTGAAAGGGATGAATAATATGGATAAAAAAATACAAGATGTGGTTGATGTATTAAAAGAATATAATCAAGAACATATTATAAATTTATTAAATAAATTAGAGGAGCCAAAAAAACAAGAATTATTAGAACAAATAAACAAAATAGACTTTCATCAAATTATGGAATTATATGATAATACAAAAAAAGAAATTGAAATAAAAGAAAACATAATAGAATCAATTCCTTACTATGATAAAGAAAAATTAACAAAAGAACAAAAAAATGAATTTGACACTATAGGAGAAGAAATTATAAAAAGTGGTAAATATGCTGTTGTTACTATGGCAGGAGGACAAGGAACTAGATTAGGACACACAGGACCAAAAGGAACTTTTAAATTAGATGTATATGGAAAAGGAAAATATTTATTTGAAATATTAATAGAAAATTTAAAAGAAGCAAATAAAAAATATGATACAGTAATACCATGGTATATTATGACAAGTAAAGAAAATAATAAAGAAACAACAGATTTTCTAGAAAAAAATAATTACTTTGGATACGATAGAGACCATGTAACAATATTTATGCAAAGTGAATTACCATTAGTTGATACAGAGGGAAAACTTCTTATAAGCAAAGAATTAAAAATTAAAGAAGCTTCTGATGGAAACGGAGGAACATATTCTTCTTTAAGAGCTAGTGGTTGTTTAGCAGATATGAAAGAAAAAGGAATTAAATGGGTATTTATTGGAGGAGTAGATAATGTTTTATTAAAAATGGCAGATGTAACATTATTAGGAATGACAGCAAAACAGGGAGTTCAAATTGCTTCTAAATCAGTAGTAAAAGCAAATCCTCATGAAAAAGTAGGAGTTTTCTGTAAAATAAATGGTCATCCAAAAATTATTGAATATGCAGAATTACCAGAAAAAATGGCAGAAGAAGTAGATAACAATGGAGAGTTAAAATATGGAGAATCAAATATTATGTGCCACTTATATACTATAGAAGCAATAGAGAAAATAAGTAAAGAAACATTAATGTATCATAGTGCATTTAAAAAGAATTCATACATAGATGAAACAGGAAAAGAAATAATACCAGAAGAACCAAATTCTTATAAATTTGAATCATTTATTTTTGATGCTTTTGAATTTTTTGATGAAATGGCATTATTAAGAGTAAAAAGGGAAGATGAATTTGCACCTGTAAAAAATAGAGAAGGATCAGATAGCCCAAAAACAGCAAAGGAATTATACGAAAAATATTGGAATAGACAAAGACAATAAATAATATAAAAGCTTAGAAAATTATTATTATCATTAGTAGGAGGAATAATAATGGAAGAATGTAAAATTTGTAATTTATATAATTTAGAAGAAACTATTGCTAAAGATTTATTAGAAAGTGCTATATATCCATGGGAAGTTTTACCTAAGATTTCTAATTTTATATTAGAATTAGGTAAAAAGTTAGATGAAGATAAATACGAAAAAAGAGGAGAAGACATATGGATTGCTAAAAGCGCAAAAGTTGCACCAACAGCATATATTCATGGACCAGCAATTATATGCGAAAATGCAGAAGTAAGACATTGTGCTTTTATTAGAGGAAATGCAATTGTAGGAGAAGGGGCTGTTGTAGGGAATTCTACAGAACTAAAAAATGTTATATTATTTAACAAAGTTCAAGTTCCTCATTATAATTATGTTGGAGACTCTATACTTGGATATAAATCTCATATGGGAGCAGGATCAATTACATCAAATGTTAAATCAGATAAAAAATTAATTGTAATAAAAAATGGAAAAGAACAAATAGAAACAGGAATAAAGAAAATTGGTGCTATGCTTGGTGATGAAGTTGAAATAGGATGTGGAAGTATATTAAATCCAGGTTCAATAATAGGAAAAAATACAAATATATATCCATTATCTTCAGTAAGAGGAGTAGTACCGAAAAATAGTATTTATAAAAAGCAAAATGAAATAATAGAAAAAATTTAATAAAAAATCAACCTAAATTAGGTTGATTTTTTTTACTACATTTGTTGTTTACCAGGTATAAAGTAATCAACAACACCATAGATTAAAGCTCCTATAATAGCGGCTATCCATGAAATAGAATAACCTGCAACAAAGAATTGAGTAACATATAAAATAATAGCAGCTAATGCGAATCCAACAAAACCTTTACCAAAGGGACTAGCATGTAAACCAGTAAATTTGATAACTAAATAATCAATTATAGTTAAAACGATAGCAGCTATTGCTAAAGTCCAGATACTATTAATAGTAAATCCAGGTGTAAAAAATGCAGTAATAGCTAATACTACTGCTGAAGCTATAAGTCTTCCCACTATTTGCCATACAGTAGAAGCACCACTACTTGATTGATTTCCTTGAACATCTGACATAAGTCTAACCTCCTTAGCTATTTAAATTGTAAATAATATACAATTAAATATGCAGATTTAAATTTTTCGTTATTTAAGTTGTTAGAAAATCTTATTTTGTCTTTAAAATTTCTTGTGGTCAATAATATTATTCACAAAAAAATAATAATTATACTAAAAAAAACTGTATAGAATAGTTAAAATATGTAAAAAATAAAAATAAAAAATTATAAATATGGAGGAAGAGCTGTGTTAATTACATTTTTTAGAGCAATTGTTTTATATTTAATTGTTTTGGTGGTTATGAGATTAATGGGAAAAAGAGAAATTGGACAATTACAACCTTTTGAATTGGCTATTTCTATTATGATTGCAGATTTGGCTTCTATTCCGATGACAGAAATAGGAATACCAATATTTAATGGAATTGTTCCAATATTAGGACTTTTAGTAATGCATTTAATTTTATCGCTTATTAATTTGAAAAGTTTAAAGGCAAGAGAAATTATATGCGGTAAACCAAGTATTTTAATTTATAGAGGAAAAATAAATGAAAAGGAATTAAAAAAAGAAAGATTTACAATTAATGAATTAGAAGAAAGATTAAGAGGAAATAATGTAGTGAATTTAGGTGATGTAGAATATGCAATTTTAGAAACGAGTGGACAAGTAACTGTAATACAAAAACCAGAAAAAAGAAATACTATACCAGAAGATTTTAATATTGTACCAGAATATGAAGGAATTCCATATGACTTAGTAGTTGATGGGAAAGTTATGAATAAAAATTTAAAGGCGATTGGAAAAAACTATAATTGGTTAAAGAAACAAGTGGAAAAATTTGATATTAAACCAGAAGAGGCTCTTGTTGTGACAATTGATGGAAAAGGACAAATATTCTGTCAAAAAAAGGAAGAGGTGGACTAAACTGTGAAAAAGGAGATAATAGTGTGCATTATAATTGTAATAGCTATTATAGTTGGAAATATTGTAACACAAAATTATACAGTGAAATCAATTGGAATATTATCAGAAGAATTAGAAGAATTAAAAAAAGATATCATAGAAGCGGAAGAAAATGGGGAAGAAGAAGTAAATGAAAATATAAAAAATAAAAAAGAAGAAATAAAAAAAGAGTGGGAAAATAGACATGATAAATTAGCATATTTTATTGAACACGATGAGTTAGAAAAAGTAAAAACAGATTTAACTGCATTAAATAGTTTTATAGAAACTAAAGAATATGCAGAAGCAATTAGTGAGTTAGATAAATGTGTTTTTGTATTAAAACATATTGAAGATAAATATGCATTTAATTTACAAAATGTAT
>OLPC01001070.1_pt1 | contig 25014 bp, 20 predicted proteins | sample 1672341 | NCBI WGS metagenome assembly OLPC01 (sample SAMEA3136673, study PRJEB25190) | human gut metagenome | reverse complement strand
TAGCTCAAAAATGCAGGTGCAAAATTGCGGAACTTATTCTTTCAACATTACTAAACTGGTCGTTCTGAAATCATCATCCAACGAAGCAACCGCTTCTCCCAACCGTTTTTTCTCAGAACGCCACGACCATCAACAATCACCCCATCATGAACAGAGAATCCGACAACCTCCAAGCCTTAGGCAAGGCTACGAAATACCGCGACGACTACGCCCCAGAAGTCCTCGAGAGCTTTGAGAACAAACACCCTGGCAACGACTATTGGGTGCGCTTCAACTGCCCTGAGTTCACCAGCCTCTGCCCCATCACAGGGCAGCCCGACTTTGCCGAAATACGCATCAACTATCTCCCCGACCATAAAATGGTGGAAAGCAAGAGCCTGAAGCTCTACTTGTTCAGCTTCAGAAACCACGGCGACTTCCACGAAGATTGTGTCAACATCATCATGAAGGACCTCATCAAACTGATGGATCCAAAATACATCGAAGTGACGGGAATCTTCACGCCACGAGGCGGCATCAGCATTTATCCCTACGCCAACTACGGACGACCGGGAACGAAATACGAAAAAATGGCCGAGTTCCGCCTTCTTCATCACGACCTTCACGCATAACGCGACGCCAAACAACCATCCTTCAAGCGGTGTCTTGTTTCATAATCCACTACTACGGACAAAGAATATGAAACAAGACACCGCTTGCTTTTGTCTGTGTTTTACTCCCCCAAGAATTTACATCTGGCCAACCTCTATCTCAAAGCCAGAGAAATGACTCAGCGAAAAAAGAGATGTCGCACATCGCCACATCAAGGGCCGTATTTCCCCCTCTCCCCATCATTGCCAATTCAATCCCTATACTTTTTGGCGAACACCTTCCTGCGTTCGATTGTGTCTCGCCCTGCGTTCGATCGTGCCTCATCCTACGTTCACTCGTGCCCCGTCCCGCGTTCGCCAAAAAGTATAGGGGGCGGATTGACTTTCAATAGTTCCGACATTCAGAGTCGGGAGATTTCCAAAGGAAAATGCGACAGAGAAATTATGAGCAAAAGCAGCAAAATGATGGGGATATGAAATTTTTATTGGAAATAATTTGGCAGTTTAATCAAAACTCTATACATTTGCAACATCAACAATTAGAATTGTACATTAGCAATGAAAAAGAATTTGTCAAATATGAACCTTTTCTGGTGGCTTAACTTACTACTTCCAAAGTCGTGAGTTACTTTTTCATGTACCCCTAACTGAACATTCCATTTTGAAAAAAATAATCTTAGGCGGTCTGTCGTAGCTTGCGACAGACCGCCTTTTTTGTATCCCTACGCTTCAGCGCCAGCGAAGCACTGGTCTCCAGCAAACAAACCCATTACTAACATAACCCCAATAAGAAAATGAAAACGACAAGCAATTACCAAGTAAATGAAGAAGGTTATTTCGGCAACTACGGCGGTGCCTACATCCCAGAAATCCTGCGTCCGTGCATTGAAGCCCTGCGCAAATGCTACCGGGAAGTGATTGAGAGCGAGAATTTCCGCAAAGAATTCGACGTGTTGCTGCGCGACTATGTCGGCCGCCCATCGCCACTCTATCTCTCTGAGGCGCTGAGCCAACTGCACGGCTGCAAGATTTATCTGAAACGAGAGGACCTCAATCACACGGGAGCACACAAGATCAACAATGCCATCGGGCAGATTCTGCTGGCCAAACACATGGGGAAACAACGCATCATCGCTGAGACCGGTGCTGGGCAGCACGGCGTTGCAACGGCCACGGTGTGCGCCCTGATGAAGATGCCGTGCACGATTTATATGGGGGCAACCGACGTGGCACGCCAACGTCCGAACGTGGAGAAGATGCGATTGCTCGGCGCCAAGGTGGTGGCTGTTGAGAGCGGAAACAAGACCCTCAAAGACGCTGTCAACGAAGCCTTGCAAGACTGGTGTTCTCATCCCGAAGAGACTTTTTATCTGCTCGGCTCTGCCGTGGGACCACACCCCTACCCCGACCTCGTGACACGCCTGCAGAGCGTAATCAGCAAGGAAATCCGTGCACAACTTCTGGAAAAAGAAGGTCGCGAAGTGCCTGATTATCTAGTGGCCTGCATTGGCGGCGGTTCGAATGCCGGCGGCACTTTCTTCCATTTCCTGGAGGAAGCCGACGTAAAATTCATCCTGGCAGAAGGCGGCGGATTGGGTGCAGAGACGAAGGAAACGGCCGCCACATTGACCATCGGGACCGAAGGCGTGCTGCATGGTTCACGCTCGCTCGTCATCCAAGACGAGTACGGAAATGTGTCAGAGCCTTATTCCATCTCTGCCGGACTGGACTATCCAGGCATCGGTCCGCTCCACGCCACGCTGGTGAAAACGGGACGTGCGCAGGCATTGGCCATCACTGACCACGAAGCATTGGCCGCCGCCTACGAGCTCAACCGCCTCGACGGCATTTTGCCAGCCTTGGAGTCGGCACACGCTTTGGGAGCGCTCCACCGCCTGAAATTCAAACCCTCTGACATCGTTGTACTGACGGTTTCCGGCCGCGGCGACAAGGACATCGACACCTATCTGAAACATGCTGGAGAGTTTGCCACAGAAAACGGAATGCAGTAAGGGCGCTGAAAGTGCTCTCAAAAAGCCCCCAAAAACAAAACGCTCCAAAGAGAAACTGCGTGGTTCTCTTTGGAGCGTTTGCTTCTTTTGGGAGGGCAAAGCAGAGAGGGCGAAAAAACAATTGGAGAGACATTGGGATTTTTGGAATGCCACTCCCCGAGCGAAAGACTCTACCTATGTGACCGACGACTAATACCATAAACTGCAAAAAACAGGGCACAAATATATAACTTTCGACCCTTCAAAATTGTTCAAGTTATTTTTTTACCATTACTAAATTACTTAACTTTGCAGCTTGTAAGAACAAACCACATGAAGACAATCGCAATCATCAACGCCATGCACAAGGAGCATGAGCAACTTGCGGCTCTGCTCTCAGATGCCAGCACTATAAAAGAAGGTCGTTTCACATTCGTGGAAGGTGTTTTCAACGGCCGCAAAATCGTTTTGATGGAGAGCGGCATCGGCAAAGTGAATGCCGCTGTCGGCGCCGTGGAACTGATTCACCGCTACCATCCCGACGCCCTGATCAATACGGGCGTTGCTGGAGGGATTGACAATTGCCTAAAGGTGATGGACGTCGTGGCCGGAGAACGCGTGGCATACCATGACGTGGACTGCGGACCGGAGTCTGAACTCGGACAGGTGCAAGGACTGCCACTCTATTATGAAGCCGACACGCAGCTCTTTCAGACGGCCATGAGCATCCAGCCGAAGAAAACGACGATTCACGGCGGACTTATCTGCAGCGGCGACCAGTTTATCACTAGCCGCCCGCAATTGCAGAAAATCAAAGAACGCTACCCCGACGGTCTGGCGGTTGACATGGAAAGCGGCGCACTCGCACAGGTGTGTTTCCTTTATCAGGTGCCTTTCCTAAGCTTCCGCATCATCAGCGACACGCCGGGAGCCGACCAACACTTCGACCAATATCTCAATTTCTGGGACACCATGGCCGACCGTTCTTTCGGCGTGACGGAGGCGCTGCTGAAGGCCATCACAAAATAACTAAGTAATGGTGCCACCATTACTAATTAAACCACAAGACATGAAAAAGATTCCAAGTTTCACCATAGACCACATCAAACTCAACCGCGGCATCTACGTGAGCCGCAAGGACGAAATCGGCGGCGAGACCGTCACGACTTTCGACATACGCATGAAACTCCCTAACCGCGAGCCAGTGCTCGGACAAGGAGCCATCCACACCATCGAACATCTTGCCGCCACTTTCCTACGCAACCATCCCGTTTGGAAAGACCGCATCGTTTATTGGGGACCTATGGGCTGCCTAACGGGCAACTATCTGCTGGTAAAGGGCGACCTGACGAGCAAGGACATCCTGCCCCTGATGAAGGAGACGTTTGAGTTCGTGGCCAACTTTGAAGGCGAGGTGCCAGGAACCACGGCACGCGACTGCGGCACCTATCTGCTGCACGACCTGCCGATGGCCCGCTACGAGGCCAGAAAATATGTGGAGGAAACGCTTAACCTGGCCACAGAAGAAAACCTCGTCTATCCTGAATAAATGGTTGGCCTGCAATTTAAGCTCTACACTTATACGCCTGAAATTCATGACACCACAACCTGATACGGTGCACACATAAAAATCCCCGGCTTCATCACGAAATGAAGTCGGGGATTTTGTGTAATACAGATTCTGAATAAGAACGTACAATAGAAAGGCGACGAAAATTTTGATTTTTTGTCTTTAGATTAGTATATTTAGTTAAATATTGTATCAATCGGGGGGGGTAAAATAATATTACTACATTTGCAGTGTTATATTTTTTTATCAATATTATATTAAAAGTTGCACCCGACACGTACTAGGGAAAGAAAAATGAAAAAACAACTAAAAAAAATGATGGCAAAACAAATCAAAGACAGACTCCAGTTCTTAATCATGGCCTTCTACTTAGTAATCGGCGGCATCACACTGGCCTCATGTGGAGACGACGATGACGACAATTCTAAAAAAGGAGATGACGACAATTCTACAATAGTAGATGGAACTCACACCAGCGAATTGTCCATGAACGACTTCGTTGGAACATGGAAAATCACGCACATGAAAAGTGTGGAATACAACGGGAGAGGAGAGATAAAGGATGAAAGTGACGAGAGTTGGGAAGACAAGAAAGACTACATCGTGTTCTACCCCGACGGAAGAGTCTGCTACTACGAGTTCAGCGAGGATGAATACGGTTCTGACGGTGTATGGCATGAGGACGGAAAGACCAAACTCATCATCGAAAATGGCCGTCCGATGTTCTTCGGCGGAGACTTCTTGGACCCGAAGATACTCTCACTCTCCGGCAATGAAATGACCTTCCAATGGACGTTCAAGGACTACGACAGGATCGAAAAGAACATTACGAAGCTGCGCCGCGAGTCCAAACGCACCGATGTCCTTATTATCGGGAAAGATGATTAAGGCGAAAAGGCCGCGTAAGGAAAAGTAGAAAACAATCTTATATTGCGCCCTGAAAAGTTATTCTTTCTTTTCAGGGCGCGTTTTTTGTAGCCGTCCGTAGCCGCTGCAAGCCCGTGAGGGAGGAGGGGCGACAACCCGTCAGCACCTCTTCGGGCTCAATGACATCTTGGTAGGTTATCTTGGGGCAGCGGAAGAGCCGCGCTTTTCAATTGTTTTTTAGCACTTTCTTCTCCCGAACTGGGGTATGGAAGAACATGCCTATATATAATAAGTAGGTGTTCAGAATTAGTTTATAGACAGGTTATCCCCTGCATGGATTCTATAAAATAATTTTGAATACCTACTTAAGGAAATATTTCTGATTATCCACCCATATTTCAGGAATAAGGCGCTTTGCAGTTCAGCCTCTCAACTGCAAAGTTTGCGATAGGCCGCTGCATAGCAACAGATGATGACGAAGCAGATGAGCGGAATGACGAATGAAAGCGCCATGTTGTGGCTGTAATCGGCAATAGCTCCCATGATGACGGGGGCAACGGCACCGCCAACGATGCACATGATGAGCAGGGAGGAGGCGGTCTTCGTATGTTCGCCCAAGCCACGGATGGCGAGCGCGAAAATGGTGGGGAACATGATGCTCTCGCAAAGGAAGCAGAGGAAGAAGAAATAGAATCCCGTGCGTCCGGCAACGAGCATGATGACGAGCATGGAGAGCGATGCGCCAACACCGAAATAGGCCAAAAGGCGCTCAGGTGAAAGGTATTTCATAAGGTAACTACCCACCATACGTCCTGCCATGAAAAGCCCCATGCCGAGCAGTCCGAGCCACATCGCGGCTTCTTCTTTCGGAACGCCCGCACTCTCATCGGCATAATTGATGAAAAAACTATTGATGCCGGTTTGGGCGGCCACGTAGCAGAACAGGGCCGTGAGACCGAAGAGGAAATGGGGATGACTGAAAAGACGGGTGCGGCGAGCACGCTGTTGCAACGCATCGTCGCCCTGCTCGCTGCTCTCGATTTCTGGCAGAGGCAGACGCAGAAAAACGAAGAACACCAAAAGCACCACAACGCCGATGACGGCATAGGGCAAGGCGATATTGCTGTTGTCGCCAAGCACGCAAAGTCCGCCAACGAGCGGCCCGAGAATCCATCCAAGCCCGTTGAACGACTGGGAAATGTTGATGCGGCGCTCTGCACTGTCGGAAGGGCCGAGCACGGTGACGTAGGGATTGGCAGCCGTTTCCAAACAAGTGAGCCCGCAACCGATGATGAACAGCGAGAGCAAGAAAAACTCAAAGGAATTGATGTAGCTGCCAGGGATGAACATGAGGGCGCCGATGCCATAAAGCAAGAGGCCAGTGGAAACGCCCGTGCGGTAGCCGAAACGGCGGATGATGCGGCCCGCAGGCAGCGCCATGATGAAATATCCACCGTAAACCACTGCCTGCACGAGAGCGGAGCGGGTTTTGTTCATCGTGAAGGCATCCTGGAAATGCTTGTTGAGCACGTCAAGTATGCTGTGGGCAAAGCCCCACAGAAAGAACAAGGTGGTGACGAGAATGAACGGCACCAGATAATTCACACCGTTGTCGGCCTGAAAGAGTTTCAACTTTTTCATACGCGCTCGTGCTTCAATCAAGATAACGATGGGTCAGTCCTTCAAAAAACTCGATGCGGCGGTCGCGCAAGAAGGGCCACCAGCGGCGCACGTTGTCGCTGCGGCGCATGTCAACGTCGACCACAACATTCACTTCCTCGTCCTTCGGTGCGCGATAGAGCATTTCGCCCTGCGGACCTGCCACAAAACTGCTGCCCCAGAACTGGATGCCGCGCGTGAGGTGGGAAGGGTCGTCCTCGTGCCCAGTGCGGTTTACGGCGATGACGGGCAAACCATTGGCCACGGCATGGCCGCGCTGCACGGTTGTCCATGCTTCGCGCTGCCGGTCCTGCTCTTCTGGATGGTCGCTGCTTTCATAGCCGATAGCCGTTGGATAAATGAGCAATTCGGCACCAGAAAGCGCCATGAGACGTGCTCCCTCTGGATACCACTGGTCCCAACACACCTGCACGCCGAGGCGACCGACGCTGGTGTCAATCGGATGGAAACCGAGGTCGCCAGGAGTGAAATAGAATTTTTCGTAATAGGCAGGGTCATCGGGGATGTGCATCTTGCGGTATTTTCCCGCGATGGTGCCGTCGGCCTCAAACACCACTGCCGTGTTGTGATAGATCCCGGCGGCACGGCGTTCGAAGAGCGACGTGACAAGCACCACGTGATGCTTCTTGGCCAATGCTCCGAAGAACTCGGTTGATGGTCCGGGAATGGGTTCTGCCAAATCGAAATTGTCTACGCTTTCAACCTGGCAGAAATAGGGAGAATTGTGCAATTCCTGCAACACCACCAACTGTGCACCGTGCTCTGCCACATCGGCAATATTGCGGGCTAACTTTTGCTTGTTGGCTTCCACATCGGCAGAACACGTCTGCTGAATGATGCCAACCTTGAGAATATCTGTATGTTTCATGATATCTATAATATATATAACTTGAGGAAGGAACTTCCCTTTCAAAACTATTTCACCACCCCTTTCGGATATTGCATCGTTGCACAATGCAACGAGCCGTGCTGACGAATCAGCGGACGACAGTCAATGCCCACGAGATCGGCCTTCGGGAAAGCACGCTGCAGTGCCTGGCGCGTGGCCTCGTCTTTTTCTGGCTGCACATAAGTGGGGTAAAGCACGGCCGTATTCATGATGAGGAAGTTGGCATAAGTGGCGGGAAGGCGTAGCCCGTCTTCGTCATAAATGGCATCGGGCAGCGGCACGGGGATGAGGCGGAAGGGCGTCCCGCTCTGTGTGCGGAAAGCCTGCAACTCCTCTTCCATCTTCTTCAGTTCCTCGTAATGCGGGTCTTCGGTGTCGTCACACGAGACATAGACAATGGTATCGTCTGGGCAAAGGCGTGCCAGGGTGTCGACATGAGCGTCAGTGTCGTCGCCAAAGAGTTCGCCGTGGTTCAGCCACAAGATTTTCTCCACTCCCAGGTCGGTCTTCAAACGCTGCTCGATGTCTTCCTTCGTCATGGAGGCATTGCGGTTGTCGTTGAGCAAGCAGCGCGACGTTGTCAAGAGCAGTCCCTGCCCGTCGCTTTCAATGCTGCCGCCTTCAAGTTCAAAGTCAAGGCAGTTCTTATATTCTCCGCCAACAATTCCTTCCTCAAAGAGACGGCGGTTGATGGCATTGTCGAGCGACGCTTCAAACTTGCCGCCCCAACCATTGAAACGATAGTCGAGCAGTTCGGGATTTTTCTCCCCGATGACAGTGATGAAAGCATGGTCGCGCGCCCAAGTGTCGTTGGTGGGGCAGGCAACGTAAGTGATATTTTCCGTGGCGCGTCGCGGCAGGCGCTCTTCGAGGAGCGATTTGACAGACGCGACATCGGGCGCAACGATGATGAGCTTTTCGCGCGTGGCAATTTCAAAAGCCATGCGCACGTAACACGCCGTCACATCCTGCAACATATAGGCCCAGTCTGTGTTTTCATGCGGCCACGTGAGCTGAACGGCGCTCTGCGGAAACCATTCGGCGGGCATCACGCGGCGCATTTTTTTCTGAACTTTTCCGCCGTCGTTGCCGCCGAGAAACATGTCGAGATTGAGGTCGGCACGCGATTGCGCGGGAGGTAAAGAGAAGAGTCCCATGAGTTATTTCAGTGGAAGTGTTTTGATTTTCTGTAAATAATGAACGAAAGCATCGGTCGTTGCTGGCATCTGCACAGAGGTGATTTTCTGCGAAGAAGGGAAGAACGAAGGGTCATAGCCGTCACCACCGTTGACGATGAACTCGTCGGCAACGAGCACCACTGGCGTGTCGTCGGCAATGTAACGATGGGCGCCGTCGGGGCCGTAGTAACTGAGCGTCTGTACGTGGCGGCCTTGGTTGAGCATCACGTCAAGCCAGCCAGTTTGCAGCCATCCGTAGCGCTGGTTATTCAAGCCAAATTCCACGAGCTCGCGCAACTGACGGCCCGTCATGCGGAAGGCACACAGGGGATTGGAGAAGGGCAACACCTCTCCCACGTCGAGCACACTGACGGGGCCCTTGGTGAAGCCGGCACGGATGCTACCAAAATGGCTTGCACCGATGACGATGGCGCTGTCGGGCAAAGCGGCGGCACTGCGATAGGCTTCGGCATAAGCGCGGCAGACGATGGCCCCAACAACGGTTTGCTGGTGCTTGTGGTCGCGATCGTGTTCCAGGGTCTGCGGTGCCGTGGCGAGCTGCATGCCGAGCGGTGCCCCACCCCGCGTTTTGGTATGGGTGAGCAGCGAATCAATCTGCGATTGCAGGCGGCGCTGCGGAGCGCCGAGCACGGCGTTGGGATTGACGGGGCAGAGTTCCACCTCGACTTTCTTCACCTTGCGCTTTTTGAGATTGATGGTTGCCTTCAGCACACTGATGTATTCCCCGTGCCATTTGCCTTGCACGATGGGATAATGGCACGCATTGATGGTGCCACACACCGGCTGATGACTGTGGGACGAGAGAATGCCGTTCCATGTGGGATCGTCGAGGAGGCGCAAATTCGCAGCGTCCTTGTCGTCCCAAGCAGGCTGTCCGTCGCTCATCCGCGAACCGATGTGGGTGAGCAACAAACGGAGGTCGGCATTGCCGACGGTGGAAGAATAGCCCGGAAGGCGTTTCACGCTGTCGAGCACGGCGGTGTACCGACCATCGAATGTCAGTCCCGCAATTTTAGACTTGCTGGCCTGCGAGGGCGTTGACGACGCCAGCAGCCCGACGAAGCCGACCTTCACGCTCTTACCTTTGCCGATGGGGATTTCCGCACTGGCAAAGGGCTGTGCGAAGGCGGGAATCTCCCCTGAGGCGTTGCGCACGTTGGCACAGACATAGGAGAGATTCCATCCCGCAGGACGGAGCGGAGCACCCTGCCATTTCTGGGCAAGGGCTTTCTGGCCGTCGTCAAACTCATGGTTGCCGAGGGCCGAGAGGCGGATGCCTAAATCGTTGTAGAACACAGGGAGCAACACGCCCTTCGTGGCGGCATAGAAGAAACTGCCGCCGAAATTGTCGCCCGCAGCAACGGTCACGTTGTAGGGATAAACGCTTTTGAGGGAGTCGAGCGTCTGCCAAACGGCAGGGGCCCCAGGGATGTTTTTATAATCGTTGCGGACGAAACCGCCATGAAAATCGTTGAGCGAGAAGACCGCCACAGTCACGTCGCCTTTTCCCTTGCGGCTTTTGGCTTCCAATGGCAGCGGAGATGTCGCCAATATGGCTGCGCCCAACAATATGATTTTGTCAAACTTCATAATTACGGAATTGATGGTTTGATGCGAAGAATAAGTAATGGTGAAAGAATAAGTTGGGCAATTTTGACCTGTATTTTTGTTGGTTTTGGAATTTGGAAGAGGGAGCATAGCGGGCTATGTGACCGATGACAAATTTCAAAAACGGCAAAAAGACAGGGCATAGGAAATAACTCCTTACTCCACAAAATTGGTCAAGTTATTTTTTTACCATTACTTATTTCTTCACCACGATGGCCAGCCCTTGTTTTTCGAGCGCCTTCACGGCTTTCTCGATGGCCTCGTAGTGTTCTGGTGCGATGCCGAGCGCTTTGAGATCGATGGTTGGCAGGGCCTCGTCGGCGTGCAATTCGTTTTCCTCCACAGGGGCTGCAATCATGCCGACGGCCGAAGTGTTGTTGGTGATGGGGTCGATGATGATAAAGGCACCCGTCGGTTTGTTGTCCTTGTAGGCATCAAAGAAGAGTTCCTTCGACGTGACCATCACGGCGCGTCCGATTTCGTTGAGCGTCAGGTGGTCAACCTGCGAGCGTTCCAGCGTGTTGACGTCCACTTTATATTTGAAGTGGTCAAAGCGGCAGCGTGTGGTGTTGGTGGTGTGTTTGAGATAAAACGACTTGTTGGGGTCCATCGGTTCCTCGTCCATCCAGACGATGGTGGCTTCGAAATGTCGGCCGATGTGCGGACCGTTGGACAACGCCTTGGGCGTTCCGGCGTTCTCCGCCATGTCTTCCGGGCATTTAATGATCATCTCGCCGCGCGAAATGTCGATTTCATCCTCCAGTTGCAAGGTGACGCTCTGGGGCGGGAAAGCATAGTCGAGGTCGCCGTCGTAAGTCACGATGCGCTTCACGCAACTCGTCTTTCCGCTGGGTAGCGCCATGATGCGGTCGCCTTTGCGCACCACGCCCGAAGCCACCTTTCCGCAGAATCCACGGAAGTCGAGGTTGGGGCGCAACACGTATTGCACTGGAAAGCGGAAGTCCTGGAGATTGTGGTCGTTGCCGATTTCCACTTCCTCGAGATATTGCAGGATGCTCGGCCCATCATACCACGGCGTGCGCTCAGAGTGGGTCACAACATTGTCGCCTTCGAGGGCAGAAAGCGGGATACACTTCACGTCGGGCACCTGGAAGGGCGCGATGAAAGTTTGGAAGTCGCTCACGATGTTGTTGAACACCTCTTGAGAGTAGTCAACGAGGTCCATCTTGTTGACCGCCAAAATGATGTGTTTGATGCCGAGGAGCGAAACGAGGAACGTGTGGCGGCGCGTCTGCGTGATGACGCCCGTGCGAGCATCCACGAGGATGACCGCCAAGTTGGCCGTCGAGCCGCCCGTGATCATGTTGCGCGTGTATTGTTCATGTCCCGGCGTGTCGGCGATGATGAACTTGCGCTTGTTGGTTGAGAAATAACGGTAGGCCACGTCGATGGTGATGCCTTGTTCGCGTTCAGCTTTCAGACCATCGCAGAGCAGGGCATAGTCGATGTGTTCGCCGGCGTTGCCAACGCGCTTCGAGTCGCGTTCGAGCGCTGCCAACTGGTCTTCATAGAGCTTTTTCGAATCGAAGAGCAGGCGACCGATGAGCGTTGATTTGCCGTCGTCAACAGAGCCTGCGGTTAGAAAGCGCAGGAGATCCTTCTTTTCGTCTTGGTCAAGATATTCCTCGATGGAGAGCTTTTTGCCGTCGATGACAGTTGCTTCGCTATTTGGGTTGTTCGTATTGTTCATTATATATAGTGTGTTTATTGCAGCAGGCTGTTTGGCCCTGCCGTCAAATCGTTTTCAGCTTCAATTTTCTCGCGTGCATCGCGTTGCCCTTGCTTGACCCCTTCGCTGCGGGCGCAGAAAAACACGATGATGGCCAGCAAAACGGCCAGTGTCACGAAGAGAATGCGTAGGGGGATGCGGCGCTGTATGGCCTCGATGCGCTCCTCGGTCCTCTGTATTCTGTTGTGTTGGACGGTGGTGTGTGAAACAGACGCCGTGTCGGTGGAATGGTTGTTTGACATATTCAGCATGTATTGGAGAGCATAACTTAGAACGCAAGACTATCGGGGGTGGATTCATCAATGGCTTCAATGTGGTCGATGGAATCCGTTTGCGCGGCGCGTCTGATGTCGATTAGCGAGTCGACGGGCGTTTCTTCAATGGTGCCTTCATAAACGGGGTCGGGCGTGCGCTTGTTGGCCGCCACCGAACCGCCGCAGTTCCAGAGGTCGAGACATTCGCGATAGGTGACATTGGCGTAGATGCTCTTCACCAAGAAAGTCTCGCCCGTCAGTAGCAATGCGACCGCCGCGATGCTTGCGGCCCACAGCAGTGTATTGCGGCGCTTGTCGGCCGGTTGCGCAGCGCGTTTGGGAGCGTTGCTCTTGGTGGTTTTGGGGCTGTTGGCTGCGTCGCTTGGCGTGCGGCCTCCAGTCTGTCCGCCTTGTCCGTTGGCCAGTTCCCGGAAAAGCACCACGCTCGCCGTTTTTGGCGAGATGCCCTGTCCGCATTGGGGACAGTTGCGCAGGCTTGACGGCAACACCGTTCCGCAACGTTTACACCGCAGGTATGCAGGAATGGCTGCCCCTTGCTGGCATCCGCAGCGCGGACAACTCTTTTGGCTGTCAGGATAGACCTGGCCGCATACTCTGCATGTTGTTTGACTCATATTGATAAGTTGGTGTTCGAATTTCGTACTGGCCCATCAAAGTAATGGCCAGTACTTGTTTTATGTTTTCGGCAGGAGTTCTCCTGCTCGGCAAATTCTTGTGCCGCCTGGAAATCTCGGCGAACCGATTGGCGCTCAGAACAAGCGTCCTTGTCCCGTAACTTCGTCCAGGACATCTCCGCGCGTTTCCTCGTTGCCTGGCGTTCCTTCGGCCTCCTGTTTGCCTGGCGTTTCCTCGTCGTCCTCCTCTTCGGCACCCTCTTGCGGTTCCGGTTCGGGCAGGCGTAGCGGTTCGAGTTCTTCAATGTGGTCAACGGCACACGTGGTGAGGCGCTTTCCCTTGGCCTTGAAACTCTTCACGCCGATGTAGCTCTCCACGTCCACTTCCAGGGCATCGCGGAAGGCGTCAGCGCCGCCGTAAACCACTTTCAGGCGTGGATAAACCGTGTCGGTGAGCAAAACAAACTGCGAATTGGGGTTTTCGCCGAGGAAGTTCAGATGGCGCGTTTGCGCGGTGCGTTCCAGCGTGAAGCGTTTCACGTAGGCAAAACCCTGCTGGTCGGCATCAAAGAGCACGGCCGTCCACACTTTCTCTTCGTCGAACTTCTCCACGCGCAGGATGCCCGTCGGTTCGTAGTGGTTGTTGAGGTCAAAGTTGGTGGTGTAGAAATCCCCGTTTTTGAGCACAACGAGCACGAGGTCGTCAGAATGAAATTCTCCGAGATACTGGCCGCGCTCGTCGTAGTTGAGGCGTTGCACGTCGGAATCAAACCACACCTTGCGGCCGCCTAACGTTGAGGCACCATGTGCCTTGAGCGTCACTTTGTGAACGTCCAGTCGCGTGAGAAGATTGCCACGGCTCTGGCGCCCCTTGACGAGGATTTCGCCGAAGTCCTTCTCAAAGAAGATGCGGCGCAGTTTCGGGTTGGGTCTCAGCGTGACCTTCACCACTTCGGCCTCGCCGTTCGGGTTGGCGGTGAAATAGAGCACGCGGCTGCCCGCTTCGCCCGTTGTCAGGTCATATTCGCGGTCGTGCGTGATAGACGTCACGTTGAAACGCTTGATATAGCACGCTCCAGCCTTGCCATCGCGATAGACCACATTATATATAGTGCGTTTGTCGTTTTTCTTGAACACGGCGATGTGTATCACTTCCGCCTTGCGCTTCTCGGCTTTCGAGCGTTCCGTTTCGCCGATGAAAACCTTCTCCTGCACGCGCGTCACCTTGTAGGTGCCATCGCGGTAGAAAATAATCACGTCGTCGATGGGCGAGCAGTTGTCAACAAACTCGTCCTTTTTCAGGCTCGTTCCCATGAAGCCGTCGGCGCGGTTGATGAAGAGCTTCTCGTTGGCCTCAATCACCTTCGTCGCTTCGATCGTGTCGAAACTTCTGATTTCCGTGCGGCGTGGATGTTCGTGGGCATATTTCTCATGGAGGAGTCGGAACCAGTTGACCGTCACCTCCGTCATGTTGTTCAAGTCGGCATCAATGCGTGCAATCTCGTCTTTCATGCGTGCAATGAGCTCATCGGCCTTGTCCTTGTTGAATTTCAGGATGCGGGCCATCTTGATGTCCATCAGTCGGAGAATGTCGTCCTTCGTCACTTCGCGCACAAACTGCGGATAGTATGGCGTCAGTCTCTTGTCGATGTGCTCGCAAGCGGCATCCATGTTTGGCGCCTGTTCGAAGCCCTTATCCTTATAGATGCGCTCCTCGATGAAGATGCGTTCCAGAGAGGCAAAATGCAGGCTCTCGAAGAGTTCGCCGCGGCGGATGAGAAGTTCGCGGCGCAGGAGTTCGCGTGTGTTGTCGACCGAGCGGCGCAACACGTCAGACACCGTCAGGAACTTCGGCTTCTTGTCGTCAATCACGCAGCAGTTTGGCGAAATGTTCACTTCGCAGTCGGTGAAGGCAAAGAGCGCGTCGATGGCCTTGTCGGAGCTCGTTCCGGGCGAGAGGTGCACGAGGATTTCGGCATGTGCCGCTGTGTTGTCCTCCACCTTTCGTATCTTGATTTTCCCCTTTTCGTTGGCACGCAGAATGCTGTCGATGACCGTGGAAGTGGTCTTGCCGTAAGGGATTTCGCGGATGACGAGCGTCTTGTTGTCGAGCTTTTCAATCGTGGCACGCACCTTCACCACGCCGCCGCGAAGACCATCGTTGTAGCGCGAGACGTCGATGGAACCGCCCGTCAGGAAGTCGGGGTAAAGGTGGAACTCCTCTCCGTGGAGATAGCTGACAGCTGCGTCGCATATCTCTCCGAAATTGTGTGGCAGAATCTTGGCCGACAATCCCACGGCAATTCCCTCAGCCCCTTGCGCCAGCAGCAGCGGAAATTTCACCGGCAGGGCCACGGGTTCCTTCTTGCGTCCGTCGTAAGAGAGTTTCCATTCCGTGGTCTTAGGATTGAAAAGCACGTCGAGCGCAAACTTTGAAAGACGCGCCTCGATATATCGCGAGGCCGCCGCCGAGTCGCCCGTGAGGATGTTACCCCAGTTGCCCTGCGTGTCGATGAGATAGTCCTTCTGTCCCAACTGCACCAGGGCGTCGCTGATGGAAGCGTCGCCGTGTGGGTGGTATTGCATGGCCTGTCCCACGATGTTCGCCACCTTCGAGTATCGTCCGTCGTCGAGCGTCTTCATCGTGTGGAGGATGCGCCTCTGCACCGGCTTCAGTCCGTCAACCAAATGAGGCACGGCGCGTTCCAGAATCACATACGAGGCATAATCCAAAAACCAGTTTTGGTACATGCCCGTCAATTGGTGTTTGGCCGTTTCGGTCTTGGCATCTCCTGGTTGGTAGGAGCTGTGTGCCTCTGTCGTTGTCTCGTTGAAATCCTTAATATCGTCGCTCATGTGGTTGTTGGGTAGATGATCAAAAAGTTTTATGGAGCAGGAATCCCCTGTGGAATCCGTTTGGATTTACAGAAAATCCTGCCGTATGGCCGGCATTCTTCTGGCAAATGTCCCGGTGTGATGAAATGCGGTTCCTCACGTTGGGCCTACCAAACGTAAGTTACGGCAAAATTACAAATTTTATGCCATATGCGGAGTGCTTGTGGCGTATCAAATTGGAAATTACAGGGGAATGAAGGGAGTAATGGAGAGTGTGCAGCATACATTTATTGAAACTCATTTCGATTTTTTTTAGAAAAAGAGCGTTCCATAAAAAATATTTCATAGCTTTGTGGCGGACTATCAAGCCCAATATAATATATGAAAAAGAAGGAAGACGCTTCCTACTATCTCTTCATATATGTGTTGGCAACCCACGCCGTGCGAAGCGTAACAGAATATTAAAGGCTGTACGCAAGAGGGTGTATAGGTGGGATTGAGATGGTCCAGACATAATGAAGGCGTTTACAAGCGCTAATGTTCAGCAGACACTCTGAAACGTGAGAAATTTTAGAAGCTATGCTGCCTCGAACTTAGCAACGGTAGATGCTCCGGGATGTGATTATTTCGTTTTGCGAAAAAATCCTTCTGTGCTTTATATTTGTCAACTCCGCATGTTTTTTTATGCGGAGGCGTTGGCGTGTATATGTCGTTGAAGGAGAATATGTGCAAAATGTGTGGTATATCATATCGGCGTGGGCTATACTGTTGTTCGTTCAGCAGTATAGGGCACTTCTCACGGCCTCAGAGTGTGGATCGGACAACGGACGGTTCACGCTTTTTTTATGCCCTTGAGTTGCCGGAATAGTTCGGACCAGCAGAAAAATAATGGAGATTGGCTGAGGCAAAGTCTCAGTGCGCCCTGTCTGTTGCCAGTTAGGGCATTTGCAGAATTTAATCAAACAAGGGGGTATTGGCCAACGTACTGGCTGAAACCAGACTGCGTTCAAACGGAAGACCTTGTATCTTCATTAAAACTCTTAAGTCCAGGAATTTGTATAGATGGCATTGCGGCTTGTTGTTCCTCCGTAATTTAGTGAGAAATAACTCCTTCCCTTTATAGTCGGCACCGTTGGTTATACATCTTCCCCTTTCATACGGATACACATCAAGGCAGACGTGAAACAGAGCAAGGAAACAATTTATATATTATATCACATTAACACATCAGAAAGATGAAAGCATTAAATCTCAAATCCATCATTTTAGCCGTCGGCTTTATCGGCCTGGCAGGTTTCAGTTGTTATTGGACAGCAGAATCCCTCTTTATTTGGCAACCGTCAATCACCATCGCTGGAGCCTGGTTGATTGCCGTTGTCTTTTACATCATTGCCTCCTTGAGCTTTTCCTATTTTATCAAGGGATTTGACAAGTATGGCGATTTCGGACAAGGTCTTTTCCTCAGTCGAGGGGGCCATTTGTTGTTTGGCTTTATCGGCCTGGTTGTGTTTTGGCTGATGATTAGTCTTCCAACAAACACGCATACGCTTCTCTATCGGGCTTCAATCAAGGAAATTGTCAAGTCAGACCTGACACGCACGCAGGGCTATCTTCAAGGACTCAAGGACAACAATGTTGAAATCAAGAAAGTCGAAGACAAGTACAATGGCAAGAAGGATGCTGTCGATGCCTTGATATTGCGTCTGGTGGCAGAGATAGACAACCCCAGCGCCATCGGAATAGGGCCTCGTTTTGAAACTATCCTTGTGGAGATGGACCGCATCCTCTTTGAAGGTGGAAAAGGTGATCGAAAAATCCAGCGAGTGGCTCAAGTTGGAAATACCCGTTCGCAGTGGCTTACGGCCATAAACTATTATCAGTCGCAGGCTTACGACCAGTTGAAACTCTATCGGGCCCAGTGTGACAAGGAAATAGATAAGGTGAAACGCATGATGGGGTCGAAAACGCTTGACGGACTCATCAAAAATTGCGAAATAGCTTTGTCTGATGTTAACAAAATGAACGGCATAGACAACGACATTATACAAGCTGCAACGGAGGATTTGGCCAACGGCTATGCCTTCATCAAGGCCAATTCACAGTATGTTTCGTTCAAGGGTGACGACCGCCAGCGTTATACGCGAGACGGTGCTATGCCTGAGGCCAAGGAAATGCTCAGTGTGCCCGATGTTTGGAAGGATTTTTTGAAGACAGACAAATACAACGGTCATGGATTTATCTGGTGGGTTTTCATAGCCCTGCTGGTGGACATCGCCGCCTTTGTGTTCTTCAATCTTCTCTGCAGCAAGAGTAGCAACAATGCGCTTTAATCTCGAACCCTAATTTAGTAAAGAAAAGAAACTATGGCAGATTTTGATAAACTTGTAAATGACAAGCCAGTCTCCGAGAATGGAGGAACGGAGAAGAAAAATACGGTGTTGCAGGATACCTATACAGACGAAGAAATTCATGATGTCAATAACATCACGGTCACCATTCCAGACGCGAGTACACCCATTGTGGTGCTTTTTGGCTCGCCAGCTTCAGGAAAGACACTGACGCTTTTGAGAATGATTCGTTTTCTGGAGCAAAACAATTATCAGGTTGTTCCTGAAGCCCTCTTTCGTCCGCAGACCGACAAGCATTACACAAAAATGTGCGCCGGCTTGAAGGATATGGCCTATAGTACCTATGCTCCTGGCGGTACCGACATTATCAGCTTCATGCTCGTCAAGGTGCTTGACTCTATCGGACGGCCCTTATGTCAGATTTTGGAGGCTCCTGGCGAACACTATTTTGATGGGCATGCCAGTTTGGAATTTCCCACTTATATCAATGCGATACGTACGAGCATGAATAAGAAAATCTGGGTGTTTTTTGTAGAGCAAGACTGGGGAAGCAATCAGGAAGAGCGCAATCTGTATGCCCAGAAAATATGCAGCATGCAGGGTCTCATCTCTCCTCAAGACAGGGTTGTTTTCCTTTTTAATAAGGCCGACAAACACCGTCATCAGTACAAGCCAAACGGGGAGCCGAACAAACAGGTGTTCTTCACCAATATCAAACAGCAATATCCTGGAATCTTTGCAAGGTATCAGAATACGGGATTGACCAAATTTATGTATGGCCAATATAATTTCAAGGCAGTCTGCTTCTCTTCTGGAGTTTTCAATCGCACTGGAGACGGACGGGAAGTATGGACGCCTGAAAAAGACTGGTATTGCCAGGAATTATGGAATGCGATAAAATAAAGGGAACCTTGTTTTATGTGTCAGTAGGTGTTCGAGATATTCTTGAACGCCTACTGACAAAATGTAAAAATATTTTTGACCACCTACTTAGAAGTTTAACCACTCTCCCCGAAAAAATAAGATGAAACGTATTATTTCGCTGTTGTTTGCATTCACCTTTTTCATCATAGCCAGTGCACAGATAAAAGATGTGTTTTGGGGGTGCAAACTGGGTACGACCACGAAGGCGCAGCTTATCAGCAAACTGCAAAGTCATGGCTTGAAATGCAAAGAAGATAAAGACAACAATTTTCTCTATATAGATAATGTCACCTATGCCGGATATAAATGGGATTCTTGTTCATTCAGGTTTTATAAGAACAGACTGCATTATGTTGGATTTGGAACCAAATGTGGCAAAGAAAATGCGACGCGCATTTATGACACAATCTTAGAAAACATCGTAAGAAAATATCCACAGGTTTCTCGCCGTATGGTTGTTGATAAACCCTCAGAAAAAAATGCTTCCTTTGACGATGGAAACGTGGTCTTGAGCATTTCATATAATATTGATGGTGAGGACGAATTTGCTACGCTTCTTTACATGGACAGAGCGATAGCTGTCGAAATTAACAAAGACGAATTGAACGACTTATGAGAACATATATATATGGTGTTCCGCAAGGATTTGATTTCTATGAAAAGGACGTACAATTTACCGACTATTTCAAGAGTTTCTACATATCCTCACGCCGTGGACGCCGATTCTTAATCAACCGGAAGGAAAACGGAGAAACCATTTATACCTATCTTCGATATGGTATGAAGGAAGTGTGTCGCCAACCGCAGCATGCTTTTTTCGGCATGTCGGTGGTCATGGAGAATGGTACTTATTGTCCGGATTTCAAGATTGTGTTGGAATATTTCGAATACCTCTTCGAACGCTTTGTCACCGAGCACAGTGTGATAAAACAAAATGAAGAAGGCGTGTTGGAATATACCGTACGGAAATTCGAGGAAAGGCCGGATGATGTGGATTGGCTGAAAACGAATTTGCCCAACATCTTCACAGCAGGAAGAACCCAGACAGAACATTACGACAGTTCCTTTTCAATGGGTAGCCTGGGACAAGTGGTTTCTTTCGTTAAGCCAATTGGCGAGAGCCAGTTGCAGGACGCTTTCAGAAAATACACCTGGCTTTCAATCTCGTCCGACATAGTGGACAAACCCGTATTGAAAGAGGAAACCTCTTCGCAAATAGAATTGGATTTGCAGGAACTGATTCAGGGACTTCATGCCTTCAATGCCTTCCTTTTGCCAATTGCCGCCAACCCAACGCGAGAAAATGCACGCGATTTGGAGCAGATTTATCGTAAGGTTAGCGAAATTCTGCTGAATTTGTCCAGGTATGTGCCAACGATTGAAGATGCAGAAGAGAATGCAGCCTTTCGGGATGTATGGGGAAAATATGAATCTTTGTCGGGAATCATAAAAGGTCTGTATGAAAGAACGAATAGTGTCGCAGATGATATGAGGCATGACGAAGCCGAAACCCAATATTGTTACTCTTGCAAGCGAAACAAACCCCTGTCTGAGTTTGAATCTTCAGAAGCCACCATTTGCAAGGAATGTCAGAAAAAGAAGCAGGTGGAGGAAAGACGGTTGTCCAGCCGCGTCTGTGTGAAGTGTGGAAAAACCAAGCCCGTTTCGGCTTTCAGTCAGACGGGTGGAGATGTCTGCAATACGTGCTTCCATAAGAATAAGGCCAAGGAAAAAAAGAAGAAAGAGGAGAAAAAGGAAAGTCCGTTGGAAAAAGATATTCTCGAACTCCTGCGGAAAAACAAGAAAATCTGTCTGGGGGCATTGGGCATTCTCTGTATCTTCATTTGCTTCGTTCTCGCGCTTAGCATTCTTGGTTCAGATAAAGAAGAGGAATCGTCTGAAGTGGAGACCAATCCCACCTCTGCGCTTATTACGTTCGACGCACCTCCTACGTCAGACTCACGCCATGAAGCGGATCGTGAGATTGACGAAAAGGAATTGCAGCGCTTGCTTGACGCAGAAGCTTTCTCAGATGCCCTTGCGTATGTTGAAGGAAAGCCAAAGGCTGAAACGTTTAAGGGACAGATGAAACAGGCTTTTGAAAATAAGCTGTGGAATATTATTGTTAGCTCCAAAGATCAGCAGGATAAAATAAGTAAATTCTATATATTGAATCGGGATTTTATGGATTTCATCGGGTTTGGAGAAGAAGATAAAAATCGTTGGGAAGGCATTTGCAAGGACTATAACGAAGTTCGTAATATTCTCGCAAAAAAAGAGATAAGCCAAAGGGATATCGATAGGGGGAAAACATTGCTCAGACGACATAACGGATTGTTTTCTAATGACTGGAACAGACGCTTGAATGATAAGGAAAAAGTGCTGAAAGACAATGAGAAAGCAAATCGAAATGGGGCTGAACGTAAAAGAAACACAGACACAAAACCTACATCGCCTCCCACGCAGTCAGGTGAACCTTCGTCTGGTGCGTCCAAGGGCAAATAAATCGAATTAAAAAAACAAGAAAAATAATCTGCTGGAACAGGCTGTCAAGCAATAGACATGTTTCCGTTTGGCACCACTGGCAGATATGGCAAAACTAAAAAAGCATATTAATCATGAAGCAAACATCACTCATTATAGCCTTAGCTGCCACGGTTGTTCTCACGGCATGTGGCGGTGGCCAGAAGCCCTCAAAGAGAGATAATGTCTGGGGAGAAAATGTCGACACCTCTGTCGTGGCAAAGAATCAGGTCAAGGGCGAGAAAGTTCTTGTGCCGTTCAAACGGATTAACAACGACTTGCTGGAAGTTCAGGTTTCTCTGAACGGCGTCCCCTTTAATATGTGGTGGGACACTGGTGCTTCTGTCACCTGCATCTCTTTACTTGAACTGCAAAAACTGGCCAAAGAAGGGAAAATCAGCATGGACGACTATCAAGGGCCTGCATTCTCGAAAATCGCTGACGGGTCAACAACCGAATCGGCTGTATTTACAATCAAGGAAATCTATATCCAGGGACGAGACAATAAATACATTGTAGTGAAGGATGTTGAAGCGTTGGTGACCCCCAATCAAGAAGCGCCTCTGCTGTTGGGGCAAAACGTCATCAAGCGGCTGCCAAAACATGCTTTCGACGAATCAAACGGCGTCATCGAATTTGAAAAACAACCATGAATTTTAGCTTGTATATTTTCGGAACGCCCAAGGGACGGTATAGTCAGTTTCCAAACGACTATACCGCCTCGTTCCTGCGTTCGCTGCAAGAATCTTTGCAAGGAGATTCTTGTTTGACGGTTTTCCGCGACCACGACCACGACTTGGTGCACTATGCCTATGTTGAGCGTCTGACGGAAAAGGAATGTATCGGGTTGTGTCTGATTTTAAACAAGAGTCAGGTCACCTGCCCGCTGAAACTCAAAAAACTCTTTGGAACAGCCGTGGAGCAGTTGTTGGTGGAAACTGGTCGTATTCTCGGATTCGCAGATAACGGTGCGCTTCGCTTCTCGGTCAGCAGTTTCGATAATGAAGCTCCAAGGGTTGAAGCGTTGAAGGCGTTTCTGAATGCCAAGTTTGAAAGGCATGCTAAAGAATATGGCATCAAACCATTGTCGTCCACTTACAATGGCACACACACCAGAAAAGTTCTTGGCCATCTCTCTACGGACAAGCAGATTGTTGAGGCTACGTGCAATCACAACGTGGTGACGGTCAACACCAGCGACAGCGAAATCGCAAACGGATACATGACCAGACTAATAGCGTCGCTTCATAAGGAAAAAGACGAAGCCTTGGCTGAGGTTGCCGATTTACACAATCGGCTGAGAAAGTCACAACGGAAACAGCAGCATACGGTGTGGCTCGGACTGCTTGGCATTATCACGATTTTGTTTGGCTTTGTCATCTGGAATAGGGTGCTCTTCCCGTCGGAGGTGACGCATTATGAAACAGGCGAATTTGTGTATTATGGTCCGTTGAAAAACGGGAAACCCCATGGAACGGGAGTGGCCATCTATCCCAAGAACGACCGGGATGGAAGAAAATACTATATCGGAAATTTTGTCAACGGAAAGCGGCAGGACGACCATGCCATCCTATTTTATCAAGGCGGCGATTACTTCTATGGTGCCATGAATGGCGACAAGTGGACGCAGGGCATGCTGTATATGAACTCCGACAAATCTCATTTCTCTGGTAGTTTCGTGAATAACACTCCCTATACAGGTACATGGTACGACCATTCAAGGGTGTTGTATAATCTGGATAATGGAAATAAAATCTATCATCCTCATCGGTGAGCTTCGCTAACTTCGGTGTTGTAAGTAGGTGTTCAAAATTAGTTTATATTGATAATTCTGAACACCTACTTACCATTACATAAGAACCAATCGTTATGAACAAGACCATTTTATTCATCCTCTTGTCGGTCTTCTTGGCCTCAAACATGCAGGCGCAGAAAAGGCATACGGCCGATAGAACAAGAGTGGCCAAAGAACAAGTCCCAGTGGCTCCCGCGAAGAAGGCGGAAGCTGTTTCGCCCAAAAAGAAAAGCCAGGTGCGTTCCACAACGGCTGTTGCCAAAAGAAAAAGAAAAGCCACTGTGGCGGAACCGACAACCACGCCCTTTGCTATATCCCCAACGCTGGCTACGTTAGACGCCGCTGGCGGAAAAAAGGTGTTTTATGTTTCGTCGGAAAAATCATGGTATATTTCGACTTGGCCTAATTCGTGGGGGCATTTAAGCAAGGAAGGAAACTATCTGACACTTCAGGTTGATGCCAACACTTCCACAAATTCCAGAAAGGATTATTTCTGCCTGAAATCTGGGAATCAAGAAATCAGAGTCGATATCACTCAGAAAGGGGCCGATGAGCCTTCTCCTAAAGAGAACAGTCTGAGCGTTTCGGCATCCTCCCTAAGATTTTCTGCTGGTAGCGGAATTGTAACCATAACGGTTTCTTCGTCGGCAGATTGGCACATTTCTGTCGGGACAGCATCGTGGGGACACCTGAGCCGTAGTGGAAATGTACTGACCATATCTGTTGACGAAAACAAAACAGGAAATGCTCGTGCAGACTATTTCAAACTCTCCAACGGCACGGTGGAAAAGAAAATCACCATCACACAATCGGCTCGCAATGCCATTAGGATTCCGCTTTATGGCACAACGAGAACGTATGCAGACAGCGCCATCGGACTCTCATTATTGACGAATTATATCAAGAAATGGAATGGAAAATGCCGGTTGGGCACTTTGACTGATGGAGGTGCTGGCGTTGTCGTTCACGGCATGAACGATTGTGCCTATAAACAGGCTTGGTCTGAGTTTGCTGCCAATTTGAGAGAACTGAGGACAAATGGAAATAAGATAGCTTCTATTTGTATGACGCGTTCTGGATACCATTGTGTTGTCTTCGGACGAAACAGCTGGCGCGGGAATATTCCTGCGGCCATGAAGAAAGAACTCCTTCAATATGAAAGAAATAATGAGCAAATTTATTGCGTCTCCATTTCTGAAAATGGTCGGTATCTTATCATTACAGACAGGCATTTGACGGGCTCTGATACAAACGTTATTGCCGTTCTTGAAAAGGCTGGAAAAATGTACGGACACCTAAAATATGCTTGTGTGACCAATTTAGGCGTCGTCGTTGTATGTAAGAACGGTATTTACTATCACAACATTCCGACAACGTTAGAGATGGCCATGAAGTCGCTCAATTTTTGGCCAGATAAGGTGGTCTTTACGGATGCTGGAACTTACTTGATTACCAACGAGAACGAAGATTGCAGGTATAACATGTAGATTTTTCGCTATCCTTTCATACTCGCACCTTGTCGATTCGCGGCCGCGAATCGTGCTACTCGCGGCCGC